>Ga0181601_10000096_pt1 | contig 62847 bp, 63 predicted proteins | sample 041ome_8_FD_133020 | JGI IMG/M metagenome (GOLD analysis project Ga0181601, IMG submission 133020) | Coastal salt marsh microbial communities from the Groves Creek Marsh, Skidaway Island, Georgia - 041407BS metaG (megahit assembly) | ecosystem: Environmental > Aquatic > Marine > Intertidal zone... | reverse complement strand
CGTATCGACACCGATCGTATTGATGCATGGGTAGCGAAGGGTGCGCAGTTGTCACCTCGCGTTGCTAGCCTAGTCAAAGAAGCGGCGAGCCAAGCAGCCGCAGCAGCTTAATTGTTTGTCTGTGGCGCGCTCTGACGCCACAACCCCTGACATAGCCGCCGCCAAGATCGTTGGCGTATATGGCATCAAGGGCTGGGTGAAACTCAAAGTAAATCTCGAGAACCCGGCCTCCCTAACTTCCCTAAAACCACAGTTTTTGGCTGATTCGCGCAGGCAGTCACGTCGGCCTGTCCGTGTTCTCGACGTCCGCGCGCAAGGAAAAGGTTTCATAGCTTCTTTGGAAGGTGTTGATGACCGGAATGCGGCTGAGCTTCTGCGCGGTTATGACATCATGGTACCGAAGTCGGCTCTGCCTCCACTCGAGGATGGTGAGTTCTACTGGGATGATCTCGTGGGTTGCGCTGTTAGAACGCGTGATGACGAAGGTAATGTGGTCGACCTCGGTAATGTTGGTTACCTATTAGAAACGGGCGCGAATGATGTACTCGTTGTGCACGCTTCAGAAGCCAGTATCGACGATCGCGAACGCTTGATTCCTTATCTCGAAAATAAGGTGATACTAGAGGTTGATTTAGCTGGCGCTGTCATTGAAGTTAACTGGCATCCCGATGACTGATCAAACGGTTGCCCTGCGCAAACTCGGTCTGATTAGTATTTTCCCTGAAATGCTCTCCGGACTGACCGAGTGGGGAGTGACAGGCCGTGCAGCGCGCGATCAACTTTACACGGTAGAAGCCATCGATCCTCGCGAATTTGCGACTGATAAGCACGGTACTGTTGACGACCGCCCTTATGGCGGCGGGCCAGGAATGGTGATGAAGGCGCCGATTTTGAGTCAGTCGGTGAGAAAAGCGAAAGCATTATTGGGTGATGAGGCCTTGGTCATCGCCATGAGCCCGCAGGGGGTCGCTGTTGATGAGGCAATGATTTCCCGTTTGGTGGCTCATGAGGCGATCATTTTTGTCGCTGGTCGCTACGAAGGATTCGATGAGCGCTTTATTGAGCGCGATGTTGATCTCGAGCTGTCAGTTGGCGATATCGTGGTCAGCGGGGGTGAAATGCCCGCCATGTTGGTGATGGATTCGTTAATTCGTCGCATTCCGGGTGTTTTAGGGGATGAAATGTCCGCAGAGCAAGACTCTTTTGTTGACGGATTGCTCGACTGTCCTCACTATACGCGCCCTGAGATTTTTGAGGGTCGAGCGGTGCCTCAGGTGCTGCTGAGTGGAGACCATGCTCGCATCGCCGATTGGCGATCTGCGCAGGCGCTGAACAGGACCCTCGACCGGCGGCCAGATTTATTAAATTGGGTCGACCTAACAGATGAGCAGCGAGCTCTGCTTGCGCGCTGGGATTTAAGCCCAAAAGTCTGAACGATTAGTGGTATGAACGAGAGCGGCGACGCTCAATACGAGATTAAAACGCGGTGGCTGGTGATTACAGTGACCGATTGAGGAGAGAACCATGAGTGCCAACAAAATTATTGCCGAGCTCGATGCAGAGCAAATGTCGAAAGAAGTCCCTGCCTTTGCGCCAGGCGATACGGTTGTTGTTCAGGTGAAGGTAAAGGAAGGCAACCGCGAGCGTCTCCAGGCGTTCGAGGGTGTTTGTATCGGCAAGCGTAACCGTGGCGTGAACTCGGCATTCACTGTTCGTAAAATTTCTCACGGTGTGGGTGTAGAGCGTACTTTCCAAACCTATAGCCCGTTGCTAGATTCAATTTCAGTTAAGCGCCGTGGTGATGTCCGTCAGGCGAAGCTCTACTACTTGCGTGAACTCTCTGGTAGAGCAGCGCGCATCAAGGAAAAGCTCTCCTAAAGCTGAGGGTTTGGCTTTAGGAAGCTGGATCGTACTATCAAGCCGGAGCTAGAGCGTTTTACCACAGCCCTCTGGCTTGAGCGCGGCCTCAGTGACAACACGTGCCAAGCCTATCGACGCGATGTCGAGGGCTTGGATCGGTGGCTCGAAGAACACAAAAATAGAACCGCTCTGAAGGCGGATGAATCCGATTTGCAAGCTTACCTTGGGGCTAGACTGGCGTCTGGCAGCTCCCACCGATCGATTTCCCGTCTGCTCTCGAGTTTGAAAAGTTTTTATCAGTATTTAGTGCGCGAAGGGGACGTACTATTCGATCCCACGCAACATCTCGATCGACCCAAACCCTCGAGACCTCTGCCTAAGTCGCTTTCTGAGGGCCAAGTTGAGGCTCTGCTAAACGCGCCCGACATGAATATTGCGATAGAACATCGTGACTCCGCCATGCTTGAGGTTCTCTATGCATGTGGTTTACGGGTCTCTGAGCTCGTCTCGCTAACAGTCCCACAACTAAGTCTCAATCAGGGCGTTGTGCGTGTCTTGGGAAAGGGCGGCAAGGAGCGATTGGTGCCTATGGGTGAGGCAGCTATACAAAGCGTTTCGGATTATATGCGTTCGTCTCGCGTTGATTTACTTGGCGCTAAACAAAGCGATGTGCTTTTTCCATCAAATCGAGGTGTGGCAATGACTCGCCAGACCTTTTGGTATCGTATTAAACTCTACGCTCGGCGCGCGGGTATCAAAGACAGTCTGTCTCCGCACACATTGCGACACGCGTTTGCTACACATCTGATCAACCACGGAGCAGATTTACGTGTTGTGCAGATGTTATTGGGGCACAGTGATTTAACGACGACCCAGATATATACACATGTGGCACGTAGCCGAATGCAGGCGCTCCACGAAAAACATCACCCTAGGGGTTAGGATATGGTTGGATCTTTTAGATTACGGGCGATTGCTGCGGTTATTTTCTCGTGGTGTTTTTTAGTCACACCTGCCTCATCTCAGGATTCCGATACGTTCATTGAAGCTCGCAAGCGACTGGAGGCTGGGTTGTCGGCTATGGTGGGCGCCCCGATTAGCATTGATCGTATTGAAGAGACACCGTCTGACGATTTGATCGAAATCGCGATCACAGATGGTCCTACGTTGTACGCAACTCGAGACGGCCGGTTCTTGTTATTGAATGGTGATTTGCTAGCCGTATCCGAGACCAGTGTTTCAAACTGGACTGAGCAGCGCCGCACAAAAGAGCGTATCGAACTTATCAATGCCCTTGATATTGACGACATGATCGTATTTTCTCCCGCCGAGCCGGCGAAGGGGCATATAAACGTCTTCACGGATATTACTTGTGGCTATTGCCGAAAGCTTCATTTGGAGATGGATGACCTGAATCGTCGCGGCATCGAAGTGCGCTATCTAGCCTTTCCTCGCGGAGGCCTCGAGTCGCAAGGTGCGCGCCAGTTGGCAACAGCATGGTGTTCGCGCAACCGAGAGTCCACGCTAACATCACTGAAAGCGGGAGTAGAGATGCCAATTAACGAGTGCGCAGGCAACCCGATTGCTGAGCACTACGCATTGGGGAACCGCTTAGGAGTCCGGGGAACGCCTGCTATCGTAACCAGTGATGGCCAGCTAATACCGGGTTACCGACCCGCGGCTGATATTGCAGGATTGCTGGGTATAGATTAGTTCAAAGAGCCTGCGAAAACGCTCAAGGGAAGCACATGAATCAGCAGTTCCAGCGCATCGAGCGATTACCGCCCTATGTGTTCAATATCATTGGTGAGTTGAAACAGCAGGCGCGTGCGCGTGGTGAGGATATTATTGATTTTGGGATGGGCAACCCAGACCAACCAACGCCGCAGCATATTGTTGATAAATTGAAAGAGACAGTTGAGCGCGGTGACACGCACCGTTACTCGCAGTCGAAGGGTATACCGCGCCTTCGCAAAGCGATGTGTGACTGGTATGCATCCCGTTACGAAGTGCATTTGGATCCTGATAGTGAAGCGATTGTTACTTTGGGGTCAAAAGAAGGACTTGCTCACCTCGCGCTCGCTACCACTGGCGTGGGTGATGCTATTTTGGTTCCAAACCCGTCTTATCCAATCCATCCGTACGGTTTTGTGATTTCGGGCGCCGACTTACGTCATGTGCCAATGACGGAGGACGGTGATTTTTTTGAGGAACTGGACAAGGCGATTCGTACGACTTATCCACGCCCCAAAATGTTGGTTTTGAATTTTCCTTCAAACCCGACTGGTGACTGCGTTGAACTCGATTTCTTCGAAAAAGTCGTGGCCGTAGCGCGGGAGCATAAAATTTGGGTCGTACATGATCTCGCCTACGCGGACTTGGTATTTGATGGATACAAGGCACCTAGCATTCTACAGGTGCCGGGTGCACGCGATGTCGCAGTCGAATTTTTCACGCTGTCCAAGAGCTACAACATGCCCGGCTGGCGGGTCGGCTTCTGCTGCGGTAACAAGGAATTAGTTGCCGCGCTGACGCGCATAAAATCGTATCTAGACTACGGTATTTTCACGCCCGTTCAGGTCGCTGCTATCTCGGCGCTTGAGTCCGATCAGTCATGTGTCGAGGAAGTTCGGCTGATGTATCAAGATCGGCGTGATGTGCTCTGCGATGGTTTGAATAGCGCCGGGTGGGCGGTGACCCCTCCGAAGGCCACTATGTTCGTTTGGGCAAAAATCCCAGCACCCTTTGATCAGATGGGCTCTTTGGAATTTAGCAAGTTACTCCTCAAGGATGCGGGGGTGGCCGTTTCGCCTGGTATCGGATTTGGCGAATACGGGGAGGGCTACGTGCGGTTTGGCCTTATCGAGAACGAGCATCGAACAAGGCAGGCGCTGCGGGGTATTAAGAAAGTATTACGCGCAGGGTTACCTAGCGATTGGGGGCAAGAGTGATAGATCGGCAAGTGCGCGTCGGCCTTTGCGGCCTTGGAACAGTGGGCCAAGGAGTCTTGGCATTACTCAGCGAGGGTGGCGAAACGATTGCCGCGCGTGCTGGTGCTCATTTGATGGTGACGCATGTTGGTACCCGAACACCCAAGCCCGACGTTGACACGGGGGGGGCCAAAGACTCTCGCGATGTGTTTGATGTGGCGCGCGATCCCGATATTGATGTCTTAATCGAGCTTATTGGTGGCACCACAGTTGCGAAAGACCTCGTCATTGAGGCGTTACAACACAAAAAGCATGTGGTAACCGCGAACAAGGCGTTGCTCGCAGACCATGGGCGGGAGCTCTTCGCGCTTGCAGAGCAGCAAGGAGTTTCGCTGCGATTTGAAGCAGCTGTCGCGGGCGGTATTCCGATCATCGAGACGGTAAAGGCCAGTCTCGCTGCGAATGAAGTGACGTCAGTCGCAGGTATAATAAATGGCACCGGCAACTTCATATTGACTGCCATGGCGTCAGAAAGACGCGCGTTCGACGACGTTCTCGCTGAAGCACAGAGGCTTGGTTATGCCGAGGCGGAACCTACCTTCGACGTTGACGGTACGGATGCGGCGCAGAAGCTGGTTTTACTGGCGTCATTGGCTTTCGGTGCCGCAATAAGTTCTGATGCGCCTCACAAAGAGGGTGTCGATAGTGTGGCGCCTGAGGACCTCGAATTTGCCAGACAGCTCGGCTATCGGGTGAAGCACTTGGGAATCGCGAAGCGCGATGGCGACGCACTTCAGCTTCGCGTTCACCCGACACTAATTCCAGCAGGGAAAGCCATCGCTAACGTTGATGGTGTTTTGAACGCCGTCATGATCAAAGCAACTGGTGTCGGAGAACTACTGCTTGTCGGTCCTGGCGCTGGCTCAAGGCCGACAGCGAGCGCAGTTTGTGGTGATCTCGTGTCGATTGCCGGTGCACTTGCCCGCGGTGAGACGCCAGCCTCGCCCAGTATGAGCGTGCCAGTGGCAAGTTTGGATACGGTAACTATTGCCGATATGGAGGACGTCGTATCGGCTTGGTATCTACGTCTCAATGCTCAAGATCAACCGGGTGTCATGGCCGCCATCACTAAGTGTTTGAGTGAGCAGAGTATTGGCATCGAGTCGCTCATTCAGAAGCCAGACGCTAGTGCCAGTGCCAATGTGCCGATCATCATTCTCACCGATATAGCATCGACTCGAAGTCTTTATGCGGCAGTATCCGCTATTGAATCAATGCCGTCCGTGGTCGGCAATGTAACAAGCCTTCGTGTTGAAAACTTTGATTGATAGGACCTGATCACTTATGTCCATTCGTTATGTGAGCACGCGCGGACAAGCGCCTGAGCTGGATTTTGAAGATGTACTTTTGGCAGGCCTTGCGTCTGACGGTGGGCTGTATGTGCCAACGTCGTTACCAAAATTTGATGAGGCTCAACTGCGTGCGATGCAGGATATGTCTTATCCAGAGCTGGCTTACGAGATCGTGTCGCCGTTCATCGGCGATTGCATTGGTGAGAAGGACTTGCGTGAGATTCTTAAGGATACCTACGCAAGCTTTAGGCACCCAGCGGTTGCGCCCCTTGTTCAGTTGGATCATAACCAATGGGTCCTAGAGCTGTTTCAGGGCCCCACTCTGGCGTTTAAGGACTTTGCCCTACAGTTGCTGGGCCGATTGCTCGATCATGTGTTGGCTCGCCGTGGCGAAAAAGTCGTGATCATGGGCGCAACATCGGGTGACACCGGCAGTGCCGCTATCGAGGGCTGCAAGCGTTGCGACAACATCGATATATTTATCCTACATCCGCATCAGCGCGTGTCCGAAGTCCAGCGTCGTCAGATGACAACGGTGATCGCCCCGAATATTCACAACATCGCAGTTGAGGGTAATTTCGACGATTGCCAAGCAATGGTGAAAACCAGCTTTGTTGCCGAGCCGTTCTTGCCCGACGGGCGCCGCCTTGTGGCTGTTAACTCGATCAACTGGGCGCGCATTATGGCGCAAATTGTCTACTACTTTTATGCGGCACTAGCCCTAGGTCGGATTGATCGCCCCACAAGCTTCTCGGTACCTACGGGTAACTTCGGCGATATTTTTGCGGGTTATTTGGCCAAGCAAATGGGGTTGCCTGTCGAAAAATTGGTCATTGCAACGAACCGCAATGATGTACTCCACCGTGTTTTGACAGAGGGCGTCTATGCGAAGCTGTCACTGGAGGCTTCGCTATCACCCAGCATGGATATCACGGTGTCATCCAATTTTGAGCGTCTGCTCTTTGATCTTGCAGATCGCGACGGTGATGTTTTACGGGGTTGGATGGAAACCTTTGCCAAAGTCGATTTGGCCCTTTCAGATCAGGCTTTGGAGCGTGCGAAAGCGTTGTTTGATAGCGACCGCAGTTCAGATCAAGAAACCTGCGATGAGATCGCATCCGTCTGGAATAACCAGGGGTATTTGGTGGATCCTCACACGGCGATTGGCACAAAAGCCGCACGCGCGTGCCAGGGGAGCAGCGATGCGGCAATGGTGACCTTGGCGACCGCACATCCAGCAAAATTTCCCGCGGCGATTGAAGCTGCCGGTGTCGCCACTAAGGCTCATTTACCTCCACACCTCTCGGACCTGTTTGAGCGCGAGGAAGCTTTTGACGTACTCCCCAACGATTTGGCTGCAGTACAGCGATTTATGGCGGCTAATTGCCGCGCCTGATGTCCACTGCAATCAAACATCGCGAGGGCGATATCTCGCCTGAGCTTTCGGCCGCGGCGCTACCTGAAGCCGTCAAAAAGATCTATGCCAATCGCGGTGTACAGCGTCTCGACGAAATTTCACTACCGTTAAACCAGCTGCTCCCGCCAACGGCACTCAGGGGCGCGCAGGAAGCAGCGGAGATGCTCGCCGACGCCATCGAGTTCCAGGCGAGTGTGGTTATTGTTGGGGACTTTGATGCCGATGGAGCGACTAGTTGCGCGCTAGCCATCTCATTGCTGAAGCAAATGGGACTCGAGGAAGTCTATTACTTGGTGCCTAACCGTTTCGAATATGGCTACGGCCTGACACCTGAAATCGTTGGTATTGCCGCTCAGTATCAACCAGACGTATTAGTCACCGTAGACAACGGCATTGCGAGCATCGATGGTGTCTCTGCGGCTCGTCAACTTGGTATGAGCGTCATTATCACAGATCACCATTTACCGGGCGAGGAACTGCCCGAGGCGGATATTATCGTTAACCCCAATCAGCCGGGTTGTTCTTTTCCAAGCAAGGCCTTGGCCGGTGTCGGTGTGATGTTCTACGTACTGACAGCGCTGCGCGCCGAGCTTCGTAATCGCGGCTGGTTCGAGGCGATGAATATCGAGATGCCCAATCTGGCCGACTCCTTGGATTTGGTTGCACTGGGTACGGTGGCCGATGTGGTCCCACTGGACAAAAACAACCGAACGCTGGTAGCGGCCGGCATTGCGCGCATGCGCGCAGGTAGAGCGAGGCCTGGTATCGAGGCTTTGTTCGAGGTTGCCGGGCGAGATATCCGATCTGTTACATCGACCGATCTGGGTTTCGTTGCTGGCCCGCGTATCAATGCGGCAGGTCGGTTGGACGACATGTCTGTCGGTATTGAGTGTTTACTCGCGGAGTCAACGGCGGCAGCTCGTTCCTTTGCGACGCAGCTGAATGACTACAACAAGGAGCGGAGAAGCATTGAGGGTTCAATGCAAACCGAAGCGCTGGCACTCGTTGAAAGCGGTGAGTTTGCTGTGAGTGATTCGGACTTCGCGGTCACGCTCTATCGTGAAGATTGGCATCAAGGCGTTGTAGGTATTCTTGCGTCTCGCATCAAAGAGCGTTTTCATCGTCCAACGATTATCTTTGCTCAAGTCGACGACACAGAGCTGAAGGGGTCAGGGCGCTCAATTCCCGGTGTTCACATGCGGGATGTACTCGATCGAGTCGCTACCCAAAATCCCGGGCTCGTTACCAAGTTTGGTGGTCACGCCATGGCTGCAGGTCTGAGCCTTTCGAGGGCAAAGCTCACCGAATTCCGAGCCGCGTTTAATCAAGCCGTTGCCGATGAATTGAAAGGCGTGACACCAAATCAGGAATACCTCACTGATGGTTCGCTCAACCCAGCGGAGCTCTCACTTAATTTGGCGGAGGCACTTGCCGCTGGCGGACCCTGGGGTCAAGGTTTTGAGTCGCCCTCATTCGATGGCACGTTCGCCATCCGCGATATGAAGGTGGTGGGCGAGAAGCATTTGAAGTTTCGTCTCGCCACCGAGGTGGGTGTCATCGACGCCATTGCCTTTAACGCAGACGTGGACACCTGGCTCATGGAGCGTCCAGCTGCAGTGACTTGTGTGTACAAACCTGAGGTGAATGAGTATCGCGGCGAGCGTCGACTTCAGCTCCAGCTCGACGTTATCTGGCCCGCGGCGGCCTGACGCGCTGGAACAAAATAGCCCGCTCCGCTAAACTCGCCGCCCATTAACCGACTGGTATTACTCGTGGAAATCGCTCCTCTTATCAATCAACTAAAAGATATTCGCGCACGAACCGACGTGCTTAGGGGGTATCTTTGACTTCGCCACAAAAAAAGAGCGGTTAGCAGAGGTTGAGTTAGAGCTGGGGGAATCCAGTGTTTGGGAGGATCCGGAGCGCGCACAGAGTCTGGGTCGCGAGCGCGCTTCACTTGAGCTTGTCGTGCATACGATTGAAGCCTTGGATGCGGGTCATCAAGACAGTGCTGACTTGCTGGAGATGGCACAAGCTGAGGACGATCAGGAGACAGCTGACGAGGTTGCCAGCGATCTTGAAAAGCTGATGACAAAGCTCGAGACACTCGAGTTTCGTCGTATGTTCTCTGGTGAAATGGACCCCAATAATGCTTTTCTTGATATTCAGGCGGGATCAGGCGGTACTGAAGCCCAAGATTGGGCTGAAATGTTGTTGCGGATGTATCTCCGCTGGGGTGAGAGTAAGGGTTTTAAGACAACGCTCACCGAGGCGTCCGCGGGTGATGTTGCGGGCATTAAAAGCGCGACGGTTCAGTTCGAGGGTGAGTACGCCTTTGGCTGGCTAAGAACTGAGACGGGTGTTCACCGACTCGTCCGGAAGTCACCTTTCGACAGCGGCGGTCGACGCCACACCTCCTTCTCCTCCGTGTTCGTATCGCCGGAGATCGATGACAACATCGATATCGATATCAACCCTGCTGACTTGCGCATTGATACCTACCGGTCTTCCGGTGCCGGTGGTCAGCACGTGAACACCACTGATTCTGCCGTTCGGATCACGCATGAGCCATCGGGTATTGTCACAAGCTGTCAGACGGAGCGGTCTCAGCATCAAAACAAAGATAATGCTATGAAACAGCTCCGAGCAAAGCTCTACGAAATGGAGATGCTGAAGCGGAGTGCTGAAAAACAGGCGATGGAGGACAGCAAAGCGGATATTGGCTGGGGCAGCCAGATTCGATCTTATGTTCTCGACGATTCGCGTATCAAAGACTTGCGGACTGGCGTAGAAAATCGGAACACACAGGCTGTTCTGGATGGCGCGCTCGACCCCTTTATCGAAGCCTCGTTAAAAAAAGGCCTCTAAGTTAGGAAAAATTATGACTGATTCGGTATCGGCTTCTGCCGAAGACGAAAACAAATTGATTGCTGAACGTAGGGCTAAACTTGCGAAACTGCGTGAGTCTGGAAAGGCGTTTCCAAACGACTTTCGGCGCACAGCGCTAGCTGGCGATCTGCAACGACAATATGGACATGAAACTAAAGAAGACTTAGCTGAGAAGGCCGAATCTTTCGCAGTCGCCGGTCGCTTGATCCGTAACCGCGGTGCCTTCCTGTTGATCCAGGACGGATCCGATACGATCCAGCTTTACATTGACCGGAAAGGTTTGAGTTCGGAAGTGCTAGAGGCGATTAAGTCATGGGACCTTGGGGATATCGTCGCCTCATCGGGTGTTCTATGCAAAAGTGGGAAGGGTGATCTCTACATCAATATGGAGACGGCTCAGCTACTAACAAAGTCGCTTCGTCCTCTGCCCGACAAGTATCATGGTCTGTCCGACCAAGAGACACGCTACCGTCAACGGTACGTCGACCTGATTGCCAATCCCGAAGTAAGAGAAACCTTCCAGATTCGTTCCAAGGTAATCTCGTTTGTTCGATCATTTCTCGATGGTCACGGGTTTATGGAAGTTGAGACGCCGATGTTGCACCCCATTCCCGGTGGTGCGACCGCGCGTCCCTTTGCGACGCATCACAACGCACTCGATATGCCCATGTTTATGCGGATTGCGCCTGAACTCTATCTCAAGCGCTTGACGGTAGGCGGCTTCGAAAAGGTTTATGAAATCAATCGCAACTTTCGTAATGAAGGCCTATCGACGCGGCATAACCCTGAGTTCACGATGCTCGAGTTCTATTGGGCGTATGCCGATTACTGTGATGCCATGGACCTCACTGAGCAGCTACTGAGAGAGTTATCGCAAGCAGTACTGGGGACAACAGTGATCCCCTGCGGTGATGAAACCGTTGATTTTAGTGCCGACTTCGCGCGACTGTCTGTCACTGAGGCGATTCTTGAGCATAACCCGGATTTGCAGCCGAGTGACCTCGAATCGCGCGAAGCCGCGGTCGCGGTTCTTCAAAAGCTGGGTATCGAGGTGAAGGAAGGGTGGGGGCTCGGGCGTATCCATATGGAGATCTTTGAGGAGACGGCAGAGCATAAGCTTATCCAACCGACGTTTATCACGGCATATCCCACTGAAGTCTCGCCGCTTGCGCGCCGAAACGATGAGAACCCAGATATTACCGACCGTTTTGAGTTCTTTGTGGGCGGACGTGAATTGGCGAATGGTTTCAGCGAGCTGAACGATGCGGAGGATCAGGCCGATCGTTTCAGGGCTCAAGTGGCTGCAAAAGATGCGGGTGACGACGAGGCGATGCACTTTGACCATGACTATGTGCGTGCATTGGAATATGGATTGCCGCCCACAGCGGGCGAGGGAATCGGTATCGATCGACTGGTGATGCTTTTGACCAATGCCGCATCGATTCGCGACGTCATTTTATTCCCGCATATGCGCCCAGAGTAAATTTGTCACACTTTTTGAAGAAAAGTCTGTATTCTGCGCCCATGAAAGCGCGCCACAAATCAGCCGGTTTACTGGGTTTCTCAATAGTCTTGCTATCGATAGCGGGCTGCCAGTCCCTGCCCGCAGAGAACGCGTCGTCAGAGAGTGATTCTCCTGAGGTAGATCGCGAGCAGGTGGCAGTGGCTGAACTGAATATACCCAAATCCGTTACGGAAGCTGAGTGTAATTGCGAGGCTTTGGTCGTGGAGGTTGAAGAAACGTACTTTGACCGTGGGATTCGCGCCTTAGCTGCGAGAGATTATGTTCAAGCGCTGCAGTATTTTGAGGCACACCGTGACGCCGATGACGTAAATGCTGCAAGAGAAGCCGAGATTGGCCTGGCCTTCATAGCAGTATTACAGGCGGACAGCCGTGATCCGAGTAATTCCCAAGCACTTGACGATCGTGCAGAGGTCATCTCTCTAGCGCTGTCTTTACTGACGCGTCTTGAAGATAAAGTTTCAGCACTCGGAAAAGCGAACAGTAGACTGGTCGATGATCTGAAGAAGCGGGAGGCTGTGCTAGAGCGGCTTCGCGAGCTTACGTTGGGCCAATTGGAAGACTGACATCGAATCGTGAGCCCTCTCCGGGCGTTGAGGTCAGCTCGATGTTACCGCCCAACATGTCGCAAAAGTTACTCACAATGGCAAGCCCGAGCCCAGTACCACCATAGTTCACACTGGTTTTGCTATCAGCCTGCACGAACGCCTGGAAAACCTTAGCCTGCTGCTCCTCTGTCATTCCAATTCCGCTGTCGGCAACGCTCAGTAACAGCTGATCGTCCTCGACCTTTGCAATTACAGTGATGACGCCGTTCTTGGTGAACTTACAAGCATTCGAGAAGAGGTTAGTTAAGATTTGCTGGACCTTTGCTGCGTCGCTTGCCACCTCGATGTTTTTGGCTCCGTCAACCTGCAGATTGAGTTTGTTGTTATTTTGGGCAAGTAGCGGCGACAGCGCGTCACATACTTGTACAACTAGTCCTGCCACGTTGAAAGGGTCAAAACTGACGGACATTTTCCCCGTCTCGATCTTCGAGAGATCGAGTATGTCGTTGATCAGAGTGAGTAGTTGCCTGCCCGAAAAAATAATGGTGGTTAGGTCGTGATTGAACTGATCACGGTCAATTTCAACGCCGTCACTCAGTTCATCCTGCAACATTTCGGAATAGCCGATAATCGCATTTAGTGGGGTCCGTAACTCATGGGATACGTTAGCAAGAAACATGCTCTTTGCTTCGTTCGCTGCTTCTGCCTCAGAGCGTGCATCATTCAAGTCGGACATGGCGGTTTGAAGCGAGGCCGACATCTCATTAAACGTTTGTGCAAGATTGGCGATTTCGCCCGCATCGCGATTTTCATCGATGCGGTGGGTCAGATCACCAGCACCAAATTTTTCAACACCGACACGAAGCCGGAATAGTGAGGCGTTCGTGCTGCGTATCAATGTCAGGATGAGCGCTAAGGTGATCGTAATTGAGCTGATGAAGGCGATGATCGTGATACGGTCAGTCAGTTGTATCGTATTATCGATGACCTCCGAGCGCTTGAGGGCAACGTTGTTGTGTTGATCGGACAGTGCTCGCAGATACTCTACGGTGTCGTCATAGATATTGGGCGACAGAGACGTGGATACAGCGGCGTCGTTATAGTTGATATAAAATAGCATCCATTCGTTTATTAGATCGGCTGCTGGTTTGTAGAAGGCTCTGAATGCCGCTTCCGTCTCGGTATTACTCAACCCCCCGAGCGCTCTCAACTGGTCGGAGATGGCAGTCAGCTCTTCGTTCGCTTGCTCTCGCTGATTTTCTCCAATCGGCGCGTTGGTTTCACGAAGCGCGGCTAGCACCTGCACTCGTTGGTTTTCGGTCGCAAGACCTTGTTCAATATTTCTAACGAGCGTAGTTGCCTCCGTTGCCTCACGATACGCAAGCACACTCTCGCTTCGCGCGTAGCTTCCCCAGAGGTGGGTGCCGACATTAAATGCGAACAGTAGCAAGATCGATCCTGAGGCCAGATACAGTCGAGCTCGAAGACCCAAGCGCTCCATAATCATGAAGGTGAAGCCTCGAGGAATTGGTAAATCTTGGCTAGTAGCACGGGGAAGTTGATCGGTTTGGTTTCGTACTCAGTGCAGCCAGCACTCATCGCGCGTTCGCGATCGGCGGCCATGGCGTGTGCGGTTAGCGCAATGATGGGTATGTGAGCAATCTCAGGGTCCGCCTTTGCTTGTTCACAGGCCCCCCAACCGTCGAGCACGGGAAGTGTCATATCCATGAGAACAACGGCAGGTAATTCGTCTCGCATCATATCGAGTGCCGTTAGTCCATCGGCGGCGCTAATAACCCGAAGGCCCGCTCTTGTAAGACGTCGGGTCAACATATCTCGGTTGATTTCGTTGTCTTCAACAAGCAGCACGGGAGCCTTAGTCATCGAGTGCGTTCCCCTTAATCGGAAATACGGCAAGGGTTTCCTCAATACCTTTTGGTTTCAAACTACGAGAAGCTCCCACGTCGAAGTGTCGCACATTTAGGCAGCTTAGAGTGCGCTCAGATATCAGTATTTCATTGGGCAGAGCGGCGTCTTCTATACGTGACGTGATGTTAACTTCATGCCCAACAAAGCCGTACTTCGACCGTCGTTCGGAACCAATATTACCCGCCACCACCTCCCCCGTATTAAGTGCTATGGCCATTTCGATTTCGGGGAGGCCATCCTCAAGGTTTTGGCTATTAATCTCGTCCATTGCAGCTTGCATGGCGATGGCACAGGTGACGGCACGTTGTGCGTGATCCGCCATATTACTAGGAGCACCAAAGGCGGCAAGAACCGCATCACCCAGAAACTCATCAATGGTGCCACCGTGCTCAAGGATGATATCGGTCATCTTGCCAAGGTAACGATTAAGGAGTTTGACTACCTGCTCGGGTGGAAGGTGTTCGACGAGTGTTGTAAAGCTTCGGATATCACTCATCATCAGAGTCACACTCCTCAAGTCCCCACCGAGTTTAAGTCCCTCAGGGCTCTCAAGGATCTCATCGACAATGGCGTCTGATATGTATCGACCGAAAGTCTTGCGAATAAAAAGCTCGCGCTTTTCCAGTTGCTCGCGGTATTGCTCTTCTTTGTCATGCCAACGCTTTCGCTCAAGCCCCGACTTGATTCGGGCATTTAGCAAGACCGAGTTCACAGGCTTCAGTAGATAGTCATCAGCGCCAACTTGAATGCAGTCAACGATCTGATCCATATCCTGGCGCCCGGAAATCATAATTACGGGAATCGCTCGGAGATGGTCGCTTTGCTTAATTCGAGCGAGCACCTCCTTTCCATCAATATTCGGCATAACCAGGTCTAGCAAGACTAAATCAACGGCCTCAGTTTCAAGCAAGCTTAGCGCTCGCGCGCCAGTATCGGCGGTTATGACCGAGCAATTCATTTTTCGAAGGAGTCGGGACATGAGGTCCAGATTTTCCCGGAGGTCATCAACTACCAGAATCGAACAGCCCTCGAAGGTATCGAGTGGTCGAACCGATTTTGCGGAGGTTTCGGGCGTCTGAGTCGAGGCGCTGAGCGAATCTGCGATATCTTGCACCTGCGTTCTAATCGCATGGGGCAGATCACTGTCGAGCTCTAGTACCATTTCGGCATAACCCAATACCGCAGCCACTGAGTTCAGTAGATCATGGCGATTAGTGCTTTCATCGTTGGCAACAACGTTAAAGCGATCGAGCGCGAGGAGCAGCGCATCGACATCCTCCGTAAGCTCGCCTTCAGACGTATCTCGAAGCTTTTGCAGTTCAGGGGTTGCTGCCCTACTGAGCTCAATAACGGTATTTAATGCGGGTTCGGCCACAAGAATTGAACCAATTTGTAGTTTTATTCGTGTAAGGAGTATATCGCGCCTAATACTTTCGACCAGTGGGGATAGGCGAACGGCAAACCTTCAGTTAGAATTGTGAATAGTACACAAAAGGTGAGAGTTCATGCTTGATCAAGTCGAAATTTTTCATGGCCTAAGTCGCGAGGAGTTGGCGGCACTTGAAGCGTCAAGTTCGTCGGAGTCGTACTCTAAAAACACGGTTGTAATCCAGGAGAATGAGCCGGCAGATGCGCTGTTCGTGATCGAGTCAGGCCGCGTAAAAGTTTATTGCAGTGATAAGAACGGCAAGGAGTTCATTATGAACTCTTTGGGTGTGGGCGATTACTTTGGTGAGCTGGCTTTGCTAGACGACTCGGCACGCTCAGCGTCAGTTAGAACCGTTGAGCCTTGCCAGTTCCGTATTGTTAAAAAAGAAGACTTCTCAAAGGTGCTCACCGATAACCCTGGAATAACGCAGCAATTGCTGGGCAATCTTGCTGCACGTGTTCGCAAGCTCACGACTGACGTGAAAAATCTTGCGTTGCAGGACGTATATGGTCGTGTTGCTAACGTCCTTATGGATCTGTCGCACGAGCGTGGTGACGGGACACTGTTTGTACCTGAGAAATTGACACAGCAGGATATCGCTGACCGCGTTGGTGCCTCACGCGAGATGGTGGCAAGAATCCTCAAGGATCTGACGATTGGCGAGTATATTCGCTTCGAAGGGCGCCATATCGTCATCAATACTCGCCTGCCGGCTAAGTACTGACAGTTACGCAAATGACAGGGTAGCCTTACTGGCGACCCTCGATTTCCTCAACTATCGCACGAAGACGGCCGTCGTCTATCGCCACCGCGATGGTTGTCCCGTGCTCTACTTGTTGGGTAGAGCGTACGACTCTCCCTGACTCATCGGTAATGATCGCGTATCCGCGTTTTAGGGTTGCGCTTGGACCCAAGGTTTCAAGGAGGGTCGAGAGATGTTCAACTTGTTGCCTATTATCTCGAAGTACTTTAGCTATCTGCCCGGGCAGTCCGCTCGCTAGATTATGGATCGTCTCCCGTCGTTGATTGAGGAGTTTTCTAGGCGTGGCGCTTTGCAGGCGAGTATTTAACTGCGCAAGGGGATGTTTTGTTGCGGTTAATCTTCTTTGAATTAGCGACGTGGCACGATCGCAGTTAGAGGATATTTTGTTTTGCAGAAGCGCAAGCTGCTGGCTTGGATGTCTAAGTCGTGCAGCTAGGCTTTGAATGTGTTGTCTGTGATCACGAACAATACGGGCGGTCATTGCGTCGAGCTGAGCTATGGCCATGTCGATCCGCTGTAACCACTCCTGGCTATCGCGCGTCACTAGCTCTGCTGCTTGCGAAGGCGTGGCTGCCCTAAGATCTGCGACGAGATCGGAAATGCTGTAATCGATTTCGTGACCAACAGCTGAGACAACGGGTATTTCAGAGCGAGCGATCGCTCGCGCTACGACCTCTTCATTAAAGGCCCACAGGTCCTCGAGTGAGCCACCGCCGCGACCAACGATAAGAACATCCAGTTCGCGCTCGCCCTTGCGCACTTGCGCGTTCGCCGCATCGATTGCTTCAGCAATTTGCGCAGCAGAGCCTGTGCCCTGAACCTGGACCGGGTATATGGCGATGTGGCTCGAGGGTGATCGCCGACCAAGCACACTGATAATGTCCTCGACTGCAGCACCCGTAGGTGAGGTAACCACTCCGATTCGCTCACAGTGGGGGGGGATGGCTTTCTTGCGATCCTGTTCAAAAAGTCCCTCTGTCTGAAGTTTCTGCTTCAAAACCTCTAGTGCGCGCTGAAGCGCACCATCGCCCGAGGCTTCCATGTGATCAACCATTAACTGGTAGTTTCCACGAGCTTCATAGATCGACAGGAGACCTCTGACGATCACGGAGTCTCCCACTTTAGGCTCAAAGCGGACCCGCATATTGGCGCGCCGAAACATGGCGCAGCTGAGCTGGGCACGATCGTCTTTCAGGCTGAAGTACCAATGACCGGAACTCGGTTTTGACAGGTTACCTATTTCCGCCTCGACACAGACCTCGCCTAATTGATTCTCAAGCAACGACTTCGCCTTTCGGTTAATTTCACTCACGCTAACGGGTGTCGGTTTGGGTAGTGACATGGAATTCTTATGAACCTGTCCACATTGTTCGAAATAGTGCTTAAGCGTACAATATTGGGTTTACACAAAGCGACAACCACGAGGTATTGATGTTACGTATCGCTCAAGAAGCGCTGACATTTGACGACGTTCTACTACTTCCCGGGTATTCGGAAGTCACTGCCAAGGACGTCTCGCTGGTTACTAAACTGACGCGCAACATCAGTCTGAACCTTCCGCTTGTCTCAGCCGCGATGGACACCGTTACAGAGTCCCGATTGGCGATCGCGTTGGCGCAAGAGGGCGGCATTGGAATTGTTCACAAAAACCTGACCGTCCAAGAGCAGGCCGAACAGGTGCGTCGGGTGAAGAAGTTTGAAAGTGGCGTCGTTAAAGACCCGATCACTATCGACCACACAGCGACGATTGCAGAGCTTATCGAACTCACACGTGCTAACGGCATATCGGGCGTGCCTGTCATGAAAGACGGTGATCTTGCTGGTATCGTGACGCGCCGCGACCTTCGTTTTGAGACCGATACCTCCCAGTCTATTTCGGCCATTATGACGCCGCGTGAGCAGTTGGTGACGGTCAAGGAGGGTGCCTCTTCTGACGAAGTACAGCGATTACTGCATCAGCACCGTATCGAGAAAATTCTGGTTGTTGACGATACGGGTGCGCTTGCAGGTCTGATAACGGTGAAGGATTTCGATAAGGCTGAATCCTTCCCTCATGCCTGTAAGGACCAATATGGACAGTTACGCGTTGGTGCATCGGTTGGCACCAGTGCCGATACAGACGAGCGAGTGGGCGCTTTGGTGAGTGCTGGCGTCGATGTGCTAGTGGTTGATACCGCACACGGGCACTCGTTGAATGTGCTTAATCGTGTCCGCTGGATTAAAGAAAACTTTCCGTCCGTTGATGTCATTGGTGGCAATATCGCGACGGCTGACGCCGCGCGCGCTCTTGCTGATGCAGGCGCCGATGGTGTGAAGGTGGGTATTGGTCCAGGTTCGATTTGCACAACACGCATCGTCACCGGCATGGGCGTTCCGCAAATCAGTGCAGTGGCGAATGTTGCTGAGGCGTTGGCTGATACCAATATTCCTCTAATCGCTGACGGAGGTATTCGCTTTTCTGGTGATATTTCAAAGGCGCTTGTTGCGGGTGCGCACTCAGTCATGCTCGGCGGTATGTTCGCCGGTACTGAAGAAGCGCCCGGTGAAGTTGAGCTCTACCAAGGTCGGACCTACAAGTCTTACCGCGGAATGGGTTCCATTGGTGCAATGGCGCAAAAGCAGGGTTCTTCTGATCGGTATTTCCAGGATTCCAGTCAAGGCTCTGAAAAGCTTGTACCCGAGGGCATCGAGGGCCGCGTTCCCTACAAGGGGGCCGTGTCAGCGATTATTCATCAGCTAATGGGCGGCGTGCGCTCTTCCATGGGGTATGCCGGATGCGCATCGGTGGACGATATGCGAACCAAACCACAATTTGTTCGCGTCACCTCGGCCGGTATGTCTGAGTCACACGTCCATGACGTGTCCATCACTAAAGAAGCTCCCAATTATCCAGTGCGCTGATCGGATTCTCCGTTTAGCCATTACAACTTGAACACGAGGGCACGATGAGCCAGGACATCCACCGGCATCGCATTCTTATCCTTGATTTCGGATCGCAGTATACGCAGCTGATTGCCCGCCGCGTGCGCGAGATCGGGGTTTATTGCGAGATCTACGCGTGGGATGTCACCGACGCTGATATCCGCAGCTTCGGCCCCTCAGGGATCATTTTGTCGGGTGGTCCCGAGTCTGTGACTGCCGCTGATTCACCGCGCGCACCTCAAGTCGTTTTCGAGCTCGATCTGCCGGTACTTGGCATTTGCTACGGCATGCAAACTATGGCTGCGCAGTTGGGCGGCGCCGTGCAAGGGTCTGATACCTCCGAGTTTGGCTACGCCGAGATCCAAGGCATCGCCGAGGATCGCCTGCTATCAGGTATTGCCGATCGAACCGATGAGCAAGGTCGTTCGATACTCGATGTGTGGATGAGTCACGGTGATAAAGTCACACAGTTGCCAGAGGGCTTTGTTCGCACGGCTGAAACCGATAGCTGCCCAATTGCTGCCATGGCACATAACGAGAAGCCGTGGTTTGGTATCCAGTTTCACCCAGAGGTAACGCACACTTCCTTGGGTAAAGAAATCATGGAGCGCTTTGTCATTGAACTCTGTGGCTGCGAGGCGTTATGGACACCGGCAAATATTGTTGAGGACGCGATAAAGACAGTTCGAGCGAAGGTCGGATCGGATAAGGTTCTGTTGGGCCTGTCAGGCGGCGTGGACTCGTCCGTGGTTGCCGCTCTGCTACACAAGGCGATTGGTGATCAACTGACTTGCGTCTTTGTCGACAACGGATTGCTTCGACTCAATGAGGGCGATCAGGTCATGGAGATGTTCGCATCCAATATGGGTGTGAAGGTTATCCGTGCCGATGCGCAGGAGCGATTCCTTTCACGGCTGGCGGGTGTCTCTGAGCCCGAGGCAAAGCGAAAGATCATTGGCAATACGTTTATTGACGTATTTGACGAAGAGGCTGCCAAGCTGACCGAGGTTAAGTGGCTGGCGCAGGGTACGATTTACCCCGATGTCATTGAGTCCGCGGGCTCCAAAACTGGCAAGGCACACGTCATCAAGTCCCATCACAACGTCGGTGGATTACCCGAGGATATGGCGCTTGAACTGGTTGAGCCATTGCGAGAACTCTTCAAAGACGAAGTGCGCCAGATCGGCTTGGAGCTTGGCTTACCCGAGTCCATGGTCTTCCGTCATCCGTTCCCCGGTCCCGGCTTGGGTGTCCGAATTCTCGGCGAAGTGAAGCACGAGTATGCGGAGCTGCTTCGCCGTGCTGACGATATCTTTATTTCTGAACTCCGTAAGTCGGGCTGGTACGACAAAACGAGCCAGGCTTTTGCCGTATTCCTTCCGGTGAAATCGGTTGGAGTGGTCGGTGATGGTCGACGCTATGAGTGGGTGATCGCACTGCGCGCGGTACAAACTATCGACTTCATGACCGCAAAATGGGCGCACCTGCCTTGCGAACTCCTGGAAACGGTCTCCAACCGCATCATTAACGAGATCTCAGGTATCTCTCGCGTTGCCTACGATATCTCCGGTAAGCCACCCGCGACGATTGAGTGGGAGTAACAGCATTCATACTAGTGGCTGATGGCATCTTTCACGATTGCAAAGGCGAAGATGTAGTTAAGCAAACTTTATAGTTGTAACATTGGACAGGTGGGGGTGTGATCGAAAGTTAAAAAGTTAATTAGTGGCGTTTATGAATACTGCTATTGGATCGAATCAAGCATGATTTAGCGACTCGATAGAATACTGGTAACACGCGATTGGAATTTGTCGATTGTATAACTAGACAGTTTGATATTAAGGTGGCACCTCTATCACAGTAAAGGGTGAGTTGTGGCGAACTTTGAGCAAAAGGAAGTGAATTTATTCGGCGTCATGGGTGTGTTCGATGTTGCGTTACCAGAAGAAGTTAGTTGGCAGGCTGACGACATCGATAATGCCTTGCACAAGGGAGTGATTTTCAGAGGGGGCACGTCGGTTGACGGGACGTATTCTTCTGAAGGCTACGTTCTATTTTGTGACGTATCGAGAGACGCAGAGGAGCCTGACATCGATCAATTGGCCACTGAAGGGGTGCCTGACGTCGAAGCTAAGTTGAGGATGGCTCTCGGTAGACAGTTTGAAATTCTAAGGGCGGGCGAAACTAAGCTTTTGAAAAATAATGTCGGTAAAAACGTCTTAATAAGTACGTACATCGTTAATGATGGCGAGAAAGAGCTAGCGCTTATCTCACTTAGAACATCAATTTCGGGGGCGAAGTGGATTAGCGTCTGCGCATGCAGTCCAGAATCAACAGTCAGAGAGCCGCTTATGCAGGTTGCGACCCAGACATTTCGTTTGTAAAGGCCATCTCATTTGCGATTTTGAAATTGAGCGACGACGGCGGCCATTTGGTCATCAGTCAATTGTAATTTTTCCTGAAGTTTGGTTAGCTCAGCGGCTTCTTCAGTGGTGATCACCCCATCATCCAAAACCTCTCTGACTTTTAGTGCGAGTGTCGCCTTCCTTTTGGCCATTTGATTTGAGAATCCGGCGCCAATAATTCCTGTGAGCAAAGCTATAGAGCAGACACCCATCATGGCCGTCGCCGCTCCAATCAGTTTGCCCACTGCGGTGACAGGCGAAACGTCGCCGTAGCCCACCGTGGTCAAAGTTACGATCGACCACCACATTGTTTCGGGTATAGAGCTAAAAACGTTAGGTTGGATCTCATTTTCCGCAACGTACATAAGTGAACTGGATAAGAAAAGTGCTAATGCCAGCAGGTACAAGGCCGCTAAAAACGCCTTCCTCTCAGAGTAAATCGCCGACATTAAGTCTTCCAGAGCAGAGGTGTAGTGACTGATTTTCAATAGTCTAGCGAGTCTTAGTACCCTAAGCATTCGCATATCTGCGCTAAGCCCAATTAACTGAAGAAGGTAGGGTAGGATCGCCAATAAATCGATTACGCCCGTGAAGCTAAATATATATGCTCGTCTTTTCCTCGATGCCGTGTCTCCATTTAGGTCCTGATTTTCGGGAGCCGACCAGATCCTAAGTACGTACTCAATCGTGAAGATAAAAACCGATATGAGTTCAAAAGTCATAAGTTGGTTGTGCCAGCTTGCTCTCACTGACGCGATTGATTCCAATGTCACCGCAGCGACGTTCAAAATAATCAGACTGAAAAGGAAAAAATTAATGGCTTGAGAAAGCGTAGTCGGTTTTCTTGAGCGATCAAAAATACCTGCAAAAAATTGCCTAGCCGTATATTCCGTCTTTGTATGGTGCGAAAGTGTCAAAATTTTTGCCTCAATGCTGTAAAGGTAGAACTGGCTCCCCCGTCAAGCTAAGCACGAATGGAACAATTTTAGAAATTTATAGTGTATCTTGACGTGAGTTCTTTTGATGAAGTTAATTGCCAGTCGGGAGAGTGTCTTACGCCTAAAGTGGGACTAGTATGGACTCAGGACTGAGCCAGTGGAGCAGAATTTGTCATCACAAACCTTATTTCTTGGCTCAAGCGGAGTCAGCGAGGACTTGCGTAATTATCTGAGACAAATAGCTTCCTCCTCCGCCCCAGTGTTGATTCGCGGTGCAACGGGGGTGGGTAAAGAGGTAGTTGCTAAGGCACTTCATGAGTTATCGGGCAGGTCAACTTCGGGGCGTTTCATAGGGCTTAATTGCTCGGCAATTCCATCTGAACTCTTAGAAAGCGAACTTTTCGGACATGAAAAAGGAGCTTTTTCAGGTGCTGTCAGTGCTTATCCCGGACGTTTCCGGCTTGCAGATGGGGGTACGCTGCTGCTCGATGAGGTAGGGGATATGCCAACCGACCTACAGGCGAAACTACTTCGCGTTATTCAAGAAGGGGCGGTAACACCGGTGGGAGGAGTCAGTGAAGTACCAGTCGACGTAAGAATTATCTCTGCCACTCATCAAGATCTGGAGCGGCTGATACAAAGTGGGTCATTCAGAGAAGACCTTTACTATCGCTTAAATGTATTACCCGTCACCGTTGAGTCTTTGGCAGCTAGAACGGAAGAAATACCAGAGTTCGTAAGTCATTTTTGTGAACTCTACGGAGGTGATAAGGGTCCAGTCTCTTTTACTGCCAAATCAATAGCTCTTCTGCAGGCCTACAACTGGCCCGGCAATGTGAGAGAACTCGAGAGTATTTGTAGGCGTTTGAGCGCAATTTTTCCCGGTAAATGCGTCGACTTATATAACGTGCCTGCACAATTTCTCCCGTCTGAAGTCGTAGCTCTGATGGGTAGCGAGATAACCAATAGTGATAACACAATACGTGGAGGTGATAACCCCTTAAATTCAATCAGCGCCCCAGACCAGCAGGAAGGTGAGATAGCCATGGAGCTAGAAGCGTTGTTGGCATTTACAAACCAAGAGGCGCCGTTTGTTGTTGATTCTGATCAGAGAACACTTAAACAGCAGGTAGATGGATTTGAGAAAGCTCTGATTTTAAAGGCACTTTCGGACAGTGACTCGAATATTTCCGGTGCTGCGCGGCAGCTGGGTGTTAAACGCACTACCCTGATTGAAAAGATGGCTCGTATGAACATTTCTAGGAGTCAATAGTTAGTCGTCAAATTTTTGACAGCTGAAACTTCTCCGACTCCCTTGATTGCCAAAAAAACCATAACTACTTGTTTTAAATAATCAAAAATATATGGGCCAGCTTATTGCTTGGCCCTACTTCAACTGAATACCGTTATTTGATTTGATGTCTGTGGCAAAAGTAGCGCTAAACATTCTGGCCAGTAACCCGCAAGCAGTCGACCTACGTTCGTTTGCACAGGGCGAGGCCACTTTGCATGTGACGGATGACATTCGAACCTTCGAGTTAAAAGCATCACAAAATTCTGTGTCTTTCATTTATGTGGGCGCGGACTGGGCAAACGCAACAGACAGCCTCCGTGCCACGTTGGGAAAATTCGTTAGCAAACCGAACGCAGTAATTTACGCAGATGATATCGAGCTCGCTCATTTTCTAGGTTTAATGGGAGCCCCCATTGTAGTGACTGCGGCTACATTGTGGGATCTCGTTTCTAGCGGGTCTTTTACAGAGAAATTTCACTACGAAGGCGTCCCTCAGTTCGCAAACAAACCCACTTTGAATACAGAGCCCTTACAACACCAAAACAACACACTGGAAAAGCGGCTTGTGTTTGGCGATCCCAAAAGTAGGGCCCTCCTGGCTCTGGTTGAGCGCGTAGCTCAAGTGGAGGTGACTACCTTGTTATCGGGCCCCTCCGGTGTGGGTAAGGAGGTGATCGCGAAATTACTGCATGCCTCTTCGGTGAGAAATGAAAGGCCTTTTTTGGCTCTTAATTGCTCCGCAATTCCGGAGCAACTTGTAGAGAGTACTTTGTTTGGTCACATCAAGGGCTCTTTTACGGGTGCGAGTAGAGATCAAAAGGGTTTATTTGAAGAGGCTGATGGTGGTGTTTTATTTTTAGACGAAGTGGGTGAGCTACCTCTTGGTGTACAACCGAAATTATTAAGAGCGATACAAGAGCGCAAAGTCTCAAGGGTGGGAAGCTTTAAAGAGTATCAATTTGATGTCCGCTTAATCGCGGCGACCAACCGCGACTTAAATCAAATGGTAAGTAATGGGAGTTTTCGTGAAGATTTACTTTATCGATTAAACACCTTCCATCTAAAGATCCCGACGTTAAGCGAACGTCCGCAGGATATAGAGCAGTTGGCTATATCGTTTGCTGAATCTGCCTTGGTTGCTGGCGTTTCAATGGGCATAGATCGCGGTGCTATAGATTTGTTAATTGACCATGATTGGCCCGGCAACGTAAGAGAGCTGGAGAACGTGATCGCTCGTGCAAAGGTTCTTGCTACGAGCTCGGTAATCCTGCCAGAGCACATATACCTCGACACTATTAGTGGTTTTGGCGATGGTCGCGTCGCACAAAGTGCGATTGTGTCACCTGAACAATTCGGCTCTGACGAGGAAAACACATTGTCGATTCAACGTGATCAGGCTGAGTTCGACTCTATTAATGAGGCTTTGCGGCATAGCTCATCCAAAAAAGAAGCTGCGGAGAGGCTTGGTATTAGCCCTCGAACTCTGCGGTACAAACTACAAAAATTTAAAGAGATGGAAAACACGCGAGGTGTTTCAGGCGTTAGTTTATTGGGAGGATAATCTATGGAAAGGCTAGACATGCAAGGCGCGACGGCGGTCGTCAAGAGAGCGCAGAGCGCTTCCGATTTATCCGCGTCTCAATCTAAGGGAATGGAGCCGTCTGGAAGTGCAGATGATTTCTCGACTGATCTGCTCGCGGCGATCAGATCTGTTAATGAGATGCAAATGACCTCGGCGAGTACCAAAGCAAACTTTGAAGTCAACGGTGATGTGGATGTGACTGATGTGTTGATGAAGAGTCAGAAGGCGTCGGTCGCGTTTGAGGCAACTCTGCAAATAAGAAATAAGATTTTAAAAGCCTACCAAGATGTCATGAGTATGCCTGTTTAGCGGTATTAGGCTTCTTAAAGCGATTAGTGTTGGGAGATTAGATTAATGGAGGCGGTGATTGATCAAACAGGTGAGCAGACCAACCCAGTGGTCCAAAATCGAAGGGGCGGATTGGGCAATTCCGAGAAAGAAGTTAATCCCTCTTCTCAAGGATTATCTAAGTCAAGTGATTCGTCTCAATTGCCTGTAACCCCATCTGGGGGGGTGCCCTCTTTGAAGCAATTCATGCAGCTGCCAACTGTAAAACGGTTGATGCCTGGCGTTGCATTACTGCTGGCGATTTTATTCGTCCTCATCTTTTGGATTTCGATGTCTGCCACGCCATACAAGAGTGTGTCTGATGGTATGCAGTCAGAAGACGTGCAGCTCGCTTTTGAAGCGCTTCAGTCCAGTAACTATAAAGTTAAAATCAACGAATCCACGGGTCGCCTGGAAGTTCCAGTTGACCAGTACCAGTCAGCGAGAATTTATCTAGCATCTCAGGGTCTACCGAGAGCAGCATCGAGCGGTGGTATGAGCAGCCTTTCTGAAAATAGTTCTATGACTACCAGTCAATTCATGGAGCAAGTCAAGTATAACGCGGCATTAGAAAACGAATTAGCACGAACCATTGCTGAAATTAGCACCATAGACACTGTGAGAGTTCACCTTGCTGCCCCTAAGCAAAGCGTTTTCGTGAGAGATAGACAGCCTGCCAAAGCTTCAGTAGTTGTTAAGCCTTACAGAGGTCGCGTTGTGGACGCTGGGCAAGTTCAGTCTATTGTCCATCTGGTTAGTTCTAGCGTCCCTTACTTGGCACTCGAGGATGTCACCGTGGTCGATAATGTTGGCAATTTGTTGACTGCTAGCAATAAGGACAGTGCCGCGCCCGCTCTCAGTAATGCTCGATTCGAGACCGACAGGGAAATGGAGCTAGCATCTCGTATATACGACCTTCTGACGCCTGCCCTGGGTGGTGGAAATGTGAGGACGGTCGTTAACCTCGAGATGGACTTTACCCAGCGCGAATCGACCTTCGAGCAGTATTTTGATGCTGAAGAGGGCGCCCCCGAAATTAGATCTGAGGTAATAACATCCGATACTCAGACAGGAATAGCTGCTTCAGGAGTGCCCGGTGGAACTACCAACGTGCCCCCTGATCAGGCTGAGGTGCTTCCCGAGGGAGAAGTTGCGGAAAATCCCGTAAATAACTCAACGGCAACCACTGAGCGAGAACAGACAACGCGCAATTACGAACTCGACAAAGAAATTCGTTTCGTAAAAGAGCAAATCGGCCGTGTTACGGCAATGACCGCTGGCGTCATAGTGGACGAGTCCGCATTGAAGGACCTTGCCACTCGCCGATACCGCTCCGTAAATGGCCTTGAGGACTCGTTCGATCAAGAAAGTGCTGAGGTAAGTGTTAACGATGACGGCAGTGAGGCAGCAACTACGTCGGCCGAAAACGAAATCCCTCCTGAGCTTCTCTCGACTTTGATGGAAGCAGAGCTTAATAGATTTAGAAGTTTAGTACTTAGCGCCCTCCCGTACGATGCCACACGGGGAGACAGCGTAACAATATCTACTGCTCCCTTCTTTGTAGACCCACCGCAGGAATACCAGCTTCCGTGGCACAAGGATCCCGCTATCTTAGAGTGGGGACGTCACGGTATGACTTCAATAGGTCTGATTGCCTTTTTCCTGCTCGTTGTCGCGCCCGTGCTAAGGGCTTATCTGCCAAGTAAGGATGACGATGTCCAGGCGCTTTTGGCTGAGCAATTAGCTGATGGAGAGTTGAGTGCTGAGGACCGTCAGTCGTTGGAGGAGGGAGAGGCTCTAGATGAAATAAAAGCTAAGCTTAAGCCCAAGAAGTCTGCGATATCGGCCGATATGCTAGATACAGCTAATAGTTATGATGACAAAGTGGCGATAGTCCGATTGTTGGTTGCTGAGGATGCCGGTCGTGTTGCTAATGTGCTGAAGAAAATGATTAAACCCGCTTAAGGGTTCGGAGGTTTTAATGGCGGCGCCGTCTGAAAATAAAGCACTGGGGAATGAGCCTGCGGAGCTTCCGGATTCCGTAAAGGCGGAGCTTCAGGCGATGACATCAACTGAGAGAGCAGCTGTTCTCATGCTTCTAATGGGCGAAAGCCAGGCAGCTGATATTATTAAGTTCATGAGCCCTCGCGAGGTACAGGCTCTTGGATCAGCCATGGTAGGTGTGGTTGACCTATCGCAAGAGACCGTGAGTGCAGTACTTGACGATTTCGTTTCCACAATCAAACAACAAACCAACCTTGGTCTTGGAACTACTGATTACGTGGAATCAGTTTTTAAGCGGGCTCTTGGAGAAGATAAAGCCAGTACTGTCCTGAGCAGAATTTTGCCCAGCGGGTCAACAAAAGGCCTAGAAATTTTACGCTGGATGGATCCACGAGCGATTGCCGATATGATCCTTAACGAACACCCCCAGGTGGTTGCGATAATCCTGTCGGTATTAGAATACGACGTTGCCGCCGATGTGATCAATTTCTTGCCCAAAGATAGACGCGGAGAAATTATGCAGCGGGTTGCGAAGTTAGAAACGGTGCAACCTTCGGCTATGGACGAGCTTGAACGAATCATGGCAGAGCAGTTTTCTACAAACTCATCAGCTCAGTCTTCTAGTTTTGGTGGAGTGAAAACTGCTGCGAAGATTATGAATTTCGTGAAAGTTGATCTTGAAACTGAAATCATGAAATCACTGACTGATATCGACGAAGACCTAACACTCCAAATCCAAGACAATATGTTTACGTTTGAGAATTTGTCGATGGTTGATAATCGTGCGATACAAGTGATGATGCGAAATATAGACTCCGATCTATTAATGGTCGCACTCAAAGGTGCCAGTGAAGAAACTAGAGACAAGTTCTTCGATAATATGTCTCAGCGCGCGAAGGCTATGTTTATCGACGACATGGAATCTAAGGGTCCGATGAGAATCTCAGATGTGGAGGATGCACAGAAAAATATTATGAGGATCGCGCGGAAACTCTCAGATGCTGGTGAGCTGGTGCTTGCTGGAAGAGGTGATGATTTTGTCTGAGTCTAGTGAAAAGGTCCTATGGGAGTTGAATGAGTTATTAGCAGCGCAGCAAAGAGCGCGTAACTTTTCTCGCGCGACTCTCAATGGTGAGATCGATACTCGGTCAAACCAATTCGTGCCACAGTCCTGGGATGTTTTGCCTGGAAGCTCTGAAGTCGAGGGAGACGCGACCTCTGAGTCAGAGTTTGAGGGAGTGGAGACAGATGAATATGCAACTGCCGAATACGAAGACTCGCCTTTAGAGGAAGAGCTTCAAACACCTGAGGCATTAGCTGAGGAGGCATACAATAAAGGTTTTGCGGAAGGTCATGCGGCCGGTGTGCAGGAGGAGTTTGCGAGAGCTGAGTACTCTGATCGCGCCATTGGATCTATTCTCTCGAAGCTCGATGCATTACCTCCGCTTTGGTCTCAGCTCGTCGACTTATCGTTAGAAGTGGCTGAGGTTGCTTCTTTAGGTGTGCTCGCTGCTGACTCGAACTATATGCGTGACTTCATAAACAATACCTTGGCTAGAAGCGACGTCGATCCAAAGGAGCTTGTCTCTATTAAGGTGTCTGAAAAGATATATATGCTGCTAAAAGAAGAGATCCATAAGTTTGAGCATGATGGGCGTAAACTTCCGATTGAAATTGACACTAGTTTTGATGAAGTAGATGTTGGGGTGGAATACGATCTCGTATCAATAGAGCGCCGCTTTTCCGAGCAGTTGTCGCAGGTTCGAGATCAGTTGCTGTCTCAGGTATCTTCCGTTCTTGCTGCCGAAGATGATGACTAGAAGTGCGAGCACCAGAGATGATTGGCCCCACCTTGTTGAGCCACATGAGGTTCGTTGGAGTCCTGTATCTGCTGTTACAGCGAACTCTATATGTTCAATTGGTTTGAATGCGTCGTTTGGCGCGCTTTGCAAGGTGAGATCCCCTCTGGGATCTCATGAAGACGTCTTCGCCGAAGTAATTGGGCTGCAGGGTGACTGTGTAACCATGATGCCTTTGACGCAGGTCAGCGGCGTTTCCACAAAAAGTAAAGTCACTTTGGTAAATAATCAATCCTCGATACATGTCAGTAAATCTCTGCTCGGCCGAGTTATTGACCCCCTTGGTAAGCCTCTCGATCAGTCGGGTACACTACCGAAGTCGTTAAATAGTGGGTTCGCTGGTCGCCAAATTGAACCTCTTAAGCGGAACTCAGTCTGTGAACCTCTTGATGTTGGTGTTAGGGTGATAAATGGAGTCTTAACCTTAGCGAAAGGGCAGCGCGTTGGTTTGATTGCAGGCTCAGGCGTTGGCAAAAGCACGTTACTGGGGATGATGACGCGCTACACCAAAGCCGATGTCGTCATCTTGGCTCTAGTCGGAGAAAGAGGCCGAGAAGCTTCGGAGTTTATTACCGAAGTCTTGGGTCCTGAGGGGCTTGCCAATTCTGTTGTTGTACTTGCAACTTCTGATACGACGGCAGTACTGAGAAAACGTGGTGCAGATACAGCTCATCTACTTGCCGAATTCTTTAGAGATCAAGGTAAGGACGTTCTCCTTCTTTGTGACAGTTTGACCCGAGTCGCACAGGCTCACAGAGAAATAGGGCTTGCTGCTGGTGAGCCTCCAACAAATAAGGGGTATCCGCCCTCCGTTTTTTCACAATTACCAAAGTTGGTTGAACGGGGAGGTATGGGAGATGCTGATGGCTCAATTACCTCGATTTATACAGTTCTTGCAGAGTATGAGTTGAGCAATGACCCCATCGTAGAGCTGGCGAGAGCTACCCTGGATGGGCAAATTATGCTGTCAAGGGACTTGGCCGACGCTGGGGTATATCCAGCGATTGACTTACGCGGCTCGATTTCACGGTTGGCGGACAAAGTTGTGGGCGATTCTCATTTGGCGGACGCGGTCGAGATGAGGAGGCTGTGGTCCTTGTATGAGGAGAACAAAGACCTCATCATGGTTGGCGCATATGTATCAGGGGTGAATAAAGACCTTGATAGAGCTATTCAATTGAGGGCCGTACTAACCGAATATATCCAGCAAAATCAGTTTGAGCCCTGTTCGCTTGAGGATGCTGAGAATGAACTTGCCACTGTTCTGGGAGCACGCTTTAGATGAAAACAAAGTGGCATGCCCTTATCAAAAAGTATGACGCTGCATATCAGGAGGAGTTGAAGGCCCTGCAGTGGTCAGTGAAAGAGATCGAAAAGGCATATGAAAATAAAGCCACGTTGGAGGAGCAAGAAGCCGAAAGTTGGCGTACGTTGTCTGATCGCAAGTATCTTTCCTCTGGTGACTTGGCTTTTGAGGGTGAATTTCGATCCAACGTAGCAAACTTAAAAGCAAACCTAGAATATGTGATTGCAGAATTAAAGGAAGATGAGTCAGAACTAAAGTTAAGGGTCGCTGAATGCGCTCGATTGGTAAAAAAATATGAGTTTTTGAGGGACAGGGACGTGCTCGAGTATGCGAAGATTCGCGAACGTGACGAGGCCGATGACTTGGAAGATTGGGTAATGAATGCTCGGCCTGGCTGATTGGCACGCATGTTGCTTTAGTAACGGGGCAGTGCGAACCATCGGATAGTAAGTTATGGACCCTAAAATATTTTTTGAAACCAGTCAGACAAGTGGTAAGAGTGTAAGTGACAGTGCCGCTGATAAGTCTGGGCAAGCCGCTAAACAGGCGGGAATAGCCTTCAAAGAGGCGTTTAATGCAGTCAATACCGGCGAGAAGGTTGATCAAAAAGCGACTACGTCGGCTGGAAACCCTTACCCTAAAGCGAATGCTAATCCAGAGAGACCTTACTACACGGTAAATACTCATGCGGCGGATTGGGACTTGCGGGGTCAGGTAGTCGAGTCCGACCAGCCTATCGGCTACGGCAAATCTTTGCCGCATATCCAAGAGACCGGCAATGTTGATCCGCCCGACAACATGCTTGGTTCCGATCTCACGTTTGATTCTGAAGCTTTAGTGAGTGGCACAGAACCAGAGACCAACGCGCAGAGATGGGTGGCTGAAACTGCGGAGCTTTTGTCCGGAGAGTCGAAGGAGGCAACTCAAGGCGCCTCTGATTCTCAACCACCAAGCAGTGAGTCAAGCACAGCAAAAGCACAAATTCATTCGCCAAATACCTATTCGCCTCATGCTGAGTTCGTATCGCAATTTGTAGATGGCAAAACGGACGAAGGAAGTGTCGTAAGAGTCAAGGGTCTGCAAGACTCTATAGAAATTGCTCTGCCCAATGGACCTGCATCAGTTAGCGAAGTAGCGGAGTTCGCGAGATTGCAGTCTCTGCCAGATAATTTTAAAAGGCAGGTACTGAGTGGTTTTAAAGAAGAAGCGTTACCGGCTTCAAATGATCTGTTACTCGCTGAGCAGGGGGGCTTCAATCAGATTGGAAAGTTAGCGAAGTCGACGATATTTATTGATCAACTTGCTTCAGTGCTCGCCCCTAAGTCTGAATGGAACCCTTCCATACAACAGCCAGTCGAAATTGATCGCTCTGAGGTAGCGACCTTAATCAAGAGGACGCTCTCTACAATTGATGGCTTTATGACTACAGGCAACGTAGCTAAATACGAACTCTCGAACGAGGCAATACAAATTCGAGGTGCGGTCATTGATGCGATTGATGCCGATGACGCTATCAAATTGTCGGACTTTGACGTTACTAAGCTTGCAATCTTGTTGGAGCCAAAATTCTTCAGTGCGGTGTCGCCCAGTGGGGAGGTGGCCGTAAAAACACGGCCACAAATGGAAGCGATAAGAGCGGCTCAAATAACAGGGGATAGTAGTTTCTGGGCCCTGAATGACAACGGTGACTTAACCACTAATAAGGCTCAATTTGACGCTGGGTATAGGTTCGGTGTTTTGCCCGCGGCGACAGGTAATCCTGTTCGTCCGCATCAGATTGAACTTGAGTCTTCAATGATAGCGGCTCAGAAAATGGTTGGGCGCAACCCCAATCTTCAAAGTAGCGATCCGGATAAGTTCAAAAATTTAGGCATTGAAGCGCCAACGAGAGAGAAAACTTTTACTTCGACTGACGCGTTGAATCTTAGAAACTTTGCGAATATTCGCGGTGCTGATGACGCCTCGGCCACGCGGCCATTATCAAGTAGTCCCGCAGTGGCTCCATTCTCACATGAATCTCAGAGCCTCACTTCGGCCACTCCGTTGACAAATTCGGTAAGTTACCAGCACGGCCTGAATTACTTTGCTGCTAACGGAGCGGGTTATCCGTTGGTTTCGCGTTCCACTAATAGTGACGGTTTTCGTACAACCCAGTATCAACCTAGTTTGCACGCTGGTCGTGATGCAGGCGCTCTGAGTGAGCGATTTACGCAAGCCTTGACAGAGCGATTAGTTCAAAATGTGAAGACAGGAAACTTCAACCTTCGCTTCAACGTGCATCCCCGCGAACTTGGCGTTGTTGATATATCAATGGAAGTGCGTGATGGTCGTTTAGATGCGCAAATATCGAGCACTAACCCAGTCACACGTGACTTACTATCTGAGTCACTCCCGCGATTAAGGGATGCTCTTCAGGCTGGCGGTCTCCAGCTTTCAAATCTTGAGGTAAACGATAATGCACGCGATAACCAGAGGCGCGGCCTAATGTCTTCTCACGATCATGAAGACTCAGCTGTCGACTTAAACGAGACAGCTAGCAATATCCATCTGCAGGTAGAGGATTTAATCCTTGATGCAGATAGTGTGGACTATCTGGCGTAGTAAGGTTTTTGGGTTAAGTTTAGGGGAAAAATATGGCGGATGATGAGTTAGAGAACGAAGGACAGGGAAAGACGTCATTGTTACGGTATTTACTGTTAGGTATTTCAGCCGTAATTGTGGTGGCTGTAACTGTGCTGGCAACTATGTTTTTTGTATCGGCCGGACCGTTTGACACTGATTCGGCGTCTCAGATTGAGGAGACGATACAACAGCTCGAGCTTGACGCGGAGGAGGCCAGAGCAAGGGCGGAGGAGCTAGCTCGCGGCCCTGCTAAGGACACGTTGGAAACTCCTGAGCTAACGCGGTTTGAGAACACCTACAAAGAAATGGAACGTCCTTTAGTCGCAAATATTGTAAATTCTCGAAAGGTTATGCAGGTAAAGGTCGCAATCATGACTCATTACGATGACCGAGTTGTGGCCAATATAGAAAAGCATGATTTCGCAATTAGGTCCGAAATCCTCGACGTTATGAGGACGGTAGATGAGGTCAAGCTTTCTGAGGATTCCTTCCGAAAGGAGTTCGCAGAGAAATTGAAGATGGCCATAAACTCCGTGCTTGAGAGGTACGAGGACTTCGGGGGAGTTGAGGAAGTTCTATTCACTGAGTTCGTAGTTCAGTAGTAGTTGAAAGTCAGGTTATAGTTGAGTTTAAGTTATGGTGGGTGAAGATCAAAGTCGGCTTTCCGAAGAAGAACTTAATGCTCTCGTGTCGAATCATGAGGAGTCAGATTTCGCGGCTGCCGTCCTTGATCCAAACGAGATTGAGCAAAAATCTGTAAGACCACATAACCTAGTTACAGAAGATACCACGATCGGTATAAATCTAGCGGCAGTAGATATGATTACTGAGCGCTTCACACGTCATCTGCGACTTGGTTTGCTAGAAGTGCTTCGTACGAGTCCTCGTATCACGGCAGATAGAGTCAAAACCGTAAGATTTAGTGAGTATCTCTCCGATTTAAAGGCCCCGCTCTCGGTAAATACTATGAGAATGTCCGGTTTGCGGGGGACGTCTATGGTGGTTATTGACCCTAACGTGATCTTTGCCGCCCTTGACAACTTTTTTGGTGGTTTCGGGCGAGGTATTGACGGCTTGCCACCGGGACGCATGTTCACTCCAACTGAAACAAGAATAATAAACATTATGCTCGAGGTGGTTTTTTCATCCCTCACTGAGGCGTGGGCACCCATCATGGATTTAGCCTGCGAGTCCGTTGGTTCAGAAATAAATCCGCAATTTGTTCAAATTGTTGATGAAAACGACTTGGTTATTGTTTGTCACCTCGATGTGGAGTTGTCTGGAAAAGAGAAAGGTAGCATCGACGTTGTGTATCCGTTTGCTACATTAAAACCTATCAGGGACGTCCTGAGAGGTAGGGTGCAAGACTCTGATGACCCTTCAGTGGACCATCGGATCTGGGAGAGAGAACTCATTGATGCGACATCGGACGCGGAGCTTCAGCACAGAGTTATATTAGGTGAAATAGATCTGATGCTGGGACAATTTGATAATCTCAAAGCCGGTGATATTTTGGATTTGAGGAAGTACGATTTAGCCAGGGTTTTAGTTGGAGACATCCCCTTATTTGAAGCTGAAATTGGTAACGCAAACGGATACGCGGCAGCGCGGCTAGTAAGGGCTGTTGAGTTATCGGAGTCTGATGACATATAACAATCGAGGACGGTTGACGGAGAGACAAATGAGTGAAGAGGAGACGCAAGAGCTGGATGCTACGCTAGAGGGCAACGACGTTAAACCGCTGCAGGCTTTCGATGCAATTGTTAGTGCGGATGTGCTGCAAAGCGTACCAGTCACCTTGTCGGTCGAGGTTGGAAGAACTCGCCTCAAAATTAGAGATTTACTTCGCCTTAAGCAGGGAAGTGTGATTGAGCTCGAACGAAATGCAGGGGAACCGCTCGATTTGTTAGTGAACAACACTGTGGTTGCTCAGGGAGAGGTGGTATTAGTTAACGACCGCTATGGTGTGCGCCTCACGAGGATCCTCCCATCTGAGGATCGCGTCGAAAAACTCTAGCGATATATGACGGAGGGTATGATTTTTGTCAGGGGTGTGCTTGCACTCCTGTTTGTCTTGTTACTTGTATTACTGGCAGCCGCGGCTCTTAAGCGCGTAACCAATCGAGGTGACAATTGGCCGGGAGTCAAAGTGATAAGTCGCCAAAAGATTGGCCGAAATGCAGAATTGGTGGTTGTAGACTACAATCATCATCGATTGTTGTTAGGAGTCACCGATGGAGGGGTATCGGTGCTCGAGTCTGGCGATCAGATGGATTGAATACGAGGCGCATTGTTTGTGCTGGAACAGTGTTTGCTGAAAAGAGCCAAAGACTTAAGAGGTTTATCCAGTGCTTAAATTTGTCCTAGCAGTCCTTTTGTTGTGCGCAGCCTCGGTGGCATCAGCTCAAACCGTGTTTCCCATTATAAGTACGGTTCAGGGGCCTGAGGGGGCAACTGAGTACTCCGTGACTCTCCAACTGCTTGCGTTAATGACGGTGCTGACCTTGTTGCCGTCGCTACTGCTTATGATGACAAGCTTTACGAGAATTATCATTGTTCTTTCGCTGCTACGGCAGGCTTTAGGCACGGCGCAAACCCCCCCCAACCAGGTATTACTCGGTATAGCTTTGTTCTTAACGATCTTTATTATGACACCCGTTTTCTCAGAAGTTTACGAGGACGCTTTAAAGCCTTATTCAGAAGAGCAAATGCAATTTGAAGAGGCCATAGCTGTGGGGCAATTACCCATAAAGCGCTTTATGCTCAGACAAACCCGACAGGAGGATCTGCAAACATTTGTTGCTCTTGCCGACAGCGCCGATATTAATACGCCTATCGATACACCGCTCTCTATATTAGTCCCGGCCTTTATAACGTCAGAGCTCAAAAGTGCATTTATTATCGGATTCATGCTTTACATACCGTTCGTCATAATTGATATGGTGGTAGCGAGTGTGCTTATGTCCATGGGTATGATGATGCTATCGCCGATGATTATCTCACTCCCATTCAAGCTTCTTTTGTTCGTGATGGTTGATGGATGGACCTTATTAATGACATCCCTCTCTAAAAGCTTCATTTAAGCGGCCGCGTCGTGGAGCCTACACAAGCAATTGGAATAGGAAGGGAAGCCATTTGGACTGTGATTTACGTCGCGGGCCCAATACTTGTTACTGCCCTTGTGTTAGGTTTGTTGATTGGTGTGCTTCAGGCTGCGACTTCGATCCAAGAGATGACCCTCAGTTTTATACCAAAACTCATGGCAGTCGTTGCCGTGCTGATGATTTTTGGTGATTGGCAATTAACTGTTCTGACAGAGTTCTTTTTAATGATTTTCGAGCGTATACCCGAACTCTTCTCGCAATGAATTTGTTGCTTGACGAGTTGGTTGCTATCTTAACAACGGGACTTATTCCGTTCCTACGGATTTCCGCAATGTTGCTTGCGGCCCCTCTAGTCTCGCTTCAGGTTGTTAACGTCAGAATTAGAATTGCATTAGCCTTCTTACTTACCGTTTTCTTTTTCGATCAAATAGCAATACCCGCTGTAAACCCGCTCTCAGTGCCGTGGTTCATTTTGATAGCCCTTGAATTGATGATCGGCATTTTCTTAGCTCTCATCCTTCAAATTGTGAATGCCGCCATAGTCACAGCGGGGCAGTCAATGTCCATGAGCATGGGTTTAGGTATGGCCCAAACAATTGACCCTAATGCGGGACAAGTCCCAGTGATCGCCTCTTTCTTAGTTATTTTGTCGTCTCTGATTTTCTTGTCTGTGGGTGGGCACCTTTTTCTCATTGAGCTTCTTTTACAGAGTTTTTCGGCAATTCCAATTGGAGGAGGAGATATTGACTTCACTGCGTCTATCTGGAATCTGATTATATGGTCGTCAATGGCATTTTTAGGCGCAGTTTTGATTGCTTTGCCTGTAATGTTAATCATGATGTTAATCAATTTATGCATTGGCGTAGTGACGCGTGCTGCGCCTGCCCTCAATATTTTTGCCGTTGGGTTTCCCGCAATGCTTTTAGGGGGACTGATCTTAATAGTTGTTTTCATGGCAAATGTTGGTAGTCGAATCCAGTGGCTTTGGCTCGAGGCATTCGATGTGGCTCAGAATTTATGGGTGGTCCAAAATGGCTGAAGGTCAGGAAGACACGCAGGAGAAGACTGAAGAGCCTACTTCCAAGCGCCTATCAAAGGCTCGTGAAGAAGGTCAGCTTGCGCGCTCACAGGAGACAACCATTGCAGCGTCGGTGATCTGCGTTGCGTCTTTTATTTACTTGTTTGGTGAGTCATTGTTTCAGAGTATTTCAGATGATTTCGCGGCTGGGTTTGTTTTTGACATAGGAACATTAAGTGATCCCTCCAGAGCTATCGCTCGTTTACCCGAGGCGATGATTAGTGCTTTGATGACCCTAACACCACTTTTGATTCTGGTAGCAATTATAGCGATAATTAGTTCAAGCTTTCTCGGAGGATTTAATTTTACCTTGAAGGCGATTCAGCCAAAGGCTTCAAAACTGAGTCCGTTGAAGGGGCTCAAGCGGATCTTTAGTGTAAGGAGTCTGGTCGAGCTAGCGAAAGCCTTACTAAAGTTTGGGCTAGTCGGCATTACGGCGTGGTTTTTAATACTTGCAGCCGTCCCAGAGTTTGGCGAAATATCACTTATGGCGCTTGAGCCAGGTGTTAATCAAGCGTCTAGTCTTCTGATCACCTCTTTCTTAGTGGCCAGTAGCACTTTGATCTTAATAGCTCTGATAGACGCACCTTATCAGGCTTTCCAACACAACAAACAAATGAAAATGTCTTTGAAGGAGGTTAAGGACGAGAGGAAGGAGACTGATGGATCTCCAGAATTAAAAGCCAAAGTACGACAGAAACAACGTGAAATGTCGACAGCAAGGATGATGGAAGCGATTGCCGAGGCTGATGTTGTGATCACGAACCCTGAACATTTTGCTGTCTGTCTAGCTTATGATCCATCGTCCGATGACCCGCCCAAGTTGGTTGCCAAAGGAGTTGATAACGTGGCAGGACGCATAAGAGATGTAGCTAAAGAGGAGGGCGTGGCGTTTTTTGAGTCACCAGTACTAGCTCGGGCACTTTACTTCACCACTGAAGTAGGAGCGTTTATTCCAGAAGCGTTGTATGAGGCTGTTGCAAAGGTGATCGCCTATATTTTTAATATCAATGCGATCAACCGAGAGAGTGGCAGACCGTCGCGCCCCGAACTCAAGGTGCCTGATGATCTTGTGTTTGATTCGAATGGTCAAAGATCCGAAATATTCGATGGTTAGTTGGCTAGACGGCTCGTCTTAGGCGCTGACGTAAAATTCGCATTAAATCTAATTGGGGTGACGGAGTGACATTAGGTAACACTGGATTACTAGACGATAAAGACGAAACTTTGTTGGAGACTTTGCGGCAGGACATTTGTATTGGGAGGAAGAATGTTCTGGTGATGTCCGAGGAAGAGTTCTATCTCGATGCCATTTTTTTACGTCTCTACAATGAACTAAAAGATACGGATGGACTTGCAGTTCATAGGATGTTTCAACCTGACGTTGAAGGCATAGTGGGTTGGTTTAATAAGCTTCTTGCGGAGGTTTCGATCGATGAAGCACGAAATTTAAATGATCAACCCAAGACGATTATTTTCATGCCAGAGGTCACTCACTCTAGTATTCAAGACTGGATAAGCTGTGAATCTTTAATTGGTGCATTCCCGGGTGCGAACGTTAGTCTGATCGCCTTTGGCCGGGTGGATAAAATAAACCCACCCACAGTGGCGAATATAGCCGCTAAACGACAAAACAGTGTAGTTAAACTACCACAGCTTTCTCTTGAGCGCGTTGAGCATTTCTTTAGAGATGCAAAAAAGAATGGTGAACTGTCGGTCGTGATGTCCGCGTTAATCGACTCGCCATTTAGAGAGCTAGCACTAACAATCCGAGACGAGGTGGAAACAGAGGTTGAAGCTATAAATGATGATATAGATCAATTGAACCCTGCATCGCTGGAAGAGTTCGGCATTGACGATCCAAAAAAATTAGATCGTGCTGTCAATCTCAGCAGCGATAACGAGGCTGATCTAAACCGCAATGAACACGGAGGGCCCAAGCGTTTTGTAATGACGACAGCCCTATTCTTTATAGCTTTTCTGTTTATATTATTTACGGTGGAGTTTCTTTATGGCTCGAATCAAGGTGTTCTGATTAATCAATCTGTGATTGCTTGGTTAGAATGGTTGTTGAGTACGCTTGGACAGTTAGTATCATGGGGTGTTTCTTTCGTCGAAAGGATTCTCTCAACTATATAAATAGCCTAAACGTTACTATCAAATGTCCGATACTACTTCACATTAAAACGCAAGGAATATGAGAAAATGGCAGCTACCGACGACAAAGTCAAAACAGATGCTATGACGTCGGAGTTAGAGACCGATGTCCTGCTAGCGCCTACGTATGAATCAATTTCGCGGCTAAATCGCGACTCTGAATCACAGTCCCGCGACTCCGAAGCAAAGGCGTCGTTACCCCCCATTGTTGAAAATTACTTAAAGCGAATCACTGCGATATCGGTAGGTGTTGTTTTTTTGAGTGTCGTGATGATGATGGTTACTGGTGGGCGTCTTGCATCGCAAGTTGATAGCCTGCAGGCGGCAACGCTCTCACTAACAAAGAGGGTGGTTAATATGAATTCGGCTCTTGAGCAGGTTTCAGTACTTGATTCTAAGCTAGAACTCTTGGATTTAGGCCATGCGTCTCTTATCGATAGTAATAGTGAGGCTGGGCAGACTTACAGTGAAGCGATGGAGGTGTTTGCGAGCGAGCTTTCTAAATTGGAGACATCGATTCTAGATCTTGACGCTAGTGCTCAGAATGTCGTTTCTAGAATTGGCGGCGTTGCGGAATCGCTTTCGGTGCAAGAACAAAGCGTAAACGAAGTCATGGCTCGCTTGACGAGTCTGGAGAGTCGAGTTAATTCTCTACAGCGTTTGGAGCGTGATATTCAAATGTTGGTGGAAATAGAGCAGGGCAATTTGAAAGAGCTTTTTCGGCAGCGGTTAGAGTTGGAGCAGCGAGAGCTTGTACAGGGAACGACCCAAGACGCATCAAGTGAAGAGGCCAAAGACCTGCGGTTAGACGGCGTGGTAACCTTTTCCACCAGTCGGGACTGAATCAGCACTTACTCGAAAACGAGTAGCTTAGTTTTTACATATACAGCGATGTGATGCGGTTACTGAAGTCTTCATCAGCCAGCACCATCGCGCCCAGCCTTCGGCTCATTTTGTCTAGTTCTGAAATCGCTTGAATACGTTCCTCGTCGGAAGACGCTGAACCAATCTTTTTTCCACAGGCCAGAAAGCCTTCCGTGAATGACGTCGGAAGGTAGGACTTGAAATCGCCTCGAAGTGTCTTAAGTATGATTGTATCGTCTGGTGTATCGCTAGAAAGCTCACGATTGCTTGCTTTCCCGGCTGCAACGAGTTCCCTAGCATGCAGTTCCAAAAGCATCATAAGCCGATCACGGTCGCGATCAAGCCCAAGTTCATCAACGGATGTGCTCACCGCAACCTGCCAAGCATCCCACAATTGCTTCCCTTGCAGCCCTCCGAAAATATCATTATTTGCTCTGTTATGCGTTTCATCGGATTTAAGAAGGTTGCTGGTTTTTAACTCAAGTTCGTTCACCTTTGATATTGCAAAGATGACAAGAGCTGTTAGGCAAATGCACATGACTAAGATCACCAGCATTAATACGCTACCCAGAGACATCATCCTCTCTCTTGCGTCTGCGCGCCGGTGTCACTATCGGTGTTACTGGATTTCAGGAAATTAAGGAGCTCAATTGGCTGAAGAGTTTGCAGTTCTTCTCTCAACCTTTCACCAAGTTTGTTGGCGGCTTCAATGCACTCGTGCGCATTTTTTTCTTGTATCTGGTAATCCGATCCCAAATTATACATCGCATTTGCATAATATTCGGGAACCCAGGACATTATGATCCCGGTGGCCCCCTTCAAGGAATTAAATCCGTCGTGCTTCTCTCTCTGCGGGAAGGTTTTTTTGCCTTCCTTGACAGCTTGTACGAGATCCTGCTGACGCTTTTCCTCACCTTTGGCGCCCTGCACAAAAATCTTATCTAAGTTGGTCTTGGCACGCATGGCTATTCGAGAGACGAACATGCGGTCGTAACGATCCGAGGCACTTAATTCTTTGCATCGCAAAAAATCGGCTTGGGCATTGGCTTTAAGTTTTTCGAGTTTCGATTTTCTTCCAAACATTACAATTTTCAGTACTCTATTTGCTGCCTCAACGCTTTTGTTGACTTCGATAATATCTGACTTATACGCGACTCTGATACATCGAGTACCGCGCCAATTTCTTTCAAATTCATCTCCTCGGTGTAGTATAGGGACAAGACAAGCTGATCTCGCTCAGGTAATTGCGCGATCGCCTCAGCTAATTCGCCCGACAAGTCGCTATCTTCCAAAGCCCTTTCTGGGCTGTAATCATCAACTAACAAGTTCGTGCCAAAAGATTCCAGGTCATCTATTGATGTGGTCAATTGAGAGTTCCGCTTGTATCTACGGTAATGATAATCAGATAGGGAAGTACCAAGCTCCTCAGCAATTTCCTGTGCGGAGGGTTCTCTCTTAAGGTGATGGCTGAGTCTTTCTATCGCATCTTGCTCACTCTTGACCAAAGCGTTGTCGGACCGCGATAGTGGTGACCGTCTTCTAATCTCGTCTAGTATTGCGCCGCGAATTCGCTTGCTGGCAAATGTACTCAACTCGACACCTTGGCTGCTGTCGAAGTTTTTCGTCGCTTCGAGTAAGCCTAGCATACCAATTTGCACAAGTTCTTCGATCTCTACATGGTCGGGAAGCCGAGCCTTTAGGTGGTTTGCGACTCTGTGCACGAGACCAATATGCTGCAGAACCAACTGTGATGATTTTTCGTCGGGATTGCCTTGTACTTGATTATAAAGATGGTGCCCTTTCAAGGTTGAGTGCTCGCGTTGCCTATTGAGAACTTTAAACCACTGTCAGCTGGTTCACCGGGGTCCTGAGAAACAACAATTTGCGCAAGCTTAGTTATGTCTTGTGCCAATGTACCTTCAGGACTATTGATCACGGCGGGCACACCAACTCTAGCTGATTCAAGTGCGGCACGATCGGATCGTATTCCGGTTGAGAATCTGAGGCTAAGGCCAAGGAACTGTTCCGTCACTCGATTAATTCGTTCGTGGATGTTGGAGGCCTCTTGCTGGCTTGAAACCTGAACGGGAGTAAGTAATATATCTGAAAGATTAAACTCCTGCTGGAGAACTTTTACTGTTGCATATGCGTCAGCGATTGATGAGGGCTCGTTTTGAATCAGGAGAAGCTTAAGGTCGCAGGCCCCAAAAAGAACAGTGACGTTATCGCTAATCCCTGCGGCCGTATCAACGACTAAAAAATCGTAGTCATTGAGTGATGATAAAGCGTGGATCAGACCTAGGAGTTGTAATCTTGATAGTCTTGAAAGCACCGACGATCCACTGCTGCCGGGCACCAAAGTTACGCCAAACTCTGAATCGACCATTATATCTGCGAGAGTTTTCTCGCCCGTTAGCACATGGCCGTAACTGTACTGTACTCGCGCATTCAAAAGAATTTGAGCATTACTCAATCCGAGGTCCCCATCCAAGAGGACTACCTTTTTTCCGGATTTAGCGAGTTCGACTGCAAGATTTACGGCTACGGTGGTTTTCCCCACTCCGCCCTTGCCACTAGTGATGCCGATTACTTTCATAACGTTAGCCTACCTTAAATTTGACGGCTGTGAACTCTCTAGCGTTAGGTACCAACAAAGTTCCCTCCTGGACCAAGTTTAATACACTGACTCATTATGGACGAGAAAAGCATGGCGCTGTCTGAGAGGGGGAGGTGGTTATGGGAAATTTGTGTTTCGCTCACATCGCAAAATGCATCACTGCCTACCTGTCCTACATTGCCGCTGGATAGCGCTCCGATCGCCAGGGGCTTCGTTTTGTTTTCGATCAAGGTGCTTTGAGACACTACTTCATTGAAAACTTCACTGAAAGTTAAGGCCTCGAACTCTTTTTGACTAACATTGGCAGAATGTCCTTGGGGGCCTTTTGCTTCCTCAGATAGAGCACCTAGCTTGCGAGCAAGCTCTAAAATTTCTGACGAAATTTCGGCTGTTGTTTGCTCTTGCGAATTACTCAAGGCTGGTTTTTTTAAGGAGGCGGCAGGCACAACGGCATCGCATTGTCTAACTTTGTTCGACACAGGTAGGTCTCGTGCCACATTTGCACCGACAACTGAGGAGACGTGCTGTGCATTGGTTTTCTCGCCCGAACTCTCTACCGCCACAATAATGTAGTAACTGTCCGGTTGTTTGAAGCTATGTACAATCATGCAGTCGTTACCGTGTGTCTTTCTAACTTGGTCCAGGCACTCCATGTGATCATGGGCTTGTTCAATTACGAGTTTCAATTTAAGTCTCCGATTGATCGTCTATTTTGGCCTCTCCGCCAATACTCGATCTGACTTGAATGCTCAGATCATCGGGAATCTCTCCATAAGAAAGAACGTAAAGGTCGGGCACCCGTATACGAGTAAACTTAGACATCCATGGTCTCAAGGCTGGGGAGACCACTAGGCTGACGGGAGTTCCACTGTTCAATATTTTTTCGACTTCTGAACTGAGGTTATTAATCATATTTTGAGCAAGTGTTGGCTCAAGTGTTATTTGATCTCCGCCGCTGGCGGCTCTACTGGATTCAAGGAGTCGCTCTAGATCGGGCGCGAGTGTGATCACGTTAAGTGAGCCTGACTCGTCCAACAAAGGCTGCACTATTTGCCTACCAAGGCGGGGACGAATTAGGGATGTCAACTCTCTCGGATTGCCCACATCCTTAGCATGCAGTGTTAGAGCATCAATTATATTTCGCATGTCTTTCACTGGCACTTGCTCTTCCAGGAGGTTCTGAAGCACCTGCGTTACTGTTGCGAGAGGTAACAGATCTGGGACCAGACTCGAGACCAGTTTCGGATATTTTGCGGCCACTTTGTCAAGTAGCTGCTGCGTTTCATCTTGGCCCAGTAACTCATGGGCGTTATCTCGGACCAGTGAGTTTACATGTGTTGCAATCGCGGTTGGTGCGTCCACTACGGTGAATCCAAGACTTTTGGCAAGCTCAGCGCTGTTAGGGTCGATCCATAATGCATCCAATCCAAATGCAGGATCTTTTGTCGGTTCCCCGTCTAAGGGTATAGCAGTCTGTGATCCATTGATCGCGAGTAGCTTTCCGACTCTTACGGTGCCACCACCTCTTACGAGTCCATGAAGTAAAATTTGGTATTGCTCTGGCGGCAACTCGAGGTTGTCGCGGATTCGGATTGCCGGCATAAGAAAGCCTAACTCAGCAGATAATTTTTTCCGTATGCCCCTTACCCGTGTAAGTAGCTGTCCCCCGGATTGGGTATTTGCTAGTGGCACCAAGCCGTAACCAATATCCAGAGAAATTGCCTCAACATCGTCTATGTCATCCCAGCTCAATTCTTGAAGACCTGTGGTTTCAGGTTCACTCAATACCGCACTTTCCTCGGGTTCATTACCTGAGTTCAAAAGGTATATACCAAATGCTATTCCGCTTAGGCCGAGCGACAAAAATATGAGGTGCGGCATGCCTGGAATAATACCGAGAATAGTGATTATGCTGGAAGCAATCAGTATGCCGGCTGGGTCCGATATTTGTGACGAAGCTTGCTCGGCCATACTTTCTTGTGTTGTGACACGAGTTACCAGGATGGCTGTCGCGAGTGATAATAAAAGAGAGGGGATTTGTGCGACGAGACCGTCCCCTATCGTGAGTAGCACGTATATACGCCCAGCTTCTGTGATGCTCAGCTCATGCTGCGAGGTTCCGACTATCAAGCCACCGACAATGTTGATGATTAAGATTAGGATGCCAGCAATAGCGTCGCCTCTAACGAATTTAGACGCACCGTCCATCGACCCGAAAAAATCTGATTCTTGAGAAAGCTCTTCTCTACGTTTCTTGGCATCTTCCTGATCAATAATGCCGGCGTTGAGGTCAGCATCTATCGCCATTTGCTTTCCAGGCATAGCATCGAGAGTGAACCTAGCTATCACTTCCGACACTCTTCCAGCACCTTTCGTTACCACAATGAAGTTGATGATCATTAGAATCATAAAGATTATAAAACCAACAACGTAGTTGCCTGCGATCACGAATTCCCCAAAGGACTCAATAACCTGTCCAGCGGCGTCCGTACCGGTGTGCCCCTCGAGTAATACAATACGCGTTGACGCGACGTTGAGTCCGAGCCGAAGCAGCGTTGCGATTAGCAGTACAGATGGGAACGAGGAAAACTCTAGTGGGGATCTACTATTGATGGTTAACATCACCATCAACAAGCCCAGCATGATGTTAAACGTAAACAGAATGTCGAGGACAAATGCAGGCAGCGGAACGACTAAGAGTGCCAATATAACCAGAACTAATGCCGGCGCACCGACACTTCGAAGTTCAGGAAACCTCAGTGGTTGCATTAGTTGTCGAAAATTTGACAGAAAAGTATCCAAACCGTCCCTCGTTATAGCTTTGCGCCGGCGCCTAGAGTCTTAGCAATATCCGTACCAAGCATGAGTTAGTCGTGCTATCCGCCCCTCTGGAGAACTAAAGATTTCGTGATTAAGGTCGATATCATTTGTACTGACGAGGTGGTGTGGCGTCAATTACAGCTAGTTTTTTACAAAAAATAGGGAGCTCCTCGTTATGTATTTCTTTCGCCTCATTGGTTTGATCGTTCTATTGGTCCCTATGATCGGATGTAACGCCATGGTGTCAGGAGTGAGCGATAGTGCTGCGTTTATAGAGCCTATGGTTGAACGGCGCGATACGTTAACCGCCACAGGGTATGCTGTCATCGACGTGCAACCCAGCGATAATTCTGCTCAACGCCGTCTCCTCGCCATCAGAGCCGCCAAGTTAGACGCTTACCGTGGCCTTACTGAGCAGGTATATGGCCAGTATCTCGATGCTACAACCACTATGGCCGATATGGCAGTTCGAAGTGACAGTTTTAGGGCTCGCGTGGAAGGGGTGGTCTACGGCGCAAATCTGGTTCGCATAGAGCCAATAGGGTCAGACACTTACGAGGTAACGATGTCTTTGGATAAAAGCATCGTAAACGATTTAAGAGTACTGTATCTGGAGAGGGCGTTTAGGGCTTCTTCAGAGAGTGCGGGTAGCTGACATGCGATCTCGCGGTAAACTAGCCACTTGTCTCGCTTGTTTAACGTTGAGCGTATCGTGTCTATCTAGCGAGGCTGAACCAACGTTGGTCCGCGGGCAGCAGGAATTAGCTTCTGCGCGCCTAGAGCAAATAAAAGAAAGGCTAATCGAGGCGGCTTTTGGGTCAGGGGTGAATGTCCGAAGCGTGGCTTACATAAATAGTTCCGGCGCGTTAACCCAAGACGCTTTTTTTTCGAGCGATATCACGGTCCGTGGAAATCAAGTCATTTCATATTTGAAGGAGCTTGATGGCGATCAGGTCATTGGTAGAGCGGAATTGCCAATTGAAAAGGCGTGTGATGTCTGGGACGCGCAAGAAAAACGCGAAAAGGGAGTGGTCAAACTATCTTCTAGGGTTAAAACCTCTAGACGGGTTAGTGAAAACGCCATACCAGAGAATAAGCGCTCGGAACTTACAGCATTACTCGACCAAATACTCACCAGTGAGGGTTTCAATGTCGTCCATGGTGACAGCCCTTCAAAGGTCATTTCGCAGCAAGAAACCGCATACATGCGCCATCTCATATCAGATTGGGCGTTGGGCCCTGCCGCAGACTTAGAGGTTAATTTGGAGCTTGATCTGATAAACACATCCACCCATATCGTGCCCTCGGTTTACTCCTCTCACAGCATGCTCCACGGACCAGAGGTATTTTTATCCAATATAGGTTCTCGCGATTATGTGCTGGAATTATCAGTCGCTTTTTCGCAACCCGCCTCGCGACGTTTGCTGAAGGAGGAAACCCTGTTGACATCATTTGTTGCACAGCGACATTATGCCTCCGGTGCATGGAGTCTCGGTGATCGCGACCGGATAATTGATCAATGGGTCGACGATACGGTTCGATCTTTTGTGGCTAATTCGCAATGCCTCCCGAAAGTATTCAATGTTACTCCGTTGCCCGATGGTAATTTCGAATTATCGGCTGGTTTAGCGCATGGTCTCACTGCAGGTAGCTGGATCGTGGTGGCTAGTAGAAATCTAATGATCGGAAATGAAGTGAGCGATACTACATTTGATTCGTTATCAATCATGCGCGTTTCGGCATCAAACCCGTACTCGGCGACTGCCGAACCGCTCGCATCCAGCATAAGTCAAAGGACTTTTCGGTCGGGTGAGCTAACTGGAATGATGCTTTAGGAGGAGAAGTGAGATTAGTTTTGAAGTCATTTGTGTGGTTAAGTGCTGTTTTAATGTTCTTTGCAACAATGCCGGTAATTGCGGATGACCAGCACTCCACGGGCTTGTCCGTAAGAGATTTGCAGAAGCTAAAAGACTTTATCGGCTCGACGGAAACGGTGGCACCTGAGGTTCAAATGACATTGGAGGCAGGTCGCTACAGGGTACAACCTGGAGATACTCTTAGTGGGATATTTAATCGGTTTTATAAGAATACAAATGTCAACAAAGAGGTCCTGCAAGCAGTATTCGTGAAAACTAATAAAGCCGCCTTTCGTCGAGGAAATCCTAATTGGTTGCTGGCGGATTCAGTCTTGACGTTCCCGTCTGGCGCGGATGTCATCGATTACGTTGTTAATGATAAAACTGATCACAGCGCTGGAAGCAAAAACCGCGAATCATGGGTTTCTTATCCTTAGCCGTCGGCATGTGCCGCATACGTAACGATTGACTTGATTTAAATGTTAGGTCCAGAGCAAGTTAACCTAGGGCTGCGAGCCATTCCACAAACCTTTGCTAGCCTTCCTTCGCTGCAAGTCAGTAGTGATGTTTATCGCGGTTTGTCTTTAAGTGTCTCCCAGGTTGTTACAGGGGTTATCGCTTTGGAGCACGGCAGATTGTATCTTCGAGCAAACTCGTTAGCTGAGGCCATAAGACTGCCATCTCAGTACCTCAGGTGGCTAGGGCGAGAGGTGCAGTTTCAAGGCTCGCCTATCTCGTCTCAAATTGTCAGCTTAACTCCTGTAAGGTCAACGCTTACTTCAGCATCTTCGTCTCCCACATCACATCTTAGGGTGTCTGCGATCTTGAGGCATCTTGCGAGCGGTGCTGGCGCTGGTGTGAAGTCTGGCCAATCCCCTACAACCGTATTGCTAAACTTGATGAATCTTTCACCTGACACATTGTTGAAGAGTCCTGCCTCATATCTGTACCACCTTTTTCACATCAATGGTTATCAGCTAGGTCGCAGCCAGAAGCCTACTGATGCTGTTAGCTCAACGCTGTTGGGCGAGTTGCTGAAAATCTTACGTAAACAAGTAGATCCTGGGCAGAGAGCCACGATTGTTGAGCTGGTTGAAGAGTTGAGAACTAGATTCGTCAGAGCGGAGAGCGCGCAAAGACAAGATTTTTTTTATGCTGAGCTGTTGGCGCTTCTAGACAAGGTTCCTGTTGAGTTCTCGTTTTTTCGAGAGGGAAAAGAAGAAGCAAACGAGCAATCGTCTTGGACAGTCAATTTATCCGTGTCTTTTGATCGAAATACCGAGGTATGTATTCAAATTCGCCTTGATGAACGCCGGGAGCTGTTTATCGACTTTTGGTTTCCTGATAAAGAAATGTACGAGATGGCATCTGAAAACCAAAACCTGCTTTTAACAGAAATGCGAGGCTACGGTTTAGCTAAAGTGCAAATTAATCTAATCGACGATAGCGAGAAAGGTGAGGGTCACAAGCGCGACAAGCTGTTGGATGTTTCTATATGAAGTCCCCACCTGATCTAAAAGCCGTGGCGGTCGAGTATGGGAATAAATCCGCACCTTCTGTGGTCGCAAAAGCATCGGGTAAAGATGCGCAGCGCATGATAGACCACGCTTTAGATTCGGAAAAGCCCGTCATTCACGACCCGGGATTGATCAAGGCAATGGATGGCTTGGAGCTTAACGAGGAAATACCTGAAGAACTCTATTTTTCAGTAGCAGTAGTCTTGTCTTGGGTTTTTTGGCTCCGGGGGGAGAGTCCAAAATAAGACCTAAACATCTGACTGAAGGCTCACGCTGTTGAGGTTACGTACCTTTCCGAGTCTATCATAGGTTTCTACTTCCTCGGAGTGTCGGCTTGATCTTAGAATGTTCAAGGCGTTTTTATTCACCTCGATTTTTTTCTCTAAAAGAATGCTATTTCTTATGTGATAGTCACGACACATTGTCAGCGTTGACTTTACGTTCGAATCATCAGAATTGCCGTCTGCCAAAATATACTCACTATCAGTGTCCGCTCGCGCAAGTTTCTCCGATAGGGCTTCAACTATCGCTTGCTTCTCTGCTTGCAGGGTTTCGAATCGGTCCAAATCATCGGTCTGTAAAAGCGTAAATTCCGCTTCAAGGATCTCTAGTAGCCGCGAAAGATTGTTTTGAATTTGCGACAAAATTATCGGTCCATAAACAAATGTTTAATTGATAAAAAACTAACCGATCAGCCGCTCAAGATTCAGCATGTTCTCAGCAATTCTTTTAGCATCTAGGGGATAGTTCCCATCCATGATCGCTAGTCTCAATGCCTCTACCTTTGCAGTATCAAACTCTGCTACGTCGATAGCATTTGCGACTTCTTCAGACAACTGAACCTCTGAAGGTGCTAGCTCATGAGTTTGAGAACCACCAACACGCTCTTGGGAGACAGCATCAACCGTTTCAACGGGCTTCTTGTCCGCTGATTCTGCTTTTGCCGCACCTTGCGCTGTGCTGCGCATTGCTTCGGTAATACTTGTCATAACCCATCTCCAACCGTTACCAGATTTGTAACAGATCTCGTCTCATATGTTTTCACATAAGTAACTATCGGCGCGAGACGCTAAGACTTTAGCATGAGGATTAAATTATTTCCAAAGAACCAATGTCGACAATTTTTGCTCGCAGTGGTCTACCTGACTCCGCGTTAACCACCCCTATTACATCCCCGACACTTCCATCGGTCAAGGCTCTCACCATAGCAGACACTGATAATGCACCCTTCTTAATTTTAATTTCAATGAGATCGCCTTTTTTAACTGCCGCTGCGAGCGACACCATGGAGCGTCGTAAAGTATCACCCGCAACGATGACTCTGTTCGCTTGAAGGTGATTTAGCTCATCTGTTCCAAAAATAAGATCCGACGGAAGTCTTCCTCGGCGAAGTTGCCGCTCGAACATTGCTTCATCAAGCCTGACACCCCTGTTAAGTGTAGTGGTCGCAACCAACACTTCGGTTTCGAGCGGCTCTGCAGCTGAGGGACTTCCGAGTTGGGCCAAAGAGAAATCACTCGTTCGCAAAGGTTCATTTGCGAATACATTTTGTTTCAATGACCGATTAATAGCTTGATCTATTGTCTTCATCAAAGTCTTGTCGTTAGACATACCTCTGCCATCCACAAACTTAACATCCCCGCGCTTCACGGTATGGCCAGCGGGCATATCTCGCCGATAAACCATTACTGAGCGGTAATCACCAACGCTTACCCTGATGTATTTAGTCCATTTTTCAGAGAGGCAACTTGCTGCCACCGTGCTTCGATCCGAGAAAGGGAGCGAGATTACGAATTTTTGATTGCAATTTGGCACCACCAAACGGCGGTCATCGAGGTAGACAGTTATTTGACCCCTCTCGACCCGAAACTCGTCCGTAACCTCATCGAGAATTTGCTCTCTCAGTCTTTCCTTTAATGCGAGTTGATCTAATGATTTGGCGTCCTTCGCAATTCCATACGAACTCATGACGGCACTTAAAAATAGGATAGCCCAGCCATAGAAGCTGATAAAGCTAGACGTTCTGCTTAACGGGCACCTCATAAAGCTCATGTCACCTCGATGTCGTGTACCAAGTATGTAGAAAGACAGGCGGCAAGGCCAGCGGCAAATCATTGCCGCTATTTGCTAGATTCACCACTTTTCTGTCCAGAATTATAAAACAAAATCATGTAAATCATATGCTTATAGTTTTTGGCATGTAATGTGCTTCAACTCAACTTGAGCAACATGTACGAGGAGAGCCGCAATGCTCAACAAACTTTATGGGATACACGCAGACGCATTGGAATTGAAGGCACGCCGAATGGAGCTCCTTTCTTCCAACATAGCGAATGCCGACACTCCCGGGTTTAAGGCCAAAGATATCGACTTCAGAAAAGTCCTCGGCTGGGAAATTGGTGAGGGCGTTGTCAAGACCACGCATGAGAAGCATCTCGCATCTCCATTCGCATTGGATGGTGGAGAGGTCTACACGATTCCTTACAACACCTCTGTAGATGGGAACACGGTAGAGATCGGCCTAGAGCAGGCAAAGTTCGGTAAAGCGGCAGTTGAATATCAAGCCACATTGGACTTTTTACAGGGGCGCGTGAACTCGGTCAAACGTGCGCTGAAAGGAGAATAAAGTATGTCAATGGAGAAAATTTTTGGAGTGGCTGGCAGTGCGTTAGCCGCTCAATTGGTTCGAATGAATACAACCGCGTCGAACCTTGCTAACTCAAGCAACACATCTGACTCGGAAGAGGCGGCCTACAGGGCGAAGCGAGTTGTATTTAGAACGCTTCTGGATGACGAAACCATCGGTGACCAAACACGCTATGCAGGATCAATCCACATACAAAACATTACCGATGATCCAACCCCTCCACCTAAGTCATACGATCCAGGTAACCCCTCTGCGGACCAGGACGGTTATGTTTATCAGAGTAACGTAAATGAGGTGTCTGAGATGGTTGAAATGACGGCGGCAGCGCGCTCGTACCAAAACAACATTGAGGTCATCAACACAGCGAAGCAGATGATGATGCGTACATTGGAGGTCATGAAGGCGTAACGCCGGTTGAGCTTTTCTTATGACAAATATCAATTCAATTCTTACAACTGAACAATTTAACACGCAGCAAGCCAACTCAATCTACCGTGAGGGAGATTCTGAAATGCTTGGAAGGGATGCATTCCTTCAATTGTTTACGGCTCAACTAAAAAACCAGAACCCTCTCGATCCGATGGAGAATGAGGCCTTCGTTGCTCAGTTGGCTCAGTTTTCATCGGTTGAGGGTATCAAGGGGATGCAGTCTTCGTTGGAGCGACTAGTTGGCAACCTAAGAGAGCAGTCGCTTCTTAATGGATCGACCCTGGTTGGAAAGCGCGTCGCTGTTGCGGGCGGTTTTGGTCAGGGTGGCGGACAGAGGCCTACAGAGACATTGGTCAGCCTTCCTGATGGTGCCGACCAACTGAGCATGTCGGTGTATGACATGGACGGAAATCTAGTTTTTCGGCAGGACGTCGGAGACTTGGAGCCTGGCGAACACCGATTTGCGTGGTCAGGTAAGGACATGGATGGCAACCAGATGCCCGTGGATCGTTACCAAATAACTGCTAGCGCGCTGGTGGACGGCAGTATTCAGGTGGCCCCCGTTTCAATCTTAGAGACGGTGAGCAGCGTTTCATGGAATCCAGCTATTCAACAGCTCGATCTTCAACTTCTTGGGGGTGACACGGTCTCTCTCGCTGAAATTCAAACTATCGCAGAATAACGCACTAGGAGCAGGTAAATGTCGTTTTATACTTCACTAACAGGTCTTAACGCAGCAACAACGGAACTTGCCGTTACGTCTAACAATATCGCGAACTCTGCAACCGCGGGCTTTAAGCGATCCACAGCCAGCTTCGGCGACATTTTTGCGACGTCACCCTTGCAGAGAGCGGCTGCTGTTGTTGGTCAGGGTGTGGCCCTGAAAGAGGTTGCTCAGGAATTTAGCCAGGGCTTCGTTCAGTTTTCTGCCAACTCACTCGACTTGGCGATCACGGGTGATGGCTTCTTCCCATTGCAGTCCTCAGATGGCTCAAGAACATTTACCCGTAATGGTCAGTTCATGCTGAATGAGCAGAACCAGATGGTGAACTCAGCGGGGCAGGCTCTTTTGTCATTACCCGTCGACTCGACAAACAAGGCTGACTTCAGTCAGCCTCCATCCGCCTTGGCCATTCCGCGAGCAACAGTTTCTGAGTTTCGGGCGAGTACCGAAGTTGAGTTGGGGCTTAACTTGCCGTCTAATGTTGAGCCAATCACTGATACTTTCAATCCGAATAAACCAGAGACCTACCATAGGACAACATCGCTGACGGTGTACGGAGCCTCGGGATCACAGCACCTTGCAACGGTCTATTATGTGAAGACTCAGGCAGCCACCTCTGAAAATCCACTCAATAAATGGCAGACGTACGTTTATATCGATGGTGAGCAGGTGGATCCAGCTCTTATCCAAGCTTCGGACAGTGGTGGTGATCAGTTTTTCGTCAATAAATATGGGGAAATAAAGACCAAATCGGAGCTTGAGTTTCTGCAGAAAACAGCCCAGAACAGCTCGGAGTACCTGGTAACCCAGGGAACGGTTTATCGCAAGTTCTCCTATGACATGCTGTCTGACCCCATTAAATCCACGCCTGCCTCTCTAAGCTTGGCGGCGGCCACACCGGAGGATGTTGCAGCATTATCGTTGGCGGGTGGATCAAATGGCTTAGACCTTTCGAAACTCAATGGCCAGGATGTTACTCGTGCTGATTTGCGCAATATTCTACAGATCAGTGTTGATGGATCAGACTTCATTGACATTGGGCTTGAGCACCTTGTCGGAACTGATGGCATTGATCAATTATCTGGTCAAGAGTTGGCAAACGAGCTAACAAAAGTTATCCAGGAGCGATTTGGAGACGGTAAGAAGTTCGACGTCAGTGGCTACTATTCTCAAAATGCCGATGGTGTTGGCACGACTACGACCGCTACCTTGGGTATCACCAGGGATCTTGGTGAAGGTAACCCAGATTATTTAGCAGTCCCGGTAGGACAAATAATCGACGCAGCAGTGACCGAGAACGATATCTTGGCAACCAACGCATCCATGGTATCGCCCGAGGAACTCGCTTACGCACTGAACAAGTATTTTGCGGGTGGGTATGCGGGTGTAGATCCGCAGCCAATTGGTTCTGAAAGTGGCCGTTCTTTTGGTGACATAAGAGTGGCGTACGATTTTGAGCGTCAGGCCTTGCGACTGACTCAGACCGGTGACGATAGTATTCATCTGACAACCGATGGGGCAGTTACAAATGAGCTGTTCGGAGCCACCAACTTAAATCTTGATACTGCTGGTAGCTATGCTGAACGAAACACTGCACTCGCCAGTATACAGCCCATCGCTTCTTCCGATGGCGATAACGCGATTGTCTTGACGCCCAAAATGATTCCTGCCGGGGACTTGATATCAGAGACACGTAATCAGAGATACGGTGTGGAAGTAAACTTCTCCGATGGTGCGTTTGTGTTCTCCTCCGGGATGACGGGCGACGGATCAAGTATCTCTATACGCAATGTGGCGAGTTATGTCACTGAAGCGACTAACACGGCCGACGGCACAGCCTTTGAGATCGGCACAGCATATGCTGCAAGTGAAATTGGTGAGCGACTGTTTGGACTTACTGCAGAGGCTGGAACGCCTGAAAGTGAAAATACGGTAAGCGTAGCGGAGGCAATCTCTGCTGTAGCTAATAGGCCCGCGGTTCGTGGCCAGGCCTCAATGCCAGCGATCGTTCAGGGCAATCAGATGGGTATCGATCCCTCAAAGCCCTTTGAGGTCACAGCGGACAACCGGTCACTGACAGTTATTGTCGATAATATTTCCTCTCAAATTGAACTTGCGGTAGGCCAGTACTCCGTTGGCGATTTTACAAAGGAAGTCCAGAATAAAATTAACCTGATGGCTGATAAGTTGGGTAATCAAGTATCCGGTGTTCTTGTAGAGTTTGATACTGAGAGCAGTTCCTTAATCTTCACTGGATCGACGGCCACCGACGATTCATTCCTCCAAGTGGCGGGATCAGCCGACTTTGGTTTGGAGGATGTTGAACCAGCGTTCGGTACGAACTCCTCTTATATTCAGCTTTCGCCAGACACCCAAGGTACCACCCCTTTGTATGTTTTCCAGGATCGAAATGGCGAGTGGTTAGAAACAACGGACAAGGGTACGTTCGACGAGAATGATATTCCTAACTGGAGCCCTATATTCCTCGATCGCGGTGAGCTGACGTTTGATACTAGTGGAACGCTTGTTTCTCCAACCGGCGCATCCATCCTCAAGTCTGCGACGATTATTGGTAATGACATCAATGTCGATTATCAAGGCAGTACGCAGTTCAACAGTCCATTTGCGGTCCTGAATCAGTCACAGAACGGAGCGCCAGAAGGTGACTTGGTGGGTGTAAATATTGGCGAAGACGGCCTCGTGGTGGCGAGTTATTCAAACGGCTCGCAGAAGTCGCTTGGAAAAATCATCTTGGCAAACTTTGCGACACCAAAAGGTCTTCGCCAGGTGGGTAATAGTGGCTTTACGGCCACCTCACAATCGGGTGATGCCAAGTTAGGTGAGCCAGGCGCGGCAGGTTTTGGAACTATCAGGGCAGGTGCAACAGAGCGTTCAAACGTTGATCTGACTGCCGAACTAGTGGCGTTGATCACTGCTCAACGAAACTTCCAGGCCAATGCGAAAGCGATTGAGACAAGCTCGACCCTGACTCAAACAATCATCCAGATGCGTGGTTAATAGAAGGCTCATAGACTCATGGATCGCTTAATTTTTACAGCAATGTCAGCTCTCAAGCAGCTCGATAGTATGAAGTTGAAAAACTCGAATGCGCTAGCCAATGCTTCGACAGTGGGATTCAAAGAGACTTATACCTTCGCAACTCAAACCGCGCAGGTTACTGGTGCAGGCTTTGACTCTCGCTTCGTTCCTATGAATCGATCAAATGACGAGCTCGTCATTAACTCTGGTCCTTTAATTACGACGGGTAACAAGCTCGATATTTATCTCAAAGGTAAAACCGTGTTGGGTGTGCAGACCTCTGATGAAAAAACGGCCTTTACTCGAAGAGGTGATCTTACGGTGGATGCCGCTGGTTTTTTAACGACTGTTAATGGCTATACCGTTTTGGGAGAGGGCGGTGGGCCCATAGCTGTACCGAGTGGTCTTGAGCTCTCCATCGCAGATGATGGCACAATTTTGGCGACTGACCCCTCGTTGCCTGAAGCTCCACCCGCGGTTGTTGGCAACTTGCTGCTACGTGAGTCAGATGGTACCCGTCTGGTTAGAAGAGTCGATGGCCTTTTTGAGGTTATGGGCTCGGGTGGGCAGGGGGGTGACTTCGAATCAGGACCTATTCCGCCGTCCGTTCAAGCCGGCGCAATAGAAGGCTCATCAATAAATGTTGCTGAAAAGCTAGTGAATTTTATGGATATGTCCCGCTCGTTTGAGATGCGCATCAAGATAATTTCGGAGATGAAGGAACTTGATGATTCTGGGGCCACAATGATGCGATACGCATAATCTAGGAGATATAAAATGGATGCTTCAGTATGGGTCGCTAAAACAGGCTTGACAGCGCAGCAGCGCAGAATGACTGTGATAGCAAACAACCTTGCCAACGTAAACACCGTAGCGTTCAAAAGAGACCGTGCGGTATTCGAAGATCTACTTTATCAAAACTTGCGACAGCCAGGCGCCTCTGCGGACGCTCAAACGATAGCGCCAACAGGCCTCATGATGGGGACCGGTTCCAGAATCGTTGCGACCGAAAAAATGCACAAGCAGGGAAATATGATTGCCACTGAAAACGCCCTAGATGTCGCGATTCAGGGGCGTGGAATGTTTCAGGTCTTGCAAGCAGACGGAACCTTCGCGTACACGCGCGATGGAGGGTTCAAGCTAAATGATCAAGGCCAGCTCGTCACCGCGTCGGGCCAGCAATTAGTTCCCGCAATCAATATTCCCAATACTGCCGCGTCAGTGACTATCGGTCGTGACGGGACGGTGAGTGTTGAGTTAGCAAACGGAGGCGGCAGCACGCAGATTGGTACTATTCAAATTTCTCGTTTTATTAACGATGCGGGCCTTCAGCCCATTGGTCGCAATCTCTACAGGGAAACGACGGCTAGTGGACCCGTGGAAGTCGGGACGCCTGGTTTGGCAGGTTTTGGGGAGTTGGCCCAAGGATCTTTGGAGGCCTCGAACGTGAATGTTGTTGAGGAGATGGTCAATATGATCGAGACGCAGCGCGCGTACGAGGTCAATTCAAAGGCTATCTCTGCAGCCGATGGCATGTTGCGATTCCTGAATCAGAATCTATAGGTCTTAGTATGAAAGCCTTTTTCATCACCACGCTCCTTTGCTTTTTGGCGGGATGTGCTAGCAAGCCGCCTCTTGAAGTGCATAACGACTTTGCGCCCGTCCGGCCGCTGCCTCAAGGAGCTCAACCATTACCAACGGGCTCTATTATGAGTAACCCGCAGCGTATGACTTTTTTTCAGGGTCAGAGGCGCTGGCAGGTGGGTGACATCGTAACCCTAATTCTTTCGGAGGCGACTCAGGCCTCGAGAAACGCTTCGGTGATTGCAGAACGAAAGTCTACAAATGACGCGATGACGGATGACCTACAAGATGCCATCGGTCGGAGCCGTGGGTACGTCGGTGAGTACGTAAACAGAATAGTTCCAAAAATAAGTCTAAAGACGGCTTCCATAGAAACAGAAGGTGGAGGTACAGCAGCTCAAGCCAATGCCTTGTCTGGTGTGGTTACCACCATGGTTGTGGAAGTCATGCCAAACGGGAATTTGATCGTAGAAGGAAGGAAGCAGTTGTCCCTGACCGAGGGAGCAGAATTCATACAGGTTCGTGGTGTCCTGCGCGCTCGCGACATCCAGCCAGACAACACAGTTTCATCGATGAGGATGGCCCAGGCACAGATATCCTATCGCGGGACAGGCAATCTTGCTGACTCGGCGCAGCCTGGCTGGCTTAGCCAATTCCTATTTAAGTATTGGCCCTTATGAAAATGAGGAAATGGATCATGTCTAATTTGTTGAAATGGATCATTGCTGCTTTTTGCTGTGTCGCGACCCACGCCGCAGTTGCTGATCGGGTGAAAGATTTGACCAGTGTGGGTGGTGTTAGATCCAATCAATTGGTTGGCTATGGTCTAGTGACTGGCCTTGCGGGCACTGGAGATGGTAAAGATCCAACCTTTACTGGGCAGAGCCTCAAAGCAATTTTGGAATCATTGGGCGTGACGACAAACCCCTATGATGATTACGACTTGGCGCAATCCAGAGGTCGTCCAATCCAAGTAGATAATGTTGCGGCCGTGATGGTAACAGCTACCTTACCGCCCTTCGCCAAGCCGGGTCAGTTTGTTGATGTAAACGTCGCGGCTTTAGGAACGGCGACAAGTCTTCGTGGTGGTAATCTGATCATGACTGAGCTGCGAGGTATTGACGGGCAGACCTATGCCATTGCTCAGGGCCCATTGACAGTCACGGGTATTACCGAAGAGCAGAACGGGACGAGTGTGCAGATCGGTATACCCACCTCCGGAAGGGTCCCAGACGGGGCCACTGTCGAGCGTCAGGTAGACACGGCTTTTGATAAAAGCGACACGCTCATATTCAACGTTAATGCAAACGACTTCAGCACCACATCAGCGATTACCAAAAAGATCAATGAGGTCTTTGGGGATGGGACTGCATTCGCATTAGACGGTGTATCTCTTGGAGTTAGAGCGCCTGCGGGCTTGTCAGAGCGAGTTAGTTTTGTCGGGATGATTGAGAATCTTGAGGTAACCCCGGGGATACCCTCAGCCAAGGTGGTCGTGAACTCTCGCACGGGTACAGTGGTAATCAACCAGCAGGTTAAGATATCAGCCGCCGCAGTGTCTCACGGTGCCGTAAGTGTGAACGTTGCTACATTGAATGAAATTTCTCAGCCAGTAGCCCCCTTCACAGCTGGATCACAAGCTCAAACGGCAGGGGTCTCCAACAGTGCCATTGAGGTTACAGAGTCAGGCCGTCAAACCGATATTATTGAGGAAACAGTAGATTTAAGAGACATCGTCGATGCGATTAATGACAGTGGTGCGTCGACCACATCGTTAATTGCCATTCTGGAAGCGCTCAAGAGCGCGGGTAGTCTTCGTGCTGAACTGGTAGTCATCTAATGGAAAACATAGTCGCCGGATATAGTGATTTCACAGGATTAGCGAAATTGCGTGTTGCCGCTCAGAAAGATCAGGTCAAAGCTGCGGAGGAGGTCGGACGACAGTTTGAGGCCTTCTTTATCCACTCAATGTTGACGTCGATGAGAAAAGCAAGTGAGCCATTGAAAAGTGATCTTTGGGATAGTAGCGCGCTAAATTCCTATGAGGACATGTTCGACAGTGAGCTGGCTTCCTCCCTTTCAAAAGCGGGAGGAGTGGGGGTAACAGAATGGCTGGTAAATCAGGTCCTCGATAGTGCACCCAGTAGCGCCAAAGCCTCCGATAAAGCAATTCGTCTCTATCAACTGGAGGCGGGCACAGCGATGTCGCTTAAGGGTGCATTGAGTGGTTGATATTTTATCGATCGGTAGTGGTGCGGTGAACGCTTATAGGCAGGCTTTATCAACTACCAGTAACAATATCGCTAATGTCAATTCGCCTGGTTACTCAAAGCGTGCTCTCCAAATAGGTGAGAGCTTCCCGGTACAGGAAGGTATTTTTAGTTTTGGAAGCGGTGCTCAAGCCCAGGCTGTTGCAAGAGCATACGACGAGTTTATAGAGCGTTCATTGCGCGATTCGTCTGGCGATCTCTCGGTAAACGAGCCAGTTATACAGTATGCCAACCGTGTCATCGATTTAATGGCCACGGAAAGTGGCAGTCTCTCCAATGCGATTGATAACTTTTTCAATGCCGCTCAGTTGCTGAGCTCCCAGCCTAGCTCGTTGACTCATAGGAATGAGTTTCTTAATTCGGCAGAAGTTGTGACTTCGCGGTTTAACGATATCTCGTCGCAAGTTGACCGAGTTGCAGAAGACGCTGAATTAGAGTTTCGTGCAGCTGTGGATGAACTCAACGCCTTGTCGGAACAGCTTCTTGTAGTGAACAAACAGCTTAATCGAAAGACTAGGGTCGACCAACAACCTCCAGGGCTTCTCGACCAGCGAGACGCGATACTGAGAGACATGGCGACATTGACGAAGATTGGGGTGACAGAGTCATCAAGTGGACAGGTGTCAGTAAACTTTGGCGGATCAGGCCGAGGCTTCGAGTTTGTGACGCCCACTGAGGTAAAAAAAGTCGCTATTTTTTCAAGCCAAGAAAAATCAGCGCTTGGCCTACGACTGGTACTAGATCCCTTTAACAGCAAGAGACCGCTGCCAAACAATCCAGGTGGATCACTGGGCGGGCATTTAGCCTTTAACGCAGAGGTGATGCGGCCAGTGCGCGTTGGATTGGATCACCTCGCATCTACATTCGCCAAGCAAGTAAATGGGGTTCACGAGTTAGGGCAGGATCAGTATGGGGATCCGGGTGAGTCTCTATTTCGTGTTAAGACCACATTTTCTCCGTCTTTTGAGACAGCCAACGGCGCTATTTCCGCCAGCTTATTAGTTTCCGATCCTGCCGAAGCGGGCACTGAGGCCGTCGAGCTTATCTTCAGAGAACGGGTTAATGCCTGGGATGTAATTAATGTCGTAACCCGGGACCGTATCGGAGCAATCCCGCTGGAAGGTGGTGAAGTAGATGGGATGAAGTTCTCGATATCCGGGGACCCCTTGAATGGCGACGTGATTGTTTTTACGCCTGAGTATCGACCCGCGGAAAGTTTTGAACTACTCATATCCGATCCGAAAAAACTGGCGGTAGCTGCGTCGATGCAGTCACGACCTGGTACTGATAACGCAGTTGCTATGGATACCTCACTGATTTTTCGTCAGTCCGAGGATCCACCAGCACCAATCTTTGATAGAGGCTTCATCATTGGAAGTTCAGATGATGGAACATATCGACAAGATCTGACATTGAATGCGGGTAGTCGCGGTCCCAGTCTTCAAATCCAGCGTGATGCGAGCAATGTCAATATTGAGTTCGATGTTGAGTACGACGCTGAGCAGCATTTTCATGTGTTCACTAGTGAGGGTGTACATCTAGCAGGCACTGAGACCTTAACGCTGGCTCAGGCCAACGCGATGATCGCAAGCGATACAGGTTTCGGTGAAGGGGCTTATAGCGCTTCTTATTTGAATAAATCTGGGTCTGAAGCGTTTTTGGATACGACGATCAGATTTGGGATTGACGTGTCGGTAACTACTGAGCGCCTAGTAAACGTAGACCCTGAAACGAGGTCTGTCAGCGAGAGCTCACGATTGGTGGCTCCCGCACTAGTGTCTAAGCCCATAGTCCCGACTTCGAACAATACCAGTAGCGATGCGAGTTTAATGAGCGCTGGCGACTTGAATTTTAAATACCAATTCGTAGATGCATCTCATGTAAACGCTGATGCTGATGGTTTGGTAACCGAAACATTTGCCTTAGGTGAATTGACCCTTGCTTCAAACGGTCAACTGTCTGCTCGTGCGCTTGCAGAGTATTTTAATGCAGAGCTTGACGCTCAAGGCATTTCAGATCTCTCCGCATCAGCGGTCACCCGCGTGGTCGCGTCGGATATTGATCTTAATCGCTCACTGTCGATTAACGGTACTGAAATAACTCTGTACTCCACAATGGATCTAGCGGATGCGATCGCGGCGATTAACAGCGCGTCGTCTACAACAAATGTCAAAGCCGAGTGGTTTGGAGAGAGCGGCATCGTGTTAACAAACACGAGTGGATACGAAGGCGATAATATAGTG
>Ga0181601_10000089_pt1 | contig 63461 bp, 62 predicted proteins | sample 041ome_8_FD_133020 | JGI IMG/M metagenome (GOLD analysis project Ga0181601, IMG submission 133020) | Coastal salt marsh microbial communities from the Groves Creek Marsh, Skidaway Island, Georgia - 041407BS metaG (megahit assembly) | ecosystem: Environmental > Aquatic > Marine > Intertidal zone... | reverse complement strand
ATCACGCAAGAAGACATGAGGCTCTGGACTACGAAATACCTGCAGAAATATACGCTAAACAAGCGGCATGATTATTAACCTAAATTTGAATGGAAACTGTCCTAACAAATGGGGTATCTACAGGTTATATTTTTTTTGGAATTTATAAAATCAAGATTTTTGACTGATTTCGATGGTAAACTTAAGATAAATTGGTTGATTTTGAAACAGATTAATTGTATTTTACACAAGACTGTTATACTATTAAAATCAAGATAAATAACTAAAGAAGAAAGAGTAAGTCAGGTAATAAAACTACAAGATTCACCCGCAATTTACCACAACGTAAAAAGAATATAGATAAAAGTGTTCATCGGGCTTTCAGTTTTTTTTTTAGAAGCAAGAAGTTAGTCTAATTACGGTCTGGTAAATTACTGGAGAATCAGATTAAATAATTGGTACTTTAAGCAATCTAAAACTAATTCATTTTATTCACTCTACGAAAATTAAGTTCCTAGTAACTCATCAATTGAGCGATGAACATTTAATTCCTTATTAGACTGTTTCCAATTTTCAAAATGATTTTTCTGAATATATTCGGATTTAATGAGATTTAAATTTCTATATCGCTGATATAAGTTATTTATTTTTAGTTCTAACTGCGCTATTAATTCCAAAGCAAACTTTTTTTTAAATGGGAAATCTCTTAAAACTTTAATTCCGATTCGAAGACGAATTAGATTATCTAATTTTCTCTGATGAAGATATGATACATTCAAGATGGAAATAGAAGTCGAAGTCGCAAACCGTTCTAATAATTCAGAAACATTTACAAACACAAAAACAGCATGTAAGACGCCAGTAATTGGCCTAGGATCTTCACGCCACGGAGAATAATAAATTTCTTCCTTTGGCACTTGCCCTTCAAAAATTTCCCCTGTTAGAATGATCATATTTAATAAATTATGGGAATATTCATGAACAATCGCTTCAGCAAGCTGATACTCATCCCCTGTGGAAGCCAAAATACTACCAAAAAACTGCTCAGAAGTACAAGACATGTGACGATCCATATAGGGGGATTTGACCAAATGGATAGTTCGTATGGAGGTCCCTACGTGGCTCTCTATTTCTGGCCAATAGTCGCGAATTAACCCATAGGCTTTATAAATAACTGGAAGTTCTTCTTCCATTTCCTTGGAATTGATGGAAAGGTAACCCGAACCATCCGGGTTTTTGTACAAAGTAGACCAACCCAACCTCAAAAATGGATCTAGCCGATCTAGAATAATTTTCCCATTTGATCCTAGAATTGAGGCTTGAATGAAGACCCCTTCCTGCGGTTGTGAAACTTTAGACACTCCTTTTTCTGCTGCAAAAAGGACGGATTCAAAATCACTAATTTCTCTTCCATTGATCGCAATAAAAGCGCGATCTCCCTCCATCTTGAAGTCCACTACAGAAACTGTAGCAAGCTTAAATCCACTAAAATGAATTCCTAAAATGGGCACGTAAAACCCGTTTTCTAAGAAATTTACTTGAGCCCTAATATCAATTCTCGCTAAAAATGAAGCGGTTACCAGAAACCTATTTAATTCAAGCAAATGGTAAAACAAACCTTTCCCTGGTTGAGGAGCGCTCAATCCCACCAAATAGGGCAAATCTGAGTTGGGGATTTCTTCCCCATTTTCAATACGCTTCTTGATGCAACTTGAAAGGTATATCCAATTGGAAAAAGTAGGGTCTGAAAAAACAGCCGCTAATGCCCCAATAGGAATAAGCTTGCTCTGCTCATAGGCAGTGGTAGCAAGTTCTTTTTCAAGTAAATATTCGCTTTGACCCATGATTGACTTCATGAATAAATTATAGCGAATTAGATTTTTATTGACATTATGCTGAATTACCTCTTCAATAAATTGAGTGCTATGGATTGTTTCTACATTCATACACTTATTGGGTTATTGTTTCTATAAAATAAAGATCACCAAATCGTTCTTCCAAATAAACAGCAGCTAATTCCTTAAAATGAACCAAGGAAGTAGTGCCGATCAAGGCAGAAGAAATGCCTGGCGTAGATAAAACAAAAGAAAGGCTAATCTGAGCACTAGACATCCCTGGAAAAATCTTTTTCACTTTTTCCGGATAGGCATAGTTAGGCAATTTCCCTTGTCCTAGTGGCGCGCTTCCTAGGATCGAAATCTTCAATTCCTCGGCCACACCAAACAAGCTTTTTTGACTAGTTCCTAAGTTTTGCCCTTTGAAAAATAAAGCTCTCGTCTGTGCAAAGTTGTAGGGCACTTGTAGGTAGTTGAAATAAGTCTCAATGCCAACTTCCTGAGCCAAAGTATACAATTCCATCAGGTCCAACCTAGCCTGTTGTTCTTCCTCAAAAAATCCATTCCAGGAAGAAATGCCAAAAGTCTTTATTTGGCCTGCTTTGATTTTATCCTTGATCCAAAGCAATACTTCTTTCATCACTTCCAAAAATCGAACTCTCCCCACTTTTGCTAGGAAATACTCCGGATTGTGTAGGTAATACAGTTCTATGGAGTCCCTGGATAGGGTAGTTAAGGTAGTGGTAAGCGCTTGCTCCAAAAAAACAGGATCAAAGGTTTGAAAATATTCTTGGTCAAAAAGCGATGGCCGCACCCATCCTCTATCGAATAGCTCTTGAACATAGGCGTTTTCCTTTTCTTCTCCTTGCGAAAAATCAAAGGGAACAAACCCACCTTTGGTTGAAATAAAATAATCCCGATCAGGATACTTTTGGGTTAGCCTTCCCAAGACAATTTCAGACCTACGGTTTCTATAAGAAGGAGCACAATCAAAAACATGGATGCCATTCATCAAGGCAAATTCTAGGACTTCAAAGAGCTTTTGATCCCCTGCATCAGATTCTTCCCCTTGATATAAACCCACCCCAATTTTCGACAAATTTTTCATTGCACTACTTTATACAATTCTTCAAAATAAAATCGATCTGCCTTTGTCAACACTTCGTCATCCTTGCACCCCCATCTTTTATGCATTGCCTGGAGGCAATCAAGAATTTTTTCTTGGGGCAAGTTAAAATTAGCCAATACTTCCTCAACCCGATTCACATCTCTTTCTGGAATCCATTCGGCTGACAAAGAGATGAAAATCAAGTCATAGGCTCCTTCAAATGGATGGATGCAGGCATTTTTCACCTCAACTTTTTGGGCATAGTACGCTCCAATATGTTGGATTACCTTGAGTTCACACTGCCCCTGATCAAAGGTGTCAGGAATTAGCCAAGTCATTTTGGCCAAGCTCCTTTCGCGCAGCAACTGAAATAAAAAGTTTCCAATAGTTACTCTTTTCGCGCGAATAAAAAGGGGATTTAGCCAAGTATAATGCCCTTCTGCATACAGGTCGTGATGGGCATCAATGTGGTCAATTTGAAAGGGCTCCTTAAATTTATCCAACTCCAGACACATCATGTGGTGGTCTAATCCAACGCAAAGTAGCTTTCTCGGGAGCTGACTTAGGGATTGAATCAGGGAGAGCATCCTTGGATTCAACTTTTTATCAGGGTCCCTATAGATTGAATCTTCCCCATCCCAGATGGAATCGAGATCAATGCTTAAGACCCGGATCATCGGAAAATACAAATACGCGATAGGCAATCCCCTGCCATTCCCATACGCAAGGAGTTAAATGGGTAGTAGGAAGCAAAATTTCAATCGTTTTTTCAGGGTAATCTTCCAAGGTATTTACTCCATGATGATTCATTTTCTCAAGAGGAAGCTGCAGGTAATTTTGATCAGCTATCCACCAATCTGCAAAGGAAAAAACTCCTTCTGCGGATACCAAATACGTTTGGCTCATGAGTGCTAGCTGCATTTCTACAAAATCCGACAATCCTGAGGCTACTCCTAACTCAAAGTATTTCTTACTCAATGCATGGGTAGACTCACAAGAGTAGCTGCAAGGGAAATAATCAGGAAATAAGGTAAACCCATGAACCAAATAGGCTAGTTTATTTGTCCAAGGTGAAAAGAAAGTGCCTTGACTATTTTGTGCTAAAACTTCGACCCATTCTTGCCCATTGGCTATGGTATCGTAATTTTCACAACAGCAATCTGGATAGCCGTACAATTTGCCCGCATCTGCATGGCTGCCTTCAATTTCGATTCGTACAGCCCGATGAAGACTGGGTAAATCTTCCTTTGTCAGGTAGGCAATAAATTCCTCGGCCGACTCATCTTCCCAGGGTACATCCGAATAAAACTGATCCCCTATGTCATTGGTCCAACTCAGTTTCAACCGAAATTCGGAGTGGGCCAATTGCATTCCATTGCGCTCACAATAATTGGTTAGAATCTGGTATTCCTGATCATTTGCAATGTGGATTCGCATTACATTTTTCAAACCAGAATGAACGGCAAGAAGCTCCAACAAGTGGCGCTCCTCAATGACAGATAAGTTCTGGATGAGTTCTTTGGACTCTTCAATCAATTTATGGCTCATATAAACGTACACATTGCCCAATCCCTATTTCTAACCAATTGAATGGCTTTATTTTCCATAGTGAATTGAAGTTCCCCTTTAGCTAAAACCTTTATTTCTCTTGCCTTAGAGATAAACTGATGCGATTTTGTATTCAGATTTAAAGTTGAATGAAGCGTACAGTTTTTAATGGTAGTTTTTTCATTTTCAAATTTTGCGCCTTCAAACATGTAAATCCCCCTGTATTCGGTATACAAATTCGGCTGCTTTTGAAAATGGACTATCGAATCTGCCTCTTCCGGCAGTATGGAATGCATCAATTCATAGGTGTTTTGTGACATGCGCGCTGCATGCTCACAAGTAAAGGAGCAAGGGAAAAAACTTAAAAAGGAATACCCAAAATACTGTGAAACATAGTTGTTCCAAAAATTAAAAGAGTGAAGTCCTTTTGTATTGGCCGCGACTAAGGATACAAAATCATTTTGCTTTTGGTAAGCAGCATCTTGATTGTTCAAATAAAAATCCACACAGCAACTCGGGATCCCCAAGTTTACCCCAAATTCGCCCTCGTCACCATGAAGATCAGCATGAACTGCTTGGGTCAGGTTTTTTTGAGAAGTGGATACGTAAACTGCATAATCTCCCTTACTGGCTGGTAGGTCTTCCCGCTCATCGTACTTGTTGGACCATCCTCCTTTTCCTATATCTCTCTTCGCAAAAATCAAGTCAGGCAGGACATGAAACGCCAACTCCAACTGATTGAGGCACTGTAAGGTTTGATCTAAAAGTGCTGGTTTGACCGCAATCCGAGCCACTTTCATTCCAGCCCAAGCAGAGAGTATTTCGCGGCATTGAAGTAATCCAGTCAATTCGATCAACTTTCTAAAAACGGTTCGTTGTGTGCTCAAATCAGCCATTACTTTTTTTCTCTAAATCACTCTTAATCCTGCGCTGAATATGTGTAATTAAGTTTGTTAACGCACCACAATACACAGATGGATTATTGAATCCATTTTTTTCAGAATAGCGATGCGGATAGTATCCACCTCCGCAAATTGAGACAATAGCGCATTGCTTACAGGTGTCAGAAACCCCTGCTATCCCGGCTTGTCTGGCCATTACATTCTGATGCTTAAGCACTTCATCCAGGCTATGTTGATTGACATTTAAGGACATCGTGTGCGCGCCAGGAAAAACAGACTTCATGGTATCTACCTGTTCGTAATCTCCATTTACGCCTACTGTCACTAGGCTCACATCTTCCAAGCCTAAAGATTCAAGAGATCCTGCGTGCCCAAAAACCCGATAAATTATTTCCTCAAAAAACCGGATTCGGATATCCTGTCGGTACCCTCCATACCAATCATCAAAAATCGAAATCAACCAATCCCCATGGTTGGCTACTCTTTGCTGTTGTTCCTCAGTTAATGTATTGTCCCAATGCGCATGAGGGAGTAAAAAATCGACCACCGGTGGATCAAAAGAGGCCAGGTACCTCCAAGTTTGTACAGGATCAGCCGCTACATTGATCACCGATAGAATTCCTCCAAAAAGAGGAGACCCTTGTAGCAATCGGAGTTTTGAAGCCACCTCTTCACCAGAGCCTTTGCCGTTGTGGTAAAATCGAAAGACGTCATTGTCCTCCGGCACGCCATCTAAACTGATTCCCAAAGAGACCCCATACTTACACAAAAGTGCCAAATAGGCCTCATCAAGCAATAATCCATTACTTTGAATGCCAAGTGTCAATCGGTAACCTCCTAAAATTTCATCTGCCAAGGCTAAATAGGTCGCCAATCGTTCATGTCCAATAAGCAGTGGCTCTCCTCCATGAAGCGAAATGCTGATGTTATCAAATTGGTGCGCATCACAATGGGATTTAATCCGGTAAAGCGTTTTTGAAAAGACTTCCTCCTCCATGTACTTGGGCATTTTCTTCCAACTCGAATCGCCCATGTTGTACTCATAGCAATAGGAGCAGTTCAGGTTACACCTGCTAGCCACCTTAATCACATATCCTGAGATAGGAACTACTTTAATTTCTTCCACCATTTCTAGTTATCCATTGAGATTTATGCCCCTCAACAACTTCTGCAATGCTCACACCAATGGGTTGCTCCTGGTCGTGAAATTCCATAAAAAAGGGCTTGAGATCCCCCAAATTGTGTTTTTTGATGTATGGCAAGATCGTGCCTTCCAATACCTGAGCATAGGCATCAAATAAAGTTTTGCCCCATTCAGTATAAGTACAGGTAGCCAATGATTTTTGTGCATGGTCCAGTTGAAGGGCCAACATCGTCATCCTTCTTTTTGAAATATCCAGATCTTCCGGATGCAATCCACCTTGGTTAATCAAGGACATCCAAAATTTGGCAGCTTCAGTAAAAACCACAAAGCCATGAAAAACTCCATTTACTGGTCTTGGATCATCTCTCCAAGGCGAATAAATCTCGCAAATATCCCAACCCGACCCATGAACTTCCGAATCTATTAGGGGGTCCATATCCTGCAGCCTGAATACGCGTTGATGACTTAATTCATGAATAATCATTTCGGCCATCAATAAGGGTTGATGCGTAGTCGAATACCAAAACATCGTATCCACAGAAGAATTACTACTACTTGGTAAGGTGCCATCAGGACCGATGAGGGGCACAAAATAATTTGGAACCTCCTTAAAATATTGAGTAATAGAAGGATCTACTAAACCGATGTAATCCAGGGCCTTTTCAATTACTTGGATTTGCTTCAGGAGCACCTCTTCCTCTTGCTCGGAAACCCTAGGTAATTGCTCTCGACCAGGAAAACTAGAGCGAGAGGCCTCAGAATACAAATCAATGTGGAGCGGGAATTTTTTTGAACTTGGAAGCCGGGAAAATCCCAGGTTAATCTCATGCCGAGAAGAATTTACAGATACACGAATATCTTCAAGACTCAAATCAATGGTTACCTTGGAAGTTGGGGCTAAGTCAAGATCAAAATTCTTTTGCAAGCGCCACAATTGGCCTCCTATCTGCAGGAGAGCACTTTCTTTCACCTTGAGTCTAATTGATTCTTTTGGCACATTCTGAGAAAGAACAATTAAAGCAAAAACAAATTCATCTAATTTTTGGATTAGGTGTTCCCGTAAAACTGTTCTTGAAATTTCCAACCAAGTAGCATAGGCCTTAAGCGTTTCTCCTCTGTTGCCTTTCCCTTTTATTTCGGTGTAGGTAAAATAAATCCATTGCCTTCCTTCTGGAGACAAAAAAATTCTTTCTAAAATCACCAGATTTGCGCTTTTTAAAAAATTAATCTTGACACCTAAATCCGAGCCCTTATCGAGCTGAGAAGAAAGGTAATTGAGAACCCCAATTAACTCCAATAGAATCCTTCGGTTTTTAACTTTAAACCAGGTTAAATCATCTGTCAGCATAAGTAGGCAATTCATTTGATTTTTTACAAACAAAAACAAGAGTTGCCGTGGTCCCAATAGGTCTTTCGCCAGTTTCCAAATCTACTATTTCCAAACAAGAAAGCCCTGCTTCAGCTAAGAGAATCAGAATATCAGGAGTTGGTAAAGAAATTTTTGAAATCGTATCATCCAACCTTAACCAATGAGATGCTCGCTTTTGGAAAATGGTATTTGTGATACTTCCTATTTTTGATTTGTGATCATAAGCACTTCGTTGGATATATACCCAATTTTCGGATTCTGTCATATTCAATTGGTCGGGCCAATTCATCTCCTGATCGTAGGTAGAAAACACATCGAAAATAAATAGGCCACTTGGAGCTAAATGATTCGATGCAATCCCAAATACTTTTTTCCAATCGGCAGGATTCAAGAAATGATTTAGTGTGTCAAATGCAGCCAACACAAAATCGAATTGCTGTGAAAAATTTACCTCTAAGATTGATTTCGTATAAAACTGGTGATCTGGAAACTTTTTTCTTGCTACTTCTAGCATTTCAGTGGAATAATCTACGCCTTTGTAATCCTTCGGTTCACAGTTGAGGTAGTCAATTGCCAATCCAGTTCCACAACCCAAATCCAGCACACTTTTTTTTTCTCCTTGAAAATAGGGATTGAGAAATCGGGAATAATTTTCCCAAAATGAGGATTTACAGGTATCATAAATTTTGGATAGGTACCTATAACTAATGCCGCTGTTTTCCGGAATCATTCAGGGTATTCTCAAAATTTATCAACTACCTTAAATCCGAAACCATTGTGGTAACGGTCAATTGGAGCTTCTTTCAGCACATCAAAAGCAACCGTCATTCTTTCTAATTTTTTTAGGGTAGGTGTCGAGCAATGCTCAATAAAGGATGGAAAAATAACCAGTCCTCCTTCCACATTTTTTACTTCAATTTCGGTTTCATAAAAATCCTCCACACCAGGAATCCTTCGGTCGAGCGGTAAAAAGTAACGTGTGCTTGAAGCAACTGTTTTTACAAAAAACACACCAGACACATAACTGTAGGGTCCAGCGTGGCTGTGTATTTTTAAAATTTCTTTATTCTTTAACAAGTTGGCCCAACTTTGAAGGTAAAGTTCTCCTTCTTCATGACCTAGATCTTGCATATAACTTCTAACCTCGGCCTTAATGAATTTACGAAGTTTGGCAACAGCCTGGTTATCAACGCTCAAAAAATTATAGGTATACCATTTGGTGGTTAAGCCATGATCTAGACCTGCAATCTCTAAACTTTCTACTTCTTTTGTTCTAACTTCTTCCAGCTGTTTGATCACAGTAATAAGTTCCTCACCATACACAGAGAACTCTTTCCACTTTGTAATTCGGAAAGGTGTAGACCAAAATTTATTAAGACCTTCAACCATAAAAACAATAAAAAAGAAGGGGCAATTTACCCCTTCTTTTTACTTTTCTTTAGAATTATCCGCTTTTGCAGCAGCCCCAGAAACAAATGAAGAGTGGCCTCTTCCTGATGAGGAACTGTGAGAACTGTGTCCTAAACTTAAGGTTAGAGATTCCTCTAGGTCATTTGCAATTCGCTTAAGAATTTCACTATTCGTATTCTCAATATCGGATAATGACAAGGTTGAATGTTTTAAGAAATTTTTATTTTCCATTTCAATAAATTTAGATTCAAATAAAGTACTTTTTCTTGACTTTACAGTTATTTGAAAAAAATCACCCTATAGATTTTAAATAAATCACATTCTGAGATTGCTGATTCGTGTTTTCATATAACAGAAAGTCCGATAAATATCTAAGAACTCACCAAACAATTTCCCACAGAGATAAGCTGCAAAGCATATTTTTGAACCCAGCGTGTGGCAGAAGGAATCAAATTTTAACACTACTTCCGTAAACGGCATTATTGGCTACATGGTAAGTGGCAGAGCGTTGAATGTAGCTTCTACACCACATTGAAGAGCGGCAGCATTATGGAAGACTCCAAAGTCAGCGCACATCTAGCCATTGCCTTTATGGCCTTCAGTAAAAAGAGTATCTCAGAATCGGAATTACAACGGCAGTTAGATCATCCAAAATATGATACAGTATGGCGTCTGATGCCTAATATCCTTCAGGGGATGGGAAAACGCGATGCCCTCTAACAGTTGGATGGCGCAGTAGAATTTAACGAAGGATACATTGAAAAGGCTACTTCAAAACATTTGAAGCTTAAGCGAGGAAGGGGAAGCCAACGACAGGCTCAGGCAGTATTAATGGCAGAGTCTACCTCTTTGGAAGACATAGAAACTGGCGTACGTTCGAAACATTGTCGGCACTTCAAAATAAAGGTTTTTGAAGACCATCACTCAAATACTCTGACTGAAGTGGTGAAGGAGAATTTTAATCAGAAAAACATCGTCTTCTCAGATAAGAGAACCAATTATGTAGGCATTGCAAAGCTCGTGGAGATTTAGATTAAACAGAAATCGGGTGCAAACACTACCAAAACAACATTGCAATGGGCAAAGTTTGATATAAGCAAGGCCAAACGCAATTTACTGGGTTATTACAAAAGTTAAAAGTAAAGCACCTGTTGATTTATTTCACAATAAGTTTCTCTACGAACTCAACCGTAGACGTCTCGGTGAATGGATTTTCGATAGACTTATTCTGGCGGTTGTTAAACACTCCTGGCAAGTTTTTGGGGTATCAGTTTAATTATATATATCGTTCCAGCCATCCACTTTACCGTTAATTAGAACTACTCTGAATTTGTATGAGGTGTTCTTCTGTTGGTTAATATAACCTCCGTAAAAATACTCTTCTCTCTTTTTGCCACTTGAAACCTTTTCTATGGAATGGTCCGGAGCTCCCAAAACTTTTTTTACAGTCATGTCATCCATCCCCAACCAAGGTTTTTTTTCAAGACAATCTAATAAATGTTCTTGACCAAATTTCAATATTAAGGAGTTACATAAAAATTCAAATTTTTTCTTGTCCAAATCATAAAATTTGGTTCCCCATTCTAAAGCTTTTGTATTCCCAAAAGAGGATTTATCATCTATATATGTTTCCAAAATCATGTCTTCTACGTTTTTTGAAAATAATTCACCGCTATTCTTGAAGGCTTCAATTCTGTTGTTGTCGTACATGTTGTTTGCCGGAGATTTGAACAATGATTGAAAAAGATCATCTTCATTATCAAAATCAGCAGACTCCAAATCAAATCTTTCTTTGAGCACTATGTCATTGGAGCTAGGCTGAGATGGAATATCAGTTTTAATTGGGAGAGTTGAGCTCTCTTTTTTTCCGAAAATTTTTTTAAGTAAACCCATAATTTAGTTTTATGTACGACCGAACTCTCAAAACCTAAGATAAATAGATAAAATAACATCTTAAGAGTGTGTCTTTAATATTTATAGCGAAGAAAGAAAATATCCTTGAGTTTACAAAGCATTTTCCAACGAATAATCTGTAAATAATGATTTAAACGCCACAGATCATAGCGAATATCAGAAGCTAAAAGCGAGGCTCTATAAGTTTCAAGACCAGAGTACCAAACCCTAATTAACAATTTCATACCGCAAGTCAATGGTAATGGATGCTGTTTTTAGTTTAGAACTTGTATTGAAAGTACCTCCCCACGAGTAATTATCGTCAGAATATTGACCGATAATTTGCAACACCCCCATGTCTGCAGATATGAGCTTTCCTATATCTGCGCCAGCTTCATTGGCAATAATGGTTGCGCGCGTTTTTGCGTCTTCTGTGGCTTTCGATAGCAAATCAAGTTTTAAGTCCTTAAGCTTGGTAAAATAGTAGCGTGGTTCGTAAGAGTAGAACTCTACTCCGCTATTCAAGACATCTGTAATTGATCTAGAAGCGGCTTCAACTAATTCAATGTTGTCGGATTCAATCTTCACTTCTTGACGCAGGCGATATCCTAAAAATTTGTCTCCAATTCTGTTTCCTTCATCATTATAAATATTTTCAGTTAAATCACTGGTAGAGACTGATCCAAAAACAATTTCCTCTTTCGAAATACTTTGCTCCATCAAGTAATTAAGCACTATCTCTCTGTCTTTTGTTAGCGCAGCGTATGCATCTACCAGGGTTGTGTTTTCTCTTACGAATGAACCTTCCCATACAATGTGGTCAGATTCGAAATCAGCACTACCTAAACCCGTGGTTTCGATGGTTGAGGTTGATGTGATAAATGCGTAACGATTTAAATAAGTAAGACTAATGATTAGAATGGAAGTAATGGTAATTACTGCAATTACAATGATGTTTTTCATTATTTGGTTTGAGTTTATTTTTTTATTTGGATTTGTAAGATGTTAGAGTAGTTCTTTTTCTAGCATCTCTAAAATGAGCGCACGAGATTTCACCAATTCTACCACTACCAAACCATGTGATATACCATACATGGTACCTTGCTGATGATGGGTGAATTCACGTAGCAGCGTTTTATCTAATTCAAGCAGTTCGATCCATTTTCTTTGCGTTGCCCGAAGCCGCGCTGCATCTTGGTTTGGTAGTTTGGTTATTAGTTTTTTATACGAATTATTTAATCGAACATCCCAAGCATCTATTGCTTTGTCTACACATGCGTACATGCCATATGTGGTGAAGTTTGCCGAATCATTCATGCACTCTTCTAATTTCTGATCTATCTCAAAGATTTGTTGTGCACGCACCTTAATGGTGCATGTAACAAGCAATAGGAATAAAACAATGAACTTTTTCATACACTTAATAAACAAATGACTCTAATTCTGTGATTGATGCCAATTCCTTAAAATCTACCACAGAAGGAACTTGTCCTGATTTTAATTCATTTTTATAAAACTCACCATTTCCTGTGAACACAAACAACTCTATTTCACCATCATAGTCTTGGGTAAGCAAAAGGTCATAAGCAGGTTGGTAGCTATGCACCGAAGCAGTTACCACAGAGTTTATAGAATCATACAAAATGTATACCGTCCCGTTTAACGGATCATCGCCATTAATCCTAAAATCTACCTCTCCACTTGCTAGTGTTGGTTCATTAAACACTTTGTCGCAGTTAAATATCCCCCATTGTGCTAGTTGAAACGTGTTGTAAATGTTATTCTGCATGGTCCATAGCCTTCGTTGCTCTTCTAGTGCTGCAAAATATTGATCCATTTCTTGAATGGTAGCGTCCAATTTGGCTAATTCTTCTTCAGGATTATCCGAAGTGGTAACCGGCCTGGCTTTAAAAGTAATTTCGGTTTCACCTCCTCGTTTACCGGCAATTTGGCTTAACAATCTAATGTTATAGGTTCCATCACTGTTTTTTGATAAACGTACATCAGACCATGGCCTACGCTGATTTTTACGACTAAAAGGTTTGTCCTGCCCTTTCACTTCAACATATTCCCATAGCGAGTTATCAAGAGTATTAGCATTAAAGCCATCTACTTGATTTGCTTTAAAATCTAATTGAAAGTAATTTTCTGTTCGCTTTCTGCGCTCTTTATCCTTGCGCAACTTACGATCACCTATTTCTATCAAGGTATCTAACTCAATGATTGATTCCTTGCGCAAAACGTTTTCTTCTGTTTTAAAACGCTCAATTTCAACCCAGCCTTTGCCTTCTTCAAACAAGTATGAATTGTAATCGGTAGGATCTGAAACCTTAGAAACTAAATTTACACTTACATCTCCATCCTTTGCAATAAATACACCTTTTTCAGCTGGCTTTAGCTCAAACATACCTGCACTTTGCAATTGACCATATTGACTGTCCATTGGTATGCCTGATAAAAAAATTTGTTTTGCATTATTGAATGAACGGAACTCCAAACTTACCTCATGGTCTATTGGTTTGCCATTTTTATCTACCAGCGAGTACGGAGCTATATTAACTTGATGACCGTAACACAGATCCACAAAATTAGCGCCTTTACTAGGCTGATAAGTAAACTCCTGATAAACTACATCAAGGTTGTCGATTGGTGGCTTGACACTGTATTGTTTTTTGTTTTTATTGAATAGTGAAAACAAGAGACCAACAAGACCTATCGCAGCCAAGCTAACTGCGACCACAGTTGCTGTTTTTTTCAATTTTAGAATTTTCATTTTTATTTGGTTTTAGGGTGATTTATTTCATTTCAAATAAGTGCAACTTTCCATCTGAAGTAGCAGATAAGTAATAGCTCTGACCTCCTCTATTAAAAAACATTGGTTCTGCCTCTGTAGTTTTTGTAGTTCCAGGTTCGTTTTTGCCTATTGACATGATTCTTATTGATGAAAAATCATGTCGCACAACTACCAAACGATCACTGTAATGAAAACAGTACTCTTCGCCTTCCCACTCTGGCAAAACTTCTGCTTCACACACAGTTGTTGGTCTTGTCCACTTTTTCCAAGTTGTATTAACAGTGATATAAGGTATATGAGCCTTGTCCCATGCCGTAGGTGCCTTGCTATAAGTTTTTGGCTTAGTAAAATTTATGTTACCGTCTGAAAACTGCTCGTATTCTTCTACATCAGGAAAGTAGATGATTCTTGTCTTTCCTGTTTTGATGTCAACTTGCGCAATACCATCACTTATGGGTGTTATAATCTTATCATCTTCCACTAAAAAATCACCGCCAGAATAATAGTTGGGTATTCTAATGTTAGCTGTTTGATTCTTCCTTCCGGTTTTATCTAAAATCCTTACGTAATCAAAATCCCATGAACTGTATTGTTCAGTCTCCTCATTATTGAAAATATTTTCGTTGGTTTGAACAAGATAATTCCCGTTATATTTAATGATTTCGTGAGTATACTCTCCTCCCTCAACTCTCCAAATCAAAGCACCTGTTTTACCATTAACACAATAGGTATAATGATCGCCAGATGATATGATAGCATCTTTAATTCCATCATTATTTACATCATCCATTAGGGGTGTTGTATAGAAATGCGTACCAGCTGTTCTGAAAGTTGTAAAAATCTTGAAAGCAACAATATTTGTGTTACTAGATGCGTAGCCTTCAAAACCTGGCACACGATAAGTCCATAAATACTTGCCGTCTTTGGCATTTAAAGCAGAAATCTCGCCTGCTTCGGTGGCAATGATGAGCTCTTTGATGCCATCACCATTAATATCACTTAAGGCAGGTGCGCACTCAATATCACCACTGGTGCGTATACTCCATTCTTCAGTTAAGCTTTTCAGGTTGTAACAGAAAAACTCTTCATTATCGTTGCCAAAGTAAAGCTTATCGCCAACTACTTCAATTCCATTCACATCTGTATCCCAAAACTCACCTTCTTCAAGTGTTTTGATGATTTCACCTGATTTAAGATCAACGATTTTAACCCCTGCGTTTTCATCCATATACATTGGGTCATTCACATGGTCTCCGTTTGATCCGATAATGATCCAATTATTGTAAAGCTTAAAATTTGTGCGAAAGGTTGTAAGTCCAATATAGGTAGACCACTTTTGATCTAAATGTTCGGTCAGGCGCTGGGCTTGCAGCGTATCTATCGATACGCATGCCCAGCATAAAAGAAGAGGCAATAGACGGTTCATACTTGTTAGGTTTAGGAATGTTAAGTATAAATCTGTTTATAGGCTTTTGATTATCGATGTTCTTACGATTTTTACAGAATATTATTATGCTTATTTAAATTAAAACGCAATTTTATTCTACTAACTATTATATAAAATAGACGAGCCGCTAAAAGTTGTCTATTACTATTCTGGAGGAAACAAAAAAAGTTGACTTCAATCGAATTGATTGCAATTACTAATATGATCGGCAATTATTAAGTGAGTAGAATCAATCCAAGACTGGCACATTGAAATAGAAATACTGGAGCCGTATGTAGGCTGGACCAATCATCTATCTAGTCATGGGCCTAGCAGACAAAATCCATCTACCTTTTTGTCAAGATCTGAAGAATTGAGTTTTAGACTCTTGAAACAATTGTACCGAACCATAAAAGATTTTGATGAATCGCTTTTAGAATCGGTTGATCGATACAGATTACTCTTAGAAGAAAAGGAGGCTTTAAAATATATAGAGGATGATGAAATAAGGAATAGTATAGACTATAAAATTTCAAGTGCTTTATATCCCTGTGGCATATCAGTTTATGAGCGTGAGAAGTATTTGACGATGTTGGAACATTTTATGAAAACAGGGATTAAGACGTACATGCCGATTACAGATACTGATCATTTTGAAAAGGAGCGTAAATCATGAATAAACCAATGAGGATCATCCTACATATTCCACATTCTAGCATTAGATTACCGCATTACAAAGGATTTAAAGTCTCGAAAGAGAAGATTGATAATGAATTGTTGAAGCTAACCGATTGGTATACTGATGATCTTTTTCAATTTAGCCATGGAATCACCGTTAGGGCTGAGTTTTCTCGGGTTTTTTGTGACCCTGAGCGCTTTGTAGATGACAGTCAAGAAGTAATGGCGCAATTTGGCATGGGAGTCTTATATGCAAATTGCGATGATGGATCTGTACTTCGACAGGTTGACCAAAACTTAAGAAATCAAATACACAGTGAATATTATTGGCCCCACCACGAAAGATTGAATCAGGCAGTTCAAGAACAGCTTACTCAGCACGGCAAATCATTAATAGTGGACTGTCACTCGTTTCCTAGCACCCCCTTTAAGCGTGATCTTAACCAACATTCAAGTCGGCCCGACTTCAATATTGGGATAGACCTCTTTCACACCCGAAAACATCTAATCGAACTCTCGAAAGTCTTCTTCCAATCTAAAGGATACTCATTGGGAATTGATTGGCCTTACAGCGGCACAATCGTTCCTATTGAGCATTACCAAAAGACGAGCAAAGTGCAGTCGATTATGCTGGAAGTTAACAGAGCACTTTATTTAAAGGAGCCGAGTAATGAAAAGTCTGAAGATTATGAACAAGTGAAAGAATTAGTACATGAATACTTAACACTCATTTTTAACGCATTTAACAGTAATTATTAAAGATTTGGATCGGAGTGCAATTCATACTTGACACAAACGTAAATAGGTTACGTTTCTGAATAGTTCATTTGAATCTCATTAATAAACAGAGTCTATGAAATCATTAATGTCTCGTTTTGGTGGAAATACTTTAATAATTGTCAAGGGAAAAGCCAGTGCTGAGAATCTACCTAAGGATCAGTCTTTAGATAATATGATAGATAACTATGCTAAGGAGATCATCCCAAATCATTTTTTCATTTCATCGTATGATGCTATGCCAGAATGGATGGGATCATTTTCAAAATTACCCAAAGGAGCTGGAATCACCAAGGTGGGCACCATTCATCATAATTTAAACGAAATGTTATTCCAATATGACATTTCAGTTACTACTGATGTTTACATAGGTTATCATCAATGGAAGAATGTCCATGCGGTTTTCATTAAAACATCCGAGGAGGAACTAAAACTCCTTCTTGGTTCTTATGACACTACATATGACTATGTACTTCAAGTTTTTATTCGGGGTGAGAAGAGTGAGATTTTTCTCAAAAACAATCCTATTAACCTCGAACGTATTCTACTCATTCTACTTTATAAAATGGATCTCAATTATGAGGACTCAATACATCAATTTGAACCCTCGAAAACACATGTCGGAAAGTTGTTGAGTAAGGAATTTTGCAATTCTTTGACCACCAGGATGAATGGAATATCAGATGATAACAAGTTGACTGATTTATTGAAGAGTCTTGCTAGGTCATCTAGCTTGGATTAATGAACATAGTACAATCCTAAAAAACAACCCCGCAAATAATCAAGATCTATGATAATGAAAAAGGCAAAAAAATGTAATAGGCCAAAAGTAAAATTAGATCCAAATGATAATTTCAGGGAAGAAAAACAGGTAACGGTTATTTGTTGGTTGAACGACAATATAAAAGCCAGAATATTGCCCACTACTTGCCTTATCTGTAACCAAACTGGTAAACGATCTAAGCTATTATACACTGAGAATATTGCAATTTATCCTGATTGGCATAGGCTTAAGTCTGGGGAGCGATTTATGATGGTTTTTGAGCCGTTAAATAACGATTGCCTGACGTTTGATTTGTTTGAAGAGGCACAAGAATTAGTCGTTGAATGGTGGGAAGAGATACCAGAATTATTCGAATCCCTCTTTCTCCGCACCAAATCCTATTTGCAGCGCAAATGGGATTTTTTTTTACCAAAACACTAAAAATGAAATACATACTAATATTACTGATTGCTCTATTCGGTCTTAACACACGGCTCATGGCGCAAAAAACTAACAGAAAGAGCCCCACAGAGGTCGTTGCGCACACTAATGGCAATTTACAGATGCAGGTCACCTACAGTCGACCATCCAAAAAGGAGCGTCTAATTTTTGGAGAAAAAGCAAAAGGAGCGTTGGTGCCGTATAACGAAAAATGGCGAGCGGGTGCTAATGAAGCCACTATTATATCCTTCAATGTGCCTTTGATCATAGAGGGCAATCAGATCGAGGCGGGCTCCTATTCTCTTTATACAATCCCTAATGCTGATGAGTGGGTCATAGCTTTCAATTCAAAGACTGGATATTGGGGCAAATCGCTTTTTGGAAGTCCATTTAAAGAAAAGAAAGATGTTCTCCGGATAAAGGTAAAACCAGAGAACGTGAAGTCCATTGAGGAACAGTTTACAATAGATATTAGGGAAATAGACGCGAAAAATTCGAAGTTGGAGTTAAAATGGGACACGACCCTGGTTCCGATACAAATTGGCTTTTAACTGATTGAACAATAAGCTAGTTATACTGTTATAACTACATGAACAATCTAAATAGAATCGGTCTGGATAAAGACAAAACGGAAAATACTCGATTTATCTGCTGAAATAAAAGATGAAGGCACAAATGCCCAAATGAGTGATTATATCAGTCAGCAAGAGAAACTCGTTTGGATGTTTTCCGCCTATTTAAAGTAATCACATCCCCGTAATTAGAAACTCGGTTCGTCTGTTGAGCGCCCGTCCTTCAGGGGTGTCGTTTGATGTAAATGGCACATCCTCACCGAACCCTTTATATCCAATGTGCGCGCCTTCAACTCCCTGGCTTTCCAAATACTGTTTCACTGAAAACGCACGATCTGCGCTCAGAACCAAATTATTTTCAGCCTTACCCACATTATCAGTATGTCCGTGAATGGCAATGGTAATGCTTGGGTTCTCCTTTAAATAAACCGCAAATTCATCCAATATAGCTGTTGATTTTTCACTTATCTCCGCTGAGTTTGTTCGGTAGTATATATCATCAATACGATATACGCCTCCCTCCTTCATCTCTTCAACCATTAATTCTAGGCTTTGGAATGTATTCACTTCTGACTCCTCATCCCCTGTCCTCGTGCGCTTCGGAGCTTCTGAACTCACTGACTCAATCAGTTTAGATTGAAAAGCCATGCCCTCAGCTTTCACGTTCAATAACACATCTTCATCATCCCTTACAGCTATAACTGCTGCATAACCTCCATCATTTTCGTCCACTTCAACTTGTGTGATTTCTTTAGACTTCATCGATTTTAATTCGATAGTCGCATTTCTGGCGGGATCACCATTTGCATCGTTTAGCACACCTTTAACGAAAACTACTTTGTCTGGCCTCGCTTCTTTATACAACTCAAAACTCCAGATATCAATGCTTTGACTAAGAGTGGGATGTTTGGCAGAATAATAAACCCACTTCCCGTCCGTACTTACAACAAAAGCCTGTTCATCACCTTCCGTATTTATGGGGTGACCCAAATTTTTTGGCTTACTCCAAGTACCATCATCATTTTGTCGAGTATAGAAAACGTCATATCCACCAAATCCAAGGTGCCCATCCTGATACTCACTTCCATCTGCTGCAAAATACAAGGTGCGAGAATCACTGTGCATATAGGGGGTCTTATCATTATAGTTGGTATTGATGGGTGGCCCAATGTTAATCGCCTTTCCCCAATTTCCATTGGCATCCTTCTCAGAATAATAGATGTCAATGCCTTTACTATCCGCCCGGGCACTGCAGAAATAAAGTGTTTTACCATCCGCAGAAATACTAGGCTGTGATTCCCACCCATCCTCGGTGTTAATTTCAGGTCCCAGGTTCTTCAATGGTGACCAGTGATATCCTAGCAGTCCTGTTGATTCATCAGTTACATATTTTAAGTCTGCACTATAGATATCGCAATTGTTATATCCTGATACAGTGGGTATGCATACCGTTAAATACAGATGCTTATTATCTAAACTGAGTGAAGCTCCTCCATAGTGATAGCTAGGGTTTTGATTAAACGGCTTAGGCAGAGGAGCTCCGGTTTCGAATCCGTTAGGAAGTCTTTTGGCCTGCACGAACTTCTCTATATATCGCTCTTCACTGGAGACTACGGATGCTTTTACCTCCGAATACTGTGTGTATCGTCTGGTTAAGAGCATGCTCTCATTATCTGGGGCAATTAAAGGAAGAAATTCGTCTTCATCTGTAGTTAACCCTGTTACCCGCACCGGATCAAATGGAACTGGATTAGCGTAGGCATCTGCAAAGAATTTTACAAACGCATAGTCTAATTGAATTTGAAACTCTCGATCCTCGTCCAAAGGATCTTGAGATGAAGCAGTGAGTTTGTTGTATTGCTCATAATACTTTGTAGCATCTTCAAATTGAGAGTTATCTCGTGCCACCGAAGCAAGTAAGAAGTATGGTTCATGATGGAAGTCAGGACAGATTCTAACCACCTCTTCTAATTCAGATATTGCGGATTGCAGCGAAGCTCCACGTGTTGACAGCGCTGTGCGCAGTAATTCTAAGCCAAGGTAATAATGCGCCTCTGCGCACTCAGGGTCTATCTCAACTGCTTTACGCAGAGCCTCAACTCTCTTTGGCTTATCATTCTTTTTTCGATCTCTAGCAATCTCCAGCTGCTTCAGTGCCTTTGAATCTTCCGTACCGAGACAATCAGGATTTATATCAACTAAAAAACTTTTGGTGGAAACTTGCTGTGCAAAAGCTTTTTCGGATAAAATGCCGATTAACAATACGAGTAATAATATGGACTTAATGCTATTCATTCCAGCCCCGAAAATACAGGTGAACTTATACTATTCGTGAAGTTTTGTTTCTCAAATAATGATCCAAAATTGTTAATAACGCCATGGCTTCAACAATCGGCACAGCCCGCGGTACTACACAAGGATCGTGGCGCCCCTTAGCCAATAACACTTTCTCCTCACCATAAGCATTAATGGAAGGTTGGTCTTTCATAATGGTTGCAACAGGTTTGAATGCAATTCGCATGACAATGTCTTCACCGTTTGAAATCCCACCTTGTATTCCACCCGAATTGTTGGTTTTAGTTGAACCATCCTTGTTAAAAAGATCATTGTGTTCACTGCCAAGCATTCGCGAAGACGAAAATCCACTTCCAATTTCGAAACCCTTAACCGCATTAATGCTAAGCATGGCTTTTCCGAGGTCCGCGTGAAGTTTATCGAACACAGGTTCGCCTAAACCAACTGGCGCATTTTGTATGACACATGTAATTATGCCACCTATTGAATCCCCTGCTTTTTTGACTTGCTCAATCCGTTCGATCATCTTTTGAGCAGTCACAGCATCTGGGCATCGAACTAGACTCGATTCAATCTTTTGGGAGTCAAGGTTTGTATAATGATTATTAACTTCTATTTCACCGACCGCTGAAACATAAGCCCAAACATCAACATTCAAATGGGACAACGCCTGACGAGCAATAGCTCCCCCGACCACCCTCGTAGCCGTTTCTCTCGCGGACGACCTTCCTCCTCCTCTGTAATCTCTGAAACCATACTTATTGTTGTAAACTTTATCTGCATGTGAAGGTCGATAGACATCTTTGATCTGAGAATAATCTTTCGATTTAGCGTCTTGATTCTGAATAATGAATCCGATGGGAGTTCCAGTCGTTTTTCCTTCAAACACTCCCGATAATATTTTGACCAGATCGCCTTCTTTTCTTTGAGTCGTTAGATTGGATTGGCCGGGTCTTCTGCGATCAAGTTCATTTTGAATTTGCTCTATTGAAATTTCAATTCCAGAAGGACAGCCATCAATCACACCACCAATTGCTTCTCCGTGAGACTCACCAAAAGTACTTAGCTTAAAAAGGGTTCCAATCGAGTTACCTGCCATTCTTAAATTCTATAGTGTATTCTAAAGTTTAACAAAGGAAAGGTTCTGAAGTTATATGTGGTTCCGGATTTTGTAACCACTGCGTTATCATCTATGAAATACCCTTCTCCAATCATGAGGCTAAAATCAGCTTTAGCTTCTATATTGAAACCAATCCTTTCTCCCGAGTAAATTTCAATTCCTAGCAGTGGTGACAGCCCAACCCCCGTTGAATTGATGCCCACCTGTGGATTGCCAGTACCGATGTTCGTCCACTCTCCAGAAACTGGGTTTTGCAAACTATTAAATGCTCCTACTTGAACATTTTGATAGGATATGGGGAAATCGAATCCGAAATATGATCTTCCAAAAGATTTAGCATTTGAAAACTCAATCCCAAATCCAGCACGAACCATTTTCCCATTTCGCATAATGCTTTGTGTCAATATTTCGGAGCCGATAACTTCGATGGATCGGGTATTCCCAAAAAATGACTCAGTTTGCGGGTAGTATTGCGTGCTAAAACGAAATCCGATCTTCTTTCTTAGGTACCTCAATTGTAACCCGATATGCAAATTCTCTGAAGAACCGCCTCCCATTAGACCAGTTGCGATACTCGTCAAATCAGCACATATATAAAATGTATTGGAATCCACTTTCGCTTGAGTAGCGGTTTCTGATTCGTAATCCATTAACTCCTGCATTCGCTGAGCCTGACAAGCCTGCCCAATTGTAAAAGTCAAAGTCGCGAATGAGAACGCCAAAAACCTAATATTGCGATTCATAATATTTTCAAATGAAGTTGTTTTTAGGAATTGAAAAATTAGCACAAATACGTAATTCAGAAGTCGAAATTGTGTGCGGTGGTGAAATGAACGATCTTCCAAGTATTGATAATGCTTGGTTAGCTGTAAGGGACGGATTAATTGAAGCTTTCGGAGCCATGGAAGAACTGCCACAAAATAGGTTTCAGGGCTACGAAAAAATAGACTGCCTTGGTAAAATGATTCTCCCTACATGGGTGGACAGTCATACACACCTTGTTTTCGCTGATTGGCGAGCGGAAGAATTTGAAGATAGAATCAAAGGGTTGAGCTATGAAGAAATTGCAAATCGAGGTGGCGGAATTCTCAACTCAGCGAAGAAGTTGCAGGATAAAAGTGAAGATGAATTATTTCATGAATCACTTAAAAGACTTAACGATTTAATTGCGCTAGGAACCGGTGGTATCGAGATTAAAAGCGGCTATGGCCTCACCCTTGAATCTGAGTTAAAGATGCTTAGAGTAATCAAACGGCTTAAATCAATTTCACCTATTCCTATTAAGGCGACATTTCTAGGAGCGCATGCTGTGCCCGCCTCATTTGCTGGCGACACTGAAAAGTATGTCCAACACATCATTAATGATATGATTCCAATGGTTGTATCCGAAAACCTTGCAGATTACATAGATGTTTTCTGTGAAAAGGGGTATTTCAGTGTTGATCAGACTGTAAGGATCATGAAAGCAGGTGCGGAAAATGGTCTAAGATCAAAAATTCATGTGAACCAATTCAACGCGATTGGGGGCATTAAAGCATGCGTAGAAAACAAGGCCTTAAGCGTGGACCATCTCGAAGTAATGTCAGAAGATGACTTTACGGTCATCAAAGGATCTCAAACCATCCCTGTTGCCCTACCCTCCTGTTCTTTCTTTCTGAGTATTCCTTATACACCTGTGCGTGAATTAATTAAACATGGGTTACCGGTAACATTAGCAACTGACTACAACCCTGGTTCAACACCTTCCGGAAATATGAATTTCGTGGTGAGCTTAGCGTGCATTAAAATGAATATGACCCCTGATGAAGCCATAAACGCAGCAACGATAAACGGTGCAGCTGCTATGGAGTTAAGCTCCGAATTAGGGTCTATTACCATTGGAAAGAGAGCCAATTTGATCATCACGAATAAGATAAAATCTTTGGCTGAGATTCCATATCAATTCGGCACACCGATGATCGATTCCGTTTTCATAAACGGAGAAAAGTTTATTGCATAAAAAAGCCCCTCCTGTTTGGAGAGGCTTTTCAAATTATACCTAGTAAATTACTTGATAACAGTAACTCTTTCAGTCACAGTTGTGTTTTCAGTTTTAACAACTACGTTGTAAACACCAGCGCTTAAGAAATCAGAATTGAACTGAACTCCGTTCGCATTGCCAACATAATTTGCTCTAGCCACAACCTTACCCATCATATCGATCATCAACACCTCTGCTTCTTCAGAAAGAGCAATGTTGATTAAACCGTTTGAAGGATTTGGATAAATCTTAACATCCACTGCAGGAGCTGCAGGTGCTGTTGCGATTCCAGTTGGTACTAGGAAGTTGTCATCCCACTTCTGGAAAGTATCTCCATCGATTACATAATAGGTAACACCATCCACTTCAACAATTTCAGTTTCCATTAAATGCTCTTCAACAACGTTGATCACTTTACCTGAATTATCATTAAGTAAAAGAACAATAATCCGAGTATTATCCATGATATAATCATCATCCCAGGTAAATGCATCAAGTGTAACCACCACTGGAGAATCTGCTGTGAATGGACCATCCAATAGACTTTCGCCTGCAGGATCAGTTATTGGCTCTCTACCAACATCATTAAATGTCAATCCAGAAACGTAGCTAGGCTCGTTATGCCAATCGCGGCCAGCTCCAGAAAGTTGCCCTGAACCACCACCTGAGTAATAGTTTGCTTGTTGCCACTGAGAACCTGTTCCTGAAAGATCATCTTCCGCTAACAACACCGCAACCTTATAATCTTGATCGTAATCACGTGCGAAATTGAACTCCATTCGAACCTCAACTTGATCGTCATCCATCAACATTGGATACAATTTGATATCGGCAACAGCAAAATCATTGATTTGAGCTTCGAAAGCCGACTCTAATGAAGACCAAGCAGGGTTGATGTCCGCACCTCGATCAACTAAACCACTTGGATAGCCAGAGATTTTAGTCCTCATCCACGTATCGTAGGTAGAGTTAGCCATAATGTCACTATTATGAACAGCCACACCGATCCAATCATCGCCATACTCCTCTTCCATGTATTCCATACCAACCATTCCACGTGGACACCATCCACACCAAAGGCCGGTAGCTTCTTCACCAAACACACGCTTTTTAGGGACAAAGGCAACACCTTCAACCATCTTATTCACACTGTTGTTTGACTCATCTTCATCTCCAGCAACTTCCACACTCACAACGATGTTTGCAGAAAATCCAGTGGGAACACTTAAAATTTCGTCTGGGTGAGTAAAGCTGTAGCTTTCCCCAGTTTCTAGAGTTTCGCTCACACTGTATACGTGCGTATCAAAACCGTCTGTCCAGACGATATCAAAATCAGTGAGATCTTCACTACCAAAGTTTTTTACTACACCCGTGATTTTTGGTGACCCCTTTGCGCTTACATAGTTTGGAATGTTCGCTGACGAAATAGCTGCATCAATTGATTGTGCATGTGTCAGTGAAAACGAAACTGTAAGCAAAGAGGATAAGAGTATAATTTTTTTCATGTCCTATATTTTACAAGTAAATTGATTTTGACCAAAAATAGCGAGCCGTTTGCACTTGTGATACACCTAACTTAAAATAGATTGAAAGCCTAATTGTGAATAAAGTCTCTCGATGGAAACAAAAAAAGGCTCAAAACCATGGTTTCGAGCCTTTTCGTTTATCGATAATTTCTCCTAATGTATCACTGAAATTGATTGTTTTATACTCTCTTCTCTGTTATTGATTACTACGTGGTACAGTCCAGAGGGTAGTTTTGAAACATTCACTCGAACTCCTTTTCCATGTCCAGTTTGTTGCACTCCTAAGTTTGAACCGGTCCAAACGACACGCCCAGTCATATCCAATATCTGAATGGAAGACTCGGAGGTTATTTCACTTGAAACGATATTCACAAAACTTGAAGAAGGATTCGGGTAAACCCTCATTGGAGCCGTAGTAGCTGTATTTTGAATTCCAGTTGGAACTAAATATTCACCATCCCAAAGCTGGAATGTATCACCATCGATGACGTAATAGGTTACCCCATTGTTTTCGACAATAATTAAATCCATTAACTCAGACTCTACAGCATTTATTACTTCACCGGTATTATCATTCAAAAGCATCACAACAACTGTTGAGTTCTCCTTGATGTAATCCTCATTCCACTCAAATGAGTCCATGACATAGTTCACTTCTTCACCTTCCACTACAGAGCTTGGAATGATAGAATCATCACCCTCTGTGCCAAGTAATGGATCGCGAGCTACATCATTGAACGTTACTCCAGAAACGCTACTACCTTCATTGTGCCAATCATAGCCTGCACCCGACAATTGTCCAGAACCACCAACCGAATAGTAGTTAGCCTGATTCCAATCAGAAGTTGAACCGCTTAAATCATCCTCAACAATCATTACAGCTAAGGACATATCTTCTTCCATGTCAACTGCGAATTTCACTCTTACTCGAATCTCAACTTGATTATCCTCATCAATCAAAGGCCAAGCCTCAATACTTGCATAGGCAAATTTATCCAGAGCAGTTAAGAAGTTAGCTTCCAATGTAGCAGCCGCAGGATCTATATCCCCTTCTCGATCTACCAACCCACTTGGATATCCGGAGATTTGGTTTGCCATCCAATCATCGTAATCATCATTAGCCATAGGATCATTATTGTGAACGGCTATGCCTATCCAATCTTCGCCATATTCTTCTTCCATATATTCCATACCTACCATGCCACGAGGACACCATCCGCACCATGTGTCGGTAGCTTCCTCACCCACCACAGCTTTGGTTGGCCAAAATGAAACACCTTCGACTGTATATCCAGTCAATTCGTTGTTTGATAGATCAGCGTCACCAGTTACGGTCGCTTCAACATCGACAGTGATACTTACACCACTTGCCAAGCTTATTCCATCAGGATGCACAAAAGCCATTGACTCTCCAGGATTTAGTGTTCCAGATATTGCAGCAGTTTTTGAGTTCGTTCCATCCGTCCAAGTAACTGAAATTGAGCTTTCAGCAGAGGATCCAAGATTGGAGATCACTCCAGAAATATTTTGAGGAACATCGGTTGCTGAATATGGAGGTACTTTCACTGATGTTAGCTTGATGTCATGTTCATTAGGTACCTCAATTTTAAAATTATCGATTGCTGCACCAAATGTCCATCCAGCACCATCATCATAGTTAAAAGCAAACTTCACATCTGATTCTCCTGCTAGTGAAGAGATATCAATAAAAGTCGTATTTTGCCAATCTGTAGATCCTACAAACGTGTGAAATGAAGTCCAAGACCCACCACCTACAGAGACCATAAGCTCAAGTGATTCGGTTGCCCCTTGATAAGTCCCTAAATAATAAAACACATCCATACTTATGCGAATTGACTCACCCGAGTATGAGGAAAAGTCATAGCTATTTGTACTTAAAATATCTTGGGATTTATCACAGTCGCACGCATCATCGTTCGTGGCTAAAATATTTGTGTGGGCAGTTATTGGAAAAGATTGACTTCCAAGGGAACTATTCGTGCCAGCAAGCCAGCCGCCATCTGTAGCAAGGGTGGTTTGAGACCATCCGGACGGCATACCATTTTCAAAATCCTCTTCTACAATTATTTGCGAATGAGCTAAAAGACCCAATGTCAGTCCCATCGCGGTGCATAAAATTTGCTTTATGTGTTTAGTTAAGTTTTGTCCCGCGAACAAATCCATCTGCGAAACGAGAATCCGCATTTTGATTTTCAATTATTGAAATCCTAGACTGAGCGTAGTCGTCTATGTTTTGAGAAAAGGTATTGATAGATTTGCGCAAACATTAAGTATGAGTGAACAGATAATTGAATGTGTACCTAACATAAGTGAAGGGCGAGATAGTGCAAAGATTCAGGCAATCGCTGAGGTTGTGGAAACGGTTGAGGGAGTAATGCTATTAAATGTGGATCCTGGTAAGGCAACAAATAGAACGGTCATCACTTTTGCTGGTAATCCAGAGGCTGTGATCGAAGCAGCATTTAGGCTCGTCAAAAAGGCTTCTGAATTAATTGATATGTCCAAACACAAGGGCGAACATCCTCGCTTTGGTGCCACGGATGTGTGTCCATTAGTCCCCGTTTCAGGAATTTCAATGGAGGAGACGGTAGAGTATGCACATCAATTGGGAGAACGTATTGGTAATGAATTGAAAATCCCGATTTACTTCTATGAAAATGCAGCAAAGTCCCCAAATAGAAAGAACCTGGCTACGGTAAGATCAGGAGAATATGAAGGATTGCAAGACAAACTCGCGAATCCAGATTGGAAACCAGATTTTGGGTCGATTAGTTATTCTAGTGATGTCTCAAAGACCGGAGCTACTGCCGTCAGTGCTCGTGATTTCCTTGTTGCATATAATATTAACCTAAACTCAACAAGCACTCGAAGAGCCAATGCCATTGCCTTTGACATTAGAGAACGAGGTAGAGTGAAACGCGAGGGAGACTCTTTGACAGGTAAAATCGTAAAAGACGAACATGGTAAACCTGTAAATGAACCTGGTTTACTTAAGGCTGTTAAGGGAATCGGTTGGTTTATTGAAGAATATGGTATCGCACAGATCAGTTACAACCTTACTAACATTAGCATTACGTCAATTCACGAAGCTTTTGAAAAGACATGTGAAAGAGCAGAACTTCGAGGTATTCGGGTCACAGGATCCGAATTGATCGGACTCGTTCCTAAAAACGCGCTTTTGGATGCTGGTAAACACTTCTTAAAAAAGCAGAACCGATCGCTTGGCATCCATGAAGAGGAAATAATGAAAATTGCTGTCAAGTCGCTTGGCTTAGATGAACTTGCTCCTTTCAATGTACGCGAACGAGTGATCGAATACGTTTTAGAGGATAGAATGAACCAAGGAAAAAAACGCCTCGTTGATATGACCTTGACTGATTTTGCGAATGAAACGGCATCTGAGTCACCTGCGCCTGGTGGAGGTTCAATAGCGGCTTACGCAGGAGTGTTGGGAGTGTCGCTTGGCGGCATGGTTGCTAACCTTAGTTCACACAAACGAGGGTGGGATGATAAATGGGAGTACTACTCAGATTGGGCAGAAAAGGCTCAATCCTACAAAACTGAACTTCTGAGGTTGGTTGATGAAGACACCAATGCCTTCACCAAAATCATGGACGCATTTGGATTGCCCAAATCATCTGATGAGGAAAAAGCGATCCGAAAAAATGCGATTATCGAGGCAACAAAAGGAGCAACGATGGTCCCCTATTCTGTTATGGAAACTGCCTACCAAAGTATGGAGGTGATGTTAGAAATGGCTAAAACAGGGCTACCTGCATCAATTAGTGATGCTGGGGTTGGTGCGATGTGCGCTAGAACGGCCATTCGCGGTGCTGGATTAAACGTTATGATCAACGTGAAGGATTTGGATGCTCCTGAATTCGTTTCAGAGATCATTGAAAAAGCGAATCAATTGGAAGTAAAAGCCGAGCGCTTAGAAGCGGAAATCATGGAATTGGTTCATTCAAAACTCTAGGATAATTAATCATAGATAAAAGGCGCTTTATTGGCAACACCAATCGCGCCTTTTTCGTTTAATTAAAACATGGCCTCAAAAAGAGATATACCAGTTTTCAAGTTATGGGAGAAGATTATTTATTTTTTCCCTGTGCAATTACTGTTTGTCCACCTTAAGAAGAACTTGTTGCTCTTAATTTTTTGGTTGCTTCTGTTCGCTATTATTACCAAGAGTATTAGTCTAAAATATGGTGTGCCTTATCTCTTCCTTTATCCAGAATATTTGGGTGAGGTTAGTTTTATATCTCACACACTGGTTGGGTTGGCATCAGGTGCGTTCATTATGGCGTTTAACATCTCTAGTTATGCAGTGAATGGTTTTAGGTTTCCATTTCTAGCGACATTAAACAGACCTTTCATTAAATACTGTCAGAATAATACAATTATTCCATTGGCATTCAGTCTATTGTATTTAATCTCTGCAGCTACTTTCCAGCTTGAGTATGAAGGTGAAAGCTGGGGTAACATAATTCTTAACGGGATTGGATTCGCCTTTGGCAACGCGTTATTCATTTTGATAACTGCCCTATACTTCGCTTTCACAAACAAGAATTTCTCGTCTTTCGCCATACTCGGTGTTCCTACTCGCAAAGAAGATTTTATAAACCCGATATCAGATTTATTCAGCACCAATAGAAAATGGGAGCATTCCGATGGCACCAATAAAAAGGAGTGGAAGGTTTCAACGTACATCTCGAAATTCGGAAGGATAAAAATTGCTCGAGATAGTTCACATTATGACCGAGCCACTTTGGAAAAAGTTTTCGAGCAAAATCGCATCAACGCTACCTTTTTTCAAACTTCCGTGATCGTTGCTATTTTCATTTTAGGCTGGCTGAGTAATTACGATTGGATGATGATTCCTGCTGCCTCATCCATTCTTTTGTTTTTCACCATGTTGATCATGCTGGTTTCAGCCTTTTACAGTTGGTTTAAAGGTTGGACATCTATTATTCTAATTGGGATCCTCCTGTTATTCAATGTCCTGTCGAGCAAAACATTGTCGATTTACAACAATCAAGCCTATGGACTTAACTATGATGCGCCTAAGGCAGATTACAGTCTTAATGCCATAAATGCGCTACAAATAGATTCAACAGCTGTAGATTCGGACATTAAAAAAGGAATTGTCCGACTAGAAAACTGGAAACGTAAAACGGGAGAAGCGAAGCCCATTGCCGTCTTTTTAAATGTACCCGGAGGTGGCTTGCGCTCTGCCATTTGGACGATGCAGTCTGTGGGTGCTGCTAACCAAGCTTCGCATGGAGCCCTTTGGAAGAACCTTGTAATGATTTCAGGTTCATCGGGTGGAATGATTGGTGCGGCATATTTACGAGAAGTATACTATCGATCTGATCAATCAGAGCTTGCCTTAAAGTCAGCAGTGACAGATATGGGTAATGATAAGCTCAATCCCGTTGCTGCAACAGCTGTTCTCAATGACTTCTTTTTCAGATTTAAATCCTTCGAATACAAAGGCAAGTTCTACACAAGAGACCGATCTTCCGCTTTTGAGTCAAAACTGAATCGAGACACACATGGGTGGTTAGACCGCAGTCTTTCAGGATATGCTGAATTAGAAATAAGTGCTGAAATACCAATGATGCTTTTAGCTCCTACTATTAGCAATGATGGACGAAAACTCCTCATTTCCCCCCAGTTAATCTCGTATATGACTCAAGTCAAATCAAATACAGAATTAAATGAGAATATAGAATTCACGAGATTGTTTCAAGAGCATTCTCCTGGCGATTTAAGCTTTATCTCAGCCTTAAGAATGAGTGCTACCTTTCCATATGTTTTTCCTTCTGCCAATTTACCTACCAATCCAGAAATTGAAATATTAGATGCGGGCATCCGAGATAATTTCGGGATGAGTAACACCTTGCGATACATATATACCTTCAAGGACTGGTTAAGAGAGAATACTTCAGGAGTTGTCGTTATTCAGGTGAGGGATCAACAAAAGTTCAATGAGCAAAAAAAGAGTGGGCAAAATTCAATTTTGCAGAGTATGACCCAACCCTTAAGCACATTTTATAACACTATTCTAGATGTTCAAGACTACCAACAAGATGAGCAAATACGCATGGCAAAAGACTGGTATGAAGGAGATCTGACCATGATTGATTTGGTTTTAGAACGATCTGATAACAACCCAATCAGCTTGAGTTGGCATCTTACAAAAAAGGAAAAAGAACGAATTGAATCTGCATTAAAAACCACTTATAATCAATATCAATTCTCTTATTTGGAACGATTATTCGCGGAGTAGTAACTCCACTAAATCCTTGCGCATCGCAGTGAATTCCTTGCTATATCGATTGGATAAAATGTACCAGTAAGTACCTGATTCGTACCTCAATTGATGGTAACATTGAAACCCATCGCTTTTACCCGAATGAGCCGCAAATTCACCAAATTCATCTTCCGAATAAAACCATCCAAGTGAGTATATCCAGTTAGTATCTCTTTCGTAGGTATGTCTCATTTCCTTGGCATCTGCTATTTCATTTAATAATGTAGGGTTGCTGCAAAGTTGTTCTCCAAATCCTAGAAGATCATTCGCTGAAGCAACAAGTCCTGCATCACCTATTGTTTTAGATAGATGTGGTAGTCGTTTTCCAGTCTCATCTTGACCAAGCATGTAAGATTCGTTTTCACCAGTCCCAAACGCATTAGACATGTTGTATTTCTCGATGAAAAGCTTCTGAAATAATTCATCAACACTTATGTTCAGTTCGCGGCTTATAATGTGAGCCAACAAAACATAGTGTGTATTACTATAACCCCAATGATTACCAGGCTTATACGCAGTTGTATCAAGTTTGCTGATGGCTTCAATAACCATCTCATTATTAATTTCAATTTCATGTTCTAGAAGCGAGAAATAATCATGAATGGCTGCCGTGTGATTTGCCATTTGTCCTAAATTTACTCGTTTTAAGGGTTCAGAAAAAAAATGGGAACCACTTGCCTATGGAATCATCTGGTGATAGTTTGTCCTCATTGATCATGTCTAAAGCCGCTAACCCAACAAAACTTTTTGTAAGCGAACCTAAAGCGAAGGGAGTGTACTGCGTAGTAATAGTACCACTCGAGGTCTTTCCAAATGTGTAAATCACGCTTCCAGCAGTGTCCACCACGCCCACTACTCCATTCCAACTCTGATTCGGATAATAGGTGTTGATGATTGCCTCCACTTCATCTCTAGTTTGTGCGTTCGCGCAGAAGGCGCATACAAGCCCAAATAATATGAACAGATATTTCAACGTCCCGATCATAATATTGTGACACGTGCCTTTTTATTTCTATGAATATGGCTTCTGATTATTGATTGAATGTCTTGATCATCGTAGCCCGTCTCAATGAAATCTAAAACATCCTCTACCTTTTTAACTTTTAAGGATTTAGGCACAACACCATACCCTTTGTATCGGCCATTTTCTACCAAGACAAGCGTCTCTTCATCTTCTGTAAAACCAGCATCTCTGATGATCATCGTTCCCTCTGTTTTTGTCAAATGTTCAACCGCAGCTTGATGTCTTTCATTGTAAACATGAAATGATTCTTCCCTCGCGCAAGCCTTATTACATGAACCATGAACATCTTCAAAACAGGGGCCGTCCTGTTCTTGTAAATCGCAGTATCTGGCACAAAGCACAAACTGATCTCGTAGCTTCATAACTACTTCACGTGCTTCAAATTGACTTCGAAACGAAACAATTGGTTTTGTCCATTTCCCAACGCGACCAATGCTAAATCTGCCATAGTTGTTTTGGTCTTTGTAAGTAAATATCCCCCAATTAAGAGTCACTCGCTTCATCAGCCTGTTATAGGGAGGCCAGTGTTTCTTGATTTCTCTGGCCTCAACCAAAAGCGTGATAAGTTCATTGGGGCATTCAATCCATTTGACGTCAACAATTTTTTCAGCAAATCGACTTTTATATCCCGTATGGGTATTACCCCTAAAGTGCTCGCTAACACGATGCTTTAAATTATTAGCCTTACCTGCATAGATTACTTTGCCTGTGTTATCATAAAACATATATACACCCAGTGTTTCTGGTAATCCAATGATGACCTCCCTCGGCAGATTTGGGGGCAGTGTAGCCTCTTTACTGCGTTGGTTCAGTGCAAAAGCAACATGTCCTTCTTTGTCATCCCTGATTAACTTCTCAAACAGTATAGCAGTGAATTGACAGTCTCCCATAGCACGATGCCTGTGTTCAATCTGATATCCTAATTGTTGCGCTATTTTACCGAGACTATAACTATATAACCCGGGAATTATTTTTCGAGAGAGCCGAACGGTGCAAAGTCGTTTTGGATTCCACTTCAATCCTATTTCCGAGAAATGTGTTCTCAGAAATCCATAATCGAAGTTGACGTTATGGGCAACAAAAACAACCCCACTGAGCATTTCATAAAGATTTTCTGCTATGTCAGAGAAAACCGGTGCGTTTGCAACCATTTCATTTGAAATTCCAGTAAGTGAAGTTATGCTTCGATGAATAAGCTGTTCGGGGTTTATTAAGGTTTCATAACGCCCTACCTCGTTTATACCATCATGTAGAATGACAGCCACCTCCGTGATTCGGTGTGTTTTTGAGCTTCCACCCGTGGTTTCAATATCAACGATTGCATACACCATTCAAAGTTTATGATTTTTCCATACCTCCGTTCATTATTGCTGAGTTTAATTCAAATCTGAACCGATCATCAGCATCTTTTTTATTTCATCACAAAAAATGATTGAATGGAGGCGCAATTATCTTGCTTTGAAACAAATTTGAAATATGAGGCAGCTTTTATCCTTCGCGCTTGGTTTTACCGTATTAATAACACAGGGACAATCTTTACAATCAACACGATCGATTTATAAGAAGTCCATACCAAGCGAAGTCAAGCAAGATTGGCACAACCTTGACTACTCCTCTACAAAAATCTATGGTACTAGCTCAAACAGAGTGTACGATGAATTGATCCAAGACAAGAAACCTAAGAGAAAGATAATTGTAGCAGTAATTGATTCAGGGGTTGATACTGATCATGAAGACTTATCCATGAATATGTGGATCAATTCAGATGAAATTGGGGGGAATAACAAAGACGATGATAACAATGGCTATATAGACGATATCCACGGTTGGAATTTTCTTGTAAGTGATGCTGGCGAAGACATTCGCTATGAAAACCTTGAGGCCACAAGAGTTTTACGATTGGGTAAAGAACTGAAAAGGAACAATGAAAAAATGCATGCTTGGATGACTGATGACTTCATGCAAAGAGCCACAGAAATTTACAATAGTAACGTCAGCGACTTAAAAGGTATGGAGCAGATGTCAAGTGTTTATGAAGTTATGGACTCCATCATTACCGAAAAATCCGGTAAAGAAGATTGGACATTCGATGACGCATTAGCCCTTGAACACGAGGAAAACCCGATGGAGTCAATACATAAAGCCGTAAAGCGAATGAAACTGTTTGGAATCACCAAGGGTGACCTAAAGGACATTTATGAAACAAAGGAAAAGTTTTCCGAATACTACCTCAATTACGATTTTATGGCTTTAACCGACCGGAAATTGGACGAGAAACACTATGGAAACAATCATTATGAAGGGCCGGAAGCTGATCATGGAACTCACGTTGCTGGATTGATAGCGGCTGATCGCACAAATGGAATTGGTGCTCGAGGAGTTGCATCTTCAGCAGTTGAAATAATGACAGTAAGAGCTGTACCTGACGGTGATGAACGAGATATTGACGTAGCTAATGCCATCAGATATGCTGTTGACAATGGAGCGAATATCATTAATATGAGTTTTGGAAAGGGACTTAGCCCACAGGAATCTATGGTAAATGATGCACTGAAATATGCTGAAGAAAAAAATGTATTGGTTATTCACGCGGCAGGAAACGACAGTGAGAATAACGACATAGTCGGTAATTACCCAAATCCAATGCTTAACGATGGTGCACGATCAAAAACATACCTAACCATAGGAGCGAGCTCAATATCCAGAAAAAAAGATCTGGTAGCCAGCTTTTCTAACTATGGAGCGGATGAGGTCGACTTGTTCGCACCTGGTCATGAGGTTTACTCAACATTGCCAAATAATGAATACAAATTCCTGAGTGGGACTAGTATGGCTGCACCTGTGGCCAGCGGTGTCGCTGCATTAGTTTGGGCTTATCACCCCGATCTAAGCGCGACAGAAATGCGCGAAATTCTAATGACTTCAGTGACAAAGTTGGAAAAGAAAAAAGTCATTAAACCTGGCACAAAAAACAAAGTTTGGTTTTCAGAATTATCTTCTACTGGTGGAATAATCAACGCCTATAATGCCTTCACCTTAGCTGACGAAATGTCCAATTAATTCAACATCGCATTAAGCATATCGTTGAAGTTGAAACTTCCATGAATACTTTTTTTAGATATCAAGGAAAACTCAGATAATGCATGTAAGATGAACTCTGCGTGTAGAGCATATAACTCCTCGCCAATATTCGGGTTATGGACTTTTATGAACTTTTGAAGGGGTTTAATGCTCTCAAGCGTTTTCAAGTAATCTCTATTATTCAACTTGTGGCTTAAATCGAAAGTATTGCTGGAAAACCAATCAACAATTGGTTTATATGGAGACGGACTTTGGGAAGAATTCAACTTTTCTGGACTCGGATAGTGGCTCAAAAATTCAGTTCGTATTGCCTGTCTAATTAGGTTGTGAGCTACTTGAACTGCCCCTTCTTGCTCTCCTTCATATACCAACTCAATTTTACCGGTAATGGCTGGGACGATCGAGAAAAGATCACTTAATCTTACTTGAGTTTCAGCATCACCTGAATCAATTAAACGTTGCTCGGCACTTGCTACTAAGCATTCCATTGCTGATACCCCTAACCTTGCCGACACCCCGCTTTTTTGATCTACAAATTCACTTTCTCGCGCTGCAAAGACGACCTGTTCCACTAAATTTCGAAGGAGTTCGGTTACTTGTATTCTTGCGGCAGATGCTTCACTTATGTTTGATTGAGATTTAGTGATTTGCTTTGACAATTCAATATTGATTGGATAATGCGTCATGATCTGTGACTGGATCCTATCCTTTAGTGGAGTAATAATCGACCCGCGGTTGGTGTAATCTTCGGGATTTGCAGTAAAGACAAACTGTATATCTAAAGGCAACCTCACCTTAAATCCTCGGATCTGAATATCACCTTCTTGCAAGATATTGAATAATGCTACTTGTATTCTTGGTTGTAAATCAGGCAATTCATTAATGACAAAAATTCCTCGATTTGCTCTAGGCACAAGCCCAAAGTGAATTGCACGTTCGTCTTCGTAGCTTATTTTGAGGCTTGCAGCTTTTATAGGGTCAATATCTCCGATCAAATCAGCGACACTCACATCTGGTGTGGCAAGTTTCTCTGTATATCGTTCCGACCTATGCAACCATGATATTGGAAGGTCATCGCCCATTTCCATAGCAAGAGTTTTACTAGCTTCTGTGAGCGGATTAAAAGGGTCTTCATTTAATGCTGAACCAGATATAACAGGGATATACTCATCTAAGAGATTGACAAGTTTTCTTGCAAGCGAAGTTTTTGCTTGTCCCCTCAATCCTAATAAGTTGATATTGTGTTTCGCAAGAATTGCTCTTTCTATTTCAGGCAACACAGAATCAGCATAGCCTTCTATACCTTCAAAAATAGGCTCACCCGCTTTCTTCAGTAGAATGAGGTTTCGCCTTAGTTCCTCTTTTACAGTGATTGATTGATATCCAGATGATTTTAAATGCCCAAGGTTTGATGCTTTATTCATGGTCTTCGCTGCGCTAACTGTGATGCTTTGCGATTTTAACAATTACGTTGTTAGTATGTTCTAAAATTCCTGAAAGTTATTTTACAGTATACACGACTTTTGCCGCATGCGCTTCCGACTGTACTTACCCCTATTTATGCTGCTTTGGGCTTCCTTAGTTTCTGTGCAATATGCTGGTGATGATAATATTGAATTCACTGCCTATCTTGCGGATAACAAGGTGAACATTCAATGGACGGCTTCGGAACGAGGTAAAATTCAAGGGTTTAGCCTTGAAAGAAGTCAGGATGGCAAAACATTCGAAGCTTTTAAAACCATTTCAGATGAAGGTAAATCACCTGACAAGGCAGAGTTTTTGGAATCTGATTTCGAGCCATTATTAGGGTGGTCATATTATCGTATAAAGCTTATTCGCAATAGCGGCAAGGAGTTTGTCACGCACTCTGTTCCTTTATTTTATGGGGCAGATCGTATGAAAAAGGGAAAGCTTATGGTTCCTGATGAAATATCTGATGAAAATGATAAGCCCAGCTCAGCGAACGCTGCAGATTATAATGGCAAGAGACTCGTTTTTATTCTTAGAAACCCTGGCGGAGAAGAGTTTTATTTCGAGGAAACGATAACCTATGAAGACAATCAATTCTTCCTTCCTACTACAGCTGTAGTACCTGTTGGAGAGTATATGATAACAGCCTGCACAAAGACTGATCTTCTTGGATTGAACCTTACTTTGCGTTAGATCTTACCACGACTTTCTTTTTCTATTCGTTTCGTAGTCTTCAAAAATGTAATCGCCTAAACCCTTAAGGCTTGTATAGAAGGCTTTCCCTTGATTTGCATCTGTAAAATCTTCTACAAACTTTTGTAAATATGGATCTCGAGCAATCATGAATGTAGTAATCGGAATCTTTGCTTTTCTAGCTGCTGAAGCCAAATTCAATGTTTTAACAACGATTTTTGGATCAAGTCCCATACTGTTCCTATAGTAACTACCATCCGGCATTTTCAAACAGGAAGGCTTTCCATCAGTTATCATAAAAATCTGCTTGTTTGAATTCTTACTTCTTCTCAAGATATCCATCGCCAACTCCAGACCAGCTGCAGTATTTGTGTGATATGGCCCAACTTGCAAATAAGGTAGATCTTTGACACTGATTTTCCAAGCATCGTTTCCGAATACCACAATCTCTAATCGATCCTTAGGGTATTTTTTTGAAATTAATTCTGAAAGTGCCATGGCTACTTTTTTGGCTGGAGTGATACGATCTTCACCATACAATATCATCGAGTGACTGATGTCAATCATTAGGACTGTAGTAGTTGTCGATTTATGCTCGGTTTCAACAATTTCCAGATCACCTTCGTCCAACCGAAACTCTTCAAAACCGTGATTTTTCTGAGCGTTTCTGATGCTTTCCGTAAATGCAATTTGATCCACTCTATCTCCAAATTCGAATTTTCGCAAATCAGAAGTGCGTTCATCTCCCTTGCCAACCTTAGTTGTACGATGATTTCCAGGTTGCGATTTTTTTAGTTTTCCGAAGATCTGATCTAGCGAACGCTGTCTAATCACCTGTTCAGACTTGGCGCTCATTGCTAGTCCGCCCTGTTTTAAATCGTCTTGATTCAGGTAGCCTTTTCTCTTTAATTCTTCTAGAAAGTCATCAATGGTGTAGTCCTCGCTCGTGAGATGGTATTCGTCATCCAACTCTCGAAGCCAATCAACAGCCTCATCCACATCTCCACTTGTGTGAGTTAATAGTTCCATGAAAATATCCAATAGCTTATCGAAAGGTGATTTTCCTTCCTGCGCTTTGAACTTCGAAAACTGAAACCCTCTCATTTCATATACTCATCATGTAATTCGAAACAATCACAATTAAACATCTTATCAATATGCTGTTTTAAATCAATCATCTCGTCTTTAGCCAAGTTTTGGCCTTCCTATGAGACAAAGTACATAAATCCCATACCTAATAGTGCTATGAGCAAAAGCCAAAAGCCCCACATCTCTTTTTTCAATGTCCATTGCGACATGCCAAGAGTTAGACCCACAAAAGCCACGAACCCACAAAACCCATAGACAAACATGAACATTGTCCAAATGTTCGGAGCTGGACCGATAAGACATCGCACCAAGGATGGACCTTTCTCATCTTCCCGCTCAACACTTACGTCAAGAAAAGGTGACCAATAATGGCGTTGTTGCTTTCGGTGAGAAAGAATAAAATGATTTTGTGAGGTGGTCAGTGAAACATTGTCGTTTTGAGCAACATACTGACTAAATCGCTCTGCGATCTCATGACTATCCAGGTCTAAGACAAACTTAAAACGAGGACGGAAAGTTGGGGTGGTTTTCAATAGCTAAGAATTCAATGTTAATTTGAATTCTTGAAAATAAAAACTCCCACCTCGATTACCAAATAATTGATATCAAGATGGGAGAAAAAAAATAACGTTGTTATTCTCTCGGACGAGCTTGGTTCACAACCATTGCTCTATCCATTACTTCAGAACCATTCAAGCCTTCAATAGCAGCTTCGCCTTCGCTATCGTTTGGCATTTCAACAAAACCAAAGCCTTTTGATCGACCGGTTTCTCTGTCTGTAATAATTTTAACAGAATCAACATGACCATATTCTGCAAAAAGTTGCTCGATGGTCTCAACTTGCAATCGATAATTAAGATTGCCAATAAAAATATTCACGGGAAAAAAAATTAAATGAAATAAGATAGATTATAGTACAAAACTAGTCTATTTTATGTTTGAACCTTTGATTGTAGAGATTTAGTCTATTCAGGAAAGAAAACTGGTTTATTCGGTTGGCGCATATTATATTGATTAGCCATACACTCCCCATAGGCTCCAGCAGATCTGATGGCAATTAGGTCTCCCTTACTGCATTTTGGTAATTGAACCGCTTTTCCAAAACAATCGCTGCTTTCGCAAATTGGCCCTACTACATCGTATATCTGCTCTACAATCGCAGAGCTGTTTGTTAGATTTTCAATTTTATGAAAAGCCTGATACAATGCGGGACGTATTAATTCCGTCATGCCAGCATCTAAGATTACAAAATTGGTCTTCTGCCCTTTTTTAACGTACACTATTCTCGACATCAAATCACCACAATTCGCTACTAAAGAACGCCCTAACTCAAAGTGTAACTGCTGTGTTGGCTTTAGCTCGAGATAATCACTGAAAAGTTGAAAGAAAGGCTCAAAGTCTGGATTGTTCAAGTCATCGGGGTTATTATAGTCAACTCCGAGACCGCCACCAGCATTTATATGTTTGATGTGAAATCCCTGATCAAGGAAAAAGCTCTGATATTCATTAATGCGAGTGCAAAGATTTTTAAATGGTTCAAGGCTCTGAATCTGTGAACCAATGTGAAAATGCAATCCGACAAGGTTAACGTTTGACGATGCTCTAACCACTTCAACTAATTCATTGAACTGCCATCTGCTTATTCCAAATTTGTTTTCTTCTAATCCTGTGGTAATGTAATGGTGTGTTTTAGCGTTGACATCAGGATTTAACCTAAGTGCTATATCAACCTTTTTACCAGCCATTTCTGCACGTTCATTGATTACTACAAGCTCTTCGATTGACTCCACATTAAGTGTGAATATTTCATGCTCGATCGCTAAATCAATTTCCCAATCCGCCTTTCCAACCCCAGCAAAGGCAATATTTTCAGGCTGGAAACCATTGTCCAGGGCGTGCCTGACCTCTTGGCCGCTAACACAATCAATACCAAACCCTACCTCCATGACCTCCTTTAGTATTCGTGGATGCGAATTTGCCTTTATTGCGTAATGGACATGAAAGTTGAATTTGTCTGCAGCTAATCGTGCTGCCGAAAGAGTCTTGCACAAAACATCCAAATCATATGCATAATAAGGTGTTGGAAGATCCTGTGAGTTTAAAATTGATTTGCGATCCATTCTAACTTAAATTGAATATTCCAACATTTAGCGCCTTCAACGCTCCCTTTTTATCACTCTCATTGATGAGAAGACTTACGTTATTCTTGCTTCCCCCGTAGGATATCATCCTAAGTGGAATATCGCTCAGCGTACTGAAAATTTTAGCCGCATGCCCAGGCTCAGTTTGGATTAAATGACCAACAATGCAGACTATACATTGATTTTTATCTACTTCCACACTTCCGAATTGTGATAGTTCATCCACAAGTGAGGATATATCTTCCAAGGTATCTATTGTTAAACTCACCGCCACCTCGCTAGTGGTGATCATATCAATTGAAACTCTGTGTCTTTCGAAAACCTCGAAAATCTGCCTTAAGAAACCATAAGCCAACAGCATTCGACCGCTTTTAATTTTAATCGCTGTAATTCCATCTTTTGCTGCAACTGCCTTGATAAATGCTCCAGATGGTTCATTTGAGATGATAGTTCCTTTCTTTTCAGGATTGAGCGTACTCTTTAATACAACTGGAATGTTTGATTTCCTTGCAGGTTGCACACTGCTTGGGTGAAGGATTTTTGCTCCAAAATATGCTAGTTCAGCCGCTTCATCAAAGGTCAATCTCTCAATTGGTTTTGTGTCCTTGACAATACGAGGATCGTTATTGTGCATTCCGTCAATATCCGTCCATATTTGAACTTCTTCTGCTCCTATGGCTGCCCCAATGATACTTGCACTGTAATCACTACCACCCCGTTTGAGATTATCCACTTCACCAAAATGATTTCTGCAAATGAAGCCCTGTGTCACATAAATCAAAGCCTTATCATTATCAATGAGTCTTTTTAAATTGCTCTTGATATACCATTCATCTGGCTCGTTCTGCTGATCAATGCGCATAAAGTCCAAAGCGCTCAATCGAACTGAACTAACACCAATTTCATTTAAGTACATACTAAACAAAGAGGTAGAAATCAGTTCACCCTGTGCCAAAACTGTCCGCTCCTCAAAGGGAGTAAACATATCTAAGGTGAATGATATTATATGATTCCAATGACCTTCTAAAATTTCTTGGGCCTGAGCAATGTGCTGTTCATTTTGAAAAAGCTCCTTAACCAGTTGCGAATACTCTATTCTAAACTCTCCAATGTGATCCAACACCGCTTGTTTGTCCTGTTTGTAGAGACATTTTGTGATCTCCACCAAACGGTTCGTTGTGCCAGAGACAGCACTTAATACCACTATTTTTTGCCTGCCATCTTATACTAAAGACGCTACATGCTTATGCACTCAGCATTTCCGACAGAAGTTCCACCAAATTTTTGGATGATCATATTCTCAATGTAAAAGGGGTGCGAATTTAAGCTTGTATAAGACGTATTGGTCGAATTCATGGATTTGTGGTAATTATCAACATTAGGTTCATAACCAATAACTCATTTTGACAATCAACCCGTATCTAATCGCATATCTTTGGCCGCCTTGATAACAAGCGACTTTGTTTAGTTTACTACGAAAAGAAATAGCAGATTTTTTATCCTCCCTCATCGGCTATTTGGTGATGGCGGTATTTCTTGTTGCAGTAAGTCTGTTCATGTGGGTTTTCCCTATCGAAATGAATGTATTGAACAGCGGATATGCTAACCTTGACGCTCTGTTTGTATTAGGTCCATGGGTGTTTCTATTCTTGTGCCCAGCTGTAACCATGCGTTTGTTTGCTGAGGAAAATCGAACAGGAACCATGGAGTTGCTTTTAACCAAACCCTTGAGTGATTGGCAGATCATCTTGTCTAAATTCTTTGCCGGTTGGTTTTTAACCATTATCACCCTGATTCCAACTTTGTTATTCTATTATTCTGTGTATCACCTAGGGGCTACTGAAGGTAATATTGACAGTGGCGGAACGTGGGGTTCATATATAGGTTTACTTTTTTTAGCCGGAGCATACGTGAGTGTTGGCTTATTTGCAAGCTCACTTTCAAACAACCAAATAGTGTCGTTCATTTTTGCAGTATTCATGTGTTTCATCCTATTCATTGGGTTGGAATCAGCGAGTGGCATTTTTGGTATTGAAAGCATTGAAACAGTCCTAGTTAAACTGGGGATTAATTCTCACTATATGTCCATGAGCCGTGGGGTTATTGACACAAGAGATGTTATCTATTTCGTAAGCTTAATTGGCGCCTTCATTTTATTGACAAAAACTAGAATCGAAAGCCGGAAATGGTAGAGAAATCAAAGAATAGCGGTTCTAAGAAAAAGTGGATTGACCTCTCTTCACTTGTTGTTTGGTTGGTTGCAATTGTTTTAATCAACCTAACTAGCACCTACTTCTTTCACCGATTCGATTTAACCGAAGAGAATAGATACACCTTAAGCGAGTCCACAACTGAGAAGCTAGAATCACTTGAAGATGTGGTTTTTATACGAGTTTATTTAGAAGGAAACCTTCCTGCAGAATTCCGGGAATTGCGCAATGCGACCAAAGAACTTTTAGATGAATTTCGAGCTTACGCTGGAGATAATATTCAGTACGAATTCATCAATCCCTCGATCAGCAACAATGAGGAAGAACGCGTTGAGGTATATAAGGAACTGACACGCATTGGACTGCAGTACACCAACATCAGAGTGCAAGCTGGAGACAAAATGTCTGAGCAAATCATCTTCCCTGGCGCGGTCGTTAGTTTTAGAGACAAAGAAGTTCCGATTCAACTATTAAAAAGTGTCGCTGGCGCCACAGAACAGCAAATGATTGCTTCTTCAATTCAACAATTGGAATATGAATTTGTCAGTGCGATACAAAAGCTTAGCAGTCCATTAAAGAAATCAATTGCATTCATTGAAGGACATGGAGAATTAACAGAACTTCAAACGGCTGACGCACAGAAGGCACTGGAAGAGTTTTATGAAGTAGAGCGTATCTCCATTGAACAAAAACTCAACGCGCTCGCTGGTTTTGACGCCATCATTATTGCTCGACCAGATAGCGCTTATTCTGAGCAGGATAAATTCATAATTGACCAATACATCATGGATGGTGGAAAGGTGCTTTGGCTCATCGACCCAGTATTCGCTCGAATGGATAGCCTTAGATCTTCTAATCTGACGATGGGATTAGTGCTCAATCATAATTTGGAGGACCAGATGTTTAAGTACGGTGTTCGTTTAAATAATGATCTAATCATGGACATTCAATGTAACACTAAGCCCATTGTCACTGGTTATATTGGCAACCAGCCAAGGCAGGAAATGTTTCCATGGTATTACGAACCACTATTGATCGGAAATGAACAACATCCAATTTCGAGCAATCTGGATAGGATCATGACCGAGTTTGCAAGCACCCTCGAAGTTCTTGAGATTGATAGTATCGAAGCCACTACTCTTTTGACATCCAGTGATCAGAGCCGATTAGTAAACGCTCCTACCCGCATCAGTTTCAACATACTTCGCGATCCACCCAAATATGAGTTGTTCAATTCAGGTCCACACGCCACAGCTGTGTTACTAGAAGGTAAATTCACTTCGGTTTTCAAGAATCGTTTGCCGCAAAAATTAACTGATGATGAAGGGCTCAAATTCAAAGAAATATCTGTCCAAACCAAAATGATAGTTGTAAGTGATGGTGATATCATTCGAAATCCTGTAAGCGCTTTGGGTGATAAGTATTTCGCACTGGGCTATGACAGATACACACAAAAGATGTACGCCAATCGAGAGTTTATACTAAACTCCATCAACTATTTGTGTGACGATAGCGGGCTGCTAAACGTTCGCACCAAAGAGTTTAAAATTAGACTATTAGACCAAACGAAGATTGACACGGAACGTTATTATTGGCAAACAATTAATACTGCCGTACCCATTGGTTTTGTGGTCATTATGGGATTGGTGTTTTTTTATTGGAGAAAAAGAAGATTTGAAAAATAGCGCAAAATGAAGAGACTGATTATTGGTGTTGTAATGGTGGCTACGCTTGGAATAATTGCCTTTGTAATGCAGCAAAATCAAGATGGTAGCACAATTCGAAGTGAATTGAGTGACTTTGCTTTTAAGGATACGGCTAGTATCACGCGAGTATTACTCAAAGATGAATCTGGTGAAATAATCGATCTCCGAAGAATTCAAGGGAGAGAATGGAGTGTGAACTCTGAGTTTACTGCTAGACCAGATGCTGTTGAAATCCTGCTCACAACAATGAAAAGACTGAGCGTAAAAACGCCTGTAAGCCAGAGTGCTATGGAATCTACGCTAAAGAATATCATTGCTTCCCATGTGATAGTCGAGATTTACACCGATAGTGATGAACCTGTAAAGTCCTATTATGTGGGTGGCGCAAATCAGAGTCACACAGGAACAAACGTGATGATGACCGGATCATCCAGACCTTTTGTAGTTCACATCGAAGGGTTTCACGGGTTTTTAACCCCACGATTCTTCACCAATGAATTGGAATGGAGATCTCGAGAAATCTTCGGATATCAAGTTGAAGAAATTGCATCAGTACAAATCAAATATCAAGAAACACCTAAATCCAATTTCAAAGTTACAAACCGAGGTGGTGGGGACATTGAAGTAATGACGGGCGAAGAATTGTCGAATCCAATGGGTTTTGACACCCTATTATTAAATGGATATTTGAGTAACTACAAGATGATACACTATGAGAGTTATGAAGAAACCAAAACGGATGACTTTATTGACTCCGTAAAACAAAGTACCCCACTATTTACCATTGAACTAGAGACCGATAATGATTCAAGAATCGTTCATGGCTATCGAAAGCCATTGCGCGAGGGCTATGATCTAGAGGGGAATCCGGTGAAATACGATCAAGATCGACTTTACGTGTGGGTTGATTCAAATGAATTGTTTGTAGGTCAATACGCGATTTTTGACAAACTGACGAAAGGTGTTTATTTCTTTCGCAATACCGTTGAAAACTAATCAAACCTTGAAGCTCTAATACTATAAGTCCTCATGTCTATTGGGCTATATTTGCCCACTTTAGAAGCAGGACAAACCGATATCTAACCTATTCTTCAGCAAATGAAATTTATTGTATCCAGTTCTTCGTTATTGAAGCAATTAACCTCAATCAGCGGGGTGTTAAACACAAGCAGTAACCTACCTATTCTAAGCTACTATCTTTTTGATGTTAGCGATAAGAAGTTGACTGTTTCAGGCAGCGACCTTGAAAGCACCATGATCACTCAGATTGAACTTGACAAGGCGGATGATGACATGAAAGTCTGTGTACCGGCTAAATTACTCCTTGACATGCTCAAGACATTTGCCGACCAACCATTGACGTTCACTATCGATGCAAAAGCTTTTGGTATTGAGATAGGTTCGGATAATGGTAAGTACAAGCTAGCTGGTGTGAATGGTGACGAATTTCCGAGACTACCTGAGTTGGAATCTTCAACCAAACTTAAAATCGAAAGCGGCACCTTGTTTAACGCAATTAATAAAACTGTTTTTGCCACTGGCAATGATGAACTTCGTCCAGTGATGAGTGGCGTTTATTTCGGCCTCGAAAAAGATGGAATTACCTTTGTTGCTACGGATGCTCACAAATTGGTTAAGTATCACAGAAGTGATTGTAAGTCTAGCAAATCAGCCAATTTCATCATGCCTAAAAAGCCACTGAATCTATTGAAATCTTTGTTGGTCAACTTGAATACTACAGTTGACGTAGAATACAATGAGACCAATGCTTCATTCGTTTTTGAGCAATACACATTGGTGAGCCGATTAATTGATGGGAAATATCCAAATTATGAAGCTGTTATCCCAAAAGAGAATCCAAATGAGATGACCATCGCTCGCGACCCCTTTTTAAATAGCGTGAGGCGGGTCTCCATCTTTTCTAACAAAACCACTCACCAAGTTCGTTTAAGTATTAAGGGAAGCGAGTTACAAGTTTCTGCTGAAGACCTAGACTTTAGCAATGAAGCAACTGAAAGACTTGGTTGTCAATACAAAGGCGAAGACATCACCATTGGCTTTAACAGCCGATTTCTAGTTGAAATGCTGAACAACATGGAGTCTGAAGAAGTGAGATTAGAATTAAGCGCACCAAACAGAGCGGGAATCCTTTCACCAATGGAGAAAGAAGACCAAGAGACGATTACTATGCTGGTTATGCCAGTAATGCTTAGTCAGTAGATCGCTTTTTGTATTTGTATTCGTATTGAATTTTCACTGGGCCATCAGAGTTTTCTGATGGCTTTTTTATATGTGTTATTTCCTCGAATTCTACGTACTCATCCAAATCATCCTCTATTTCAGGTTCCAATTCCCAGGAGTACTTAGGCCTTTGTGGTCCTTTTTCTTTAAAATAAAATGCTAGTATCATGCCGGCTATTGCACCAAACAAATGACCTTCCCAGCTTATCTGGGGATTGATTGGGAATACTCCCCACACCATGGAACCATATAAAAAGACCACTACTCCAGAAAGCGCCATAAGCCTGTAGTACCTTCTCAAAACTCCCGCAAAAAAAATAAATGTTGCAAGCGCATAAATTACCCCACTAAAGCCAATATGGTTACCGTCTCTTGCGGCAATCCACATCCAAACACCACTCATGATCCAACTCCAGGCTAAAACCTGCCAACCTAACCGACCATAAAATGAAAACATGCCAAAAAGTAAGACAAAGGCTGTCACAGAATTATTGATAATGTGTTCCCAACCCGAATGAAGCAGAGGATATGTAAAGATTCCAACAAGGCCTTCAAGTGTTCTTGGCTTCAATCCAAAATCTCTCAAATCGACCAGTGTAGCCTCGTTAATAAGGAACACTGCCCACTGTGCCAAAAGAATTAACACGGTGACAAAAAGGGCTGATTTTACTTGCTTATTGATTTTTTGTGGATTTTAGTGGTTTCATTATTCAAAAACTCCGCCATGAAGAGAATTCTGCCATTCATATTACTTACATCATTCGCGCTATTAACTATCAACTCATTCGCGCAAAGTGAAGAAAATGCAGAATCTGAGCGATATGACGTTTTAGACATTGGCGGCACGATTTCTCACGGGGAAGATATGATTGAAGGTGTTTCTGTGAAGCTTTACGAATCAAACAATGTAGTGGATGACATAACAACCAAGAAAAACGGCAAATTCAAGTTCACTCTGTTGAGCAATTATATCTACACCATCGAATTATCCAAAAAGGGCTATTATTCGAAAAAGGTTTCGGTAAACACTCGTATTCCTGCAGAAGTAGATGACACCTATAAGTTTTTATTCGACCTAAGTATGGACAGCAAGGAAGAAAAAACCTTAGATAAATATTTGGCCGATTATCCAGCAGTATTGATTGAATACAGCGCCAAAAAGGATGAGTTCACCTTCGATAAAAAATACACTGAGACTTATTTCGAAGAAATAGAGGTTACAAAAAACTAGACATTGTCCTGAATCCAAGAAGCCACATTGGACTCAACGCGTGATTGGATCCTTTCAGTATCGGAAGGAATAAACTTATCCCCCGTAATTAGTTCGAATAGCTCTATATAGCGTTCGCTCACACTCTTCACAAAGTCATCTGGCATTTCTGGCATCACCTGCCCTTCTAATCCTTGAAATCCATTGGAGATAAGCCATTGACGGACAAACTCCTTACTTAATTGTTTTTGAGCTTCTCCCCTTTCCTGCCGCTCTTTGTAACCGTTTTTATAAAAATACCTTGAGGAATCTGGTGTATGTATCTCATCGATGAGTCGAATATTTCCCTCATCATCAATTCCAAACTCATATTTAGTGTCAACCAAGATTAGGTCTTGTTTAGCTGCGATTTCAGTTCCACGCTGAAACAACCGTCTCGTGTATGACTCCAACTTTTCGTAAAGCTCCTTTTCGACTATACCATTTGCAATGATGTCTTCCCTGCTAATATCTTCATCATGACCTTCTTCCGCTTTAGTAGCAGGTGTAATAATCGGATCTGGAAACGGATCGCTTTCGTTCATGCCCTCCGGCATCGGAACACCACAAATCATTCGCTTTCCACTTCGATACTCTCTCCAAGCGTGTCCGCTTAAATAGCCACGAATAACCATCTCCACCATGATCGGTTTACATTTCAACCCAATGGAAACGCTTGGATCTGGCACATTTACCAACCAGTTTGGAACAATATCGCTGGTAGCATCCAGAAATCGGGCAGCCAATTGGTTCAACACCTGACCCTTATACGGAATCCCTTTTGGTAATACATGGTCGAAAGCCGAAATGCGATCACTGGCAATCATTGCCAAGTATTTATCTCCGATGAAATAAACATCCCTCACCTTTCCACGATACATTTTCACCTGGTGTTGAAAATGAAAATTAGTTTCTTTTAATGCATTCATCTTGCTTCGAAATTCATTAATTCTTGCGCCCTTTTCCGTTCTTCTTCTTTTCGCTTTGCTTCTGCCTTTTGAGCTTCAATCATTGCATCATAATCCTTTCTATACTTCAAGTGCCCAAACAATTCAATCTTATTTTAATTGGTGATTACATGAAGAGTTTCCGTGACTTTATCATGTGTAACCATAAATATCTTTTTATCCCGCACCATGAACATCGTTTCAGTTGGCTTCAATGAAACAGAACCGCTGCCCGCACCTTGATGAGACATGGAGTACTTTAAATCATATTGTAAGGAATCTGAACCCAACTCGGATATTTTAATCGTCTTCTTCTTTGCATTTATCCTAATCGACATTGGGGTCATTTTCAAAGTATCCTCGACATGAGCTGGATGCGTTGCGCTTATCACTCCTTTCTCTCCTGACATATGATGCAATGGGCTAATTAATTCAAAGCTATCCAAGCTTAAATCGAGCGTTTGCCCGGATAAAACTGATGTTAAACCAACACATAATAATACCAATACTAACCTCATTCTCTTTTTGCTTTTAATTCATCATAAGCATCATAACGTTCTATAACACTTTCCACTAGCTTATGCCGTATGACATCGCGTTTATCTAATTTAATGATGCTAATACCCTTCGCTCCATCCAACAACTTAACAGCTTGTTTTAATCCACTCGGAATCTTTGCAGGCAAATCAATCTGACTCATATCACCGGTGATGATAAACTTTGATCCACGTCCCATACGTGTTAAAAACATCTTCATTTGATTCTCACTTGCGTTTTGAGCCTCATCAAGTATTACAAATGCATTTCCAAGGGTGCGTCCGCGCATGAATGCCAAAGGAGCAATTTCAATGACCGATCTTTCTAAAAACTTAGCCAGCTTGTCGTAAGGCAGCATATCTAACAAGGCATCATACAAGGGACGTAAATACGGGTCTAACTTTTCTTTTAAATCACCCGGCAAAAACCCAAGACTCTCACCTGCTTCAACAGCTGGCCTTGTCAATACAATACGTTGCACTTCTTTATCTCTTAAAGCTCTTACAGCCAATGCTACTGCTGTGTAGGTCTTCCCCGTTCCGGCTGGACCAATAGCAAACACCATATCATCCTCAGAGGATGCTTGCACGAGTCTTTGCTGGTTAACTGTCCGCGCCTTGATCACCTTGCCTGAATTACCATAAACGATCACACTTGCATCTTCTCCAATGGATGTTTCCTCAGACTTTAGAATATTCTTGACATCTACCTCGCTTAATCGATGAAATTCGTTTAAGTGTGCTATCAATTCCTTCCACTTGTTTTCGAACTGAATAAGCTCTTCCTCTGGTCCTAGGACCTTCAACTGATCTCCTCGGGCTATTAACTTCAAGGATGTAAAGTGCTTACGTATGGCTTGTAAGTTTGAATTATTAACTCCTAGAACATCCACTGGATGTAGGTCTTCAAACTGAATAATTATTTCATGCAAACGATGGTATATTTAGATTTTCAGGCGCATCAAATTTCTAACTTCGCCCACGCAAAGGAATAAATTTTAATCGCTACCTAAAGCTATTTTGAAGCCAATAATCACACTTACTACTGACCTGGGATATGGTGATTACTATTTGTCCTTAATAAAGGCTAAAATTTACTCACAAGATGTTGATTGTCAGGTCATAGATATTAGTCACGAAATTGATAAATTCAATTTAGCCGAAGCCGCATTTGTTCTTAAAAGTGTCATGTCAAATTTTCCAAAAGGCACTATCCACATCGTTGGTGTTGCTGCAGGTGCGGTGGATGAAGGACGACATTTGGTGTTTAGCTACCTCAATCAATTCATCATCACAGCAGATAATGGCTTCTTTAGTTTGATTGCTGATCATCACCCTGATATAGTGGTCGAATTAAAAATCAATTTGGATACCAATGACGTAAACTTCCCTACTCGTGATTTGTACGCTCCGGCCGCTGCTCTGCTTGCACGCGGAGTAACGCCAGAAGTCATTGGCAAACAGATTCAAGACTATCAAAAACGGGCGATGCTCCAACCGGTGATTGGTGACGGATTTATAAAAGGGTCAATTACCTATGTGGACAACTATGGAAATGCAATTAGTAATATAAACAGAGAGCTTTTCAAAAAAGTAGGTAAGGGTCGCAGGTTTTTAATCGGTTTCATTCAAAAAGGTTACGACATCGATGTTATTTCAAGTCGCTATTCCGATGCTTCAGAAGGTGACAGATTAGCCATGTTTAATTCGGCAGGAATGTTAGAAGTGGCTATAAATCATGGTAATGCAAGTCATCTACTCGGTTTAGAAAAGAGCGAAACCATAATAATAACATTCGATGATTAGATTAGTCAAAATGACTTTTAAACCTGAGTGCATTGAAGAGTTCAAGGCAACTTTTGAGCGAAGCAAGCCACAAATATTGACGTTTGCGGGGTGTTCGGACGTATGGTTATTACAAGATGAACATGATCCTAAAGTCATGATGACCTATAGCATTTGGGATACGGAGGAATCACTGAATACTTATCGAGAATCGGAGTTCTTCAGAAATACTTGGAAACACACAAAACCGTTGTTTGCGGATAAACCAGAAGCGAGAAGCTTCAATAGAATCGATTGAATGAGCGAAGAAAACAGTGCACCCAAAAAAGTGCAGAAAATCATCGAGGAACTGACCTCTAGAGACGAACGTAAGGTAATAGGGGCACTAAAACGCGTGCCGCACGATGGAAACCATGAAGTGATCATACCTATGTTGCAATTGTTAGCAACACAGCCAAGTTCAGATATTCAGCTATTGCTCGAAAAGTCATTGTACAATTTGAAAGACCCAAATTGTGTGGCTCCACTGATTGATAGCTTAAGAAACGACAAATTAAAATCCATCCGAGCGGAGATACTTACTTGTGTCTGGCAAAGTGGTTTGGACGCCTCTAATGAGCTTGAATTTTTAATTGAATTATCGATCAAGGAAGACTTTATGACTGCCGTTGAAGTCATGACGATTTTAGACAACATGGAAGGCTTTCAAGATGACCTGCTCACCAATGGTATTAAGCAACTAGATGTTGCACTTGATAATCACCATGAAAACGCGAAATTATTAGGTAATATTCGGCAAATACTACTTGAGAAGCTTCTAGATTAAGTAATTGAAACGGATAGAACAATTAGCGCCATTGAGTCGAGAGCACCACCAAATGCTCATTTTGGCCCAATTGCTTAAGTCAGATTCACCAGGTTACAAAGGTTTGCCCACAGACAACCTGGATAAGCAGCGATACGCAGATCGACTATTTCATGATTTGATCAAACCACACTTCGAGTTTGAAGAAAATGAATTATTCCCTGCTATTGCTGGTATTCACACAGAAATCGACCAACTGATCTACATCCTGATTGATGATCACGCTGAAATAACGCGACTATTTGAATTGATGCAAGGTGACACAAAGATCGCGCTGGGCAGTGACTTAGCACTGGATGAACTTGGGCGAATCATTGAAAATCATGTGAGATTGGAAGAACGTGAGTTTTTTGAGTTGATACAGAAACACGTGCCAGAAACAATCATTCCCCTCTTTGGTTAATAGTTTGTGCATTTAAACCTCGCGAAGAATCACCTAGTAAGAGACAAACGCCTTGCCTTGGTGCTGGACATGGTCCCCATTGTCCCTCCACCAACCAATGAAGATGTATACTACGTTCTTCTAAAGTCCATTGTAGAGCAGCAATTAAGTGTTCAATCAGCTGCCGCCATTTGGAAACGATTTCTTGCATTATTTCCTTACTATCCTCATTCCAATGAAATCCTAAATACCGAACCAGAAGTGTTGAGGTCGGTCGGGTTGTCCTATCAAAAGGCAGGGTATTTAAAGAACATTGCGCAGTTCAGCTTCGAGAACGACCTTTCGAAAAGGTATTTTGAAACGCTGGATGATCATGACGCGATAAAGCATATGTCTCAAATCAAAGGAGTGGGTAAATGGACGTCAGAGATGATTCTAATGTTTTCATTAGGACGTCCTAATATCTTTCCAGTGGACGATCTGGTGATAAGAAATGCGATGATCAAGCTCTATGGGCTGAAATCTCAGAAGAAGGTTCTGATCAACGAGCTCAATGAAATCGCAGATCAGTGGTCGCCATATCGAAGTTATGCTTGTTATGCACTGTGGGATTGGTATGAAAAGAAGCTCCCTCCACACATTGATTAGCACAGCTCCCTCCGCTGCAAGATGAGGTTTTGGCAAATCTTAACACCCAGAAATCACAACAAAAACAACCGGATCGTGTTTCATTGTGGTAAATCGAAAAATCCATGGCAAAGCAGAAAAAGAGCAAAATTGATCCTAGGGTCCAACTAGTACAACTCTATAAGAGTTACGTCACTACTCATAGCGAGCTACCCAAATCCATTAAAGATCTAATCAAGTTTGGAGAGATGGATTTCAAGGATTTCAAATCTAATTTTAAAAGCCTCGAGGAGTTGGAAATCGCTCTCGTTCTTTGGTATTTCAAACAATCGGACGATCTATTATCTGCAGATAAAGAGGCAAATGAATGGGATCAAAAGGACAAGCATACGGCCTTCTTATACCTACTGATTGAACAAGCATCCCAAGATGATGTGTTCTTAAGTGAGTTAGTTCACGCGAAGAAAAACTCACCATCATTTATGCGACAATTTGCAATGACTCTGAATGCACAGCAATTTGAGGCCCTAAGCCATGAAGGTAAAACAACAGAGGTGTTTGAGCGTATTGGATTGAATCCGAAAAAGTCTGCTTTGACCAATCACGCTATGAGCGTTCTTTGGTTCTACACGAATGATCGTAGTGAAGACAAACAAGATACCGATGCCTTTATCGAAAAAACCAGTGATCTATTGTTTAGACTAACGGATACGAGTACCTTGACCAGCATTTTCGACTTAGGCAAGTTCATGATCACAAGAAAAAACACTGCGTTTAGCTGGAATTAAGATGAAGAAAGATCAAGAGAACATTGCCGTTTCAAAACTGGGAAGAGCGGGAAAACTGGCGAATGTCGGTGCCAAAGTGGGTTCCAATTACATAAAGCATTATGCCAAAAAGCTGGTGAACAAGGGTTCTCAAGAAGAACTGGATGAGGCAAACGCAAAGGATGTTTATCAAGCGTTTAGTGAATTGAAAGGCGGCCCACTAAAGATGGCTCAAATGCTCAGTTTGGGAGATCAGCTCTTGCCAAAAGCGTACACCGAAGAATTTGTCAAGTCACAAAGCAGAGTGACCCCACTTTCCTATCCTCTCATCCGAAAAACGTTCAAAAAGGAAGTGGGTAAAAACCCAGAAGAGATATTTGAGAATTTCAGCCAATCAGCCGTGAACGCAGCGTCCATTGGTCAAGTGCATAGAGGAACCCTTGAAGGGGTTGACTACGCCATTAAAATCCAATATCCTGGGGTCGCGGATAGCTTGAAGAGTGATCTCAACCTCGTAGCGCCCATTGCCATTAAGATCCTAGGATTAAATAAAAAAGAGGTCAAGCCCTATTTAGACGAGGTTGAGAATAAATTGATGGAAGAAACCAATTATGAGCAAGAGCTTGAAAATGCAAAACGCATCATATCCGGATGTTCTGATTTAGAGGATCTAAGGTTTCCGAAATTCAAAAAAAGGCTTTCTGGTAAGCGAGTCATTACCATGACTTGGCTCGATGGTATGAGCTTATCTGATTGGGTGAAAACGAATCCGAGTCAAAGGGAAAGAAACCGTATAGGTCAGGCGATGTGGAACTTTTACCAATTTCAAATACATACTCTGAAGTTTGTACATGCTGACCCCCATCCAGGTAACTTTATTGTTTGCCCTGATGGAAAACTCGGAGTCATTGACTTTGGATGTATTAAGGAGCTTCCTCTTGATTTTTACCAATCATACATCAAATTATTGGAGTATAGTCGGGAGATGGAGTCCATAGAATTTAAGGAAATGCTCATCGAATTAGGTTTATACGATCCAAAAGCCCCATTGAAAGAGCGGGAATTGATCATGTCCACTTTCCCAGAGATGTTTGAATTAGTTGGACGTCCGTTGATGTCCGATACCTTCGATTTTGGCAACGATGAATACTTCAAAGAGATTTATACTAAGGGAGAGGAACTGAGCAGAAATTCAGATATGCGTGGACTTTCTGCCCAAGGATCAAAGCACTTCATCTACTTCAATAGGACCTATTTTGGGCTATACCAGCTACTCAATCAATTGAAGGCGAACATTGAAACCACCAAAGTCATTTCTGGTAGTAAATTGAAAAAGAGCGCTTAAGGCTTCAGCCATTTCGCCTCGGAATATCTAGTATGCTTTGACGCAGCTTCTCTGTTCCTCAGGATAAATTGATGTTGATCTACGGACCGACTGCGATATCCCAACAAATGAAATATCTGCTTCGCGAAAAAACGCGCAACGGCCTTATTAACAATCAGTGCATGCCTGTCGTTCGAGTGCCATTTTACGCCTGGCAAGATCGGCAACAAAGTATCAACCTTCCATTTTCGAAGTATAGCAGATAGTCCTAGAAAGAATTCATTTACCGGACGGATCGCAAAAAAGCCCTCAGAACCTTGCGATTGATAAAGCGGCATGAAGACTCTAGCCTTTCGATCCGCTAGAATAGGTTTTTCATTACTCGTAGCCAATTGTTCTCCTTTCTGAACCAATTGAAAGTTCTGGTAACCTGGATTCATTTTAAAGGACTCTTCTTCCTTGATCTTATACCGAAAGAATATTTCATAAAATCGATCCATCCCCTGCCCTGTTTCCACTAGGAGTTGAAAGGGCTCAGCGAACGAAGCTCCAACCTCAGTCATTAATCCAGTAAAGTGCAACGAGCACATGATAAATGCCAAATGGACATCTATGGAAACGGGGTCATCATGACTGCCCGCTTCGAATCCAAAGGCTACATAACCCAATTCATTGATATAGCTTAATAACGGGCCATCTAAATACTCTTCAATCCCCAGTATAATTGGTAAAGGATATTGTTTTGCGAAAGATCGATTCAACAAGCTATCGTTTAGAACGACAAAGGGTTTTGTCTCACTGGATGTCGTGTGTAAATCAATGAAATAGATGGGGCCAGTATGAAAGGCTATGATTTTCTGAACTTCGGCCCAAATTTCTATCTGCTCCTGTTCGTCATGATTGTTGGGTTTCCAATTCGGATCATTTAACTGCGCTACCCGATCATGACTCCACATTCGGTTTAAGTCTTCCGCATCATACCTACACTTCCTGTCCAATGCCCATTTGTTGCCGATCACCCCATAGACAGAGCCTTTTAAAGATTCCCTTGCCAACTTTTCAAACGCTCGTTCCAATGCAATAACTCCTGAAGGTTCATTCCCGTGAATTCCTCCAAAAAACACTACCGCTGGCAAGGAAGGTCCCGCTACAATTTTCCCGATGTATCTACTGCGAGCGACCCTCGGATTTTCAGTCATGGTCGTAGGGAATTACATCCTCAATGGTGACAATACCGATCAATTGACGATCGTGAACCACAAGCAAACAGCCAATTTCATTGCGCTTCATCAGCTGAATCGCTTTTTTAATTTCCGTTTCTGGTCTTACAAATATGACATCGCGTGTCATAATATCAGAAACTAAAACGCTATGCGTATCACCGCCTTGTTCGCGATGTCGTTTCATGTGTGTCCAAGTCAATAACCCACATAAATCACCCGCTTTATTTTCGATGGGTAGATGATGAATATTCTTCCATTTCATTACGCTGGTAGCCAAATCAGCAAGATCATTTTCATCGACAACGAATATGTTGGTATTCATGATATGGCCAATCAAATCGGATGATTCATGTACCTTTATATCTTTACTTACGGGTGGCCATTCGTGCACTGGCTTACCCGATTTCTGATTCTCGTGCATGGCTTTGCACATCATGATCAACGCATCGTCTCTGCGATATAATAGTTTGAGCTTTCGGTAATTCTCGATGGTCCATTGTGACCCAGTGTGGGTCTTTGCTCGCTGTTCTATCACTCCCAGGTACTTGTCGATGTCTGCTGCATCGATTTCCACCTTTTGTAATCCAGCTTTGGCAATAGGAAGCAATGTTTCGATCACCAGATCCCTTACTGAAACTCGCTTTCCTGCCCAACGCAAAACAGATTCCTTGCCCGTTCGAGCTGCTTTTATGAAATTTGACTTTGCATCATTGTAGTGCATCACGGAGGGCATGTCGTCAAACTCTTCAGGTCGGCCGACCATCAATCCGATCCAGAAAGCAAAATTGCTGATCTCGTCAAGAATTGTTGGACCAGATGGAATATATCTATTCTCAATTCGAACATGAGCTTTACCTCCGCCCACTCCATAGCATGCGCGATTCCAACGATACACGGTGCTGTTGTGTAGGTTTAAGGCTTGAAGCTTGGGTGCTATTCCTTGTTCTAAATCAGCCAAGGAATCATGATCAATCTCTTTGGAAAGCAAAATCTTGAAACGCGCAATATCATTCTTAAATATCTCAGCTATGCTCCCCTCAGACCAGCCATCACCAAAGGTGACTCGTGCTTGTTGATCTCTGAGTGCATATGAAGTGCTGCGCGTATCAATGCTTTGTTGAAACAGAGCTATGCGTGTCTCACTCCAAAGTTCACGCCCCATAAGCATAGGCGAATTGCTGCAAATTCCCAAAACAGGACCTGAGATAGCCTGCGCCAAATTGTAGCTCGACACAAAATCATTTGGCTTAATCTGCAAATGCATTTGAAAACTGGTGTTACAAGCCTCAAACAACACAGAGTCATGCTGAATCTTTAACTCATCCACTCCACGGATGGATAGCTCAAAGTTGCCACCTCGAAGTTCCTTCATCATGTTATTAAGCGCGTAGTATCGTGCACTTGGTGTCATGTAGTCAAGCTGGAGTTCATTTTTACTGATTGAGGGAAGTATGCCAGCCAAGATAACCCTGGTGTCAATCTTCGCTCCGGCCTCAGCGGCTTTATTCAGGTAATTGTGAAGTGTATTTTCATATTGACTAAAGCAATTAGCCTGCAGTTTTATTGAATCTAAGTTTATCTCCAAATTATATCGAGCCAGTTCTGTGGTAAAATGATCGTCATTGATCATTTCTAACATTTCATCATAGCGCTTGGAGGGACGCCAATTATCATTGACCAAACAGAACTCCTGTTCCGCTCCAATTAGAATGATGTCATCTTCAATAAGTCCTCGTTCTAACATCATTTCCAACGCCTCGATGTCATTGAGCAAGTGTCTGATCAACGCGGATCTAGCCTCATTGCTTGAAATATTATTTACGCTATGATCTCCCATGAATTAGTTGATTCCAAAACAATAATTCATAGGCCTGAACAACCATGACAGAATCACCCTATGGTACGTGAGAATAGTCAGTTGATTTGGTTTCAGAACTGATACACGAAATCGAGATAAGGCACCACAAGCCCCTGATTAGCATAGATATATACAGGTGCGAAATCGAGTGAGGCGTGCTTACCCGCTAATACTCTCAAGCCGAGTGAGGCTGCAACCACAGCGGTAGGTTCATGTTTTATACTGCTTATGTAGCCAGTGTTCGTGTATTGTTCTATTTTCTCGTTAAAAGGAACTACCCACGTCTCCGATACAAGTTGAATCCGATTGGATAACCTGCGCATTCCGCTCACCGTGATGATCGGATAATCGGTATCCAAGTAATCGCCACCATCCCACACGATTCCATAACCCACACCAAGGGTGACATTCGTTTCAGAATTCCCCACGGTGGCAATAGCATAAGGAATTCCACCCGATATAATCGCGTTTGGTATAACGGTTGTGCCTGCAATGAACCCTGCCCCCAAATAAAAGTTCTTTCGCACTTCGAAACTCACTTTAGGAGTGATAAAGAACAAAAGCGGTATGACTACTCCACCGCCAATAGACACATGGTTGCTAATGCCATAGTTCACAGAGTTCATCAGCAAATAGACATTTTGATAATAGCCATTACCCTTTCCAAGCGGTATGGCCGAAGGACCAAAGAAATAGCGCGTTCCATTTGGATTAGGAGCATCTAACTTCTCCTCGAATAGTAATTCCAATTCTTGTATTTCGGATCGCTTGAATCGAATCATTCCCGCTAATTCTAATTCCATGATAAATTCATGGTCACTTACTTCAAGAAGTCGGCCTCGATAAACGGAGTTGTCTGCCAAATAGATTTTAACCAACCTACCCTTATTTACAGGCTCAACCTTTTCTACAGACTTGGTGCGCACTTGAATTTCGCCCAGGTTTTGATCCAACACAGTAATGGAAGTATCATTAGCTCCCGAAGTATTTCCAATCAGCACTTCTCCGTTTTTAAGGTGATAGAAATTGAAAAGCAACGTATCACTCTGTCCGTAGGAAAAGGAAAAAGCAAATAGCAATGCGCTAACCAAGGTGATTAATTTATTCATCCAACCAAGGTAAACTCAATAACACACTGAAACTAAGAGAACCGTCAGTCCTGAGGATGATTGAAAAGCATTTTAATCAAGGACTTTTATGGAAATAGACAGACAATGCCATCTACCCTTCGAATCAGCCCGAAATCTAAAGCCGAACATGCTCCATCATCCATTTGCCCTAAATTGAAAAAACAAAGACCTTGAACATCGAAAAGCACAAAAAGTCCATTAACGTCCATATTCCCAATCCTTGTCATGAAGACTGGAATCAAATGACTCCCGAATCACAAGGTCGTCATTGCGCCAGTTGCGCCAAGATCGTAACTGACTTTACAAAAATGACGGACCAGGAGCTTATTTTATTTTTGCAAGCCGGCACAGATGGCGTGTGCGGCAGATTCAGAAACGATCAGCTTCAAAGACCCATTTCACTCCCAAAACCTCAAGTGCAGTGGTCCTTTCCACGATTTATTGTTACCACTGCTACCGCCATTTTCACGGCCATTGGCAGTGCAATAGCCACGGTAAAAGCACCAAACATGGTTACGACAGAAGAGACCGAAATTCAACATGGAGGCATTCGAATCGATCATCCTGAATCCAAGTTCATATTTGGAGTGGTAACCGATGCGGGTATACCTCTAGAAAACGTAAAAATCACTATTCCAGGATTAGCCATGGACACGGTATATACCGATTCGGCTGGGTATTACTCGTTCAAGATGCTTTGGGTAGAAGCTACACAAGGTTTGAAGGTGCGATTCGAACATCCAGATTATTATCCTCAAGAACATCCATTGGAAGAAGTTGTAGGTGCACTAAACATAGAAATGGAGGCACCTATTGAAATTCTCAAAACACCTATGATTGCTGGTAAAATCATGCTTGGAGAAGTCATTGAAGTCAAGATCGTTGAAGAAGAAAGAATTAAACCTGGGGAAGAAAAGGTTTATAACAAGAACAGCCCTCAGAATAACAATCATTGATCAATAACAGCGATCCAATTAGCCACAAGTTCAATTAGAAATTTACCGATGTATTCTCTCGTCCGCTTGACGACTTAGTCTTGGACCTACCTCAACATGAACGACTCAAGAAGTATTGAGTTTGAGTATTGAATATTACTCAGCTTCCGCAACCCACACACTCAAAATGCGAATCGCTCGGTTTCACTCCATTCAACTTCATCTCGAGGTTGTGAATTTGATCACGGATTTCCATATCGGTCATGAAGTTTCCAGTGAGAGTAGCCTTTAGGTCGTCAATTTGGGTTTGTAGTTGAGTGTTCATAATCATCATTTTCTAGTGACCTAAAATTAAGGGCGATCGACCCTATGCTAAGATGGTCATTTTTCAGTTATTATGAACAGGCTGTGAATAGCTTCTGAAATCCCCGTCAATTCTAGCATACAAAAGCTCCTCCAACATTTTCATTCATTGTGTCTTTGGTCACATAATTACGAAGTCTGGTTGTCGAAATTTGTTTCATGAAATTTACACTCAAATCTACCTTGGCCCTTTCCCTACTCGTTGCTGGGAATCTATCTGTTCAATCACAGACCCTCGAAGAGTTTGACATCAGTATTGAAGAGATCACCATTGAATGTATTCCTGGTTTACAATCTTATGTGGTTGGCACCTATGACAACAAATGGCTCTTCATCGGTGGCCGCACCGATGGCTTGCACCAGCGTCAACCATTTGCCGCATTTCAAGCGGCAGACAACAATGTCATGGCCTATGTAGTAGATCCAGTTGAGAATGAATGCTATTCAGCCTCTTTGAGCGCTTTGCCACAAAGTATGTACGAACAATTGCAGTCCACAAACATGGAGTATGAACAGCGAGATAACATGCTCTACATCACGGGTGGATATGGATATAGCGCCACCGAAAATGACCACCATACCTATCCTAATTTATGCGCGGTAACTGTGCCCGATTTGATGAACGCCATTATTGACGGTGAATCCATCACTCCATTTTTTCGTCAAATCACAGATGCCCGACTCCAAGTCACAGGTGGTTATTTAGACCGATTGGGCGATACGTATTACCTGGCCTGAGGGCAACAATTTGAAGGTCGTTACAATCCCATGGGGCCTACACATGGTCCAGGGTTCTATCAAGACTATACGGATGCAATTAAGAAGTTTGAAATTGTAGATGATGGCACCAATCTCAGTATAGCGAACTACAGCGAGTGGGTTGACTCTGTGAACCTACATCGAAGAGACTACAACATGTCTCCACAAATCTTTCCAAATGGCGAGCACGGCTTCACCCTATTCAGTGGCGTGTTTCAACACGATGCCGACCTCCCTTGGTTAAACACGGTTGATCTAGTAGACACTGGATACACCCCTAGAAACGACTTCAAACAATACCTCAACCAATACCACAGCGCACACCTTCCGATTTGGGATGGAACGAACCAAGCCATGCATACTGTATTTTTTGGCGGCATCAGCAGATACACCTTGGATGAAAATGATCAATTGGTGGATGATCCTGACGTTCCTTTTGTAAATACCATCAGCAAAATCGTGCGGCTCTCAGATAACTCCATGGAAGAATCCAAAATTGGAGAAATGCCTGGCTTATTAGGTTCAGGCGCGGAATTCATCCCAATTGAAAACACCGCATGGTATGATGAGCAGGCCATTTTACTACTTTCTGCTATTCCCGCTGAGAAAGTATTGATCGGATACGTGGTGGGTGGAATCGAAAGTTCGGCTCCGAATATTTTCCGATCCAACACTGGAACGCAAAGCGATGCCAGCACCCGTGTGTTTGAGGTTTACCTCTATCGCGGTGCTCCATCTTCCGTAGAAATCATGAATGGCGAGCATTATTTTAATGCCAACATCTATCCTAATCCAGCACACGGCAGCGCGGAGCTTAGTTTCAGCATCCCAGATGAGAATGAAGTCTGGGTTGAACTCTATGACACCCAAGGCAAATTGATTCGGTCGTTGTTTGAGGGCATAGCTCATGAAAGCACATTGAAGATAGCCACAAACGACTTGGATAGTGGCATCTATGTGGTGAAGCTCCGCACCGCACAATACGAGCGGGAGTTGAAGCTGAGTGTTATGCGCGATTAGACTATTTGAGCTCGATGCGATACACGTCCATGCTGTTGCGCTGGATGTTATTCACCTTCCAAGCGCCTGGCTCCGAAATAATCTCTTCGAAATTGAATT
>Ga0181601_10000087_pt1 | contig 63932 bp, 76 predicted proteins | sample 041ome_8_FD_133020 | JGI IMG/M metagenome (GOLD analysis project Ga0181601, IMG submission 133020) | Coastal salt marsh microbial communities from the Groves Creek Marsh, Skidaway Island, Georgia - 041407BS metaG (megahit assembly) | ecosystem: Environmental > Aquatic > Marine > Intertidal zone... | reverse complement strand
TGGGATCTGTACAAGCGCGCACAACATTCGAATTGGTCGGCGGAAGAGATCGATCTGTCCGCGGACAAGGACGACTGGGACAAACTCACCGAAAACGAGCGACATTTCATCAAGTGGGTGCTCGCGTTCTTCGCCGGGTCCGATGGCATCGTGTTCGAAAACTTGAACACGAATTTCGCGGATGAAGTGCAATACACCGAGGCTCGAGCGTTCTACGCCTTTCAGGGCTTTAACGAACACGTGCACGGTGAGACGTATTCTCGATTGATCGATCGCTTGATCACAGACCCCGTGGAGAAGAACCAATTGTTCACCGCGGTGAATTCCATTCCGAGCATCAAACAAAAAGCCGAATGGGCGATGCGATGGTTCTCGCGGGATCGACCGTTCGCCGAACGCCTGTTCGCGTTCGCGTGCGTGGAGGGTATATTCTTTAGTGGGTCGTTCTGTAGCATCTTCTGGTTGAAGAAGCGCGGACTCATGCCCGGACTGTCGTTCAGTAACGAATTGATTTCCCGCGACGAGGGGTTGCACCTTGAGTTCGCGGTTGAGTTGTTTAGGATGTTGCGCAAGAAACCATCGGTGGAGACCGTGCACAGCATCCTACGCGAAGCCGTGGAGATTGAGAAGAGTTTCATCCTCGACGCCCTGCCGTGCTCGCTCATCGGCATGTCCGCGGACAAGATGAGTCAGTACATCGAATACGTGTCCGACAGACTCCTGAAACAGATCGGGTATGCGACCATGTGGAACACAAAGAATCCATTCGATTGGATGGAGGCGATCTCGCTCGAGGGCAAGACCAATTTTTTCGAGAAGCGTGTGGGCGAATATGCAAAGGTGTCCGAGACCGTGGACACGACCTTAGGATTTGATGAAGAATTTTAATATCAGATATATGTATATTATCACATGGCGAGTAAAGGTGCATTACTGATGGTCGTCATGCTGTGTTTTTTCCTATGCTTGACATCATCCGTTGGTGCGTACGCCATGAGTGGATCGGGCTCGGGACCCGCACCCGCGCCGTCTCCGAGCTCGGGGTCGGGCTCTTACAAACTTCGTGACGCAAAAACCGAAGCGAATGAAATGGGTGGAGGAAACGACGCAATCTTTTTGGACCGTCACTTAGTGGATTGTGATGATGATGGGTTGAACCAATTTAAACTTGGTAGACCAAGCGAGACTCAAATTAGTTACAGCTATAAATGTCTCGATGGCATAGATAGTCCAGCCAATATTGAGAAGAATTCGGGCGCTAACGATTGGGGTGGAGGAAACACCATATTTTTAGACAGACATAATGTAGATTGTGGAGACAATCCAATTGCAAAATTTAAATTGGTGAGACCTACTGAGCATACGATTCGATATGATTACACGTGTAACTCAAAAAAAGTGACTGGTAGTTGTACGGACCTAAATACTGGGTGGAATGAAGAAAGTGATAAAAATATTTTTCTTGATCGTCACGATGTAAAATGTGATGACAATCAGGTTATCACACAGTTTAAACTAAATCGAGATGGGAATGGTAAATTTAGATACGATTATAAGTGCTGCGAAATGTAAGCCCGAAGCTGAAGAATTTTAATATCAGATATATGTATATTATCACATGGCGAGTAAAGGTGCATTGTTGGCTATTGCCATGCTTTGTTTTTTCCTATGCTTGACATCATCCATTGGTGCGTACGCCATGAGTGGATCGGGATCGGGACCGGGACCCGCACCCGCACCCGCGCCCGCACCCGCACCCGCATCATCAGAAGAAGACACACACGTGAGTGGTCAATACGTTCGCATTCACCGAGTCGGAGGTGATGTCATTAATGTCTCGGAGATGGGGGTGTTTGACGAGAACGGTGCGTTGATATCGAAGGGTGCGACGGTTACGGGTGGTACCGACGCACACCCAGCGGGTCCGTACGCGAACCTGACGAATGGCGCACTCGACGATTTCGCACACAATCTTGACACCACGGGTGAAGATCACATCACCATCGATCTCGGTTCGACGAAGAAGATCGGCGAGGTCATTTTGGTGAACCGAAGAGACTGTTGCCAAGATCGGATCGTTGGTAAAAAACTGCAAATCTTGGATGCATCGAAGAATGTGGTGAAAGAGATCAATATCACGGATACGCGCATGGTGTACAGCTGGACGCCGACGAATACGACGTTCAACAGTCGATCGTTGCCTTCGGGTGTGACTACGGCGAAGGGTTGGGTCAATAAAGGCGTGCGCCCAGAAGGTCCTGTCGGTGGTGCTCCGATCGAGGAAGGCGATTGCTTCAACGCGACTCGTGCTGCGGGTCATAAGATTTATGGGTACCGCACGGCGTCCCATGGATCGCCGAACACGTGCTTTTACTACAAGGATGACCCAGGTTGGACCGATTTGTCGAGCGAGGTATTAAATGACGTAGAAGCACATCGTATTGGATGTACAAAAGTCTCTAGTAAAATTGAGTCTGCATGCTCAAACTAGCGTGGGCGAATACGCAAAGGTATCCAGAATTTTTAAATATGAATATTTCAAAAAAATATGAACATATGTCATGGTCACCTCTACCACCACGGCTGAAGAGTGGGACAAAAAAAGCGAGGCGCTGCTCAAAGAATGGAAAGAGAAAGCTTCGGGGTATCGATGGTTACACAACCACGCAAGAATGCATAACAAATACATATCCGATTGGCTGTCGTACCCGAGCATAGTCATCGCATCCGTGACGGGTGTCGGTGGGTTCGCGTTCATGAATCCTACGGGCGATGGAGAAGTTCCCGACAATGTTCGATGGTTTCAAATCGCGTTTGCAACGCTCAACGTCATCGGAGGCATACTCACGAGTGTCGGTAAATTCTCACAAAGTGCCTCGCTCGTTGAAAAGCATTCGATCGCATCTATTGCATATTCTAAACTCTACCGCGCCATAGACATGGAATTGACATTGGACCCAGAACATCGACAACAGAAAAGTGTCGCTGATTTGGTCCGTACATTCAGAGAACATTACGACCGACTGTTAGATGAGTCTCCAGACCTTCCGTGCACGAGCATCATCGCGTTTCAAAAGAAATTCAACGGAGACCCTCGAGCGAAACCTGAGGTGACGAATGGTTTATCTCCCGTCATCAAAGACGTCGACTTATCACCCGAACAGTCCGTGAGTGCGATCTTGCATCGATGGAAAGAGAAGGTCACGCGACCTAAGACTCCTTCAGTTCAATTGACTACCAGAGTCAGTGTATGATGAATCGCTCTAACGGCGGAATCATCGCGTCGATCCACCACTTTTTCTTTTTTGAATCCCACTTGGCGCCGTGCTCTTTCGCATATTCCTTTTCGGAGTACGGCACGTCCAGGTGCACGCGTGGTTTTTTGTTACCAGCCCCGATCGCCTCGTTCGCCAGTCTGTCCGCGTGGTCATTCCCGACGCTGTGTGCATCCTTCCCCCCGGTGTGTGCGCGAACTTTGTGCACCTCGACGTTTGGCGTCGCCTTGTACATCGCGTGCGCGCGTCGCACCATGTCTTTGTTGGGTATGTCTTTCACCCAACCGCTCGCGGCGCATTTGTCCCCATACTCTCCAACACACCGGAGCGCGTACGTGGAATCCGTGCACACGGTGACGAGTTCTCCGCGCGCTATCTCATCTGACAGTATCTCATGCGCTTCGATGAGTGCACCGAGTTCTCCCGTGTTGTTCGATTGCTTACCGATCACGCGTCTCGACACGTTTCTAGGATCGTCATCGCCGAAATAAATACCTATTCCCGCGATGGCGTTGGGTTTGCCATTGTGCATACACGACCCGTCAGTGTATACGTAAATCATACTTATACGTGCATGTACGCGTTTGTTTAATTTAGGCGTCGTCCACAAAGTAACGCCACTGTGTCTTATATTTATCGTACACCAACTCGTACACGTTTCCAGTCGGTGCAGTCTCGTACGGACCCGCGTGGGTTCGGTCGAGCATTAACGGTCGACTGTTGGCATCGCGCGCCGCTTTGTTCGGCCACACCCCGAAATTCGCCACGATGTAATACGTCGGCGGCTTGAGTGCATCCTTTCCAGCGCCGTAATGTTTCATGACCTTGACTTCTCCACATATAGAAGCGTAAAAATTAGTCAACTCGAGGTTGAACTCTTTGATCATTTTCGTATGGTTCACCGTAAGTCCCATCTTTGAATGAACTCGAGAAAAAAATATTTGCAAAAAGTAACCAACCAGTTGTGATGGATCCGAAAGTCATCGGTCTGATAGTCATCATTCTTCTCGTGGTAGGCTTCATGGCGTACCGCAGTTTGTCCGGTGGGGAAGATCCAGAACTTTCCCAGGCAGGACCGTCCGATGCAGCCGCCATGACTGGCGACGCTGACACCGATATCGCCGAAACCGCCCAAGTTGACATGGAAGATGTCGTGCCCGAAGGCGCAGAAACCGTCGAGGAGCCGGTGCCTGAAAACGAACCGAGCGTGGAACCGAAACAAATTCAAGGTCTCGTCGGATGGTTCACGGGTGATAGCTGGGACGAAGACAAGCAAATCTGGGTTGATCTTTCCGACGCCAAGAACGACGCCACCGAGGTGAAGGGGTCGATCGTGGTCGACTCTTCGAACTTTTCCAACAACAACAAGTTCCTCATCGGCGGCGTTGACGCCGGCATTCGTTTCCCCCAAGAATGCTTAACGACTGGTCGTAAATACACCATGTTCACCGTGGCTCGCTATAACGGTGCGTCGCGTCAGCGAATCTTCACCGGGGTCAACGGCAATTTCTTCAGTGGATTCCACGCTGGGTCCACAGGTGGTGCTCACCGCGACGGTTCGTCTTGGATCGCGTGGAACGGACATCCAAGTGATAGCAATCGGGACGATCAAAAGTTCATCGTTCACACCGACATGAAGGCTTTGCTTCGACGAAACGGCATTCGCCGGTCAGGTCTGACGAACTATCGAGGACAAATCCCGAGACAGATGACCATCAACTACGGCTCGGACAGTGAACGGTCAGACTGGGCGGTCGCTGAGGTGATTTTCTTCAAAGGTGAACTGCCCGCGTCGGAATACAAAAAAATCGAAACCTATTTGTTTAAGAAGTACATGATCGGTCGCGAGATCCGACCTGCGGTGCACACCGCGCAAACGTGGGGGCGTTATGAAAACTTTGGATCGATTGCGAACACGGGTCAAATTTGTGGCGACGAAGGGATGTTGACCAACACGTTCCTCTTACGACACCGCGGTGCGAACAACGAACCGAATGGTAATTTCGATTTCAGAGGCGATTGCATCCAAGCCATGGACGGCGGTATCGAAGACAAGAACGGTCAACTCGTGAGCACCGATCAAGGAGAGTGGTGGGAAAACTACGGCAAACTCATAAACATGGATTGTAAAGACAAGGCGATCTCGGGATATGCGTTCGAAGCGGTCGGGGACAAGAACCTTCGTAATAAGTTTTCGTGTCACAACGCCCCACTCAACAAGCAATCGTGCTATGCGAAAGAGACCGCTCTCGCACAGGTGGGATCGGGTAACATCATGGAGACCCTCGACAACGCCAGAATCGCGTGTGATTCCCATACACAGGCAATGACCAGGTTGGAGTTGGTCAACGAGGGTGGACAACTCAAGTACAAATATAGATGCTGTAACCTCGAGGATTTGTAATCAAAAATAATTTCGTCATATATATCAATTAGTATGATTGCCATCATCGGCGGAATCGTGGTCCTCATGGTGATCCTCATCGCCGTCTTCATGATGCGCGGAGGAACCGACGAGACGGGCGACGTTGGACCCGCGCCCTCGGAAGAAATGAAATACAATCCAGACACCGCGGCAGAGACCGTCCCACAACCACCGGTGGGTGATGAAGACGTCCCCGCACTCGAAGATGAAGAACAGGTTGTCGAGGTTGAAGTTCCCGCGGATGCCCCGTCCGTCGCCGACCCGACGAGCATCGATGGCTGTGTCGGATGGTTCACAGGCGAGAGCTTCGACGATGATAACCAGGTCTGGAAGGATTTGTCAGGTAAGAATAATGACTGCACCGAAATCTTGGGTGAGATTTTCAAGACCGATGATGCATCTGGAAACTTTTACATCCAGGGTACGAAGGAGGACGGTCTGAAATTCCCAAAGGAGTGCATGACGAAGAACAAAAAGCACACGTTCTTTTCGGTGGCCAGGTACACGAGTCTCGATAGCCCGGACAACAACCATCGAATTTTCGACGGTGTCGATGCGAACTATTTGGTTGGATTCCACCATTACGCGCCGTGTCACGGCGCCGTAGGCACAGGTCATCGAGACGGTAACGGCTGGGTGGGACACTGGGAGTGTGCCGTGCATCACAAGAAGGGTGATGACATGGCATGGGTCTTACACACTGATCAAAAGAGTGTGATGTACGTGAACGGGGCGCGTAAGACGTCGCTGACGACTCTCGGTGAACAACGCACGAGTCAGATGACGATCAACTGGGGTCTAGGGCGTGGATGGGGTCAAGCCTCCAACTGGTCTGTCGGTGAGTGCATCTTTTACGATCGCGAGTTGAGCGTCGAGGAGATTGAAAAGGTCGAACTCATGTTGCACAAGAAGTGGAAAATTCCGCGACGCATTCGCACGAATCAATGGATGCACCACAACGTATGGGCGAGGTACTGGGACGACGCGACTCAGGGATACACGAATCAAAGAGTGATCCAGAAACTCGGACGTTTCGGCGTTCACTGTGGTGACAATGGTATGAATTTCAGTTCGCGTTTCGTCCAGCATCACTACTTCGATAACGGTCAACAAAAGTGGCTTCCGAACGGGAACTGGGGTATCGATGGAGGGTGTTTGCCGAACGTCGCGTCCGGTGCGGGTGCAACCAAGAAGACACAGTGGGTGTCGACGGCTGAATCGACTTCGTGGCAAGATCGTCTGTCCAAGGCACTCGAGATCGACTGTGGTAAAAATGGACTCCAAAACTGGGACTTCGAGGTCAACCCAGACGGGTCGCGGTTCCGCGTGAATTACCAATGCGCTGCCGACAAACTGGACGCACAAACGTGTCGCACGGGGTTCGCGGTTAGTCAGGGGGATGGTCAGGAAAATATGTCCATGCCGGACGCATTGCACATGATACAGGGTGCGTGTCCGAATTTCACCGCCGCCACTGCACTCAAATGGAAGAAGAACTCAGAAGGCAAATGGGGGTACGAGACCACATGTTGTTCCTTGCAAGACAAATAAAATGTTGCATGTTGGTAACAGAAAATGAACCCGGCGTTGATCGGAGGACTCATTTTGTTGATTATCATTGTCGTCGCCGCAGTAATGATGATGAGCGGTAGTGGTGCCGACATGGAAGCTTCCACCACAGCACCCGCCGTGGATTTGTCCGAGGTGACAGATCCAGAAGAACTCGCCATGGGTGTTGCCGGTGGTCAGGACGAAGATGCCGAAAATGTCATGGAACCAAAGGGGGGTGAATCGGGAGAAGCTCTCGCGGTCCCGGTGAAAAAAGACGCCCCGTCTCTCGACCCGAAAGACGTCGACGGGTTGGTCGGTCATTTCACGGCTGATTCGTGGGACGAAGACAAGAACATCTGGAAGGATCTCTCGGGCAATGGTAACGACATCACGGAAGTCAAGGGAACGCCTTTGGTGTTTGATGCGGACGAAACCGCCGCTCAAAAGTACGTGTACGGTGGAAAAGAGGATGGTTTCAGAATCCCCATGGAGTGTCTCACCAAAGGTAAAAAATATACCTTCATCCACGTCGCGAGGTATGGATCCCAGAACAAGGTGGATCAGCATAGAATTTTTGACGGCATCGACGGCAACAACTTGTCCGGTTTTCACAATCACCACGTCGCCATGGCACACCGCGATGGTTCGGGTGCGATCGGTCACTGGTGGAACGAAGATTCGTGGATGAATTACTTCTACGGCTTGGGTCCGGACGAGACCGCCAAGTTTCTCGTGTCGGTCGACCAAAAGCGCAAATTCCGCGTCGATGGACTCACGCGCACGGGTATCAGCGGTGGGCGCGAAATTGTCACGTCGCAAATGACGGTGAATATGGGACAAGCCGTCGCCGGTGGCTGGGGTGGACACGGCGAACGGTCCGTGTGGAACATAGGTGAGATGCTGTTCTTCAATCGCGAACTCGACGAAGACGAAATCTTCAAAATCGAGAATTATCTCTTCAAGCGGTGGTCAGTCCCGAGAAAGGTTTACGTGGATCAATGGACACACAACAATTGGAATGCAGAAGACGGGTGGTCGTCTGACAAACCGTGGGGTGGCTTGAACAACTCTGGTGCCGCGTGTGGTAGTGATGGTGTCATGCACATGATCCGTCCCGTGAACCGACACAAATATTACGACGCAGGACAAAACAAGTGGTTACCAAATGGTCATTTCTATAACGAAGCTGTGTGCACGGACAACATCCACGGCGGAGAGGACCAAAAACTTCAGGAGCAGAAGGGTCCAATCGTCGCCATTCGTGATCCGAACATGACTGATCGACAAAAGTATCAAAAGCTCATGACCATCGATTGCAAGGGCAAGGGTATCAACAGTTACCGATTCGAGAAGGTTGGTGATGATAACATGCGTTTAGTTTACAAGTGCCATAATCAGCCTACGATCAAGGAGAGTTGCACAGACGCTGACATTTTCAGTCATGGAGCCGCGAACGGTACCAGCGCGGATGTTTTCGAATCCCTTGACCACATCGAGGCGAAATGTAACGGCAGGTCGATGACGAAACTCGAGGCGTACGACAGGGAAGACGGCACGATGTGGCTTAAAGGTCGATGCTGCGCACTCGAAGACCAGGCGTAGACTTGTACCCCCGCCGATGTCCGAGCAGTTCGGCATTCTCGCGTTCAAGGTTCTCCAGCCTTCGAAACAGCCAAGCATTCTGCCCTCTCAGGGCTTCATACTCCAGACGGAGCACATCCAACTCAGACGGTTGCGCGACAACCTTGTGAATTGGCTGATCTTCTCGTCCTTCGGTCCCGACGCGCTTCGTCGAACGGGTCGCGACGCCCATGATTTCAAGCACGCGCGTCGCTGAATGAGGGGGTGCCCACCAGGGGGAAACGTTAAAATTTTAATTTTGCGCGTCCGATCCGAAAAAAAAATCTTTGCTATAAGTACAACAACTACAACCATGGCTGGTGGTCTCATGCAATTGGTGGCTTACGGCGCTCAAGACGTTTTCCTCACTTCGTCCCCGAAAGTGACTTTCTTCCAAGCGGTGTACAAGCGCCACACGAACTTCGCGATGGAAACCATCCAACAGACCGTCAACGGCAGCCCGTCCGCGTCCTCCCGCGTGTCTGTCACGGTTGCGCGCAACGCCGATTTGCTCGCCGACATGTTCGTCGAACTCAAGGCGAAGGGCTCCGGTCTCTCCACGGACACCGAAGGCAACTCTGCGTGCTGGTTGGCGGAACGTGCCATCTCGTCCTGTGAATTGTCGGTCGGTGGTCAGAAGGTGGACAAGCACTACCAAAAGTGGTGGCGTTTGTACTCCGAGCTTTACTTGGACGAGTCCAAGAAGGCGAACTGGGCGAAGATGACCACGGGTTACCACAACTCCACGGTTTACTTGCCGCTCATTTTCTTCTTCAACCGCAACCCGGGTTTGGCGTTGCCGTTGATCGCCCTTCAGTACCACGAAATCCGCCTCGACTTCGACCTCTCGTCCGAATTCGACACCTACACGGATGGCTCCACGTTCAAGGTCTGGGGTAACTACATCTTCCTCGACACCGAAGAGCGCCGTCGCTTCTCCCAAAAGGCGCACGAATACCTCATCGAACAAGTTCAACACACTGGCACGGACACCGTCGATGCCGGTGCCACCAAGCAAGTGCGCTTGTCGTTGAACCACCCGGTCAAGGAATTGATCTGGTGCTTCGGCTCCTCCTCCCCGGCGGGTCGCGGCTTGTGGAACTTTGCGTCCAACGTCGCCGCGACGGACGTCATCCTCGAGTCCAACCCGACCGCGCTCGCGGACTCCAACTGCTTCGTGCCGATCACCCAAGGTACGGGCGCCCCGCTCTACAAGGTTGGTACCGACGGTTCCGCCTGCCAGTGGGTTGAAGACGGTGCCGCCGGCTCCACCCGCTCGGTTGGTCCGTTGTCCATGTTCAAGTTGGTCCTCAACGGTCAAGACCGCGCCGCCGAACAACCGGGTCGCTACTTCAACCAAGTGCAACCGTTCGTGCACCACTCCGGTACCCCGTACCCGGGTGTGTACTCGTACTCCTTCGCTCTCGAACCGGAGTCGCACCAACCGACTGGTACGTGCAACTTCAGCCGCATCGACAACGCGCAAGTTGCCGTCACGCTCAAGGCGGACACGGGCAACTCCACGACGATGCACCTCTTCGCGACGAACTACAACATCCTCCGCATCCAATCCGGTATGGGTGGTCTCGCGTTCTCCAACTAAACACCTCAAAATTCACAGTTCACTTCATTTCATTTTCTGATTTCCAAAAATCATAAAATTGAAAATTCATTTTTTATCTTTGCACAAATTATAGATGGTGGCGCTGAACACGGACACCAGAGCACTCGCAAAGAAATACGGCGTGCGTCTGACGAAGAACGTGAATGGCAAACGCGAAAAAAGAACGTCCGCCGAGATTCGCATCGAGGTCGCGAAAAAGGTGGGCGGTGCGAACGCGCGAAAGATTACGATATCGGCGAATCGCGCGGTGTCCCAGCGCAACAATTACAAGGACGAGAACGCCCTGAACAACGCGTTCTTTAACGCGAACAACGTTCCGTTCGAACTCCGAAACAACGCGAAGAACGCGATCAATCACTCGTTCAAGACTGCGTTGATTAACGACGTGAATGCGACGCCAAAACTGAAACGATCCGCGGTGGCGTTCGCGAGTCGAGTCAAGGGGTTCATCACGTCGCGACAATTCGCCAAGGCTGTGGCCACGATGGCGAGTTTGTTTCAGGTCGTGCTGCTGTACCAGAATCCCCGCGCGGCGGACGACTTACTGAATGAGTTCAGCAAGACCCCGCTGGTGCGCGCCGTGATGCGATCTGACAGTGGCGGTCGCAGTGCGATCTTCGCCCGGTTGATGAGCGCGTTCGGTACGAGCCCGACGGAGTCTCAGTTGACGTACGAATTCTTCATGGCGACGTTACCCTCCAACGTGCACGGTCGGTCGCTTGCAGGAATCGCGCTCAATTACCTGGGCATGGTCGTGCTCAGTCTCGTGTCCATGCTTCCGTGGGAAGGCGCGTCTCGCGCGACGTCGTTCCGACTTTTGTCGTTCATCTTCGGCGTGCTCGAAAAACTGTTCCCCGAAGCGGCGCGTTTGGTGTTCAAAGTGGTCGTCGAACGCAAGAACACGTCGCAGAGTCGGGCAAGGAATTTGATGAGTGTGGTGTTGCCGTTGATTGTAAAACAATCTCTCGGGTAATATTACAAATCATGCGAGACCTCGCTTTACCACTCGCATTCACAGTCGTCGGGGCTCTTGGCATTCTCACCATGCGTGACGCGAGCGGGACCAACATCAATTTTTTCCCAGGGCTTGAGAACAGATTTCGTGATCCCTTAATTTTGGGAATCCTGTCCCTTTTGCTGACGCGTACGTCCGCGGTGACCGAAGCGCCCAGGCGCTTGACGGCGATCATGCAAACCGTCCCAGCGAGAATCTTCTTAATCTTCACGTTGAGTTTCCTCGCCAATCCCGATATCGAAAACGCGGTCTTCCTCTCGTTCCTTTTCATGGGTCTCATTCAATTGCTTCGCACGAAGGATGAACGCGAGCGTCACCCGTACATTCTCTAGGAGACGACAATATGACTATTTCCGACGATGCCTTACTGGAATTCATGCCGTAACTCCACGAGACGTCGACGATGCGATGATCTTTATACAGTTCGCGAATGTACGGGACGTCGTTATATGTCAACACCCAATCGCGTTCGACGCGTTCGAGCGTCTCGTGCAACCCCGCGTGATCAAAGTTTTCGTGTAAGTCACCGTTTTTACCATAGAGTTTCGATTTGGACTCGAGGTAGTACGGCGGATCGACGAACACGAAACCTTTCGTACCCTTCCCGTGTGTGTTCAAAAAGGACGCGAAATCGTCCTCGTGTATCGTGACATCAGACAATTTCAACGCTCGCACGCGATCGATCGATGACTTTGTGAATCGTTTCTTGGATGACTCCTCGGAGAACCCACCGGAGAGTGTGGATCCACTGAACGAACACCGATTGATGATGAAATATTTCTTCGCGCGTTCGAGCGAATCCGGTTCGTCCATGATCGCGTCGCGCATGCGTTTGAAATCATCCTTGGTGACACCTCTCGCGTGCGCGTCTTCGAGTGCCGCACACAACCGATCCTTGTCGTGCTTGCACGTGGTCCAGAAAGTCGCTAACGGCGTAAACTTATCGTTCAATATGAGTCGAGTGCCTCGGGTTTCGTGTAGGTAAAACTCGAACGACGCCCCACCGGTGAACGGCGAGACGACCTCGGACGTGTCGAGTCCCTCTCGATCGACGATGTCCAGTAGGGTTTTGCACGCCCGTGTCTTCCCACCTGGATATCGCAGTGGCGATTTCATTTCATGTCATGTCCACACGTCATTCCTTTAAACCATTTGGTGTTTTTTCGGGGTCGTCGAGTGTGTATGGACTTTGCGTCAACTCTCGAATGTTCACGGGTTGGAACGCACACGTGACCGAGAAACTGGTCTTCGTGTGCGTCTTCACTCGAACGCGCATGCGCTGCTTCACCTTGAATTCGGGCACACCCCAGTTGGCGGGATCTCGACCGAGGTGGTACAACCCATACCCTTCGATCTGAATGTACGCGTTGCCTTTGTTTTTATAATACTTCTGAATCGAGTCGTCGTCCACGTCGATGTATTGATCTCTGTACAGCGGGTTCGTCTCCTTGAGTTTCATGAGTTTGTGTCGGGTGAGATCGGGTGGGAGTTTCGGGATTCTAATTTTGTCGATGTGTGGAAATGTGCCGGTCCATCGCCCGTTTTGAAACGTGAGCTTCTCCTGACCCCAGTCAGGCGTCATGGCTTTCTTGATTTCGATGTCCCCGTACCGACACCGAATGTCGTTCCCCTTTCGACTGTGTCCCTCCAGAGAGCACGTGTTTTGGTTCACGTTGTCGAAACATTTGCGCTCGTAATTCCTCCCCGACCTGGATGACTCCGATCCATTCCTCGGGAAGAACGAGTGGCGAAGCGTGCTGTGTATGGAGGCGATTTCCTGTCTCAGGCTTCGTATCATGTGTTCCATACCCAAGCGCGTTACTTTAGCACGTCTTCTTTTCTACGTACTTTGTAAATGTCTAAGCAAGATCAGCGCGAAATCGAAGAAGGTGAAATTGTGGAGGATGATGACCAATCCATCGAAGACGACGAGGAAGACTTTTCGGACGACGACGACGACGACGACGTCGATGAAGAGGAGGAGATGGTGTACGACGACGACGACATGCCCGACGTCACCGACCTCCTCGGAAGCGTTTTGATGACGCCAGACGGCGACACGGTGTGCTCGGCGCTCTGTGCGATCGCTCAGGAGATGAACACTCAAAACAAAATACTGATCAAAATTTTGTCAAAGCTCTCTTAGAGGAATAAATTTATTGTGAGGTAAGTAGTCATGACGACGGCGGAGGAAGGAAAGATGCATTTCGTCGACAAGGACGCCGACCGTGAAGAGTCTGAAATGGAAACGTATTACACGAGGATTCAGACCCTTGACGCTGAAACACTTCTCAGGTATGTGTCGTGGCTCGAGCACAAGTGGTGGCTCACGCGCGACCGCGCCGACATTCACTTCGCGTGTCGACTCGGGTATGAGCAATTCTTCGACGGCGCCGAGCTTTCGCCCGCGGGGTTTCCCAGGCACGCGGTCATCACGACCGTGGACGAGAAACGGTCGCGAGAGATTCGCATACTCAAGAGCGTCGGAGCGCGGATCAAGGCTTTGGACATGGCGGAGTACAGACTCCCGGACGACGACTTGGAGGTGGGCGAGCGACACTCGCGCTTGATGAAACAGGTGAACGATGCGTTCAAGAACGTTCGACTTCACGTGATGCACGCGCAACGCATCACACAACCTCGCGAGAGTCCACTCAAGTTTGACATCGACCCAGAATATTTCGACGGCACCCCCATGCCCATGTTGGAGTCGTCCCTGAAGGAGATGTCGCCGTACCAGCGAGCCATCGTGGGGTGTTTGTCCAAACTGTACGAGAAGGGTATGCGTCGATACAAAGACAACGTGTGCGTGCAGCGAATGTCCGAGGGAAAGCCGACGCGGGCGTGGATGCCGGTGTACACGATCCAGGAATTCGTCTATCACTGCGCGTCGAAGGAGGACAATTACGAGATGTGGAAAGACTTGACGAGCAAGGGGTCGGGGTTCAAAGACGTCATCAATCACCTGTCCAACTGCGTCGATCACCAATTTCCGGAGATTCAGAAAAATCGACACGTGTTCGCGTTTAAGAACGGGCTCTTCAACGCCAAGGAGTGGCTTCCGAATAAAGGCGTGTACGGGTGTCGATTCTACCCTTACGAGTCGCGGGAATACATGGCGTTGGATCCCACGATTGTCGCGGCAAAGTTCTTCGATCAATATTTCGAGGAATACAACGTGCTCGATTGGTACACGGACGTCCCGACCCCGCACATGCAAAACATCATGGACTATCAAGGGTTCGACGAGGACGCGTGCAAGTGGCTGTACTGCATGGGTGGTCGCTTGGTATTCGACGTGAACGATTTGGATTCGTGGCAAATCATACCGTATTTGAAAGGCGTGGCTCGATCCGGAAAATCAACCTTGATCACTAAGATTTTCCGCAAGTTTTACGACTCCGAGGACGTTCGGACTCTGAGTAACAACATCGAGCGCAAGTTCGGTCTGTCGAGCATCGCCAATGGCTTCATGTTCATTAGTCCAGAAATCTCCGGCGAGCTACAACTCGAGCAAACGGAGTTCCAATCATTGGTTTCCGGTGAGGACGTGTCGTGCGCGGTGAAGAATAAGGCGCCGATGAACATGACGTGGAAGACGCCGGGTATTTTAGCGGGTAACGAGGTACCGGGGTACAGGGACAATAGTGGATCCATTCTTCGACGCTTGCTGACGTGGAGTTTTGGGAAGACGGTGAAGGACGACGTGGTGGATCCACACTTGGATCAAAAGTTGCACGACGAGTTGCCCGCGATTCTGTACAAATGCGTGTTGGCGTACATCGATTTCAGTCAGAAGTACAGTGGTAAGGACATTTGGAACGTCACCCCACCGTATTTCAAGCGCGTGCAGAAGCAAGTAGCGATGAACGTGTCGAGTTTGACAAACTATTTGGAACAACCCGAGGTCGTGTACGGCAAGGACTTGTGCGTACCACAGAAAGTGTTCGTCATGCAGTACAAGAATCACTGCACGCTAAATAATCTGGGGAACCCGAAGTTTAACCCAGATGCATACGCCGGTGCGTTTAATGCCAGAGATTTGACGGTCCAAAATATGACCATGGTATGGCAAGGCAATCATTATAAGAACGAACCCTTCATATACGGATTGACAATAGATCTACAAAATTAAAAACTTATGTAAATATAACTTATGAAAAGTAATTTGCAAAACTTCATAAAGGCGTCGGGTGTCACCGTCGTCAAAGACACCACAGCACGACCACCCCCGATACGCACGGCGACGACCACGGTGGCGAGCATGACCAACACGCGTCGTCTGAGTTTCTCCCCTCCTCGCACGCGAGTCGCGCGCGCGATGAGTGTATCACCCTCGCGCGTCGCAGTGCGCGCGTGCACGCCTTCTCCATTCAAGACTCCTCAGAAGATGGCTTCTTCCAGTGCGAGGGCTTCCGAACCGGTGTCGCCACCGCGCCCAAAGCCCGTCACCGGAAAATTATCGATCACGCCGTTCGAATACAAGTTGGTGAACATGAGTTCGAGGCACGAGGGTGCAAATCTCAAGCTGCGCGTGGCGTTAGTCAAGAAGCCCAAACTCTCGTTTGAACCGATCGTGCATGGGAAGAGGCGCTACCGCGTGCGATTACAGACGACGTACGCGATGCGTGGCGTTCAAGCGCTCGCGAAACACGACGCCGGAATCGCGAAGATCGCCGGGGACGCGAGCGAAGAAGAGATCTCGAACATTCGATTCCGCGTCGAACTCGTGGACGAAAAGTCGAGAACGTACGCCGTGGACGTGTACGCCTACAAGACGGGTTCGGTGAGGGTGACCGCCGCGGTGCCGAAAGACGACGTCCACGTGCTCTCGAAGGTCAGAGATTGGGTGGTGTACAATTACCTCCCGAGACGAAAGGTGCTCCTGTCTCGTTTGGAACTCAGGAGCGTGAATGCGCAGTGGAGACACAACGGCACCTTCGCACCGTCCGTCGCGCTTAGATATCTTCACAACACCCAAAAGAATGCGTTGAGTTACGAACCGGAGATGAAACAATATTTCCTCCAGTTTAAAATCAGAGAACACACCGTGCAGTTGTACCCGGGGGGAAGCGTGACGTTGACAGGTGCGCGCTCACTCGAGGCGGTGAAGCGTGGATACGCCGCGACGAACGTCCTTCTTTACCAGATGTTCAGGGACGGTATCATTCAAACCTCGAACAAACCGTTTGCATCACCCAAGCGTCCGACGAAGCGGGCGACAGTCGTCAACGCCCTTCCCGTGTCATGGGTCGGTTCCAGTCTTCACGTCGGATCGAAAAAGTGTACGTCGAAGCTCGTGAAGAAGGCAGAGCTCGTGGCGGTGGCGAAGAGCTTGGGAATCATGCACGAGAAGATGAAGAAGGGTGAGTTGTGCGCGGCGATCGAACGCGCGTTCCCGAAGAACGGTTCTCGATCACCGTCGAGGAACAGTCGGGTACCGGCGCGACCAGATCTCACCAAGGAGGGTATACGAAACGATTTGATCTCCATGTTCGGCAAGACCTGGATGAATTCCTTCGGTAAACGTGCGCGCAAGGATTTGCCGACGGATGTGAAAAATGTCATGAAGGCGTTGTCTATGATGAAGGGTGATCACCTCAACGTGTTCGGACAACCGAAAAAGACGATCGCGGACGCGCTCAAGAAATATTTAGTCAACATCTTGAAAGATGCCAGACGTGAGAGGTACACACAGGAGACTCTGTACGAGTCGATTGTGGGCGTGCCTTGATTCACTTCATGAGTGCGAAGGCGGCGAGTAAGAGCATGCAACAGCAGATGAAAACTCCACCGAAAATCAAATACATATCTCCTTTTTCTTGTTTAGGTGCCACCGCATCATCGTTCTTTTTTTGCCTATCTTCCTTTCCCTGACTATCGCCACCGTCTTCCCCAACATTTTGTTTGTTATTACAATTCACCTCAATACCCGAATCGACTAGGTGACCTGCAACCTTCACATCCTGAACACACACCTGCAAATTGAGGGTACAATTATCCATGGCACCACCCGGAACGTATCGATCCGGGTCGTCACAAATTTTCGCTCGGCAATGTTTGCGTTCTCCGAGTTGACGACGGACACCGCCAGACAAAGATTCGCTTGGGATGTCTCCAATCAAATCTTCGTGCGCGGCATTGACGAGATCGCACCCGGCGTATTCGCTGGCATCGCTCAAGTCGCATTTACCTTTTTTAGCATGAATGCATCCGCACCAATCATCTGATTTTCCGTCACCCGAAGAACAATACGATTGCACCAGCTCTTTGTGTGCCGTTGTACCTAAATTAGCCTCAGTGCACACCGCGTCACTTTTAATTTTGTGTCCTGCACCACAATATTGCTTCATCAGGGTTTTACCGGAGTCGTATGCGCTACACGTTGTGTCACCGCCGATATTTTTGAAGACATTCTTGTCCAGTTTACAAAACGCCTCTCTGAGTTGTAAGTATCCTTTTCCATCCGGTTTTGCACGGTAAAGTGCACGCACATTCTCATCATTTCCGTCGTCATAAAAGCAAGACTTTTGCTGTCCATTTCCAGTTTTTCCTATCTCACGCGTAGCGTTCACACAATTAAAAGCTCTAGAGACTTTGATTTCAATTTCACCTTCGTCAGCATCCCGCCCTGACATCACCGTACTGTATTGTAGTGGATATTTTTTTAGGACGTATATCATGTTCAAACACATACGACCGGAAATCATCACCCGATTAAAAGAACTCGAATTTCGTGGGCGATCGCTCGTCGTCGACGAAAATCCAACCGTGTGGCAAGAGTCCACACACGACAAACTCGTGGAATGTCTCATCGAGGTGGCGTGTGATTACATCGAGTGGGGCAGACACAGGCGAGACGGAAAGGTCATGTCGAGATTGGAGCGACGATACATGTTCACGCCAGACTTTTACGCGTGCGAGGACCCGCGCGCGTGGTTGGAGGCACACAGAACATCGGATGAGCATGAACTCATACTGTACGTATTGGAACATTATAAGTTTATGGAATCCCACGTGCATGCGGATAAAATCACCTTCATCCTCTGCGCGCTGACACGCGATCGGCGATTCAATTTTTCATAGGCTCTGCGATGCGGTTGAGAATGGTGGTGTGGAATCCCCAGTCGTATTCGGGGAACTCTTCCTTGATCATCTGCGACACCGCGAGGGCGCGAGACAGTTGGGAGACCTTTGTAACGTTACTCTCCATCTCGAGACGGCGAAATTCCGTGTCGAGTTGCTTGAAACGACGAATGCGTTCGGGTGCGATTCGGTCGTGTTGCATCGCCTGTTCCGGATTCGACGGCGCTTGGTCTTTGTTCTCGAGGGCGAGGAACAGTGCGATGGCGATGAATATCAGAACCAGCATGTATGTACTATTGACAAAGTTATTTTTTTTGAATCACGTACAGGTGCGTGTCCGTGTTGTCGTCCTCGATGAAGAAGGTGGTGGCGACGTGCTCGTTCTGTCGCAACATGAAGTCGATGATTTTCCAGTTTTCCAATATGCACACGTCCTCGACCACGATCGTGCCACCCGGACGAACGCGTGAAAACGTCGAGAGCACGGAGTTGGCGTCGGCGGTGATTTGGTGTAAGCCATCGATGACGACGAAATCGAATTCCTGCCCGGGGAAGATGGCGTCCACGGTCGATCGCTGTAACTGGTCGACCCATTGGGTCTTGATGCGATCCTCTTCGAACAAAATATCCTTGTCGATTTCCACCCCGAACACCCGACTGCCTTTCACGAAATCTCTGAACGCGCGGAGCGACGACCCGGGCGAGGAGTCAAAATTCGCGTCTTGTTTGTAAAAGTACATGGTGGACGCGAACGCGGGATTCTTCGTGCCCAATCCAAATTCCAAGATGTCGATGTCGGACTTGTCCCCGAGTGCTTGAGCGTAGAATTTGTAATACTTGTGTATGAATTTGTCGGATCCATGTTTTTCAAACAATTCCCGAATGTCTTCCTCGCGATCACTCGTGAACTCATTGATGTGACGCATGGTCGGTTGATAGTTTGCAAGGTGCAGACATTCGAGGAAGTTGTCGACGATGTTGGACGCGCCTTCGACCCAAAACGAGGCGTGATCTTTCGCACCCGTGGATCGAAAATATTTACCGAGACCTTGGAGGGAAATGTGTTCGGGGTACATGGCTGGCGCTTGAATTACACTATTGCAAAATCTTTAAGAGATCATTCACCTTCCAGACGTGATTGTAAAACTGCTCCACGCAGTGCACGCTCGACGGATGGATGATCTCTAATTCTACTTGATAACTAATGTCTTCCTCGGCGTCTGGGTCTGAGGCATCACCCCGAGACATCGTCATGTCGATGGACAACCCCTTGCGAACGAACGACACGCGCTGTTTAATCTTCTTACGATTCATCTCGTATTGCCCAGTGACCGGGGTTTCCGTGCTGATGGCGAATCGAACGTCAAGCGGCGCTCCCGCGCACGTGAAATCTTCTTTGAGAACTGCGACTTTCTGGACCATGTCCTGTCGCCCTGTTTCGCCGTCTACGCTGATTCTGACCGCGTACTCGTCGTTATAGTACACGTCCACCGTGGACGCGACGTGGGATTCCCACCCGTCGTACTGTCGAAGACTGTCCATGAGACGATTGAACGTCTCCGCCCCGACGTTCGTGTCGAAAAACGTGCCGTTCTTGCGTCCAAGTCGTATTTCGACCTCGGTGTTTGCGATGTCTTTATACTGATCAAACCTCGCGTGCATGGCATCGACGATAGCTTGGACGTCCATTTTCTGTTGTGATTCCATGTCACGTGGTGTTTAAGTATATCATCAGGTAATGACCGTCCATTGAGGGTGTGTTTGATTTTCGCGTCGAGTCGTCGTCGACGAATGACCACTCGTCGTTTGAGTCTCGAACCATCGCGACGTAGTGTCCACCCCACTGCACGCCCCCGTGTATGGCGGATGCGACGAGCGTGTACGTGAGTCCGCCGACGTGTATGGTACACACGGGTTTCACCGTACTCTTTTTATCGAACGACACGACGAATATCTTTGGCATTTGTTTGAACACTGAGCGCGTGGATGCGACGCGGTGTCCGTCGTAATCGTCGAGGATCGTCCACTCGACCGTCTTCGCGAGCATCTTCTTCATGTCCTTCGAACCATCGTCACTGAGTATGTGCACGCCAAAGGTTTCGTCTTGATCCGATCGTCCACCCGGCCAGATGGTCTCTTGTTTCTTCACGCCGTAGAACCAGTGTTTGATGCTCGGGACGCTTCGTTCGATGATGTCTATGACGCACAGCACCGCCTCTTGCGCGTCGTGTTGTCGTCCGGCGTCGAACCTTGGGAACTTTTCACGAAACGACTGAAGAAGTGGTTCGACGTTCAGGGCGTACGTTTCGCCGTCATCGCTCCAGTAGCCGCGAACGAACTTGGCGTAGAGCGAGGTGAACGCGCAATCGCCGTCGTATCCGAGTCGTAAGAAGTGATCGGTCAGCGGTGCCGCGTGCAACAGACATTGGAGTGAGGTGTTAAACCAACACGTGTTGCCGGTGTTCAACAAGCCGCGGGTCATCTTACAACATAGATCTAGCTAACTCTTTAAAGTCCTCGAGTTGTAGATTCTCTTTTATGTTCACGAGCGTGCGATAGTACGTCCGTCGATTGTTTGGAAAATTTTTGTCAGTCCGTTCGAATTGTGGAATCCACGCGTCCCGCGAGGCGTCGTATGCGCACTCAACCACCATGCCACTCTTGAACCACGGCTCGTTGACGGGTGTGTCCAGCTCGTACACGGGTTTGCCCCTGTCCTGCAAATACATTCGCCAAGTCGTTCGCGTGTGATCCCACTCGAGTTTAAAATCGATCGTGTTCTTTTCTAGATTTTTGTATTTGAACATCGTCTCGTGGGTGCCCATCTTGACCATGTCCTTGACGGGTATGAATATCACGCCGTCCACCTTGACGTCCGATGCGATCGAGGGTAGGTATTCGTCGACGAAGCGATCGAAATCTGCGAACACGTGAAACTGTTTGAGTCGAAGCTTGTACGGGTCGCTCTTCATGCATATGACCCGGTTCATGAACGCTTCCAACCGTTCGAGTCTGGACAGAAAGTCTAGGTGTCCACACGGTACGCCGTCCATGTGAATCGCATCGAACACGTACAGGTGCGCGCCAAGAAGTTCCGCGTCGAGGATCGTGCCGTCATACGCCTTCGGACCGAGTCGCAACGGCACCTCGATCACGTCGAACGCCCTGTTCACGATGAATGCCTTGCGCTGCTGACCGATTTTCAAGGCGACCACGAACTGTCGAAGTCCGTCGGTCTTCTCCGTGACGACGTAATCGTTCGACGTCAACACGCGAAAGTGTCGACGCTCGATGCTGATCGGTTGACATCCAGGGAAGCGGTCGGGGTTGCTTCCGAACACCCACGTGATGAAGCCAACGACGTGTGCGTGCACGGGGGAATCGCGGGTGATGATCATGTCTGTGCGTTACAATGAGGTCACGTCTCTAAGGGTCTGGCATGTTGTTCTGTTCGAACACCGGAACTTTGTAAAATATTTGACACACACTCGTGCGCGAAAGTCATCGTCACGTTCGCCGCGGTGTACGCGACGATCTTCACGCCTTGTTCCTTCAATTTTTCAAACATACGCCCCGATTTACCAACAAAGATCTTGTCAGCCTTCTTGCGAACGTTCTTGCAGTTCATGACCCACGATTTCGCTTCCGTGGAACTGACCGACCAAAGACTGTTGGACAAGTCCTGACGAACCTCCGTGTCGAAGTGAAGCGCGCGTTGATGGATGGGTTCGGTCGTGCCCTGTTGCGTCGTCTGCGTGAATCTCTCCCAGTCGATTTTCTCCTTCGCCGCGGGGAACACGAGCACGCCGACGCCTTCGAGTGCGCGATCGCCACAAAAGTAATCAATCGTCGCCTCGTCGATGTTGACGCCGTAGTGAATCATGACGATCCGATCGCACGTCTTCATCCGATCTTGAATCACGTCTGCGATCTCGAACGGGTCGTCGTTCACGAAACACAGTTCATTCTGGATACCAGCCCGGATGGTTCGGATGTTGAGCTTGAGCACGGTATGAAGCGTTTTCACGTGTGCCGCGGAATTTCTGGTGACGATGACGGTGGTGAACTTCATTTACATCATGCTACGGTCTCGCTTTTAAGCCGGTCGTCCATCTTAGCAACGAACGGTAAATTTCCTACGTGACCCAGTGTGGTGTGCACGTGGGCGTAGACCTTCCCACCGATCTTTTGCCAGCGCCTCGAGAACGAGTAATCCTCACTCAGGTATCGCTTGGAATCGGGGTCGATCATGCAGTCGAACAGGGCGTAGTAGTTTTTGAAATCCGCGTTTTGATGGTCGTTCACGCAGTACAGTTCCGGGTACGCCGCGTGCATCTGCGTGACGACGTCTCGCTTGATGAGAAGAAAGCCCGTCGCCGCGTCGAGCACTTCGACGAACCCGTTCTCGACCGGTCGCTGTGATGCGCCGAAATTGATCACGAGGGACGAGCTCAACATGATGGGTGATCGAGTGTCGTTTTCTTTCACAGCCTTTTCCAACTGGTCCCACATGATGACCTTCTTCGGGTAGACCGCACAGCTCACGTCGTGCCCGCCCTCGAGCAAGGCGATGACCGATTGTGGATCGAACTCGATGTCCGCGTCGATGAATAGGAAATGCGTCGCGTCGGTTTTCTGGTAGAATCGCGCCAACGCCACCTGCCTCGCGCGCTGCACCAGTGATTCGTTCTCCGTGGTGTCCAAGTACATTTGAATCCCCTTCTTCATGAGAAGGATCTGGAGACGAACCATCGACGTGAAATATTTGTCGAGACATTGTCCGCCGTAGCACGGCGTGCTCACAAATAGTCTGATTTCGGACATGCTTTAGTGAAATTACATTTTTGACTCTAAGTGCTTTTTGATGATGATCTCTATTTTATTGAGTGTCGGGACGCTCAATCCACACATTTCACACACCCCCGCTTTCGTCACGTGGTCTCTCATGGTCATGTAGATGCACGTCGAGGCGACGCTCTTCGGCGTCTTCGACATGAGTTCTACACAATCTTCGATGTCCGCGCACAACTTATTGCACGCGTATCTCTGTTGCTTGGTCGTTTCAAAATTATTGAGCAGACGCTGCATGATGTCCCGCGGTTTCGTCGCCGTCGACGCGTTCGCGTTCGCCGTGTCCACTTTGACATCGCCACGCATGACGTCTCGGACTAATTGCGCGGTCCGGGTGACGTCCTTAATGTCGATGTGGAACATATTCGCCACCTCCTCCGCGCTCCGAGGGAACGAATGATGTTTACAACTAAGCAACACACAGTTCGCCTTGACACCCTTCCTCACGCCCCCTCTCGTAAGCTTTTCCTGTGTGAAAAATTTATAGAATCGTTTCGCGTCGGACAGGATGTTATCTGGAAGGTGCAAGTGACACGCCTCGTCGATTTCCTTGTACGCGTGATACAGCGTGCGATCCTTGTGATTCATGCTCATGTGCAAATTGATTCGAGACAGGCGCCTGTTCTCGTATCTCGAAACCTTCTTCGCCCTAGTCGACATCACCGTCGACTTACCCCACGACGCACTGAAAAGATCGGGATTCGCATTCGGGTGTATGCATCGACTCGGGTCCGATACCCGACCGTCGTCCGTGAGCCCGCTCGTCCACTCCGGTGATTGGTCGATAAATGAGTCCTCGACCAGACCACACACCGAACACGTCGGCAATCCTTCGGGTGAGATCACCTTCACCCCGTGACATTCCACGCAGAAATTCTTCACCAAATTGTGTTGTGCCGGCTTTTCGTTTTTATGTTCATCGTCGTGTTGCTTTTGAAGTTTGTCTAAATCAGACCAAATAGCAGCCAGCATGTTGGTAATTTAGTCGGGTATCTAAATTTTGAATCAGGAGCGCACTGGGGGATATGAGACAATAATTTCCTTAATGTTCTGAATACAAGGGATACCGCGTTTTTGGAATTGTGTATAAATGCGACATACTATGCGTCATGAGAAAGTAATTATATAGGAGTATAGGCGATATGTAAAAGAATTGTGGATGCATGTGATCCAGCGCTGGCAGCGCGGCGTTGTTATCCACACCCCTCTCGTCGCCCTCGCGTGCGTGTGGCTCCGACGCGTCCCTCTGCGTGGCACATGGACTTTCATCCGACCCCTCCACGCGCGCGGTGGTGTCGAACATGCTACTGTATCGTCGTTGTCGTTTCGTTAGATTTGAATCCTTTCGCGCGTAATATTTTTGTGCATGGGACGCCACCTGTGTACTCGTTCTCGAGGGTACGTAGTGAGTGGATATGTCTTTCCATCGACCTTTTCCGAATGCGCTCAGACCCGTGAGGAACGCGGCGTGTTCGGCGTGTGTCCACGGCTGTGGAATCTTCTTCCGACGTTCGGGTGATCGTACCATGACGCGCGCGGATCTGGCGCGCCTCATGGACGTGGGTGGGTTGACGTGTGGTCAGTCATTTTGAAATTTCAAAAATAATTTAAACCAATCCAGTCTTTTTTCGTTCTTCCGGTGTTTTGATGGCGTACATTATGAGAAGGAATACGAACGTGGAGACGATCGCGTATTCGATGTCCTGTGTCGCACTTAACGCGATCGCGACGATTGAAATGTAACGGAACAAGGGGTTATCGAACATCACCTGAAGATTTTTCGGAATGGAGATCGCGTTCCCAGAGAAGAGACCCTGGTAGAGAATCACGAGCGTGAACACGATGGGACGAGCTCTGAGCGCGGACTCTAGCGGATCCGTGATCGGTGATAAGAAGTTCTTGATCATTTATATAGCACTCGAAATTAAATTCATGAGGGTCTCAGTTTTACGTCGGTGGGATTCGCTCTTCATGAGCCACGGTGACTCGATGAGTTCAAGGATGCGTTCATTATCGTCTCCGTGGTCACTTGGTGCTTCAAAGTTTCGAATGTAATCGGCGACGATGTACACGACGCCGTCCGCGAATTCTTCGTCCGCCATCTCCAGCCAGCTGTCCTTGTCCGTGCCCCACGTCCGCGGATTGTCCCTCGTTCGAACACCGTGTCCATATTTTTCACGTCCCAGTGCCAAACGCTTGCGAACGAATTCCATCTCACGTGATTACTCAAGCACTCTTTAATAATTTCAACATGATCAGACCTATCGCGGCGGTGAGAACGTGAATCGAGTCCACCGTGACGGGTCCGATTCGAAAAAGTCGATACGCCAAGGCGTGACACACGTTCTTTTCACCGCGGTTACCCTTGATATTCTTCAACGCGTCGGGACAGTGTCGGGCATTTCTGTTCGTGCTCTCTTGTCGAGTCATGACGTTGTCCTCGTCCGTCCAAAACGAATTCTCGCCGTCGACGAGTTTCCTCACGCCTGGAATGCGAGACGAATCCATGTCGAAGTGATCGGAATACTTATGCAATAACGCTTTTCGAGCGCCGTCTCGCGTGACGAAATACGCCGCGGCGGATCCGGACAGTCGACCGGGTGCACCGCCACCCTCTGGACAGAACCCATCGCAATGCAGGAAGAGAAAGTCCCAATCGAGATTGTTTCCTCTGATTTTGTCTTCGAGATGTCTTCGGTCGATGAAGAGCGGGTACGCGTCGTCTTCGAGAATGAGCGCGATCGGGCTGATACCGTTCTCGAGAAAGTGTTCCAACGCCTTCAGGTGTGAATAACAACACCCAATGTTACTCTTCGGCATGATGACGCGCGCGTGAGGTTTGAAAAATCGTTCGAGTTCCGGTTTTCGAATCTCGTCGTACGCGTAGCCGTGCACTCGCGTGGGTTCGATTCCGGTCTGTCTGAGATACTCCCTCTGTGTGACGAAACGGTCGGGTTGTGCGTCCATGTTAATCGTATACGTGCTGAACATCTTACTGTTACAATAGGAAATTAGTCGTCGTCTTCCATGTCCACGAATTCTTCGTCGTTCGCCTGATCGTCTTCGTCTTCATTGTCTTCGACGTCCATGCCTTCAAAATCCTCGTCATCTTCCTCCTCGTCGTCGTGTTCATCTTCGACCACGTCTTCTTCGATGACGACGACGTCTTCTTCTTGTTTTTCCTTTTTCGCCTTTTTGGCTTTGGGTTTGGGTTTGGCTTTCGGTTTGAAAACCTTATCGAGGTCGAATTTCTCGCACACAGACTGAATTTGGTCATGTCGGTTGATGATTTTTTTCAAAAAAGCGTCGTCTGCTCCAAGTTTTTTAAACGCAATGACGAGCTCGTTGAGCGGTGGCTGCTCCGTCTTCGACCAGTACTTGGTGAAAAGATCGTGAAGCACGCTACCGACGACAATCGTCACGTACTCGGTCTCTTCGTCGACGATGAGTTGCACATCGAGTTGCACGGCGTCGTTGAACGTTCTCCATGCCAATTTTTCACATTCGACCGTTGGTGGTGGTGGCGACTTTCGCCGGTACACCTTTGGGTCGAAGCGCGCCGGGTCGAACGTCCACCCCTCGGCTCGAGCGTGTCGCTCGTACAGTGCGATGTAGTCTTCGAAGCGATAGATTGGCGCCGGCTCGTAGGTGTAGACACGACTCGGCGGTGGGTTGCATATCGCGTCGAGGTCGAGCGTCGGCATGTGAGAGTACTTATGTATTGCATGTATTTAGATCGCTGGAGACTAAAAAGTCTTTAAAGGCGGAATGAGACTCGATTTTTGGATGTGACATTTTTTCGACCCGTGTTCACGTGATTATCAACCATGCGTGAAAAATTAAGGTCCAACCACTCGAGAAGTGCGGCGGTTTTTTTGACCGAGTGATCGACGTTGCGTCCACAGTCAGCACCGTGTGACCACTTGTCGCACCAAATCGTCTTGTCTTCGGGCGACAGACCCTTCCACCCGATGAGCATGAATTCCTGGATGGCACTTTTGAAGATGAGTTTTTGCGTCGTCAAATCCAAACTCACGAACTCTTGAAAATTTTCAAACTCATTCATGAACCAATCGAGCACCACATACAACTCCGTGATCGAATAGAGGTTTTTCTCCTTGAGTTCTTTCTTGCCATCAGCGCTTCGCTTCTTGATGTCGATGTTGACGTATTCAAGCCGACGATCGAACGCGTGGAAAAGTGCGTTGAGAAACTTGATGATGTCGTTCTTTTTCTTCGTCTGCCATTCCGACGAAAGCATGAGCCGTTCACATTCCGGAAGCGCCTTCTCGAGAATGTCTTTGTTTGATTTCGCCGTCGTTCCTGGATTGAGAATGCGATTGACGAGTCTAAAGAGGGTGAAGAATTCCTTCTCGCGCTCGTTCACCGTCGACGCCACTCGCGTGAGCGGTGCGTGGAACATCGGTAATAATTCATACTTGAGGTACTTGACGAATGGGGACGTGAAGAGGCGAGAGTTGAGTTGTTCGCCATCACACATAGTCAGACCCTGGTTTCGGCGATTGAACAGGATTTGCCTGTGCTCCGCTGTCAGATCGTAGTAAAAGCACAAATTGATAGATATCTTGTGTCTCCAGTATGATATTTCCTTCTTAGTCATGTCCTTCAAATACCGCCCGTCCATCGCCGGCAACTCCGATCGGTCAAACATTTTGACCGTTTCGAGGCGGTGTCCTGCGTCGAGGAGTTCGTACGTGTCCGTCGCGGAGTCGACGTTGATGAGCCAGTTTTGATCCGCGGTGAGTTTGAATCGAAGAGACTCGATGTATTCTTGGCGCTGCAAAGTGCTCCACCCCTTCGTCGGGTCGCGCTGCGCGTCTGGAAGAATGAACAAGTTTTCTTGTTCTTCGTTGTCGACGTGTTCCGCCATGATAGTGGCGATCGTCTTCGAGCCATGGTCGATGCGCAGGTTTCTGAATTCCTTCACGGGGATGAAGGACGGCATGATCGTTTCGTTGTGCTTGGTCAAGCGGGTGGGTCAGTGCGCGGTGCGTTTGCGTCGCGAAGTGGTGCCCTCTCTTTGAAAATTTTGAATATTTTGAAAGACGGCGGTGATATTTTAGTCTGTCACTAGAACCCACCAACGAGCTCCTGGGCACGTGCATTTGGAAACTGGCGGGAAAAGTAGTCTGGGTCATCGTGTTTGGAGTGTCCTATTGTAGATGACTTTGACCTATCTATTGAAATATACTGACGCAAATCGCGGTAAAATACCCGAGCGCCGTCGGCGACCAAATCTTCGATTTTGTGATCGATGTGATTATCTTGTGGTACGTATTTTGAAACGTATTTCTCCATATTAGGAACGTGCATGAGGTAACATTTCATCGAACTGATCCATCGCAACTTTTCAAAGCCGGGTCGGTGCCCTTCTTGAGCCGGGAACCGCGAAAGGCAATGGAAGAACACCATCTCGAAATCATCACCGAGCGCGTCGATGGTGTTTTGAATCTCACCAAAAAAAGACGAGTCGTGAATCAACACGTTGTCCTCGAGCACCAATGCATATTTCACGCCTTCGCGACGGGCGCGGTCGAACACACTCAGGTGTCCTTGCATCGCCCCGATCGCACCGAGGTTGAAATACGTGATGTTCGGTCGACGCGCCGAGGGATTGTAGTGCATTTCCACGGCTTTCTTCATGTACGCGCCGTCGACTTGTCGTTCGAACAATCGCGCGTTCGTGATGTTCTTTGTGTCGACACCGTACACGACATCGATCGGGATCCCGTGTTGATTATATTTCTCAAAAAACCCTCGACGACGCTCCACCGAGTCGGGAATCGTTAAGAGGTAGGGTTGATACGCCAAACGCGTCCGGCGTCGCGCGAGTAGGATCAGCGCGACAATCAGGAGCGTCACACCAACCTGGAGCGCGATCATACTGTACCCTGAGAGGAAAAATCACACGCCTTTCCACCCAAGTCGTAATTTCCATTATTCGATCCGAGTTCGGCGCGGTTTTGGTTGATGAACGCCTTCGTCGTGACACACTTGAACGTGTCCGTGTCCCGGAGCCAGTCGGACAGAGTGTGGTCGTTTCTATGCTTCCAATACACCACGCCGTCCCGTTCCATGTATCGCGTGAGGAATTCCTTTTTGCACACCAGGGCGTGATTACAGAGAAGCTGTGCTTCTTTCGGCGCGCGCCACACGTGTTCGGTGAGCTGTGTGAACGGCGTGTTGCAGTTGGACCAGCAATACCCGAGAAACATGACCTGACCCTCGGTGGTCTTGAATTGTCGGACGGCTTCGAAGATTTGTGCGATGGACACCTGATACTTGATGTCGTCCTCGACGATCAGGATGGTCTCGAATCCGTTGTTGTATGCGTCGTAGTAACACATGAAGAATGACAAGCACACGCACAACTTTGTCATCTGTTTGTACAGGTGTTTGTTGAGGGGGTTGAACGTCTGCGACATATTGCGGTAATCGTCCGGTGTCAGGTCGTCCGGCTTGATCGCATCCAGCAATTTGTACTTTTGCCCGAACGCCTTCAATTGTTCGGTCGCGTAGTCCACCCTCGAGGGCATGCAGATGCAATAAATCATGTCGAGCTCGTTCGAGCCGGTCTCGCCCACGGGCTTGAATTTGTGTTTGAATCGTCGGTAGATGCCCTTGGGTGTGTACGCACCCGTGTCCGCCAGAGGCACCACCTTCGGTGCGCACGCGTTGCGTGACCCGTTCCACAGTTTCACGAGTTTCGTCGTGTAACTGATGTTGGTGCACACCTTTTGTGCATCCCAATTCTCGCGCACGGTGTCGTAGTAGGGATCTTCCTCGGCGCTGTGTATGATGAGGTCCGACGGTTTGTCTAATTTCATGCTGGCGACGTATGGGACGAGATAGTCACCGTTCTTGCCGATGATTCTTCTATACTTTTCATTCGTGCTCTTGTAGTTCGGGTCGGTGAACTCCGTGATGGTCTGGTCCATCCATGCCTTCAAGAACGGGTGACCCTTGGGCGACTTGATGAAGAAATTTTCGAGACACACCACGCCCTCCTTGCTGAAGCGATCGGCTCTGAAACAGAAGAATCCTTCGGGTAACCAGTCGAGAGGTCTGTTGCAGAACACGCTCGCGTCGATCCACACGCCACCGTACTTGTGCAAGAGATAGAACCGGATGAGATCGCTCTTATGCGCCTCCGTCGACGTCATGGACGAGAAGCTGTACAGCGTGGACCACGGGATGTATTTGTGTACGGTCAGTGCGTTGAGCACGCGAATGTCCTTGACCTTGCCGACGTTACGCCAATTTCGAATGCACCGTTGAACGATCTTCGGCTGCATGGGGGTGTGCCAGTACGTCCACACCGTGTCGGGCGTGACCGGTCGAGTGTCTGGAAGAAACGTGTACAAGATCAGCGCGATGATGATGGCGAGCACCAACGCGATGCCGCTCATGCCTACTATACGCGCACAAAAAAACTCGGTGCGTAAAATTCGCTAAAATCTTTTCAATGTTCAAGGTATGGCTCCCGTGGTGTAGCGGTAACACTATGGACTTTGAATCCATCACCCCTGGTTCGATCCCAGGCAGGAGCTTCACCCGACCTTAGCTCAGCTGGAAGAGCAATGGATTGTAGTCGTCTTCACAGTTCTCCATGGGTCGCCCGTTCGACTCGGGCAGGTCGGACCAGTCCTCTGTCATATAATGGTCATTATCCCCGGCTGTTAACCGGGTCATCTGAGTTCAATTCTCAGCGGAGGAGGTTCTTTTTAGATGTGGGTCGATGACCACATGTAAAAAGAATTAATTTCTACGCGTTCAGTATACAACTCCCATGGCGGCGTCTATCGGACGAACCGTCAGTCTCAATCTCGCGTCGATCATCCTGTTCGCGGCATTGTACTTTTTGCTCGCACGCACGGGTGGTGCCGATTTCACCGGTCTGAGCGCGACGTCCACGCCGTTGGATGCTTTGTATTTCTCCACGACCATCCAGAGCTCCGTCGGGTTCGGTGACATCCACCCGACGAGCGGTCGCGCGAAGCTTCTCGTCATGCTTCAACAGTTCGTGTTGATCGCCGGTGTCGTTGACTTGATGTCGTCCGGTGGTGTCACGAGCGCGATCAAGAGCAACTTCAACAAGACCACGACGTCCATGGCGTCACCCACGACCATCAGTAGTACGATCTCGAACGTTCCGATGGCGACTACGGTTTAAGTTTATTCGCAATGTCAGTGGACAGTTTCAACAGCGATTTGCTTTTATTCGCGTTGTTCACGAGGGACACTTGAAGTCGTGCAGCCACGAATTCAAGTGATCTCTTCACCTCTTTCAGATCTCGAACATCTCGAAGGAGTCGAGTGCGATAGGCGGTCATGCCTTTGATCGGCGTTTGACGCTTCGAGATGTATTTAGTCCTCATCACATCGCATATCTCAGCCGTCGTGTATCGCCTCCACAGGTCACTTCCTTTCTTGAAATCGGTCGCACTGGACTTTTTGAATGGTGCGATGTCCATGTCCTTCGCCATCTTCATCAACGCTAATTTCGGTACGTATTTACACTGTCGCTGCGTCGTGTATCGACCTCGCACTCTCGTCAAAGCCGGGTTATCGATCATCGAACCGTTGTCATACGCGTCTGCTATGTACCCAGGCGTGAGTTTACCCTTGGAGCCGTACTTGTTGTATTTGCGACGAAGGCGTGGGTGGTAGTTGGTTTTGTTCCCGGGTGCGACGTGTCGCACGCGCACCTTGCGATTGTTTCTTCGCACGAGATCTTCCTCGTCGAGTATCAGACTATTCTGGCGCATGTACCTGTTGTTGATCGGTTCAAAATTCGGGTCCAGACTACCGACGAGCTGTCGCGATGCCATCGTATATTATTATCACCACATAAAAATATATGATCCCCCTGCTTTTCGTGTTGTGGTTCATCAGACACGGACATCGATGCCCGTGTGGCGACGCCGCGACGACGGATTGTTACAGGACAGAGGCGTATGGGTTTCAGTACGGACACCTCTTCTTCTACATGTTACTCGGTGCGCTGTACCCGAAACAGTTTTGGTTTTGGATCTCGATCGGTGTCGCGTGGGAGATATTTGAGTATTGGTTGTCGAGTCGACCCGACGTGGTCCAGCGACTGGGTGGATGTCTGTCACCCAAGCAAGAAGACACGCCGTTGTGGTACAGAAAAGTGTACGCGGGCGAACCCAAGCACGAGAACGTCATCGATCGGGCGTTGGGCATACGAAACAGTCAGGTGCACACGTGGCATTACAGCGTGGGTGAAAATGTAACGAACGTCGTGGGATTCCTCGTGGGTGCGTACCTCCGACGCGTTTTTTTGAAACGACTCCTCGCGCCCGTTTCTTAGCCTTTTTTCCCATGACATGTACATATGGAGGTGATCACTACAATCTTGGAAGAGAAAGGATTTGTCGTCAGTGCGTTTCGAGACGTGTATCTTTCCGTGAAGTGGTCAGACCCCGTGGTGAACATGCAGAAGTGTCACGAGTACGTACACGGGCGACCGTCTGAAGACACGGAAGAGTTGATGGCGATATTGGAAGAGCACGGGTGGCGTGTCGCGCTCGAATATTTCGTTCCGATCGAGTGGGGTTTCGTCATTACAACACGTGATTCCTAAAGTAATGGTCGAGTTCGCACCGAATGACGTGTTCGCTCTGTTTGTTCTCGTGGGCGTAGAATGGTCCCCAGATTTCTATTTTTTTACGAACGTCGTCGTACCACAGGTACGAGAGTTCAAGAAACCTCGTCAGCCAATACATACGGTGACCCTTTTTACCGATGAAATCGTACATCATCTCCGGGTCGTAGTCTGAGACATCCATCTCCGAGTAATGTGTATTGAGTGGCGGACTGTAGGGTGCCATTACACTAAGATTTCATATTTTCTTTAACCGCGTGCCGCGCGAGACATGACGACGAATCCCGTGTCCAACGCACACGCGAACACACCCAAAGTGGTCGTGTACTCGTTTGGCAGCGCGCGGAGTTTCCTCGCGTTTTCGTCGTACGAATCCACGAAATCTTCGTCGACGAATTCTATGTGATCATCGGATCGACACGTGGGGCAGTTGCGCGACCAGCGTTTCAGGCATCGAACACATAATTCATGTCCACATCTGAGAGTTGTGACTCCGACGTATTCGTAGCACACTGGACACGATAGTACACGATATAGTTCCACAGCACGAACAGTCCCAGTGCGAGTCGAGAGATCCTTCGATGTAGTCTCCGAACCTGAGTCGCTTCGCATTCCATTATTATGTCGTCTTATTTTAAATGGACGCGCTCAAGGAATGGGGAATGTACTATCTGGACATGTATCGACCAGTACACGAGAACGATGCCGTGATGTTCGACATCGACGACACGTTGATTCGAGCGAGCGACGGACTGGTCATCTTACCGATGCTCGACGTGTTGCTTTACGCGAAATCGCACGGGTACAGGGTCATCATAATAACGGCGCGTCCTAGATTACAAGAAGTCATAGACTACACGGTCGAGCAGTTGGGTGAGTTTGGGATCCCATACGACGACCTTGGATTTTGTAACCCAGAGGACAAGGGTCGACTCAAGATGAAACTTGGGTATAATTTCATCCTGTCCGTCGGCGACATGCCAACCGATCTCACACACACTCGACACGCACTACACACGGTGACCTACGAACATTTCTAGCATTTGAAATTCTTACCACACGTCATGCACGACACGAACGTGGTCATGGGTTCATCCGCCGACCGCGTCTGCGCCTGCTGGTACGTCGTCTTATTTGACCCACACCGACACTTGAAGAACCCTGTCTGATTTCGTTGTTCGTTTGCGAACCATTCCTTGCGAAGCTCCTTGTGCATGCGATCCTCGAGCGCCGCGGCGTAGGGTCCATCGGGTAGCGCTTCCCAAGGTTTGAGATTGATCACGTCCGACGACTTGATCACCTTGTTTTGAATCTTCGCTTTCAGTCCATCGTTCTTCAACAGCGTGTTTTTGACAGACAGAAATTTGCATTTGTACAGTGTCCTAAAGTATTCATTCTCGAACGACGCGGCATCTTCGGCGACTCGTTCGACGGCGTGGTTGAGGATGTTCTTTTCGAGATTGACGATGGTGACGTCTTCCTCGGAAAGATTGAGAATCTCTGCGAATTGTTTCACGACGTACGCGCGCGTGGCGTGCATGGTGCTCTCACTCTGTTCACTAACGGTGCTCATCTTTAAGCGATGGGCAATCCTTCGAATCCCGTGCGACCGCGCTTGCAGTCTTCGAGGTTCTCGGGCGAGCACTTGTCGAAGAATCCGGAGACACGGCGGGCGACGTTGAAATCGATGCGATCGGTTTTCCAATCGTCGCGCACGCTGTATCGTTCGCCGCGCCTGAACCAGAAGAAGGCGAGAATGAGGACGACGCTGATGACGAGCCAGCGATTCATGTATATCATGTATTTCATATATTTATTTTTTACGTCGGTATCCATGCGTCGCCGTTGAGGACCGCGGTCGTGTATTTCATAGCGACTTGAAAGTGAATGTATGGCATAGCCGGAATCTCGACCGCAACCTTCAGTGGGTTCATCTCCATGACACGCACGATGTCGACGTCCACCTTGTCCCCTGACGTCGCCTTCGCCATGGAGTTCGTGAAATGTTTCAACCACTCCACGTGTTCTTTGTTTTTGCAGTCGAACTTCTTGACCAGTTCAGTCATGTTTTATTTCACTCGATCGTTTTCTATAAGTAAACGCGCGCTGGGATCTGTCTCCGTGGTCCATCGAGGTCGCCAGTACTCACGAATGAGCGAATCGTTCATCGAACCAAACTCTGACCAAAACTGTTCCCTGTAAAACGCCTCTTCCTTCGTCCTCGGTTCGTTGTGTCCGCGACACATGAGACGAATGTTGTCCATCATCGTGTCCGAAATAAGATCGCCCAAATCTCGAAGTCGCCGAACCCAATCCGCGCCCACGGCGTCGGAAAACGCGTCTTTCTTTCGGTAGAGCACGAGATCCGGAAGGTAACCGTGAAATGCGCGACGAATCACGTCCTTTTCGAGTGTCGTCATTTTCAGCTTTTGTGGCATAATCATGCACGCCTCGATGAAATTCTTGTCCAAGAACGGCACGACCAAATCCAACCCCCATCGACCGGCGCACCTGTCCGCGCGGAGTCCGTCGAACTGGTGAATGAGGCGCAGGCGTCGCATGTTCTCCATCGCGAAATCGTTCACGTCCGGGGCGTATTTGAAATAGTAATATCCACCCAAAATTTCATCGCTACCCTCACCACTAAATATGTATCTGACGTCCGTGTTTTCGCTTATGTACTTACACAGCAGGTAGTTTGGTACGCTCGCGCGAATCGTGGTCGTGTCCCAGCTCTCGGTCGTTCGAATCACGTCGGGTATCGCGGCGACCCCTTCTTCGAGCGTGAAATGTATCTCGGTGTGGTTACTTCCTATGTAATCCGCGACGACGCGAGCGGCTTCGAGATCCGGGCTTCCTAGGAGACCTATGGAGAAGGTTCGTATCGGTCTGTGTGACATTTTCTGTGCGATCGCGCACACCAGACTGCTGTCCAACCCCCCTGACAGAAGGAATCCTTTGGGGCGGTCGCTCATGCTCAGCCGAATCTTCACCGCGTCCTCGAGCGTCTTTTGTAGTTCAACCCCACAGGATCTCAACGCTCGGTCGGATCCGTTGATCCTCCAGTGTGTGGTGTAGTAACACACGAAATCATCGATCGTTGAATCGTAAAAGTGACCGGGTGGGAACACGCAAATGGGCGTCGCCAGGAACCGAAGCGCCTTTGCTTCCGAGGCGAACGCGATGGAGTCGTCGGCGTACCGGGTGTAGAACAGCGGACGGACGCCCACTGGATCTCTCCCCGCGATGACGTGCGACCCGTCGGTGTACACGAATGCGAAATCTCCACGAATCATCTCCAACGCATTCTTCGCCCCGAGCAGACGGATCACGTGCATCACGGGTTCGCAATCGCTCGAACTCATCTCCTCACCCACCTGAAGATCTTTGTAGTTGTAAATCTCACCATTACACGCAAACATGACGGTGTTCTTGTATTCGAACGGTTGCATACCCAACGCGCTTAAATCGTTGATCGCGAGACGGTAATAATCGATCCTACACTTTCCTAACGTCACGGACTTGAAATCGTCCGGACCTCGGTGTGTTAGGAGTCCTTGAGGGACATGTCGCTCTTCCCCGAATAAAGAAACGATGCCACACATGAATGTCATGCTCATTTTATTTTTAATCGCATCTCGAGGTGTTGTCGAAGAAGTTCCGTGTCTTCGGTGCCGTCTATGTTCTGTCCACGAACCGACACCGATTCGAACATGCTCGTGGGGGAATAGACGAACGTGTGTACGTAAAAGAATGACATGCCCGACTTCAATGCGATTGAGTCGAGATCGGACTCGTACAAGTCGACAATGTTCATGTGACGTCGGATGATTTCCTCGGACATTGGTTTTTTTGACTTATTGCTTCGAATGAAAATGTTCTTCTTCGTGAGGTCGAGTGCTGGAAACGAGCCGTGTGCGCGTCGAAACCGTGCGAGGTACGTGGCGTATTTCTCCGCGACCTCCTTGTCCCTGAACGTCAACATCCTCGGCTTGTCATCAGGATCGGTCATCGTGACGAAACCCTTCGTGACCTTGAATTGTATCGCATGGAAGGTGTGCATACCTTTCTATAGTTTTAATATGTGATTTTCTTTTAATGTCACATTTCCCTCAAACGTCCGGTCAGTGTAAATATCTCCTAGCCCTTCAATCTTCGAAACCCATCGTCATCGGCGTCGGTCCAGCCGGGTGTGGTAAGACCATGCTCGCGTGTCGCGAGGCGCTGTCATTCGTCGGCGGTGCAAATCGAGGACGCATCGTCGTCACGCGCCCGATCGTTCCAGCGGACGATCGCGATTTGGGATATTTACCAGGGGACCTAGAACAGAAGATGCTTCCGTTCACCATGCCCATGTACGACGTCTTCGAGAGCACGTACTCGCGAACGGCGATCGAGCGCTTCCTCGCGGTTGAACCACTCGGATTCATGCGCGGACGCACCTTCACGAACACGTGGCTCATCGCGGACGAGATGCAAAACGCGACGAAGGAGCAGATGAAGATGTTACTGACACGCGTCGGACACGGCACGAAACTCATCATCACGGGCGACCCGGACCAGAGCGACCTCGGTCCGGACAACGGCTTGAGCGACCTCCTCTACCGCGTCGAGGGGTTCGATCTGACGCACATTGACGTCGTGCGCATGGACAGCGGTGACATCTTGCGTCACCCGAGTGTTCAGGAGGTGATTAAAATTTATGAAGTATAGGTAAGAATGTCGGGTGTCGTCATCACCCTTCTGTGCCTCGCGAGTTTCGTCGTGAGCGTTTCCGCGCCGTTGGGGTACTTACCCGGCACGGACCTCTATTACATTCGAGCGTACAAGGCGGATGAGTACGTCAAGAAGGTGAGATATCTCGCCAATGAAATTAACAAAGGTCGAATCGTGACCGACGTCGGGTTTGAAAATTTCAGGGAGTTGTTCCAAAACATTGAAAAGGTGATCGACACGGACACGGAGACCGTCGCGCGTAAAGTCACCGACTTGGGACGCAAAGTGACCGTCGCCAAGGTGTTGTTCGATTACACCGAGCGCGTGCGAGACGATCGAGATTTGATCATCAGACACTACTCGGTCAAGTGATGCGTAGATTGAATTTCTTCTCCACGAACGTGATCGCTTTGCTCAGGCTAGGCTGACTCCACAGGAGCCATCGAGACCAGAACCCTGGCGTCTTGATGCCTCGTGTGCCCCAGGACTCGCTCGTGCTCCTGTCGACACGCAGCATACCAAAGTGCACCTTGGACGCGTCGGTCTCCTGCTCGAGTGCACGGGAAATCACACCCCCGTGACGACGGACGTAATTGCGCATGCGTCGACTGTTTTTGTGTGTGGTGTAGTCATCGTATCCACGAGCACCGAAGTCGACCGTGGTGCCGTCGTGGAGCGTGACGCGCCATTTCTTTGTAGATATTGGACTCGGGTTCAAGCGAACCGCGCGCATCATGATATTGAATAAGATGTTTTTTACTTGCGGCAACCCGGGCAGTAGCCCGACGATTTTTGACGTCGTTCATTCAAGAGGAGACCGGCGGCGATCACCGCGGCAGCCATGAGACCGTTGCGTCCAAGATTGGCGCGTTGGAAGTATGCAACGGCGATGATTGCGATCGCAATCATCTGCGTCTGTGAGAGCGGGAAACCCTGCGCCTGAGCGATGGGCATTTGTTCAGGGGTGGGGGATGGACCCATCATCACGATCATGTGGTACTACGTACTGAGATTTTAATCACAGGAAGACGTCGAGTCGTAAAAAAAAATCTCTCTATAGTTCATAACACAAAACCACCATGGCCGTTCAAACCAGACGATCCAAGCGAATCAACGCGTCCAACATGGCGCCGAGCATTGCGGCGACCAAGATCCAAGCGCTCGTCCGCGGGATTCAAAACCGCGAGCGCATCGCCAACATGAAGGCGAGGCGCATCGGACAAGTCCTCAATAAGCGAGGACGTGGTACCATCGCCGTTAAGGGTGCCGTCCCGAAGGCGACGGGCGGACCTCGCAAGGTCCGATCCAACAAGGGCGTCACGCGTGGTCCGCGACCGGCGACGATCGAAAAGCGCAAGCTCGCCCAGGCGGCGAAAAACGCCGCCAAGGCTAACAAGAATGCCATGAAGGCGATGAAGATCGCCAAGGCGGTCGAGGCGAAGGCTACGAAGAAGCTCAACGCCGAGGCGAAGCGCATCGGACAAGTCCTCAACAAGCGAGGACGCTTCAGCGCGCTCAAGCGCGCCGTCCCGAAGGCGAAGGGTGGACCGCGCAAGGTCCGTGCCAACAAGGGCGTGATCCGACCGGCGACGATCGAAAAGCGAAAGCTCGCTCAGGCGGCGAAAAACGCCGCCAAGGCTAACAAGAATGCCATGAAGGCGATGAAGATCGCCAAGGCGGTCGAGGCGAAGGCTGCGAAGAAGCTCAACGCCGAGGCGAAGCGCATCGGACGCGCCCTCAACAAGCGAGGACGCAATACCATCGCCATTAAGGGTGCCATCCCGAAGGCGAAGGGTGTGCCGCGCAAGGTCCGCGCCAACAAGGGCGTCATGCGACCGGCGACCGCCGAAAAGCTCCTCGAAAAGGCGAACAAGTCTCTTCAAAAGGAAGCCAACAGACTCAACGCTGTTCTCAGCTTGATCAAGAAGCGACGCAGCCTCACGCGCAACCAAAAGGACCGCGCACTCATCAACGCTGCGAAAATGAGCGCGAAGAACCTCCGCGCCAAGTACATCGTCGTGCAAAAGCGCGAAAAGAAGGCGATGGACGCCGTCAAGAACGCCGTCAAGAACGCCGTCAAGAACGTCGCGCCGGCGGCGAACAAGCCGACGAAGAAGCGACGCTCCGCGAACGCCAACATCGCGGCGCAAAATGTCATCGGTCGCCGAACCCGACGATCCACGGTGAACAACTTGAACTAAAACAAAATCAAATCACATACGATTCGTCGTCATCACATTTTTACAAACACGCATTTGTAAAAATATGAGAAAAGTGAGTGCACGCGCGAGGTGGATTTACGATCCGTACAAAACACCGGCGAGACCGTCCTTGATTTTGAGGATGTTCCAGTTCACCGCGTAGATGCGATGTTGGGTGTTTCCGTTCCCGTGTGGATTGTAAATTTGGAGCTTGGAGTTGTCGAGTCGAGAGTAGTTCAAACTCCCCGACGGACTGGACTTGTTCAAGTAAAGTGCGAACGGCCACGTGAACGTCGGGCTGTTGTCGAGCGCCTGCATCGGGAGCACCGTGCAATGCGTGAGCGGCACCGTCGTGTGATGGAACACGTTCGACGTCTCTTCGAAGAGTGGCGTACCGTTGATGTAGAGCGTGGACTTGTCGAACGAGTATTGCCCGGACCAGTGACCACCCGTGCCCGCGCCGCTGGCGACGTGAAGCGCCATGACTGGGTGGTTGAAAGTGGACAAATCGATCTCGGTTTCCGTTTGGCTCGAGAGTTGCGACTGCACCTGTCGGATCAAGAGTTCATGCACGTTATTCGTGAACCACGCGCGTTCGTCGGTGTCCAACGTCGCGTACGTGCAATAAATCTTCGGCGTCGCCCGCGGGGTGAATCCATCGCGACACTTGATCTTAAGTTTCAACGAGGTGTACTGCATGCAGACCAGGGGAAGGCTTTTCGTCCAGTCGTCACTGAACCAGAACGGAATGGTGTAGCAATCGGCGTACCCAGACTCCGCGCCGTACGCGTTCTCGAGCGTCTCGCCCGTGAGTTGCGCCCCGGACGCCTTCGCTTCCGTGGAGTTGTAGAGAAGGTTGTGCACGCCGTTGATGTAGAGGGAATCGAGGCTGCAGATCATCTGTCCACCGACCCAAAGCTCGAACGTCGTCGGGCGCTGAGCGGCGTTGGACGAGAACAGACCCGTCGAGTTTTGTCCTGCGGTTCCGATGCGCGGGGCTTCGATGTGAATGTGCGTCAAGAGGTCACCCTTCACTGGGATCTCGCACTCGATGTCAGCCGAGGACGCGAAGGTGCCGATGTAGTCCACTCTCTGGGTGTTCACGGCAAAGTTCGTATATTTACGGTACACTTGGCGCCAGTAACTTATTTCAGGTTTGGAGGTCAAGTGTATATCCTGTACCCCCGTAGAAATAACGTCGACCAACGAAGCACTCATGTTGATTACTATTAATAAGATAAAAAAAAGAGGCGTCATTCTTTCACACACATGGTGACCTTCCAGGTGATCGCCTGGGACGATCGCGACGAGGACGACAAGCACCTGATATCGATCTATGGAAAGACGGACGATGGCAAATCCGTCTGTGTCACGACGGCGTACACACCGTACTTCTTCATCAAGTTCCCGAACGACTGGTCGACGTCTGACGCACACGTGTTCATTCGAAACTTGGAGTCGAAGTGTAAAGGTGCCCTCGTGGGACACGCATTCGTCGATCGCAAAGACATGTGGGGCTTCCAGAACGGTGCGGTTTCCAAATTCGTGCGCCTGGACTGTCAGACGCTCCGAGCTCGTCGGCTGGTGGACTGGAAGATCCGTGACCAGTTCCCGAAGGTCGAGGCGTTCGAAGCCAACCTCGACCCGGTCTTACGTTTCATGCACGAGACAAATATTCAAGCCACTGGATGGGCGCGTGCTGAGACAGGAACAAATCCATCCTTCGTCGCACACGTGGACATAGATCTGTGGATGGATGATTGGCGACACCTCGAGTCGGTGCAACGCGACGACGTCGCGCCGTTCGTCATCGCGAGCGTGGACATCGAGGCGTACAGTCAGTCACATAAATTTCCAAACCCACAGATTCGCGAAGACGCGTGCTTTCAAATCGGGGTCACACTGTGTCACATCGGCACGGACACGCCATACGACGAGGCGATCTTCTGCTATGGACAAACCGATGCGGTGGCGGGCGTGCACACGGAGAGCTTCACCACCGAAGCTGGGATGTTGGCGGCGTTCAGGGATTACATACACGAGAAGAACGTCGACGTCGTCACGGGATGGAACATTTTCGGGTTCGATTTGGACTATCTCTACACCCGAGCTCTCATGACCAACTGTTCAAAATTTTTCAATCTCGGTCGACGTCGAGGGTTCTCGAGCAAAATCGTGGAGAAAAAACTGAGCAGTTCGGCCCTGGGTGATAACGTGTTAAAATTGTTCCCGATGCCAGGGCGGTTCGTGTACGACATGTTCCAAGAAGTCAAGAAGAACTACAAACTCGATTCGTATTCGCTGAACAACGTGTCTCTCGTGTACCTGAATGATTCCAAGATCGACATGCCGGCGAGAGAAATGTTCGCCAGGTTCGAACGCCAAAATCCCGGTGAAATGTCCGAAGTCGCCGAGTACTGCGTCAAGGACACCGTGCTCCCACATCGCATATGCAAGCGACTGTGTCTCGACGTCAACCTTCTGGAGATGGCGAAAGCGTGCTGGGTGCCACTGTCGTACCTGTGCGAACGTGGACAGCAAATCAAGGTGTTCAGTCAGGTGTGCAAGAAGGCGAAAGAACTCGGATTCCTCGTGAAGACCATTCGAACCAAGGACGATCCGGGATCGTACGTCGGTGCCACGGTGCTCGATGCACAGAAAGGGGCGTATTACAAGAACCCAATCACCGCCCTGGACTTTGCGTCACTGTACCCGAGCATCATGATGGCACACAACATATGTTACAGCACGCTCGTCATGGATGACACGTACGACAACCTTCCGGGCGTGGAGTACGACGAATTCAACGTCGCCGGTGTCACGCTGCGATACGCACAAAACGTGCCCTCCATCCTTCCGAGCATTCTCTTGGAACTCAAAGAATTTCGCAAGTCTGCAAAGAAACAAATGGCGTGCGCCGAAGGGTTCATGAAGCAGGTGTTCGATGGTAAACAGTTGGCGATGAAAATTAGCATGAACTCCGTGTACGGCGCGACCGGAACGAGTGTTGGCATTCTTCCGTGCGTGTTCAAGGGTTGCATGGCGCTCGCGGCGACCGTCACGACCAAGGGTCGGTCCATGATCGAGGACACGAAGAATTACGTCGAGGCACATTTTCCAGGGGCCGTCGTGAGGTACGGAGATACGGACTCTGTCATGGTGGAATTTGACTGTCAAGGTCGAACGGGCATGGACGCCATCGAGTACTCGTGGACTTTGGGTGAACAGGCATCCGCGGGGGCGACTAAACTGTTTCGAGCGCCGAACGATCTGGAGTTGGAGAAGATTTATCACCCATTCTTACTCTACTCGAAGAAGCGGTACGCGGCGAAAATGTACGAGATGGGCAAATCCGGGAAGGTTGAATTCAAAAAGATCGACATCAAAGGTCTGTCGTTGGTTCGTCGAGACACCACCAAGCACTGTCGGGGCGTGTGTCGAGAACTCCTGGACGTGATCCTGAACTCGTCCGACCCCCAACCCGCGATCGATTTGGCGCGCGAGCGCGCGATCAGCCTGCTCACGGGCGAGGTGCCGACCCCCGAACTCATGCTGAGTCAGACGCTCAGTGAAAGTTACAAGGTCAAGGGTGAGCCCGTGTCGGTGACGGATGAGTTGAAAAGTTTGCACATCAACCAGGCACACGTCGCCGTCATGCGAAAGATGCGGGAGCGACGACCCGGGTCGGAACCACAGACGGGTGATCGAGTGCAATACCTCATCGTGCGCTCGGAAAATCCGAGGGCGAAGGCGTTCGAAAAGAGTGAAGATCCCGCGTACGTGGAGCAACACGAGCTACCCATCGATTACTTTCACTACTTTGAGAACAAGTTTTCGACGCCGGTGTCGGATTTGCTCGAACCGCTCGTCGAGGGCGACGCGAAGCGTGAAATCTTCGGGGAAATCCGAGGTCAACACAGACCAAAAACCGCGCGCGAAAAAAAGAAGCAAGGCACCGAACCCACGGACGTGGAAAAAAATGCAATCTCCACGCTATTTAAAAATTATGCCACCAACATGAATAAGTAGAACACATGGATGGCGTCCTTAATCAAGTCGCACAGTTGATCACGGATCAGGTGGACATAAAGGTTGAGAAGAAACTGTCGGTCTACATAGACATCATCTCTCGAAAACATGGAATATCGAGGTCGGAGTTGTACAAGGATTTGAACGCGATCCTTGAAAAGGAGCCGTTGTGTCAGGGGTTGAAGAGGGATGGGGTGCGGTGTAAGAACAAGGCGACGATAGAGGGGTATTGTGCGAAGCACTGCCAGCAGAGGAGGTGCACGACGCCCGTGATCCTTCAGAGCGCACATACGCATAGTCCAGACATCCCGTTCTCACCGACGTGTGCGGCGTGCGTGGCGGATCAGCAGAGGCAGATGAGATTTGCCGAATTTCAATTCCCGTTTTAATAATAATGCACGTCATCCCTGTCCGAATCAGTGTCACCGATTACACGACACCGGACGACCTCGACAGGTATTTCTCAGATTCGTGGAAACGGTGTGGTTCTAATAAAATCAATTTCGTGTTCGACATTCGTCAGTGTCGAAATGTCTCATTGCGAAGGCTGTTGGGTATGCGATCGGTGTTGAATAAGCACAGGGCGAACTCTCGCGCACACATCGATCACAGCACTGTCGTGGTCGCGAGTAACACGACGAGGAACATCCTTCGCATGGGATTAGCGATCATACGGACGGAACGTCCAGTGAATGTGATTAAAGTCTAGTCTAATTCGTTTTTTGTTGACGCAAGAATTGCTTGTAATTTTTACTATACTTTTGAAGAACCTTTGAGACTTGTGCGTCGGTGAGCACGCGCTTCTTCGAGTTGTTGTTGCTGCGATTTCGAATGTTGAAAAAGAGATTGCGTTCCCGTTGTGTGATGTTTTTGGGCTCGTACCCAGAATACCCGTTGAGAATGTTGTTCATGATGACTTCGGCGCGACGTCTCGCGACTTCTTTCTGGTTCACGGGGAAGTCGCGCTTTCTTATCGCCATGGTGAGCGGAGTGTCGCCGCGCGATTGAGTGTTTTTAAACAGCATCGTCGCCTTGAGGGAAGGAAGGGTCTTCCCTTGGTATCTCGACACGACGAGAAGGACGCCGTCGTAATCGTTCTTGGTATTGACACCCATCTTGAACCGCCGATCCGTTGTCGGGTTGACCCCGAATCGCTGCCTGATTCGGTTTTCCATGAAGCGTCGTTCCCGTTCCTTGTACTCGACCCCGTTCACGTTGCTGTTGGTGTCATCATCGGGTTCATCCACGTACGCGTCGTCGTCGTCGCTGTCGTAATTGCTCGGCAATTCGTAGTCCGAATCATTTTTACCACTGAGGTCAACACCCGAAAAATATTTCTTTTCGGCGCGCGTCAGTTTCGTCGTGTAGTTCGCCACGGCGGTCTTGTACTCCTTGATGTAATACTTGAGTTCGGCGTTCGTGAGGGTCTTGGACGTGTACGGGGCGTTGATCGTTCTCACGAGAAGGGCGTCCTTGTCCTTCACGTTGTCGTATTGCTTCTTCGCGTTCTTGTACGCACTGATGAGGTTGGAGGATCCGTTTGGTTTCATCGAAGCCAGCCGTTTCTTCTCGAGTCTGTTCAACTCGTTCACGATTTCGTTACGGCTCTTTTTGATCGCGTTGTTGACCTTCAATGCGTTGATGACACCCTCTTGTGCGCGCTGATTGTTTTCCAGGTTATTCAAGCGACTCTTCGCGCGCGCAATCGTGTTCGTGTATCTATTGAGCTGGTTCACGTAATCTTTTCGAACATTGTTGAATGTGTTCATGTTGATGAACGGGTAATTCGCGCGATTGATCGATTTCGCCCACATCGCCGCTCGATTGTTTCTGGTGACCGGCGTGTTCGCCGCGGGCTTGGGCTTGGGCTTGGGCTTGGGCGTGGGGGCGCTCTTCGCATTCTGGATGTTCTTGAGCAGTTCCTCGCGCGTTTTCTTGACGCGCTTGCCATTGACCATCTTGGTGAGAAGCACTTTAGCGCGCTTCGCCGCGTTCTTGTTCGCGTCAGTCGGTGCGTTCGCCGTCTTCGCGACGTTCTTCGACGCGGACTGTGTCATCATGTTGTTCGACAGCGTCTTTCTTATGTTACCGTTACCATTTGGGTAGTTTCGAAGACCCGATTTCATGATTTGTAATTTCATCGCGGATTTCGCACTCTTACCCGCCGCAATCTTCTTGATGCGCGCGATGATCTGTGCCTTGGTCGGGTTCTTGTTCATGAATTCCTTGAAACGTTTTTCTTCTGTCGCGAGAGCGGACATGTATATAATACTACCGCCTGAAAAAAACTGAAATTTCATTTTCACGTGACGATACACGAACGCGCCCGAATCGTCGATGGCGTCACACTACGACGCACCGAACCACACCAATGAACGCTCTCCGAAAGTCGTACGACGCCACCTCCATCAAGGATCTCATCGAACAGGTTGAGAAAGAGGAGCGACGCGCGGTGAAAGATATCACCGATCCCCCTATTAAAGTTTTAAGACGTTAGATTTGTAAGTAACATGAGTAAATCTGACATTTTGTTGACCAGCATCGACCAGTTCTATTCGAACCCGATACATCGCGAAAAGCTGCTTTCGATCCTCCAAAAGAAGAGTCACATCAGCCTTCGGAACATCGAATGGTTCATCACGAATTACTCGCGCAAAAATCACACACACTACGACATCGATGGCAAGCCATTCGTCGTGCACTCGGCGTACAAGTCGAGTCTGGACGGTTTCAGTAAGGCGTTCTTCGACCCGTTCGCGAGAAGTAGCAAGATTGCGTATAAAGTACCTGGGACTGGGGAGGAAATTAGCACGACCGTGGCACAACTCAACTTTTTGAGATGGGTGATTCGAACGAAACTTTTGGATTACATGGAGACGAATCGCTTAACGTTGTTCAAGAAATGATCAACCTTGTTTAGTTTTCTAGGTTTGAGGGGTCCGAGGTTGTTCGGAATCTCCTCGATAGATTTCTGAATGATGTTCTTGTTTGTGAGGGACTCGCGCGTGCCACGGGCGCCGACGATTTCCATCTTCCCACCCTCGAACAGAAACACCTCGATCGACGTGTAGTACAGGTGTAGACTGTATATGTAAGCAGAATTTTCCAACGTACACTCAATCTTTGTTTTGCTCCCCTGCAATTTTTCAAAATCCAGATAGCCGCTCGGTTGCGAATTACTCGGGTACGTCGCGAACGCGTACGTGTACAGATTCCTGATTGGACGCGACAGATACTTGTGCTTCGGCATGAGCCACTTGTAGAACAGGTGATTCGTGCTCGTCGAGTTCGGTAAGGCGTTGCCTTGAATGTAGAATTTAGCGGTGTCCATGATCGGTGCGAAGAACGAGTAGATCTCGTCGTAGTTGAGGTTTGACGAAAAGTTGAACCGGTTGTGAATGTAATACTTTCCTTCCTCGGTCTCGCCCGCCTCCTTGACGAGGTTTTCTTTTTCGAACGCACTGTTTCGAAAAAACCAGTGCATGGCTTTCACGGGACCGTTCGGGACGAGTTCGTTCTTTACGAATGGTTTTCCGACTTCGCTCTGCACCACTGGATGTTTCTTCGCCACTGACGTGACGATCGTTTGGCGCTCGCGCATGAAATACATACGCTCCTCGGACGTGAGCGTGATTTCTTCCGTGATGATGTCGAATTCCGACAGGGTCACCGTGCCCGTGGTGTCCGTGAAAAAGGTTTGTGGGTACCATTCGAACTCGAATTCAATCTTTTGTTTGTGTATGGCACACGTGGGGAAGAACGGGCGGTTCGGTTCGATGATCGAGTGCTCGTCGCTCGCGTACCGCCGACTGAAAAAGAAATTCAAGGGCACGATCACCTGCGTCGCGTAGGAGTTTATCTCCGTGTTCAACTCCGAACTGTCGTACGCCAGGGATCGGTTGGTGAGGAATCGCGCCGCGACTTTCTCGGAAATCTCTTGATACAGTTCGTCGTAGATGATGGCCCAATCGCTGTGAAAAATCTCAACAATCTGTTCGTCCACGCGCATCGTGACTTTGCGAAACATGTGTCGTCCGATTTGATCACAGTATTTGCCGTTCGGTAACGCGGGTAGCTTGAAGCTCACCCACATGTTTGATAAAAGATCACCCATGCTCTGAGGCTCGAACGTCACGATCGTCTTATCCCCGAACGGCCAATTGGGTTGTGCGGTCCCGGGTTTCTTGATATTCTTCGACCGATGGTACTTTAGAAATTGGGAGTGCTGTTTACCCGCGTAATGGAAAAGCGAGTCTGTGGGTTCATCGCTCAACAGGGACGCGTCCTGTGCCCCGATGGCTTTGAGTGCTATTTTCGCAGCTTCGCCACCACTCATTCCTAGTGTTACGTTACAAATTTTTATACACATACTTTCAAAATCCGAAGTGTGCTGTCATCCATTTAATTTGATCGTTTGTTCATCATAACCATTATGACTACAATCATGATACATGAAAGACATGTAATTCCTGAACATAATAACATTACAAAACCATTTTGAGATGAACTTGGTGTCGGACTTGAGGGTTTGGTGGATGTAGATGTCGATCTGGGTGAGGGTGTGGGTGAGGGTGTGGGTGTGGGTGTGGTCGGACACACTGGATGCCCCGGTTTTAAACTACAAAAGTTTTCTTTGTGTTTTTTTATTTCGTCGGATGACAGTAATTCATCCGTACACAAATTACGTGGATCCTCTGGAGTATAAAGTCCATAGTCAGCCTCTGGCGTGTTTTTAAAAAATTTAGAAAGTTTTCTCTTATTCGTACACGGCTTTTTTACTGCATCTCTTATATTTCCTCCACTAAGTCGTTTAAAACCCATTCTTATATACGTATTATATTATTTTTTGCTACAAATTTTTAAGATCCGATTTCCACATGTCTACGGGTTCGGTGTTCTCCAGCGCGTACAGATCCTTCTTCATCTGCTCCGACGATTTCACGAGATCGACGACGGCTTCTTCCGTGCACTGATTCAGCGTCACCTTCATCAGGTAATCGTACGAGCTGTCGACCGTTGGGAATTGGTGGTGCTGTAAATCCTGAACGATCAGCGCCTTCTTTCGACCCAACACCTCGAGCTCGCGATTGAGCACCATCTTCATGAAGACGGATTTGCATTCCAACATTCGCGACTCCCGACGCATCGATTTCACCATGTGATCCTTGCGCGACTTGTAAAATTTAAGTCGAGTCTTCATGAAATCCACCAGAATGTCCTCGGGTGTGGCGAACTTTTTGATTCCCGTGTCTGGGTGGAACAGGTGCATGTTGCTGACGGCGAAGGATTTTCGAAGACCGAAATCGGTGTATGGGTCGGAACCGGCGTACCCGTGAATCGTGAAAAGAACGTCATCGGTCGAGCTGTTGTTGGTGTAACTCGTGATCGTCTTATCGTCGATCATCGCATCGAGACTTTCCTTGAATTTTTGCGTCCAGACACCCGGTGGAAGTTCCAACACCCGACCGTCTTTCCAGATTCCCTCGGTCATCCACGTGTGCTCTCCACTCTTGAACACGCGACCCTTGAATCCTCGAAAGAATGGAACGAGCTCTTGGATGGAGTGACCACTCAGCGCGCGAAGGATGTTGTCTCGGATTTGTGTTGGATCGAATGATGGGATCTCACACGAATACCCCGTGCCCACGCCTCGAGCGCCGTTCACCAATACCGTCGGGAGGATGGGTGCGAAGAATTCCGGCTCGACCGATTTACCGTCGTCGAACATCGGAGTGAGCACGTCGTCGTCGCGTTTATCGAAAATCTTCCGCGTCATCGGGTTCAGTCGGGTGTAGATATATCTCGTCTGACTCGCATCCTTCCCTCCCATGAGACGGCTTCCGAATTGTCCGGACGGCATCAAGAGATTGATGTTGTTCGACCCGACGTAATCCTGTGCCATGGACACGATGGTCTCCGCCAAAGACTGTTCGCCGTGATGGTACGCCGTGGCTTCGGACACGTACGCCGCGAGCTGCGCCACCTTCATGTCCGAATTCAGATTTCGAAGGAAGCACGCGTGAAGCACCTTGCGCTGACTCGGTTTGAGACCGTCCATGAGACTCGGCACCGATCGTTTCAAGTCGGCGATCGAAAAGTTCACGAAATCCCTGTGTATGAATTCCGTGACATCGACCGTCTGCATGTTGCCGTATGGGAGCGGCGTCGGTGGCGTCGCGGTGTTGACCTGGATGAACACCTTGCGCTGATCCGCCAATTTCTTATCGAACGCGAGCGCGAGCGAGTTCGAGGCGTCGGCGTCAAAGTTGAATCGGATCGACAGTCGATCAATCTCTCGAAAGTATTCCTTCGCCTCTTGGGTGGACGACGTCCCCAAGCCCTTGTAATGCTTTATGTTCCACTGACCGGTCTTGGTCTTCTCCCAGTCTTGATACGTGATCTCGTTGAAGAACGTCTTGATGTCTTTCCCCTTCCACGCTTTTTTGATCGGCGTCACCATGCTCCACACGAATCCCAATTTCAACAGCGATGGCCAGTAGCACTCGATCATGTTCACCAACAGTGCTTTTATGTGTGATCCGTCGTGATCGGCGTCGGTGAGAATCAAGAGTCGTCCGTACCGCAGATCTCGAAGATCCGTGTACACCTTCCCCTGCTGCAGACCGACTATTTTCTTGATGCACGCAAACTCTTCGTTTTTCTCGAGCATGGACACGGACGCGTCGCGAACGTTTCTGAACTTACCTCGCAGAGGGAACACCCCGTAGTGATCTCGACCGGTCACGGACAACCCCGCGATGGCGAAACTCTTCGCCGAGTCGCCTTCGGTGAGGATGAGACAGCACTTGTGCGAGTCCTTCGTGCCCGCTCGATTCGCGTCGTCGAGTTTGGGTATGCCCGATATCCGACTCTTCTTCGCCGACCCATCCGTCTTCTGTAACGCCCTCATGTCCTTGAACCGAGACAACGCGGTGAGCTCGTCGGCGACGCCGGTCTTGAGGACGTTTTTGAAAAAAGTCTTCGTGGTCGGCTCGAAGCGAGATCCAAAATCAGCCACCTTGCTCGTGCATTCACTCTTCACCTGACTGCTGAAGCTCGGATTCTCCAACGTCGCTCGCACGAACACGTGCAGACAATTCTTCACTTGCGTGGGTTTGAGTTGAATCTTGGTTTTCATCTCTTCGAGTATGCCTTGCGCGATGACGGCGACCACGTGGTCGACGTGCGAACCACCGTTCGTGGTGCAGATTCCATTCACAAAACTCACCTGCTGAAAGCCGTCCGCGCTCGGACCGACGGTGACCGACCATCGTTCCGTGTCCATCGTGCACACTTTCTCGACCCCGTGCATCGCCGCATACTTTTGCAGATTCAAACGTTCGAGCTTTTCTCCTTGCCATTTGAGTTTGCAACTGGCGGTCGTGCACACGGCGGCGTCCCAACACCTCTTCTGCACGATCTTCACAAAGTCCGCGTCGAGACCTGACATCCCGAATCGAGTCCAGTCGGGAATGAATGTGACCGACACCGATGACGTCGCCCCGGAAAAGCTTCGAATGGTCGGCACCATGCATTGTCTCATGTTTTCGGTCCAGTGTTGGTTGTACGTCTTCCTGTTCACGTGATCCTTGACTTTGATGGAAAATTGCCTCGAGTACACGTTACACAGTTTCGCCCCGTACCCGTTCCTTCCACCGACGATTCTCTTCACGGAATCGTCGTAGTTCGTGCTGGTCATCAAATGTCCGAAAATTAACTCTGGGTTGTAGACGCCATGTACCTCGTGCATCTCCACCGCGAGTCCGCCGAGTGGTCCGTTGTTCTCGACCGTGATGGCACCCGTGTCGTGGTCGACCGACACGGAGATCGTGTTGACGTCTTTCGGGTGCAGCGCGTTTCGATCGATCGCGTTCACGAGCAACTCATCGAAGATCTTCAGCAACGCGGGACTGTACGTCAAAACCTGTCTGTCCAGGGAGGTGCCCTCGGCGTTCACGACCCACGCCTCTTCGGTGACCTTGGACGTCGAACCCACGTACGTGTCCGGTCGAAGCAGGATGTGTTCGATGTGATCGAGTTTTCGCACGGTTTCCTTCATGATCGACCACGACGAAAGTTGTCGGACGATCGCAGTCCGTGAATGAAGCGTTCGCACATGTGCACCCACTCGCCGAGCTCGGCTTTCGTGTATCCTTCGGGTTGGGGACGTTTACGTCTCAACACACCGACCTCTATGTCTCGTATAATAGCCGGATTACACACCAACTTGAGATTGAAACACGATTTACACGTGGGGTACACGTGCCCGCCTAATTTCTTATAGTAAAGCTTATTTTTGAGGAATCGCTCTTCACCCGGTACAAACTCCATACATAACTTCCATAAGTGCTCATCGTCGTCGAAATCGAAATCGACTTCCACATCGAGTGGACACTGACACAGGTAACACGTTTTTCTCCACTGCACGTATATCATTTTCTTACCTAGACCACGGGGGATGTGTTTAATTAAAGAGATGTCGAGAACGAATAGTAAGTAACGAACATCATGGCGGCGATCGCGACCAACCTCCAAAACTTTGCGACCGTTCTTCGCGAAAAGAATTACAAACCGTCGACGATCAATCTCTACCTGAGTAACCTCCAAAGCAGCGGTGTCGATCTCCAAGACCGCGGGACGGTGCACGAGGTGGTTCGGGGACACATTTTCGGCGACTTCAACGGTCACCGATACAGGAGCCTTCGTCTGTACGACCGATTCGTGAACAACCTACCAATCAAAACGATAGGTCCCACCAAACAACGCGCACGCATGACGTGTCAAGAGGCGTGTCTCAAGATGAAGACCCGATCACGCGTGAATCATGTGTGGTGGTTGATGCGACGTCGAGGCTACGCCCCGAGCACCGCGGTGTTCTACATGCATTCCGTAGACAAGCTCGATAAGAATAAGAACGGTCGACGCGCGAGGATGGCGCTTCAAGAGTACGAACCGATAGAAATCGATGACCCCGTCGTCTCTAGACACTACAGAAATTTATCTGTGTAATGTAACCGATGTTCCAGTACCTCTTACTCATCGCATGTGTAGCCTTTCTCATGTCCCAGAATGGGCGCAGGAACAGACGCAAGGAGATCGAGACCTTGATCAGACAGGCGGCTCGCTACAGCACCGCGGCGTTGCAAGACGAGAGTCCGATCATCGCACTTCTTCACGCGAACTACAGCGCCGCCTATTTCTACGCCCTTCGCGACATCGCGAGCGAAGACGAAATCCATAACGCGACGGGCATCGACGTCAAGAAGTTTAGGCGACACATCATGGCGTCGCAGGATGCAGTCACGAAAAAAGTTCATGAAATGTGCCCGACCGTTAAAGGAAAAGTTGACTTATACCTCGCAGCGATAGGAGGCGAGGCATAAATACAATCATGAATATCGACGATGTTAAACAAATGGAAGAACGACGACGCAAGTTTGAAAAGGCGGTGATTCGGGTGCGAGAGTCCTACGCTCGAATGAAGGCGAAACGTGATCAACTCACGACGAAAAAAATATGAACTGATTGTAATACTACATACAACACAATGTTCTTAGATCAAGAGCAACTTCGACCGGTCATTCTCGCGATGGCCATCTACTTGGTCGTCATGGCGTTGGTTCCCAAAATCGCGAAGAAGCCAACGGGGGTGAAGGTGATTGACGAGCTCGTCATGCACATTCTCGCCCAACGCGATCAGATGATGTCAGGCGCTATCTTCATTGGTCTTATCACTCTCGCCACCGAATACGCGCGTAACGAACTCATGTGAGATGCTCTCCATGGACACCATGTGCTTCGTGTGTGAATGATCCATGTACCTCAAGCGTTTCAGGTAGGCGTCTCGCATGAACGCTCTCAGCTGCGTTGGATTGGGTTTACCCCAGACCATACCCTTGAGGAACAAGAAATCGTCGTGTTGAATCTCCTGCGTGTCACATTCGATCAGGTATGGGGTTTTTATGTACTCCTTCGGGGCACCGAAATCCGTGATGATGACCGGTTTGTCGCGAACTGCCGCCTCGATCGCACCCATGCCAGCGCCTTCGCTGTTACTGAAATTCACATAACAATCACCGGAATCGTGAATCATGTCAATCTTTCCATCGCTCAACACGCCGTTGATGACCTCGACGTGTTTGTGCTTGATCGTGACGTCTTGGTTGCACGTCGCTTTTACGAGCAATTTCGTATCTGGAAACTCCAAATTTAGCTCAATGAACGCCCGAAGGATCTCGAGGAAATTCTTCCGGTGTTCATCCTTGACGTTCCCTATGTGGTAGAACACGTACGGGCGTTGAGGAATGTGCACGGGAAGGACGTAGAATTCCGTGTCCGGGAACTGTCTCGAGAAGACGTCTCGACAGAACTCGCTCGGCACTGCGCACCGATCGAAGTGTGCAAACATTTTCCCATAGTCCGGGTGCACGGTTTCGGTCTCGCACACGGTATACAGTTCGAGGCGTTTCACCTGAGTCTTGCAGTATTTGATGATGTTCTCAAATGGACCAGCCGGTATCAGGAAGATGAGCGCGCGTTCGCACTTTGGCAACGCCATGGGCGAGTCGCTGTACGAGTAGTATGTCGCATCTGGAAAGACTTCACAGTACTTGCGACAGTGCTGCCCGATACCGGAGCGCAGGGTGGGTCCGATGAATGCGTCGATCATGCTTTGTATTAAATTCTTTCCTTTATATTATACACTACAAGATGGACTCCCTCAAGGAAGAACTCGAACAGGAAATGGCTCGAAGCCGCGTGGACAAGACCACCCTCTACAACACCCTCCTCAAGATGGTCGAATTGATCGGTGAAGGTCCTGGTGCGGCGACTCAACCCGGACCGAAGGGACCGAAAGGTGATGCCGGTGTCCCTGGTCCGGTTGGACCCGCTGGACCGGCAGGTACGTGTCAGTGCAAGTGCGTTTCGGTCGCCGAGCCGGTCGCGTCCCCGCCCAAAAAGACCACCGCGACGCTGAAGAAGTCGTCCGCCGCGTCCACCTCCAAGAAGAGTGCTACGACGACTGCGTAAATAATTCATCTAACATCATCCAGAACAGGGCAATCTGATAGGAGAGGAAACACGCCAGCGTGACTCCGTAGTCGAAATGCCACGTGTGTGAATCATTCCACATCGCTTCGAAAACGCCACACCCAATGGGAAGTAGGAGGTGTTTCTGAAACGGTGACGACTCGATGTCATCGACGTGCGTGGACAGACCGTGGACGTACGCGAGGGCGGTGAACGTGCCGAGCACGGACGACACCGCGGGTTCCGTGCCCAAGGTCGCGTAGTACATACTCAACACCGTCCCAACACGACCGGTCTTGAGTTTGAGTTTTTGTTTAATCGATGGGTACGAGCTGCATCTCACGAGGAGCGCCATGTATATTTGATGCTCGTATGCTTTAATATTATCTTCATTCATGGTACATCACACCATCATGCCGCAACCTCAGAAGTTTACGTGCCCCATTTGTGCGAGAGAGTTTCCGGCGATGACCGCGTTCACGTGCCAGTCGTGTGATCGAACGATGTGCCAATACTGTCGCTTACCGGAGAATCACACGTGTGGACGTAATCGCCCGTAATTGACCCACGCGATGAACGCCAGGACCATGGCTGCGACGACGGCGTAGAGTGTGGTCGCCGGTCGCTTGCCCTTGTGTGTGGGTTTGTCGGGGAGACGTCGCACGTTGGAGTTCAGTTCGTCGATCTTGACGTTGAGTCGTTCGAGCGCGTTGAGGATCTGCGCTTCCTTGCTCTTGGGCTTTTGCCTGTGGTCCTGCGTGGTGATTTCCAAAATCATGTGGAATCGCGCGTCCGGCTGAAGCAAGCGATAGTCGCCGTCGTCTTGGAACTCGTACACCTTGAATCGCAGCTGACGCAGCGCGGTGGGCATGAAGAAATTCTGTACGCGCGGATGGGGTTTCCACTGCTTATCGCGGACGACGATCCCATTCGAACCACTGTAGTGTCGTTCCAACGGCACTCGCATGAAGATCATCCCATTTCTCGCGTCGTGGATCTGTGCCACGGATGGAATGTCGTCAGAGATCACGTCGACGAATTTAGCGACGTCCGTGTTCGACGCCGTGTTCGAGTTGTCACCGATCTGTGTGATGTAGAATTCCACACACTTGATCCCGATCACTTCGCTGAGATTTTCAACGTGAAGTTCGTTCAGGTCGACCGTGAACGTGTTATTCGTCGGGTAGTACTCCGAATCGATGTTCACGTACTGAACGCGACGAGGCACCTCGTCGGGCGAGACGAGTCGTTCGACCATTACAATTAAGAGGTCAAAATAATTTTAGTTTCTTCGACGCCTGACCTGTCGACCGAATAGCCTAGGGTTGTTCATAATAAATTCGATATCATTTTGAACTCGACTGCGCGTCGCCGGCTGAATCTTGTGAATGTAACGCAGACGCTCCAAGAGTTCGCCGTACGTCCATCCACCTTCCTCGTGCGCTCGAATCAACGCCTCACGTCGCATACCCGATGGCAGCATACGAATCGCAGTCGGTCTGTTCCCAGTCGCCGGTCCGCCGTACCCGAACGAACTCAGAATCGGGCGACTCGAACTGTTCGAGGGGGGTGGCGTCTGCTGCTGCTTTTGCCTTGCACGCAGCGCACACAACTCGTCGATCTTCTTGTCGAGTAAAATTGTACGCATACTAGTATAAGTGAACAAAATGTTTTGGGTATGGACATTCGTCCTCGTGACCGTACTCATGTACTTTTATGGCATGCTCGGCGCGGGACTGGTGAGCGCGCGTCGCGCCAAAGAATTGATCGCCACGAGACGCGTGCGCACGATCGTGGACGTGAGGACATCCATCGAGTTCAACATGGGACATTACCCAGGTGCAGTAAACATCCCCGTGAACAGAATCTCCGAAGCATCGGTGCGCAATTTGAATCGCGATGGCGTTCTCGTGTATTGCAATACGGGTCAGCGAGCAAGATTCGCATCGCAAAAACTGAGGGCACTTGGATTTGAAAACGTGTATTACATCGCGGGAACGTATCACTCGCTGACGCCATGAACGCGCGAAGGCACGCGTGGACGACGACGTCTGGAATCTTTGTACTGAACGACACTCGCGCATACATGACGTGGTGCTTTGCCTAGGAGTGTAATCAAATGTTCTTTTTGCTACTTGATCTCGTCGACATGCGACTTCCAGTGCTCACCCGACTCTCACCCGACACGGATCCTTCGGTGTCCGTCTCCGTCTCGTACTCGCCGTCGCACGAATCTTCGCGATAGACCGTGTGGAAGTCGTTCATGCTTTCGACGCTGTGTCGAACAGCCATCAGGTAGTGTCGACCGAGGGTCACCGTGTCGAGGAGAAGATCGAACATCCCAGAGAGCAGCGTCGGAAGATTCTCAACGACGCTGAACGGAACGATCCATGCCCAGTGCATATTGTTGCGGATCACCCGTTTGAACTTCGTGCGCGGACTTTGGTCCATCTGTTGCAAATATTCCGTCGAAATCGTGATCATCGGTGCGTCTTATCACATGTAACACGAATCTCTTTATGTGTCGCACGTCGTGCATTCGGACCAGTGAGACATGGAAAAAACAGTCTCATACCCATTTTTCCCGCCCACACGTCATTCTGTGACCCTACCCACGACATGCACCACCGCAACCCCGACGCGCGCTCCGCTGACTGGCATCTCTCATTCTTCCTCGAAGACGACATATCGTGCTACGACACGCTTTTCGAGTGCGCGTGGGGAACCAGGATAGGCGAATCATTCGTGACCGCGGTCGGGTACTACACGACGCATGTGCGCATTCAAACGGGGCATGCACTCATTCAACTCAGTCGCGACGTGTCCAGGGCTGAACTCGAGACCTACATAGGCGACCGACTCGGATCGTACTGTCTCTTCTCCGTCAAAGCGCAAGTCATGCCGGAGCAGCTCGTGAACAAGCTCGAGCGGTCGCATGGGACGTTCGCAACCTTTAGCGTGAAAGAATTGCATGCATGATGTTAGGATATGTTATTCAAAAAAGAAGACGTTGTACAAACAATCGCAACCATCGGAAATGCGATAGTCTTAATCGACTGGCTCGTTCATAAGTTCAGGACACGAATCTAAAATTTCTTTAAGTCTCTCGTCGAGACCCTCCTCGATTTTAAAATTTTCAACGGCTCTTTCAGTGAAGACGTCCCCATGGACTTGGCATGGCACACATTCGGTATCCGTCTCAAGAGGTGCATGCGTGTGTTCGGTAAGGATCTTCTTCTCTTTCGGCGGCTTGTTCTTAACGACCGGTTCCTCACTCGGCACCTTCTTCTTTCGTTCTTGACGCTCGATTGAATGCATGCGGCAAAACTCCGTGCCCTCCGCGCAGCCGTTACTGCATGGCTTTCCGGAGGCGGTGAATCCCTTACACGTCGGACCTTCCTTCCGCTTGCGTGTTGGACGAGAGGAGTTAATCGCGTCTTTCAACGCCTCGATCTCCGGCTTGATCGCCGCGACGACGCCGTTGATGATGTCTTGCAACGGGAGTTGGTCCGTCATGGTGTGACGTTCTGGCGGGAAAATTTGAATTCAAATTCATCGTGACGCGTATGAGACATATTTTTCCTTAGGGTTTAGTTACAAAAGGCTAGGATAGACCCATTGATGGGATGCCATCTCACTTTATTGTTCGGGTACGTATCGCGACACACGCGTCGCGGTAACCCGAAGGACGTGCACTTTGTACACTTGTAATACTTGCGTGAAATCGTCACACCTCCCATCTTGAGCTGCTTCCTCTCGCCGTAACATCGCCACTTATGCGTGTTCAAGGCGTTCAAGCCCACGTCGTCATTCGGTATCCTGTCGGCGAATATTCTACATGAATCACACCAGGTCGCTCCACAGTGCCCACACGGACCAGTATCCGGGAGATCCTCGAGGTGTACGTGCACCGTTGTCATTTGAAATGGGGCAACCCCAAGGGGTCGACGGACACTGACGTCGGCGACGGACCGAACGCGTGAACGGACCTCGTCACCCCCTGAGGCGAAGATTCGTTTTTATTCGACGACAGGTTGACGAATCTACTTAGGGCTATAGCACCCACAGTAGTGAGTCCATTGTCGATAAATGTATATATAAGAGACCTCGTTTTCACGAATAATTTGTGACTGTATTCGCAAATTGGGGTCCCTATACGATCTATCCTCGAACATCTTTGTGAGTAATACACGTACTCTGATGCATACAACACGGTGTACATGATGGCGAGAGGGGTCATGATGTGTGTGACGACATTACGACCGATCTGTGCGATGGCTTTTTTCGGGACTCGCAAAGACGGGTTCAACATGTGATCACATATGATTCATTTTTTAACCGACGACAGACGCGAGTGAAAGTACCGACAAAAATATTTGAGATCGGAGAGGATCTCACACCACTTGACCGCGTCTCGGTGGATGACTTGCGTGGACTGTCGCCCGTTGAAGTTCTCGACGAGACAACACGTGTGTACGGTGTCCCGTAGCAGTTCTAAATACACCCGACACTGCACTTCCTCGTACGGAACAAGACGATTGAACATTTTCTTCGTGCGCTTCTTCTTTTGAATCAATGTGTCGTCGACCACCTGACCGGGTACACCGACCAATTGGTATCGCGTGCCCTCGATCTGGCAGATGTTCTTGTTGTAAAAGTTAGGTCGACCCACATCCTGACGAGCGAAATTCTTATTCAATTCACTCGTGAGGTGATCCTTCACCGGTCGAAGTTCTTCGGTGTCACACACAGCGGTGACCTCTTCGATCTTGTCCTTCAAATCGTCCACGGATATCGCTCGATGATTCGTGAATTTTCGCAACAGACTCTGCACGGGTTTGTGCGTCTGGGCAATCGTCTCCACCTTTTGCGTGCGAGTCATGTCCGTGAACGTGTGCGGCGCGTGTTTCTTCCACAACTCTCGCACCAATTCTTGTGGATCCTTGATCCCACACCCGACCGCGCTCGCCACGTCCGATGCGTTGATGTGTACGATCGGCACGCCGATGTCCGTCACGGGCAGCTCAATCGGGTTCGACCGCATGTACCAAAATAATTCACCACACGCTCGGGCGTCGAACAGCGCGTGATGCGCGTCGAACTCGCCACCGATGCATTCCTTGTAACAGTTGACCAACTTACCCGTCCGACAGAAATTGCGCTTTTTCCAAATCTGAAACGTGCAAAGGAACGTCCGCGAGCGGAACCACGCCAACTCGGTGTCGTACCCTCGACGAATGAATTCAGCACTCACCACGTTCTCGTCGAACGCGCTGTTGTGTGCGACCATGGGTCCGTCGCCGTGTATACGCACGAACGACGTGAACGCCGACATCACGTCTGCAAAAGGCTCCCCACTCGAGTGCGCCTCTTCTTCCGTGATGCCGTGGATCTCTGTTGCACCAACCTTGAACCCGTCGGGGCGGACGACCTTGTACATCGCGGCGACTTCTTTCCCGTCTTCGAATGCGACGGCGGCAATCGAAAGAAGACGGGCGTCTTCGTAGTTGTGGAGATTGAATTTCGTCGGCGAAACAAATTCCAAAGGTCGACCGGTAGTTTCGGTATCGAATGCCACATATTTCATGCTTTACATTATTATTATTGGCGACTCATCTCTAAATCTAAGTGGCTCGACACGCTGTCTTTCGAGTTTTCCGATTGTTCTCAATATGTTTCTATGCGATCGCCTGTACACACTCATCTGACGTTCGATCGCGTGCTTCATGTGAATCGCGTTCACGATGCGTTCCTCCCTATCGTGTTCCGACATCACGGGTCCGCTCTCCTCGGGTGGTCTCACCCGTTCCATGAATGGTGCTACGTGCAAACGCTCTCGAACGACGAGCATGGCGTTCATCATCTCACAGTACGTGTCGCTATCGAGCTCTGACTTGACGCGTTCGACCGACTCGTACATCACGTGTACGACGTCGTTGTTCGTGGCGGCGCGAAGAATGTCCAGGGTGCGCATGACGTCGTCCGAATCGCGGCGCGCGTCGAAATGAGGTTCGTCGGGTTTGAGACAAAAAAATCCCAGCTTAATTCAAACAAAACATGAGACCCGTGGGTATGGTCGCGTTCGAGGCGCTGGTGGTCGGTATCATAAATGCTGTAGTGTATTTAACATTAGACAAACTAAATTCGGGTGTGAGTACCAAGTGGCTTTTAGTTTTCACGGGTGCACTCATTCACTTTTTATTTGAATTTAGCCCATTTGGTAACATCAACGAGATTTGGTGTAAGAAGACATTTCCGTGAGCACGTGCTCTCGCGTGAACTGAAGCTCCTCGAGTTCTAACTCAAGAGCTGCCCTGGTATACGCAACCTTCTCGTTATGCTCGCGGAGACGAGCCTGGTAGAATGCGCGTCGGTCGCCCACGGGCACGCCCGCTTCTTCCAAGCCCTTCGCTCTCGGCACGCGGATGTGCTTGAGTCCGTACTTTTCAGCGGTCTCCAGGACAGCCTCCGTCACGAATTCGCGGTCGACGACCTCTTTCGGGTGAAGGGTCAGCAGTTTTGACCGAATATTTTGAATGCGGGCATTCAAATGGGACACGTACTGCACGAGCGCGCGCCGTCTGTACTCCGGGTCATGCATGGGCGCCGACGACGAGGAAGGGATCGACACGGGCGGGATCTTGATCTTCGGCGGGCGATGTCTCTCTAAGAGGCTGAGGTTCGAGAGGTCGGTCAGCGCGTTCTCCATGACGCGCGCGTATTTATGATTCAAACAGAAGATATTCGGACGCCAAAAAGAGGGGGTATGAGCTTGAGACTCTTTTGTCCCGAGGTCTCGGCATCTCGAGAATTATGATTTCTCCCACTTCATTGACGGCTTCTACCAGTTCCGTCTCTTCACTATGTGGAATCGGTGGCGAACAACTTCTAAAAAAGGACGTAAGATACTGTAGGGGTGTGAACATGCTTTCGCGTGCGCGCGCTGCTGCTTGTATTACAAAAGATATGTTTATCGCTTAAGCATGTTCATGATCTTCACGAACGATTCCTCCGCGGCGTGTCCATCGACCGAGTCGTCCACCGCGAACATGTTCCTCAAGAACTTCAGCATCGCGTCGACCATTCACACTGCGTCGCATAATGATGGGGTTTGTAGTCAAGTCCAACATGCATGGGTGTCACGTGGACGAAAATGAAAAATTGTAATTTCAATTTTCTTTAACAATGGATTGTGTATCGTCATTCACGTAAGGAAAACTAACATGACCTCACTGTCTAGATTCAACATGAAACTCAAATTATTTTTCGGTGATGATCTTTTTTTCAAGATGGTTGTGAAAATTTCATGAAGTTCATGAAGTTCATGAAGTCATGGGTCATGGAAGATGCATGATGCCTCTCATATTTAACAAACTTTTGTCCTAAAAAATTGACGATCTTTTTTTCTACATGGTTTCATGAATTCACTCGAGTTTTCATGGAAAACTTCATGGGTCATGGAACAAAAAAATGAAAAATGTATTTTTTACATTTCTTTAACAGTAAACTGTCTACCGTCATTCACGTAAGGAAAACTAACGTCACCTCACTGTCTAGATTCAACATGAAACTCAAATTATTTTTCGGTGATGATCTTTTTTTGGAGATGGTTGTGAGAATTTCATGAAGTTTTTTCACTACTTCACTAAAATTTGAAATTTCAAAAAATGTGTGTGTGATTATCCATACCAAACCCTAAGGACCCCCCACAACACGACGCATGCAAGAAGAATACGACGTGATCGACCTTACGCTCTCACCCATCAAGTGTGTGAGACGACAATTGGTATTTGACGATGACGAAGACTCTATCGCGGAAACAGATACCGAATCCATCGCACATACCGTCGAGTGGCTAGATACACCAACACACACAATAGGCTTTGAATTAGAACACGATGACGAGTCATCATTCAATGTACTCTCTCAAAGTTTCCTAGACGAGGAGGTTGAAAGCTACCTGTATGAAAGTCCTATACAATGTAAATAAAAATACCAATCAAATAAACTTTAATTACAATCCCATGGACATCGAAAGTATTTGATTGTTTGTATAAAGAAAAACTTGAAATTTCAAAACAAAACTAAACCTACTAGTCCGACAATCCACTCGGTGACCTCACAAAATGCCGCGCACGAAGGAGACTGCGCGACGCCTTCCACCTAAACCCTACGATCATACCAAACCGCGTCCGTGTTGTATCATGAGTGTCGATCGTAGTCAAATACGATTTATCAATGAGAAGCTTGATGTAATATTGGAAGTTTGTACCGATATTTTGACTGTAGCAGACGGACTTGAGCATGCAGACGCGTATGAAGTATTAAGGTACTCTAAGATCTTCAAGGCTATCAAATGTGTGCAAAAACTGGCAGAACACTCACGGTGTATGAGTGAAGTGCCCGATGAAATAGAAGATAGTAGTGTAGATAATTCATAATTATTGTTAGATTGAAAACCTCATGACCCCCCCTCACAATTCGACGGTGCCCAGTAGACTCCACAACTGCACGCGAGCATGAGTGCGTTTAAACCATATAAGGATTCGATTTCTATACGTGCGAGCCTTGACTTGGAGAACACGTACCTCAGGATCAACGAACACAAACTCCGGGACACCGTAGAGACCCTCATGTCTACACAGTCTGATCTTCTGGACGAGAATGAACAACTTCGGACCCTTATCCGGGCGTATCAGGTACTTCTATCAGACATGAGGCAAATCCGTCAAGAGAGAGATCATATGAGCGATTTGATCAAAACCTACCAGAGTCTGGTGAATGTTCATGGAGTCCGACTGTGCCCAGCAGACTCCGCGAACACGGGAGCCGAGTCAAGCCCCGAGAGTTCGAGTTCCG
>Ga0181601_10000084_pt1 | contig 64772 bp, 42 predicted proteins | sample 041ome_8_FD_133020 | JGI IMG/M metagenome (GOLD analysis project Ga0181601, IMG submission 133020) | Coastal salt marsh microbial communities from the Groves Creek Marsh, Skidaway Island, Georgia - 041407BS metaG (megahit assembly) | ecosystem: Environmental > Aquatic > Marine > Intertidal zone... | reverse complement strand
GCGTGGATAGCGACGCGGCGCGGGGTAAGGGAAGACGAGGCGCGGGGAGCGACGAGGACGCGGCTGACGAGGCACGTGGCGACGACGATGGCTTCGTGGACATGTTCGACGAGGAGGGTAAACCGAGACGCGGGTACGTTCCGAAGAAAGGACACACGTTACCGGGGATGAATGACGCGCTCGGGGAGCTTCGAGGGGTTTTGAAAAAAGTGGGCGTTTCGACGCCACGCGCGACTGAGGAGGATATCGATCCGATAAGCAGTGGAGCCGAGGCGGATGGAGAGGCTTCCGAGGTGGAGAATTCATCCATCGGTGAGAAGCGTGACGAGGTTACGCTACCGCCGCCCAAGGCGGAGAAGCCGCAGTGGATGATTGAGCTCGCGGCGAAGAACGCGGCGAAGCGCGCCGCGAACGCCGCTCAGTCAGCCTCTTGAGGGCGCAGTCGTCCGATCGATCGTTCGTTTGTTTAATGTACAACTACAATGAAAATTACATCGAAGGTAATCTTTTACGCTGCCGCTAAGCTAGGAAGTCGTGTTTTGTCGCGTCGCGCCGTTCGCGTTCACAAATGGAGACACTGCGCTTGCGAGCCATCTCGCCGAATCGGCGTCGGCGCATCGCACGACGACAGTTGTCGGCGTTGGCTCGTCGTTTTGGACACTGTTTCGCGACGCGCTCTGCGATTTGATCCCAAGGGCTGACGTGGCAAACGTAAAGGCTCGACTCAGCATGGATGATGAAGATCCAAGTCTGTCTGGCGCATCCGACGCGTCCGCCCGAGTCGCGTAGACTGACACGCGTGTGGCGTCTCGGAGGACTCCGGTAATGTCGATGAAACGCACGCTCACGCGCACATAAGGCTTCGAGTCCCCTCTTCGATCGATTATGAGCATTCTATCCTCTGTAAGAATGCAAATGTCGTGCGATGGCCAAGACAAAGAAGCCACGGCGACGAAACGATCCTTTTCGTGAGAGCGAGTCCTTTTCAGCGTCGCTCGACCGAGAGCTTCAACGGCGTGGTACGGACGTACTGGCTCTGTGTAAGACTCTGGTAAAGGTCTCGGAAGTCGCATGTACGATCCTTCTACCGGTCTTTGGAACGCAAACAGACGTAAGCGTCTCGCGCTCAGTTCTGCGTTGTCAAGAGTCGTCGCCAACATGCGCGTCGCGGCGCTCAAAAAGCCAATCAACGCGCCTTCTACGAAACCGGTGATGCCGTACAACTCCATCCCGGAGAGCGGACCTTCGAGAGCATCGAATAACGCGCGTCCAAAGTTATCAAACGTGCGGCGGATGATGCCAGCCTCTTCGTCGTCAGCCTTTGCGGGACCTGGATCGGACCATCCCAGTCTCCGCGGACGAAGCGCGACGCGACGGTTTGCGAGCGACTCTTCGAGGTTCTCGAGCCAGTTTTCGACAATGTCTCGCGCTTGCGACAACGCGGTTTCGCCAGAGTGCGCGAACGCAGCGATGAGCGCCCGAATCAAACGCGGAAACGCGGTGATGACGGAACCGTGAGAGAGCTCGGCGAATGCTTCGTTGATTTCGCACCATAAACGTTTTGGATCGCCAAGAAGCGAATTGTGCGCCCACAGAGAACCCGCCGCGATGACTCCTTCTCGCCCGAAATGCCTCGCCGCCATCAAACCAACATCCGCCGCCATGAGAGACGTTTGATTGACGTGGAATCCCCTCAGTCTGATTTGTGCGCGATCAACGCCAGCCAAGCCGCGAACCGCGACTGGTAGAAACGGCACGCTCGTGAATGAAAGCACGAGCTCGATGTCGTTTATGATGAGCTCTTGGAGATAAATCGATGAACCACTTATGATTTCGTCTTCTATGGTCCGTTTCGTTTTGCCGCCCCGTCTCATGTTTGCGCTTTGATTGGTTTGCGGTAAGAGGAGCTGTGAATGCCTCGCACAAGACTCTATAGCCTTGGGCACGATTTCGAGCAGCTCGTCGTGTACGTCGATGAACGCCGGAGCCGTGTCCACCTTGAGTGATCTCACGACGGGTAATCCATTCAACTTTTGAACCCAACCGTGGACGTTGAGCTCCAACGCTTGGCGCGATGACCTGTTCCGTTCAGGAATGGCGACGATGACTGGGCGTTTCGCCTTAGCGCTCGTGTGATCGACTTGTACGTTGCTCACTCTCACCGCGCTCTTAAACTCGACGCCGTCGGTTAGAATTTTCGCTGCAATTCCACTCACTCTACCGTAAACGAGTTCTTCGTGTCCATGTAAGACGCTAAATCCAACCCATCCACACTTGAAGCTCACGTCAATGGCACTCGGGCGCTCAGTCTGCTCCTTCTTGACAAGTTTGTCTCGATCAGATTCGTCGTAAGGTCTATTCACCAGAGCGTCTTCGATGATCACCGAACACATCGGACCTTGTCTCGTGACGGTGATTCTCAAGCAATCGCGACTCGTGGTGACTACGGAGTACGACATTGTGCTGGACCCGTCCAGGGGGATCGGCTCTCCGAGTGGAAGTTCGCCGTAACCTATGATGAGAGACCTCGGGAGAGACGAATCTTCAATCATGCGTTCTTCGCTTTCCTTCGGCGCGACAGTCGTTTTCTTTCGCTCCGCCCCGAGCTGATGATACCAGATTGTCGTGTTCGAATGGTTTTCAATCGCGTGGATTCCCAGCACGCCATCCACTCCCGACGGCGTCGATAACAGGACGTTGATTGTTCCATCATCTCGTTCCAGCACCGACACTGTGATAGTCTTTGTGTGAAGTTGGTTGTCGTCACCAATGTGTCGCATCTTCAAAATCGATGCCGAGCAATCCGGAAGCTGGATCGGCTTGGACCATTGGTAGACGCCGTTCTCCGGTCTGAACATGAGCGTCTTTGGGAGTTGAGAGTGTCGATCGAACCAGCGCACCGGTATGCTCGAATTGGACGGGAGTAAATCTGTACTCTCCGTGCCTCCGTGCCTGACCAGCAACGTTTCATTGATAGAACTCTTCAAAATAAACTTTGGTTTAATGTCGATCGTCACCGTGTTGCACAGTTTGTCTGTAGAGTACGCTGCAGAAGTCACGATGAACAAATGTTCACAAACGTCAACGCCCGCGCCTGACGGCACTCGAATTTCGCTAGGCGTTCCAGACAAGTCAATTCTGAAGGCATCGCTCCATTGACCGGACGACGTCAATCTAACGCGCATACGCGGACGTCGATGGATCGAGCGTCGCCAGTGCGCCGCGCTCCCAAGTATACTCGTCCGTTTTTCGAGCCCTTCGTCGATCTCATCTGCCTGTGGCGACTGTAACGGAGTGCCGAAAGCCGGACGCTGGCCGGGTGTCGACGGCGTTACTACGTTCACTGCGTCAGCCGTCAGACGCAGAGACGATTGACGAGTGAGCAGTGGACTATCACCGGTATGAATCTTCGACGATGAACGTATTCTCTTCATGGTTGGCTGCGACTGGTTCTGAGCCAAACGCGCGAGTGGAGATGCTGCCACGGGAGTCTCAAAATTTTCAGCGTCCTCCTCGAATAACTTTGTGGCGACGGGTGACGCAATCTCGTCGATGCGCAGCTCGGGAGGCTCGATGACATGATCCATTCGCTTTCCTACCGTATCGTCTGACTCGCTACCGTACAACATGTCCTCAATGACGAGCGCGCACGACGTCGTATTGTGCACGATGAGCGGAACGGCGCAATGCAGAGTGCGCGCTTGCGTATGTTCATCAATGTAAAACGAGAAACGAAGAGAGACAGCCTGCGTTGACGCCTGTTCACCGCCTTCGAATGGATAGATATCTCTGTTCACGTGATAAATTTCTCCGTTCTCCCTCGCTTTTGTATTCTTGAGATCCAGCGTGTACTCGGGAACAATCAAGTCTTCACACTCGCTGTACCCAATGATCTGCGCCGATATGGAGATTGACCACGTCGGATGAGGAGTCGTAAAGAGGACCGATTCACCAGGGTCGACAACCTGTGCTTCCAGTTGTGAGTCAGAACTCACGTTGCTATGCGTTCGAGCGCTCACGACAATCGGATGCGGTAAAGTGTTTACGAATTGTAGAGGAGCGCACAGAGCAAGCTGGCGATTCTTTCCAGCCGCGTCGTGTTTCACGGAGATTGCGCACGTGTACGGTCGCCCATTTCGAGTCACCGACGAGCAGAGCGAAGACTCGATAGCTTCATCACGTGAGATCAGGTTGTGGAACAACACGGGGGTGCTCCAGTTGAAACCAGTCTCTTTGGAAGACCGACTCTTTGTAAGCGCCGGCGCTGTGGATCGAGAGCGATGCAGCGGGCTGAGGAAAGGTGAGCCAGGTTCAAACGCCTCCCACGTACTTCCATCTTCGAAATGTATTTGCGCCAAATCTTCGCCAGGTGTCACTGCGCGCCATTGGACAGCTCGCGCGCGGCAGAGCGGGATTGGTAACCAAGCCAGATCACCAGGTAAGATTGGACCAAAAATTGTCGCCGGCAAGGCGACGCTCTTTTGGAAGCATAGCACGATTGGACTCCCAGTGCCGTTGACGATTGATACGTCTGACCGCAGCAGAACTTCGTACCGGTTGACGATGCCTTCGCAGGGCCCGATTTCTGCGATTACGCGCGCATGTGAACCATCTTCCAACACGGCATCAAACTCCAAATGCATTTTTTCTTCGTCGACGTTCTCCAGCGATATTGGATCGCCAAAATCGATCGCGACATCGTCCATATCGAGAGAAATGTGAGGCACCGGTTCGCTCATGGTCTTTTGGCTCTCTTCGTCAACATTCTGAGCGATTGGTGAGGCCCAGTAAAAAGCGCCGTGTTCCACGACTCGATTCTGTTCAAGCTTTGGAACTGCCCGTCGCCGTTGAAAATGCATGACGCGAGTTTCACCGGCTGCCGTGCTGCCTTCACCAGCCGGTTTGGGCGTACCGTTGTGAACGAGAGAAAGCGTGTAGTCTACATCAAACCCAGTAGCGTTCGTCATTTGATATGTGCAAGGCCCAAACGTCGTGACAGTCTCGAGATCTGAGATTGGCTTTTTAGCCGCGTCCACTACGACTGTCGCCTTGAGGAAAGCCTCGTATACGCTGTGAGACAACGTGAACTCGATGCCTTCTGAGACCGCTACGCTGATGGAAGTCGGGGACATGTTATCAGAGAGCTTGCAGTGCAATCCGACGAGGATGGGTTCTAGGATGGGTTCCCATGCTGTCTTGACTGGGTGCAGATAGTCAATCTCAAAGTCCATTTTCGCGTCGACGCAGCTCTTTGAGCCGTGTTGAACGCGGCAGTCAATGTTAGAACATATCGCTTGAATGACCGGTACTGCAGTGTTAATCTGGACGTGTTCGAGCTTGGAGGTGAAAGAATCGACAGATAACGAGGCATCGAACGGCGTGTACTTTGTCTTTGGTCTCTGTTCGTACGCCGTGATGGCTTCCATGGTGACGGGCTGGCTTATCACGAGCTCAGATATTTCGCGGAGGAGATGAATTGCAATCTCATTCGCGCAAGCGTGAACTTCGCGCACCGATGTGGTCACTTTCAAAACCTCTGGGCGCATCATGTACGCTTGTGAAGCCAAAGGCACGAATACATCAGAACTGAGCCCGACGACGTCGAGAATCGTAAACATGACGCCGGCGTCCTCAAAGGCATCTTCGTCCTTGTAATAACCAGTCTCCAGGATAAACTCGTGCAACGCAAATGATACGTTTGCGTTAGAGTCTTGCACATATTCGTTAAGTGTAAGCGATTGCCGAGTCTTCAAGCGCAACACGCGGAAAGGCGCCAATGATTCAGCTTCAGAACGCCAAGGCAAGTTGAGGTTCCATTCTCCGGTGTCGACGCTACCAGACACACGTGGTATGGACGTCGAGGCCGTAGAAACCAGCGGTGTCTCTCGAGCAGGAGTGCCTTCCGTAAAAGCTCGCCGCACATCCTGCGCGAGCTGTGCACCGATTATGATGCCAGGGGCGTTCAAATCAAAGACGCCGCCGCCTACTTGAACTTGAAACTCGAGCGCATCTCGCTCCGATTGAACCATAGCGTACGTCGTCTCCACCACGAGCGCTGGACTTTGGAATTCTACTATCCGCACAGCCTCTTTGCTCACTTTTTCGGAGTTGACATACAGCCGAATATTGTCTATGGAAGAGTTGGCGACGATTGCCGAACCCTCCCCATGCGCTCTCACACGCGCATCGTGAATCTCTAGGGACACCACATCTGAATCTTCTCTCACGAGTAATTGCGTCTCTTTCATCACGAACTCAATGCTAGGTAGTTTCGACCCTGAAGATGGACCAGGTTCTACGCCATTCTCTACGAAATGAGGCAGAAGATCAATCACCTTTGCCAACCGTCGAGTCTCGGTCGGAGTAACATCGATGATTGAGGACCCAACTTCTATGTTAAGCATCGTCTCTGCACTGAATGTATGGATAGCGTGGACATGTCTCAGCGAGATTAATGAATGCGTCGCTTCTCTGCTCACCAGATCTAAGGACATTTGCTGAAACTCTGCCTCGACGTGACCGGCGTTGCCTCGCATGTCCATCACTTGGGTGGACAACATGATGATGTCGTCCCACGGTGAAGCGACCGACTCTTCAAATAACTTGATTGACAGTGGAGCTATGGAGCCGTGCAAGAACAAAGAGTTGGATGGCTCAATTTCAAAAGTCTCCACACATTCCCAAGCGCTGTCAAAATCGTGTTGGATCGGCCTGAGTTGATGTTTTGGAATGGAAGAGATTTCTGTCGAACACGCTTCCACTTTCCGAGAAGCATTGACGACCTTTTCGAGCATTTTAATCATCTGCTTGGTCACTCGAGCATTCACCGCACTCATTTTCACCGTACCAGCGATCCGAGAGCACACGTGCGTCTTCAAAAACGGTACACCATGAGAGCATTCTAAAACGTTCACGTCGCCGTGTTGCGAATCACTGTGGGTACCGCTGATGGTGTCGATGGTTGACTTGAGTTTCCACGCGCTGGACGAACCTTTCATAGCCACGTCGATTCCACTAACCTTATATTGCAGTCGACTTGCGTCAGCCTGGACGACAAGCTCCACCAAGTCAGCTCCAAACCGAATGCCAGATTCAACCGCCGATGGCGTCGACGCGCCCGCCGCAGCCTCTTGTATGACGCATTGAAAACGAGACTGCATAGCGTTGAGCGCTGCCAAACACTGATAACTAATGTTGATCGATAACGGATTGAGATTAACGATTGTCAAATCCGAATCGAATCTTTTGAGTTCGTTGGTCACCGTGAGTTTGGCACCCGAAAATATTGGCGACGCGCTCCCGGGCGCACACATCCATGCTCCGTCGACGCTCACAAAAGTACGACACAGAAGAGCAGACTTTGTGAGCTTCTCCAACGCTCGCCATGCGTCATCTAAGGTGTAGGCGTGTTCCATTTCTGTCGTCGCATCGTTTATCAGCTGTGTGACATCCAAAGTGCGAGTCCGCGCGCCATTCTCGACGCACATTACAAACTTTTCGCAACCCGCGACGAGCAACAGAGCACCCTTCTCGTCTGAGAAATTCACTCTGATTGACGACGCCTCCAAGACCATCGGTGCAGCGCTCACGCTCTCCCCAAGCTGACTGATGACTTTGAGTCTACATTGAGGCGAGCTTGTGTTGAGAGCGGTCGCAGCGTTGGATAAGGCGGTGATGAATGGAGTTTGACTCGCGTTTGCAAAACTCACCAGCAACTGCGCCGAGGATGCTCTCATCGACAAATGCATCGGGCTAATCTTAATGTGCGAAAATGTCTGGACGTTCAAGACGTGACAATAACTCGGGTTGATCTTCGCCGTCACGAATGGTTCGTCGTTCTCCCAATTGTAACGCACCGCCTCCTGCGCGTCGCCACTGGTAAAGTCCCAAGCGAAGACGCTGCCAACAGTGACAACCGCATCGCTCAACACGCCATGATCGTCGCTGTGGAGCAAGCCTTGCGAAGCTATGATATCGCATACGCGAATTTTGAGCTTATTCTCGTGCCTGTCTCGCAGCTGCAAGTCAATCGCAGGGATTGCCAACGATAGAGTGGCACCACGGCTGACGTCTGCAGCGCTCTCAATCTTTGCGACTTTTTCCTTTGGTCTCATTACGTATTTGTACGCTCGCGATATGTAACTAGAGCTCTTCGTAAACACACTACCAGTGTTTCTGCGCTTCGGCGTCTGCACCGGGCGAGGTTCAGCGAACCCTTTCGTCTGTGTGCCGTCATCAAACAATTCAGACGCCGTGTACGACGCTCGGTATTCTGGGAACATTCCATCCAATTCACCTTCTTCCTCTCTCTCTCTCTCGACTCTACTCCTCGCGATCGCGTCGAGCACGCTCACATCATCATCCGAGAGTCTACTTTCGAAATCTGACAGGTGGCTAGGCATCCGAGCGACGCCACCTCGCACGCGCTCGACGAGGACATCGACATACGACTCCACCATGGCGCGTTGGTGACGAAGATTCTTCAGCGTACGCTGACGGTGTCTCTCTCCTCTCGGTGCGCACGCTCTAACGGCGTATCGCCACCAATCAATGGGTTGAGCATTCGTCGTCGGTCTTCTCTCGCCGTGTTCGAGCCGCTTGCTCCACATTACTAGGTCATCGACCACTCGGCTCAGCATTGACAGTTGAGACGCACACAGCTTGACGCCCACGTCGTCTACGACGTCCACCTGCATCGTGTACGCGCTTACGTCTGGATGCGATCGCCGCGTCGCGCGAGCGCGCCGTCGCAATCGAACATCGATTCGCAAACGTCCGTACGGTCCCAAGACGTGCGCCTCCGGTAGCGAACCATCGTTCACGCTCAACGCCAAGCCGATGATTTCCACGCGCTTCTTCGTGTCTCCACTAAACGACAAATCGTCCTCTTCTGCCGCGAGTCGCGCGCGTTTTCGCGGCGTCATCCCCGAACCTACGTCATCTTCGCTCAAACTCGACGTCGACGGTGACGGTGAGATTGTCTCTCGCGCTATGTCCTCCGTAACATTCTCTGCGACGTCCTCCTCCGTCGACTCGCTCGCCGTAGTCACTCTGATTCCATCCACCGATGCGCGCACCTCCACCGCCACAGCACCGTCACCACCACCACCCTCGATCATCGTCACCCCGTACTCGTACGAAACCTCCACGCGTCCGATATCCAATCGTAACCGCTCCAGAATCGCCCCAAGAATGGCTTCTTTCCATGACGAAGCCGACGCGTTGTTGGCCAATTCGCCTTCCGCCCGCTCCCTCATCACGTCCACCATCACCTCCACCGCCCGTTCCCTCGCGTCCCGTAACCTACGTAACTCCTCCACATCCACCCCACGCCTCGCTGCGTCCTCATCCGTCATCCCCGACGCGCGTATCGTCACTTTTCCCAATGCGCAACGCGCGGATTCCTTCTGGCCGCCGCCAACGACCGTCGACCGAAACAACGACCCCACGCTCGGCGCGTGCGCCACCTCCACTCCATCCACCTCGAGAGCATCAATCTCAAACGGTAATCGTAGCTCCTCCGCGATGACTTTACCGCGAAACGTGAGTTTACCCAGCGTCAGCCGTCGCGAAAAGAACAACGAACGCACCCGCACGTTGGACGCGTCCAATCCACTCGAGACGTATCGTCGCAACAAACGCGCGAGGATCGGGGCGAGGACGGTGTGTAACCCAATCATGACGGTTCGTCCCTCTCTGTCGCGTCCCCGGTGTGCGTTCCCGTCCCCCGCGCGCGCGTGCACCGGGGCGGTGTGACGTCAATGCAGAATTTTGGTGGATTGTTGGGTGGCTGACTCACTCGGACGCGAACCGACTGACTCACTCAGACAACCTCGACGGTGCGATGCGTTTCCGACACAAGGAGGAAAATGAACCCATGGGATGCACATCATTATTCATACGGTGTTTATAAAATTAGGCATCTAACAGTGTGAAGATCGAACAATCGATGGATGGATCGAACCGACGCGGAGAACAACCGCGCGTGAAGCGAAAGCGAGAGCGAGATTAGACCGGTTGAGGCACGGCATCCGGCGCGGATTCAACGTCGCCGTCGTTCGGTGCGAGCTCTTCGTCAATTTCGCGATCGGATACGGGCGGTGGACTCTTCCCCTTGGCGACATCGTAGCCTTTTCTGCGCTCGCGAGGCACCGGACCCACCGAAACGACGCTAAATTCGGCGTTGAGGACGTCGTATCTCGACGTGGTGAGCATGCGATTGGCGAAAGCGGCGGCGCTGAGTCTCTTGGTGTAATCGTTCCCCATTGTATCACCTCTCGCGACATCAATGTCTTGCATGCGAACGTCAAAGGCGTTATCGACGAGCGTGAGCGCGTAGTCTCCGTATACGACATTCGTCGGTCCGTTGCCTCGCAACTCACCCGTTCGCACCACCGTGTACGTCCATCCATCCGCGACACCCCCGGGCTTCACCTCCTTCGCTGCCCTCGCCCGAATCATCTCCTCCGCTTCCCACGCGTCATCCAACGGCGCCCCACCGCGGAACGTCTTGCGATTCATGTACTTCCACGGATCCGCGTCTCTTCGTTCGACGCCCACTCGGCTCAACACAACCACCCGTCTCAATTTTTTACACTCGCCCGCGTCCACCGCTCGCATCACCCTCTCCACGCTTTCTCTCAATTTTTTCGGCGTCTCTTCGGCGAACACCACGCACGTCGTCTCTGCGAGCAACGCGCGCATCGCGTCGTCGTCTCGCGTCGACACCGTCGCCGCCCCGGCGTCCTTCAACATTGCGAGCTTATCCGCGTGCGGATACACCAACTCCTTCGCGCGCACGTCTCGCGGGTTCTTCACCCCTTCAAACGCTTCCGCCGGCATCGCGCACGCCACGCGGGCGTCGATGGACTTATCGTTTTCGCGCAACAGCGTCGCCGAGGACTGCGCGAGGCGTTCCATGGCGCCGGTGACGACGACGAGGTCGTCCGAGCTCAACGCTCTGTGAAGGTGTCGTCGGTGTCGCGTTCGGTTCGTCGGCGTCGTCGTGGATGCGGCGCGTCGACGAATCGCGCGCGACGTCGAGACGGACGATGACGCCGGACACGCCGACGCCGACGCGCGCGTGACGCGCGCGCATCGGGTCGCGGATGCGTCGACGACGACGACGCGCGTGGATGCCGAGAGCGTTGTCGGCATTGCGAGGCGTCACGAAGTGAAGTGCGGCATGTCGACGCTTCTTCGGTGCGGCACCGTCGAACGACGTCCCGATGAGAGGGCGCTCCGACGACGGGTGCGACGCGAAAGACGCGTCGCTCGCGGGTCGTCTCGTCGCGGTGTCCGGGTCGTCCGCGCGGAAGGTGGGTCGTTCGAGTGTGGACACTTTCCAGCCTGCGCTGGGTGCGCGAACGTGACCGATCCGACGACGCCAGAGGTGCTCGAACGGGCGGTCGAGTACTTTGCGAACGTGCCGTCGACGTCGAGGACGTGCGGGACGACGCACACGACGTTTAGAGGGGCGTCGACGGGGTGGCGGTGCAAGGCAAAGTTGGCGGTGAGAACGTCGCCGACGGCTGCGTTGGCGTTGGGGTTGTTTCGTCGCGGAACGCACGAGTTGGAACCGATAGAGACGTGTGCGGTGTCGCATCCAGCTATAAATGATGCGGCAAGGATTGTTCGGGACGTGTGCGTGGATGTTGGCGTGGAGCCGTACGACGAAGGGGATGGAAGCGGGGAGTTGCGATACGTCCAAATTGTAGCGTATAGCGAGACGCGTGGGGCTTGGAACGTCTCGACGGATGTCGACGCATCTACGTGCGTCGCATTGGTGTGGAACGCACCGGTGGCGAACGGGTTAACGGATCGAATGCGCGCGGTGTGCGAGGAGATTGCGTCGAGGAGCCACGGTAGGATTCGCGGGATGTGGGTCAATTTGCAAAACGCCAAGACGAATTCCATTTTTGATCCGGTGGGATGGACACATGTCCTCGGCGAACGCATGACGTTTCTCGAGACTCCCCAAAACGAGCAGAGGGTATATTACCTCCCGGGCTCCTTCATGCAGGCGAACACTGAGGCCTACGGGGAACTTTTGAAGCGCTTACCGTCGCACGTGCCGAAGGGTTCGCGCGTGGTCGAAATGTTCGCCGGCGTCGGCTCGATCGGATACAGTTTGGTGACGAACGAAAACCTGGACGTGCGCAGCGTGCGTTTCGTCGAATCCTCGTCCGCCGTCGCCGAAGCGTGGGAGCGTACGCGCGATGAACTTCCTGAGGAAATGCGGGCGAAAGTGAGCCTACGCGTGGCCAAGGCGGAGCGCGTGGCTGAGGAATCCACGACGGATTGCGACGTCTTAGTCGTCGACCCGCCGCGGAAAGGATTGGATGCGAAACTTCGCGCCCTTCTCACGAGCGATAGTTTGAGTGATGATTTACAAACGCTCATTTACGTTTCTTGCGATTTAAATTCATTCATGAGGGACGCGGATGAGCTCATGGATTCCAAAAAGTGGCGTCTCGCGCATCACGAATCTTTTGTGTTCTTTCCGGCGACAAATCACATCGAAACCTTTGCAGTCTTCTCCAGAAGGTGACAGACGAGCAGTAGCGACTTAGAAGAAGTACCGTAGACGAATTAGTGAGCACTAGTAGAGGGTTTAATATTAAATTGACAACTGCTAATCTTTCTTGAGAATGAAAATATTGGAATGCATGCCGAGACATCCGGTGATTTGAGCGCACAACGTCGTGGCGCGATGAAGCAACATGAAGAGCGCCGCGCCGAGAAGGGTACCGCTCAAAAAGGCGTGACCGGTGGGAATGAGCGTGGTGAGAATCATGATCAATGCGCTCAACCAGTTGAAGAGCGGGAAATCCGGATCAGAGACGCGAAGACGCATAACGCTCGTCTCGGCTTCGGCGAAGAGCAACACGCTCGTGGCGTGCGCAAGCGCAAGATTCGGAGCGAAATAGAGGCAAACGCCGTGGAAGATTTCGTTTGCGATGCAAAGCACGGCGATGAAAATCGGGTTTCTGTGCTCAGGCCAGTGATCGGAGGCTTGCTTGGGATCCATGATGGTTTTGTAAAAGGTCATCCCTCGCGAGAGCGCGCCAAAGAGGGCGCCAAAGCCGACAGCGAGCGACATCGCGCCTCTCTCGCCCAACACTGGAAGCGTCATCGTGACGGCATTCAGAGCGTCCACGCCCGTGAAAGCCAGGGTGATTATCAGTAGTTGCAGACAAATTTGCATCTCTTGCACGTCGAAGAGCGAGTTGACTGGAAGCCGACCCGTGTACGTGCTCGAAACCGTGTCCACGACAAAGAAAATCCTACCCGAAGTCATCGTCACGACGGACATCAACCTCGTCATCGGATTCGCGAATCCAAAACCGAGCATGTCGACAAACATCACGCCGTACACGCACGTGCATACCGCGTCGCATCCGTGATCGACAACCTCACCCAACGGCGATCCGCTCTTTGTCCTTCTCGCCTGTTTCCCATCGATGCCATCCGCCGTCTGATACGCAAACATCAACGCCGCGCACGTCACGTACACCCAAGCTGGCGCTTCGTGCGCCAGACCCGGAGAGAACCCCCAAATCATGACGTAAGCAATCAAAACCAACATCAACCCACCAAAGGTGAGCGCGTTCGGCGCGATCCACATCGGACACCAACGTTCCACGACGTACGTCCACCACTTTTCCAGGAAAATCTTTTCAAACAACGACGGCGTCGGCGACGTATACTTGTACGAATGCACTTGCGAACACGTGCGCTTATGCGCACCAACGTGTGCGCGTTCTTCGTGTGCGTGGCACTTGGCGTCTTCCTTCGATCCGTCGTGTCCACCGAGCGTGAGAAGGTCAAGTCGCGACCGCCGAATCGCTTTAAGAAACATGGCGAACTCGTTCACTCGTTCGCACGACGATGCGTCTATCTAGCTATATATATATCACGCGTGTGTGTCTCGCTCGCTCGCTCTCTCGATCGCTCGAACGATCGACTGCGCTCGTGTCTTCCGACTCGCGTGTTGACATGTGTGGGAAAGACAAGATGATGACTTTTTGAACAAACCTTTTTACAACAGACGCGCGTCGCGTCGAAAATGATACAATATTAATGAATGCCGACGAGATTGGCGTAGTCTGGACAGAGGCGACGACAGTGACGAAAAAGACGCATGGCGGACATGGCGTCACCAGAAGCTTCGGCGCGCATGGCGTCCTGGTGTAAACGATACGCCTCGAGACCTACGGCGTCGTCGAAGAGGGGCGGCTCGCGTCGATACATTACGTCGGTGCGAATGATGCGCTTGAGATGACCCTCACCGACGGGAGCGCCCTCGTGAGGGATGTCCTGACGGAAAACGAGAACGGAGCCTCGCTCAACTGGAGCGGCGTCGACGATCCACTCCTTGGGCCAGCGGTAACGGTTGAGATCGTCGAGGATGAACTTGTTTGGCGCCGCGTCGGACGGCGGAACGAACAGAGACGTCTCACCTCCCCGTTCGCAATCGTTCAGATAAACGAGCACGCTGTACAACGATCGACAGTTGAAATCACGAATCGTCGCCCCGTCCGTGTGCGGGGAAAAGTGCCCCGAGGCGTCGTATCGATTGAACAATAGATGATCGTTCACGCCGCACGCGACCCATTTGCCCTCCGTTCCCGGCTCGGCGAGCGGATGCGACGCATCCACGATCACCTCCTCCTCCACGTGCGCTCGCAATCGTCTCCACAGTTCATCTGCAATCGTCGTCGAGTGTACTTCGACCGTGTCTGCGTTTCTAAAATCCGATCCGCGTCGATCATAATCGTTCGCGGCGTCGGCCGACTCGGACGTTCCAGCCGTCGCTCGCCGCGCCTCCTCCTCTGCGCTCCAAAAACTATACCCCGCTCGCTCCGCCGCCCGCATCAACGCCTCGCACTCGTCGTCTCCGACGCACCCGCGGACGATGAATGCGTCCAGCGGCGCCGCGCACGTCACGACGCGCGTCGGCGGCGCGTCGGCGCTCTGCCGCTGACTCAACGCGGTGTCGAACAGCGCCTTCGCCTCCTCGCTCGCGCTCGCGCGTTTATCCACCGGTGTCACCGATCGCTGGTCGACGTCGACGAACACCGACGTCGACGACGACCGGGATGCGTCCGCGAGCGACGGCGCCGGCGCCGGCGCCCACTCGGAGGGCGTCGACATCGACATCGGTTCGGATTTCGACGCTTCACTCAATGGCGCGCGCTGTTGGATAACGAAGAAAATGGGGCGCGCGTCACCGCTGACGCCGTCGTTTTTGAAGACGACGACGACGCGCGGTGGTGATGGACGATGCATCGGACGCTCGCGATCGGTCGCGACGGCGGCGACGTTCGGTGGACGACGCGTGGACGGTGTCGAAAAGAAGAAGAAGATGATGATGATTACGACGCAACGAACGCCTCGGGAAGCACGACGACAGAGACAGAGAGGCGTCGTGGCGGTGAATGCGGTGGCGGTGATACCGGAAGCGGCGTTTACCATCGCGACGACGAGCGTGATGCCGCTGTACGCGGCGATGATTGCGTTTCCACGCTCGGAAAAGGTGTTCAAGCTGGTGTCGAGCAAGAGCACGTTTTGGTTGCTCGGCGCGTGTTATCTGGCGGCGGCGTACGCGTCCTTCACGTCGACGGATGTCTTCGAAGCGGTGCGACGGGTGATTATGAACCCGGGTGAAGGGATGTTGAATAAATCGGTGAGCTTGCTCTCGGGGTTTTTAGCGACGGCGGAGACGGCGTCGAGCGCGTGGGTGCATTTGCTCGCGTTGGATTTGTTTGTCGCGCGTTTCGTGTACATGGATAGCGCGCGATGGAGCGCGAGCGTGGGGGATTTGGTGGCGAGAATACCGGTGCGTCACTCATTGGTGTTGTGTTGCATGTTCGGTCCGCTCGGCTTGATGTCTCACGCAGTGACGAGATGGTTTTGGAATACGTTTGTCACCACAGATATCGTGTGAAGAAGGAATGCGTCAAGTGACGAAAGACGTCGTCGTTATTCATTGTAATGTACTATGTGTAGAGCTCGCTCATCGCTGGTGCCTAAGCTTCTCCCGCTTTGCGCTTCGATCCTACGTTGATCTTAAACAACCCCGGGTTGGCTGCGGACGACTTTTCACCCGACTTGAAATCGGATTTCGCCGCCTTGACGAGCGCGTTGACGCGAGCTATGTAATCTGGAATTCTAAACTTCTTCGCGCAGCCGTCGTACGCCATGTAACGAATCTTACCGAAAACATCGCGCTCTTTCCACCCTTGGTCGTGCACGCCGACGATCGACCACATGCAACCGACGTAACCACTCGGATCTCGGCCGTCGAGAGAGTACTTGTCGTTGAGGAAAATGGCAAACTCGAGCGCTTGTTCCGGAGACGCCGTCCACTCGAGGATCTTCTTCGCCCAGTACATGCGCAAAAAACCGTGCATCTTACCACCGTATCGAAGTTCGCGCTGCGCCGCGTTCCACAAATCATCGTGCGTCTTGGCGCGCTCGAATTCCTCGAGTGTGTACACGTACGGGCGCTTGTCGCCCGCGTGAATGCGCAGAGTATCCTTGGCCCAATCGTACTTTTGCCCTTCGATGGAATCGTACTTTGGGCTGTAGTAGCAAAAGTTATCCGAAAGCTCGCGGCGAACGACGAGCTCTTCGAAAAAGGACTCGTACGCTTTCGGGGACGCCTTGCCGCACGCCTTTTTGGCGTCCAAGGCGCAGCGTTGGCCAGAAATTTGGCCAAAGTGCAACCACGGAGACAAACCGCTCAACGCTTGCGGCTTCACCGGATCGTTTCTCGATTCGTAAAGTCGCATGCGCACGTTCACAAAGTCGTCCAGGATGGCGGCGGCAGCCGTCTCGCCCGGAATGGCCCAAGTCACCTCTGGCACCGCTTGGCCGCGCTCGAGCGCCTCGGCGATGATTTTATCCCATTCAATATCGTCGAGCTTCGGCCCCTCGTAAGCCGCCAGTCCATCAGGGATCTCTGGAAACTCGTGTAAAAACTCGTGGTACCTTTTAGCCAGGCGCCCGCGCAGCGTTCTCGCGCCAACCTCGAGCTTGTCGCTCGCTTCCCAGCACGGCACCACGTTGTGCGCGTCGCACTCCTCCACGTGCACGCCGCGAGACTCGCACCTGCTCGCAAGCGACTTTCGCCAAGCTAATCCATCGCGAAGCGGCGAAAAGTCGCACACGATTGCCTTGGCTCCAATCTTCTCCGCCAGCTGATCGATCGCCACCGCTGGATCATCGCCGAACGTCATCGTAAAGTGCAAACCGCGCGACTTTGCCTCGCCCTCGAGCTCGCGAAGACCTCTGAGCATGAACCCGAACTGTCTAGCCCCTGCGCCGAGGTACTTTGTGAGCAGATTGAACGCAATCACCACCGGCGCATCGTTGGCGCGCGCGATATCGATCGCGCGCAGCAAGGCCCAGTTATCCCGCACGCGTTGGTCTCGACTCATCCAGTAGATGACCGGCGCCTTGGCCGAGGGTTCATCGCCGGCTTTCGGAGCCTTAGTCCCGGACGTGAGCGTCCGATACCGTTTCTTCGCCTTGCACAGCGCATCGTTCGCCATGTCTGTCGCAGATTCACCGAACGACGCGCGCGTCGCTGATTGAAGTTTGCGCATCTCAAAAAGTGCACAAGAGTGCGAGCTGACGTCACACTCTGGCTGGCGACGCGTGGAAGGATGTCTGCGACGACGACGCCGCGCGCGAGCGTCACGCACGACGTAAAATGCTCCGAGATGACGCACGCGCGACGTCGCGCGCGATGCCGTGCCGCGTCGACGTCGGGATCGACGGATAAGGCGTTCGAGTACGCGCCAAACACGCTCGGTTGGGGCGTGAAACGCGGCGCCATCGACCCAAGAGCCGGTGCTGAGTTGCTCGCGAACCCGAACACGCACGGATATTGCGTTTACTCTCACGCGGATTGGGCGCACGCGTACGTGACGGCGGACGGCGAGCACGATTACGCGTGCGAGGCGTCGGCAGAGAGCGGTTCAGCGCCAGAAGAGTTGAGAGGCGGGACGCTCTATCGCATTGGTCCGGGATTATTCAAGCGCGGTGGGAAGGATTACGCGCATATGCTCGATGGTGATGGGCTCGCACTTCGGTTCGCGTTCGATGAGAGCGGGAAATCGATGCGGTTCACTTCGCAGTTTGTGCGAACCGAAGAGTTTCGTAAGGAAGAGGCGAGCGACAGCGTGTTGTACCGAGGGACTTTCGGCACGATGAGAGACGGCGGCGTTCCCGCGAATTGGTTTGATTTGCACACGAAAAATCTCGCCAACACGAACATTATCTCGTGGGGTGGGCGAGTGCTGGCGCTCTACGAGGCGGGACAGCCCATCTCGCTCGATGGCGAAACGCTCAAGAGCTCGGGCGTGGACAGTTTAGAAGGACGTTTGGAGCCCGGAGAGTACTTTACGCTCGGGCTTCCAGAGCCCATAGGATCGATTATTGAGCGCTCGTCTGGTCTTGGCGGCCGGGCGTTCACGGCTCATCCTCACATCGATCCGAACACCGGGTTTCTGTGCGGATGGGGATGGCGATCGCGCGTGACGCAAAAGGCTGTCGAGATTTCGCTGTGGGAGTGGGATAAAGATTGGAACGAGCGCGGACGTCGCGATTACGTCATGGAAGGATGCGAAGCGGCGCCGCACGATTTTGGCGTGACGGCTAAGTGGTACGTGATGATTCAAAACAGGCTTGGTATCGATCCGTTGCCGTTCCTCGCCGGGGTGAAAGGTGCGGGCGAATGCCTCATTTCGCAACCAGAGGAACCGTTGCTCGTGCATTTGATCCCGAGATCCACCGCGCTGAGTTCGACGTCGACGGCGCCATCCCCTGTGGTTGCTACCGGTCCGAAGGAGTCGTTTGAAATTCACGTTGCGTTTGCTCACGACGGCAGAGCTTTGTGTCGAGGCGAAGAGAACGAAGACGAGGATGAATGGGTCACCGCGTACACAGCCGGATGGGATAAACTTTCACCTGGCGTTTTCCTCGGGGAATGGGGCTCGAGCGATCCTTGGCCATTTGAAGTGCCGACGAAGCTCACTCCAGATTTCAACAACATTCCGCGCACGCTGCTCTGGATGTACGAAATCAACGCGACAACTGGAGAGGTGAAGCGCCAACCTGCTCCAGGATGCGAAGACTTGTGCATCGACCATCCGCACGTTTCTCCGCTTTACGAGGGAAAACGCGAGTGCAGATACGTCTACGCATCTTTAAGCAATGAGATGCGAGTGAGTGGTCCTCCTCTTGGATACGTGCGAATCGATTTGAAGACTGGAGAATTGCAAAAGTGGTACGCGTCCAATCGTTCGTTTTGTGAAGAGCCAGTCATCGTGCCGAAGAAGAACGGCGTCAACGAAGACGACGCATGGCTACTGGGACTGATTGCGGACCACTCTGTTGAGAACGAATCTGGTGTGTCGAGACTCGTCGTCCTCGATTGCGCCAACTTGTCGGCGGGACCCGTCGCGCAGTTTCCGCTCCAGAATAGAATCCCGCACGGCTTGCACGGCATGTTTCAGCCCGCTCGCGGCGCTTAGATGGACAATTGTAAGTATTAGTAAAAGAATGTTTCGTCGTTGTGTTTGCAAACGTAGTGCAAGTGCGAATTACAAATGAAATTCAACGATTACTTACCGCTGAGTTCCGCGCTGATTTGGTCGAGGCTCTTGCCCTTTGTCTCGATGATGTAGGATTGGGTAAAGATGTAGCCCAAGAGGGAAAACGCCCCGAACGCGAGATAGACGGTGCTTGCGCCGTAAAATTCCACGGCGGGCAAGAATCCTTGACCGATGCAAAAGTTAAAGAACCAGTGTGAAAGGAAGCAGAGCGCCATGCCTCGCGAGCGCACCGCCGGCGCGAAAATCTCGGAAGACAAGAGTCCTGGCACCGGACCGGCGCCCATGCCGAAGATGAACACGTATGCGATGACAGAGACGAGAGAAAGCGTCGGAGCCATGGCCATGACGGGGAACGCGGCAGCGGCCGCCAAGCCCACGCAGCAGAACGACATGCCGAGGAACGAGTAGGACAAAAGCGGTTTTCGACCCATCTTGTCGAGCAATCCGGTGGCGATGACGCTACCGAGAATGTTGACGATACAGACGACGACAGAGGCGAGGACGCCCGATTCGATGCCAGCCGACTGGAAGATGCTCGTTGAAAAGTAAATGATGGCGTTGATCCCCGCAAACTGTTGAATGAAAAAGAGTGTGGGTCCCGTGAGCAACGCGCGACGGTTCGTCTTTGCTTGCAAGACTTCTCTCCAGGTCGCCACCTTTGTCGGCGCGTTTCCATCCGGGTTTTCCGCGTTGACGTCGCCAAACTGTTTGATCTCAATGGCATCAGCCTCCTCGAATCGCCCCTTTGATCGCAACCACGACGGGCTCTCCGGAATCCGCTTCGCGAACACGGCGAGCGCCGCCGCCGGAGCGAGCGCGATCCAAAACATCGTCCTCCACCAAGACGGATCGACGAGCGGATCCTGCAGCGGGAGCCCGAGAAGAACGGAAATGAGAATACCGAGACCGATGGAGAGCTGCGGGCCGGCTCCCAAGATGCCTCGATGCGCGGGAGGCGCGAGTTCGCTGATGTACATGGGAACGAGAATCGACACCAAACCGACGCCGAGACCCGCAAAGGCTCGACCCGCGAGCATAGAGCTCAACCCCATCGCCGTCGCGCACGCGACGCTCCCAATGGCGAGCGCGACGCCAGCCACAGACAGAGATGACTTGCGCCCAATCTTATCCGCCAATCCACCGGCGATGAAACTCCCCGCCGCGGCGCCAAAGAGCATCGAGCTCACCACGGCGCCCTTCGCCGCGACGTCCGAAACGATCCCGATATCCCTCGCCAGCGTTTCCAACGCCGGATTCACCACTCCGCAGTGATACCCGAACGAAAACGCCCCGAACGCGGCGACGAGGACCGGAAAATACGCGCGTCTCAGCGCCTCAGCCGCGTCCAGCGGTTTCGACACCAATCCGTCCGCGTCTTCGTCATCCCCACCGAGCGCTCGCATCGCCGTCCCTCGCGACGACGACGACGCGTACGTCACCGTCGACGTTCCTCTCGCGCGCGCCCCGATCCCGCTCCCCCGCATCATCGGCGCCGACTCCCCGTCCGAGAGGTTCGCGTCTGAAATCTTCCTCGTCGTCGCTATCGCTACCGTTGACGCCGTCGCACCTGGTGCCCGCGCGAGTCCTCGCGCGCGCTTCAAGGCGAGCCCACGCCGCGCGCGCCCTTCGCCGCCGCGACGGTGGTTTCCTCGGTCGGCGTCCGCGACGGCGGGTCCCTGTCGGTGATTCGCGGTTCCAACGGCCGCGCGCATTCTTCTGAGGATGACGAATGCGCGGGTGGATGCGTCACACGCCGCCGCGATTGGAATTTCGGTTTCGGTTTCGGCGATGATGCGGCGAGGGGTTTCGGTGATGGCGCGGGCGATGCTCGCGACGAAGGGCGACGCGACGACGACGCGGACGATCGGAACGAGCGTCGCGCGCGAGGCGAAAGCGGCGGTCGCCAAGGGGAAAGGTGGCAAGGCGGGTAAAGGTAACGAGTGAATGGTTTTTTTTAATGAATCGGGTTCGATTCGCGACGACGGACGGACGGACGGACGCGTGAATGGTGGTGATCACGACGATGTGAGTGTGTGATTGATGACTGACGGTTCGATTTCGGGTTTATTTTTTTGCCGTGGACGCAGAGGGCGGCGAAGGCGGCGCCGCGAGGGCGAAAGGACGAGCGAGCGAGACGCACGCGACGGGGTTAAACTATTTAAAGACGGGTTCGGATCCAGAGTTGGGGCCGGATGATGCGTATCCGGATTGGTTGTACACGCTGTTGGAGCCAAAGGAGAGTTTAGGGGGTTACGAGCGGAGGATCGCGGCGTTGAAGGAGGAAGGTTTGGACTGGCAAACCGAGTTTTCAGCCGAGGACGCGGCGAGGTATCGAAAATTGGAGAGATTGGCGAGGATGAAGGCGAACAACGCGCTTCGCGCGAAAAAGTGAGCGGCACGTGGTGCGCATAGTTTGATTGATGAGATTGTTGTTTGTTTTGTAACGAGAAGGTTTTTACATGGTAGCGAAGACGATTGATTTTAGGCGGACGCCGGCACCGCCTCGGGCGCGGCTTGATCCGCAATGGCAGTTTCTTCAAACTGGTGCGCGTGCTCGGCGACGAGCTTTTCCCACTTGAGCTTGTCATATTCCTCAGGAGTTAAGAAGTCCGGGTCCGCGTACGAACGCCAGCTCCACATGTGGCACTCGCAACAGATTGTTTCCGACTCGAACTTCTTCTTCCCGCGACACCAAGTCTGAGTAAAGTGATGCTCCTTGGTGTTCATGGACCCACACGACAGGCACTCGGGAAACCTCTCGTTCTGCTTCCATCTCGAAATCCACTCGTCCACGGTCATGATTTTCATACCAGCTCCGACGGATGGGTTAATTTCCACGGGGTCGCCTGTCGCGTCCGACGAGACGCGTCCGCGTCGAATCAGTCAGGTTAGTCAGTCTATACAACGCATCGATCGCGAACGCATCCACGGCACAGAACGAAGATTTAAAAGCGCGCGCACCATTCATAATTTTGCGCCACTCGGTCGTGTGCACGAGCGCCTTGGGATTCGCGTTCACATCCGTGTAAATCTCTGCTCGAAGATTCTCAGCGTACGCGTGCGTCATGTCGGGCTCCTCCTCTTCCTTTCCATCCTTTCCCGCTCCGTCCGCAGTCGCGGGCGACGCTTTCACGAGCGAGTCTTCGTCTTTGTTCTTCTTTTTCGACTTGGATTTGGACTTTTTCGGCGCCATCTCGTCCGTCTCGCGCGCGCGCGTGTGTGGTCACGCCGTCTCGTAACGCTAAAAAAAACGCTCGGAAAATGACGATCAAACCGCACAACCACCGCTCGAGCTAACTAGGCTATAATGTTACAACAGGCTAGACGCGCCGCTCTCATCTTTGAAGGAAGCGAGCCTACTGAATTCATCGCGAGTGGTTGATAAATAAATCACCGAGGCGAGCGTACAGGGGACCAGATACACCAAAGCGGGCTGACCTTCGCCCGTGACGAGATTGGCGGCGATTGCTAAAAGCAACCCGGCGACGTAGGCGGAGAGCGAAGAGCTGAAAAACGCACGACCGCTCATGCTCGATGGGATGGACATGGCGTCCTCGCTGATGTCCTCCGCAGAGTCGTAAGCGAGCACGGCGGCGTCGCCGGCTCTTTTCCCGATACCACTCTTGTATCCATCATTCTCGATGTCGTCCGCGTCCGACGCCGGCTGCTCGCCGGATTCAACCAACGCGCGTTCGGTTTCAAATATATCCATAAACGCGCCGGCGGCAGCGGAAGCTCGTGCGCGCAAATCTGTCGATCGGAACGCGTCGTACCGAAGCATCAACGCACACAAGAGACCGGGAACGGCGATGTCTCCCAGACCGAGAAGGCTAAAGGGAAACGCGTCGATGGGCGCCGGGTTGAGCACGTCCTCGAAACGAGGGAAGAGCAATCGAAACGGCCCGTTAAAAGACTGATTCGTCGCCACAGACATCATCACATTTTGCCCCACTACGGATTCGCTCTTAAATACCCAAAACGCGTCGTACGCGAGCAATCCACAAAGCAACGTAGCGCAAGATTTGAAGGAACCAAACCCGATGACGGATAAGAAATCCGTGACGATGAAGCACGCTATAGCGTTGTTCAACGTGAAATTCTGATGCCCCGCAGCCATGTCTGCCGACGCTAACGCGATGCCGAATATTGTCCCGGTAATTTGAGCTGGAGTGACGTCGACTTCCGCATCCTCGACGACCTCGCGCGTTTCCGGATCCACAGCCCAACCGTCTGGCACTTTAACTTTATAACAAGACGCCTTCCACCAATCACCGAGCGCACCGAGCGGTTCGGTGGCGTTCCCCGCCACGGCAATCGTCCCGAGGATGAAAAAATAAACGTTCACAAAGGCGCTCAAATCCAAGTGCAAGACTTCGAGCGCGACGTATGCAGCGAAGAGCGCACCGCTCAATACGACTGGACCGACCAACGAGCTCTCAAACGAAATCGTCTCGCGAAACTCCCGAGTGAGCCCGCGATGCGAACCAATATAAATGGACGACACCGCCAACGCGCAAAAGTACGGCACGTACCCATATTTGAAATTTTGCAAAAAGCCCGAGTCCCCCAGGCTCAACGCCGCGCCAAACGCGCCGTATGACGCGAAGACGTCGAAACGATCCCACTCAAACGTGCGCGTCGGCGTCGCGGCGTCGTTATCGTCGTCTTTGTCATCGTCCGTTGTTCGCGGATCCACAGGCGTCTCGGGTGTGGACGACGCGGCGCGGCACAAAACGCGGGCGTGTCGACCTCCACAGGCGACAGAGGTTGGTTCTCGCGTCGTGGAGACGCGCGCACATGAAAATCCGCGTTGTGCGCGCGAAGGACGGCGCAAAGGCGTGCGCGACGGATGCACCCTGTCCGCGCGAGGGGCGACGACGCGCATTTCGCGCGAATGAGTGGCGAGTGTGGGATGGGCAACTGTATCAGGAGGAAAAGTGGATAAAACCAGCGTGAGTGTTTTACATGGCGACTAGTCGAGAATGTTAGCGTTGTTCAGCGTTGAGCAAGACAGATTTGGGACGTCGCGGAGCGGTGCAACCCGTGACGGCGCGCTGGAACCAACCAGATTGCGGAAGCACCGGACGAATTTTCTTTTCGTCTTGTTCGGCGAGCATGGAAATTTGCCACGAAAGCTCTCGGTTCGCCTTTTCTAAAGGAGCGAGCTTCGCTAAAGCCTCCGCGGCGGCGGTTTCAGCCTCCTGCGCCCGACGGTTCACGGCTGCTAGGGATGCGCTCGATCGTTCGCCGACGTCAGCCTTGAGTTCGGCGAGTTCCTTTGTGAGCGCGTCGATCTGCGCATCCTTCGAGTCATCCTTCGCGTCGACGGGCGCTCGCGTCATTGACTGGTCGTAAGCACTAACCCACTTTTCGAGTCTGTCGAGGAGACTGGACAAATCTTCGTCGTTCGGTTTCACGCGAACAGAGGACTCTTCCGCCGAGTCTTCATCGTCGCCCATGAACATTCCCATAAGCATGCCGAAACCGGCGCCGTCCGAGCTCTTTCTCGTTTCGACTGCCTCTCGCGTGGGTACATCGAGCCTCGTTAGGATTCGGACGACACGCTCCTTGAGCGCTTCGTCATCCTTCGGTACGACGACCGGCTGCGGCTCTCTGAGAGCGTCCGTCTGCGTTGAGATTGTCGTCTTTTGGACCGCCTCGGTAACCGGCTCTTGTTTTGGCTGGTTTTTACGAAGCGCCTCCATTTCCTCTAGAACGCCCAGTCTCGTGCGCGCCTCCAACGCAGACGCTTCCGAAGCTTCGAGCAAGCGTTCGAGCTTCTCCGCCTTGACGGTGAGCGCGTCCAAGGCCGCCTTCGTTTCCGCGGCTTCAGCCTGAGTCTCTTCCACGATTGAAATGGCTTCCGCCTTCATCTTTGCCGCCTCGCTCGCGTTGCCTCTGAGCGTCTTGAGTTCTCGCTCAAACTCCTCCAGAGTCTCCCGAAGGCCAGCTTCAGTTGCTTGGAACTGCGTCTGTACGTGGGAGAAGCGTCTCTTGCGTTCTTCACCCTCGCGCTCAAACTTGTCAGCGCGAGATTTAGCCTCTTCAGCCTCCTTCTCCGCCAACGCGCACTTCGCCTCAGCCTTTTGTTGCGCCAACTCAGCCTTTTCTCTGGCAGCGATGGACGTTGCCGCCTCACGACTCGTGGCGTCCATGAGCTTGAGCTGCTCACGAATCTCCGCGAGCTCAGCCTCGGCTTGCGCTTTCGCCTTTTCAGCCTTAGCCAGCTTTGAATTGGCGCTCGCAGCGCTAACCGCTCCGCGCGTAACCGCACCCTCCATGTCCTCCCTGGCGGCGACTGCGTCCGTGAGCTCATCTTGAAGTTGAGCCACCTGAGACTCTGCAGAGTCGGCGCGAGCGCGGACTTGATCAAGTTCTTTACGTAACTCTTCGTTGGAAGACGAACTCGAAGCTACTTGTTCTTCGAGCTCGCGCAGACGTTTCTCTGCATCTGTCGCTCTCGCGTCGGCGACGGCGATCCGCTCCGTCTCATCGGTAGCGCTCGATCGATGCGCCTCTTCTTCTGCCTCGGCGCGAGCGCGCTCGAGCGCCGTGGCGTGGTCTTTCGTCGCCTTTTCGAGCTTTGCTTGCGCATCTTCCGACGATTTACGCCATTTGTCGCTCTCCTTTCTCGCGTCTTCCAAATCCTTGGTCAACGCGTCCAATCGGCTCGCTTCGTCGCTCTGCAAAGCTCCACCGCCTCGTCCACCTTTTTTACCCTTCTTCCCGCGACCGCCGCCGCCACCACTGCCACTTTGCGCGTTCGCCGTCTGACGCTCTCTCTCCCGCAGCTTCTCAATCTCGGCGCGCAAACTCTCCGCTTCCTTAACCGCCTCTTTCCCGACGCGTTCGAGCTCGGCACGCGCCTCCGTCTCCGCCGCGTCAATCCCAGCGCGTTCTTCGCGCATCCGCGCCAATTCCGACTGCGATTCCTCCAGCGCCGCGCGCATTTCCATCTCCACGCGCGCGCGCTCCGCCTCAACCTCCTCCAATCGCGCACGAATCTCCGAGGCGTCGGCGCGAGCGGCGGCGTCGGCGGCCTCTGCTCCATCATCCTCGCGCGCCGCCTTTTCTTTCCTTCTCTGCGCCGCCAACTCCTTCGCCGCCCGCATCGCCGCCTCTCTCAACTTGCGTGAATCTTCCTCTGCGTCTTTAAGCCTCGCATCTCGCGCCGCGAGTTCCTCTTTCGCGATGGATAACGCTTGTCTCAACGCGTCCACTTCGTCCGCGGTAAACTCGCGCGCCGCCGAAGTATCCTCTCTTCGGCGTTCGTCGTCATCGTACGCGTCTGTGGCGGCGGCGCCGTCATCCACCGATCCGATGAACTCGCTCGCTCCGCCTCGATCGTTTCCCTCGTTCGCGTTCTGTTCGTCGTCGTTCTGTTCTTCGTCGTCGTCACCCAATGCTCGACGTGCGAATCGATCCAACTCGTCATCCATCCTATCGAGCCGGTCCCCGACCGCGTGCGCCGTTTCCCGAAGCTTATCCCCGAGTCCATCGAACCAGGACGTCGTCGTCATGACTCGCGACGACGGCGACGCGACTCAACTCGCGGCGCTTTTCAAAAACGCAGTCGTCGGCGTCGTGAAGTCAAGACGAGTTGAAATGAAAAATCAACTACATTCCATTCCATTCGTCACACCTCGACGCACGCACGCACGCGCGCGCGCGATGGCACCGTCACCGCCACCGAGCGGCGGCGGTGGTGTCGGTAAAACTAAATCCTACCTCGATGACTTGATGTCTGGAAGCGTCAACTTTATGGATGTGCAGAGAGCAAAGACGTCGAGCGCCATGCGAAGCTCACCCTCTTCGACGACCGCAACCGCGCGTGGAACGACGAAGAGTCACGGATTGCGCGGTGGGAGGGACGATAGCGCGCGCACGACGACGACGAGTTCTGAGTTTACGGCGAACCCGTCGACGACGACACCGTACGGGGGACCGTCGTCGACGTCTTCATCGATTCAGGAGGATGATCTGGAAGCCTTCTTTAAAGACGCGAGAACGACGACAAAGGTTACGTCGGTAAAGGACCGGGAGCGTGTGGGTGGTGGTACAAAGGTGACGGATGATGTGTTTGGGGATTTGGATGCGTTCGCGTCGGGTACGGGCGGGGCGACGGCGGGACGTAGCGGGAACGCGAGCCGAGCGCCGAGACGGGAAACCGCCGTGCCAAAGGCTACGTCGGGGTCTGATTTGGATGACCTCTTCACCGCGGGGGCGCGAGGTGGTGCGACCGGTGACAAAACGACGGGGTCTGGTGAACACGCGCGAGGGGCGAGCGGGGGCTCGGATCTCTTTGATTTGCTGAGTCCTACGTCACGGAGCGCGAGCGAGTTTGGCGCTTCGAGGCCGCAGTCGCCCGGGATGGAGAGGGGAGCGTCGTTGATGGCACACGACACCGACGGGGACGGGCTGATAGACGGGCTGGATGAGATTCTCGGAGGGGTGAATATCGCGTCTTCGCCTAAACGTTCGAGCGCGCCCGATGGAGGAAAGGTGGTTTCATCGTCGTCTCACTCGCGTTCGGCGAGTCTGACAAATGCGAGCGATTTGTTGGATGAATTGACGTCGTCTCCCGAAGCGCCCGTCGGATTGGCTCGATTTAGATCCACCACGAGCGTGGACTCGGCCAAGAGCCAAGAGGCGCCAAAGCCGCCGAGCGTCAAGGTGGAGTGCAAGCCAAAGGAGGCACCGGCGCGTCCACAACCATCGACGTCGAATTCGGTGGACGATTTGGATGACTTTTTCAGCGCCGGCGCGTCGAAGACCCCGGTAAAACCGTCGAGCACGACGGCTTCGTCCATTGATCCCATTGAGGCGATGTTTACCGTTTCGAGTGAGAATGTGCAGGCTGCGGTTCCGACGGGGGGCGTCGTCGACGAACTCTTTGGCTCGATGGAGACGAGCGCGACGCCGAGCAAATCAAAGACGTCTTCTTTCGTGTACACGCCCGAAGATGACGAGGAGATTGATCCTAACGAACCTCCAGAGCGAGCCGCGCTACGGAAGGCGCGTCACGAACGCAATCGTCAGCGCATAGAAGCGGCGCTAGCCGAGAAGCGTGCGAGAGAAAACGCCGCTCGAGCAGAGCAGGCGGAGAGACAAATGCTCAAAGACCTCATAGGAGCAGACATTGACGCCTGGCAAAAGAAGAATCAAAACAATATTCGCACTATGCTCGCCAACCTCGGAGACGTCCTTTGGGAGGGTCACCGTTACAAGAATCCAGACATGGCTTCGCTCATGCAACCGACTGGCGTGAAGAAGAGTTACCACCGCGCGCTCGTGATCATTCATCCGGACAAGGTGTCTCAAGCGGGCGGAAGCATGTCCCAAAGGTACATCGCCGACAAGGTGTTTGACATCGTCAAAATGGCTTACAAAGAGTTCGAAGCGAAGGAGCTCAAATAGATTTTTGCACCGCGCTTCCAATGATAAAACATAGCGAACATTCTTTTCCTCACTCGCCGCCTCGCCACCGCGTGATGTCACCCGCAAAGTACGACCTCGTCATCGGCGTCCCTTTCCGCGAAGACGCAACGAAATTTCGCCGCGCCCAGCTCGACGCCTTGCTCGAGCGATTCCGAGAGCGCGTCTTCCACGACGACACTGTTGGTCAAAAAGTGCTCGTGATTGTCGCCGAACAGTCGAACGATGGCTCGCGGTTTAACCGCGGACAGGCGCTGAATTGCGCCTATTCCATCGCGCGAGATCGATTCAACGTCGATGGTGAAGTCGTTCCTTTCGTCTGTCACGATTGCGACATGGCGCCGCAGGCATCGGCGCGAGCGGCTTACTCGCTGACGGGTGACACCAGTTGCTCTGAGCAAAAAGTGCGCGTGCTCCAGGCGAGCGGTTGTCGGTACAGCTTTGACGGATGCTTTGGTGGGGTGACAATTTATTTCGGGGGCTCTTATCGAGGCACAAACGGTTACCCGAACGGATTTTGGGGCTGGGGTGGCGAAGATAACGCGGCGTATGAGCGGTGCGCGAGAGCAGGTGTGGACGTTGAACGAGTCGAGGACGTCGCCTTTGACGATCTCGAGGTTGGAGTCGAGACGATCGAAGCCAAGCTAGAACAGCTCGACACGCATGATGCGCGAATCAAGATGAAGGAGAAGACGAAGCTCCTCGCTCGAAATAAAAAGATGTGGCGCCAGGATGGGTTGAGTTCACTCGTTTACCGAATTGTCGACGAAGAGGAGCTAGTTCAATGCGCGTCGATGACGTGCGTCAAGTTTACGTGCGAGTTTCTGAGCGAGCGAATTGGGTACGTTCAGTGTGTGACTTGCAATCAATCGCTCAAGGAGAGCGAGTTTTCGAAACAAACACTGCGCAAATTCGAGTGGCAGCGCGACAAGGTGGGAGGCGCAGACGTAGAGGTGTCGTGTCGACATTGCACGTCCGCCATGCCAAAGCAAACGTTCGAGAAGGAAAACATACAGAGGAATGAGCGCGAAGCGGCAACGCGGCTCGCGTGTGCAGATTGTGGTGCATCTTTTGCCAGTCGTAGCGCGCTTTTTAGACACTTGCGCGGCGATTCGGCGTGTGGCGTCGGACTGTGAACGCAAATGTATGTGCTATAGATGAATAGAGTGTATTGATACAGCTAGTAGTAGGAGTTTAGATCTAATCGAAGACAACTTTTTTGCCTTCTGGTTTCACGCCGCCACCGCCCCAGGCTTGAGCGTCCGCCTTGAGTTTCGCTTGCCACGACGGATGAAGCGGCTTCTCCGGCTTGTCACTTTTTTTCGGCGGGCGATTCGGAACCTTTCCAGACGAAGGAGGATACTGCTTCTTAGGCTGAACTTCGGTGTCGCCGTCACCGAATTTCACTTTTTTGCCCTTCTTCGCGTTGCTGTCGATGATCAGTGCCGCCTGCTTTCTTTTTGCTTGCCAGGAAGGATGCATATTGCGCTCCTCTTCCTCTTTGGCTTTTCGTTCGGCAATGATTCGTTCGCGTTCGGCGATGAGATGCGCCGCATTCGAGCCGAATTTCGCTTCCGCGATTTGTCGTCGTTTACGCTGACCCATGCGCTTCTTCACTTTTTTCTTCTTTGGCGCCAAATCCAAATCGTCGGCGTCTTCATCTGCAGCTCTGTCGCCGCGAGACTTTTTAGACTTTTTATTCTTCTTCGAAGCCTTCGCCTCCGCCTTTGCGGCGCGAAGCTCCGCCAAGGTGTCTTCACTGAGACTGAGATATCCGCTCTCATCGACGTCATCACCATCGGAATCAGAGTCGGAATCCGACGCATCCTCCTCATCGCTCTCGCTCTCGCTCTCCTCGCTAGAAGACACTTCTTCGCCCGCGGCGCGCCTCTTTGCTCTATCCTCCATTCTCGCCTTTTCAGCCGCTCTCTTTGCCGCGCGCTCCTCTTTTTCTTTCGCCCACTGTTCGCGCTTCACCTTTCCTTCCACCGCGCGATTCATCCGCGCGGCGATGGCTAACAGACGTTCCTTCAACGCATCCGTTTCCGCGCGCACTGCGTTTGAGTGCAACAACCGTCTCGCCGCCGCGACGTAGTCATTCTCCCCGACAACCTCCTTTGCTGACGCCGACGCCGGCGTCGCCACGGAAGCATCATCACATATCCCTCGCAAGACGTCTCTGCTGTCGAATCCATCTCCTAGATCGACGGAGCGCGACGCACGAAGCGTCTCTTCGTCCTTTTCAGCTTTTTCAGCCGCCGCCACCGGCACAAAGTCTGCACCTTTTAACGACTCCTCCACGCGAGCCGCGCACGCGCGCGCGCACTGCTTGGCAAGAACGTCTATGTTTAACCCTCTCGTCGCGTTCACGGCGGTTTTCAATCGCTCGGCGTCTTCATCGCTCGGCATGCGACGGCGAAGCTTTGCTTCGTCAAAGGTTTTCGCCTTCTTGAGAGCGCGCTTGATGAGCGTCGAACCGTGGTGTTCCTTTTTGCGAAGCTCATCGAGGATGGTGTCGCGGGCGGTAAAATCCTTTGCGTGCCGTTTCTTTGCCCACTTGGGCCAGTTGCCGTGGGGTGGCATTCGGACTCGGGCGAGCAGGGCGTCCAGATGTGAGGCGACATTTTTTCGCGCGCGCGTTAGCAATTGTTACAACCAACTCGATTCAGATTTTTTCCTAATTTGCTTGCACATCTCAGCGAAGTTTGCGGCGTCGTTCTCGAGCGCGGCGGATTTGTCGGAGAGACGCTCTAAACGTTCGCCTCGTTCGACGAGCATGTCGCGGGTTTCCGACATTTGGGACTTCACTTCGGACACTCTGCCGTATTTCGCCTTGACGTCAGACGCCGTGTGACGGACGGGTTCGGCGGCGGCAGCTTTCGTCGTCGACGTCGGGAATCGCGTCGAAAAGAGTTCTTGCCTCTCTTTTGACGCGACCGTCGTCGTTTCCGGCGGGTCTTCGATGCGTGTTTCGGCGAACAACATGGCTACGTCCGTCGTCGTAAACTTGCGTCTTTGGAGTTTTCTATCCGCCTCGGCTTTGGGTGGCGTCGTCGCGAGCTTTTCGAGCTTTTCGAATGCGTTTCGAGCGCGATCTCGGAAAGCTTGTCCCATGGTCAGCATCGTTTTCTTTGCAGAGGCTGGTGACGCCGAGGATGTCGTCAGCGGAGGAATTTCTTTCCTCGGCGAAGTGCCGATTGCCAACGCGGGATCGTTTTCTTCCATCGCCTCTCGAGCCGCGCACGCCGCTTCCGCCGCGCTTTCAACTTCTTGATCGACGACAGATCCATCCGCGGGAACAGCAGTTCCGAAAGTCTCGTATCGGGCGATGGACATGCCGTCGTCGGCGACCACGACGGCTACGCCGCCTCGGGAAACACATGCGGTATCCATGTTGGACATCGATGGCAGTGGCCCGCACATCGCACCAGATTTGAGCGACGGTGTATCAAAGCTACACATCCTTCCATACTCTGTGATTGCGATCAGCGAGGTGGATCCGCGGCCGTGACCGAAAGCATCCGTCCCCTCATCCCCTCGGACAAAGGACGCGGACACAAACGGTTCGTCAAGTCGACTTTTGCGAAGGGCATGTCGTTCTCCGCGCGAACAACCCACGGCGTGGTACACGCGCACGGCTTCTTTTGCGACAGTGATCACCAATGCCGTGTACTTCGGTATCGAGTTTGAAAGGCGCTCCTCGCATTCCTCTTCATCCGTTGACAATACGTTTTCTTCCTCGTCCACGTCATCTTCTTCAACGACGAACTCTGCGGCGAGGAAACTATACGCGAAAGTCTTTGGCGGAGCGAACCAGGAGCTCGCAACGGCGCGAGGTGGAATTATGTCAGACGGACTCCCATCGAGACGCTGCAGCGCAATAGCCAGGGCATCTGTAGGAGATTTGGGATGCATCGTCTTTCCCATCTGTGCGCCTCGTGAAAGCGACAGAAATCTCACAGAGCTTCGCGCGTCGAGGATTGCCAACACGTTTTCACCGGGAAAATCAGGTAGCGGCAAGCCGAATTCAAAGTCTCTAATCGCCATGACGGTTGCTTCTGCGCTTTCTTCCGCAGGTAAGGCAGCCCACGCGAAAGAGCCACGCTGCAAATCAAGGAGAGACGTGCCGCCGCGCGAGTCGCCGACGGCGAGAAAAGTCGCGGCGGCGTTACACTTCAGGCGCGTCACATCCTTGCCCTTGTGCAATTCAGAAGTGTACGTACCAATCAACGTGTAGACCGAAGTCATGCAGGTCGCAGACGAATCACTATCTATGAAATCTCGCGAGATTTCGCTGTGAAACGCCGCCTCTTCGGCGACGCTTTCGGCTTCACTCTTACTGAGCTCGCGCACGTGGACTCTATCGCGATCGTTGCGATCGCCATCAGGGTACTTTCGCAAGGCATGAATCTCCACCTTGCCACTGACACGTCCGACGACAAGGAGAGCGCCACCGGCGTCGACATATAGGGAACTAATTGGATCGTCGCCGGTGACGAAATGCCCTCCGGATACCAACCGACCTCCGCTTTCCAAGTAAATTCTCACACCAGAACCGTTGCGTCCATGCGCGCTCACGATAATGCGTGGCAACAAGGCTTCTGAACTTCTGGGTCCCTCGCCACCGTGCAAAGGCCACTTTGAACCTTTCCATCCGTACGAAGGATCAATCTCCTGTCGGGGAATGTTGAGAGTCGTGGCGTTGTGTAAGAACGCATCCACGACCTCAGACGCTGCCGCGCACGCGCTCGGAGGACACCTCCCCGACAGAGCGGGTCTCATCAGCATCACTTCGTGTGGTCGTCTATCGTCTTCGCCGTTGATGGCGCTAAACCTAACGTCGTGCATGTGCAGTTGAGAGCCTTCGGACAAGACGCAAACAGATTCGACGACGTCTCGAAACGGCACGGGGACTGCGTCCAGGACAGGGCCGAACCACGGTAGCGCGATGGCCCCGGCGCGCTCTATTCTATACGGTGATCCCTTGACGCGAGTCGCACGAACACAAATGACGGGATCTGGGCAGGCGATCGGCTCGCCTCCACACAGAGTGATCCACGTTGAACAATCTCGATTGACGTCGTCGTCGTCGCTGATGAAAGTCTTCACCGATCGAATCGCCATGCACGAACCCTTATACGAGGGATTAATCAAGAGATGCGGTTTGACGCTCTGCTGCTCTTTAATCTCGTGCGTGATGGAGCCACCGAACCCGGTGACCCGGAAAAGTTTGATGACGCCGTCAGAGTAACCGGCGACAATCGTGCTCGCGTCGAGCCAATCCGCGCACGTGAGCATCACACCATCATCCTCGCCCACATCCGTCACAGTCGAGGGTGCGGTGACTGCCAACGACTTGCGTTCGTGCAAATGCCACAACGCTAGCGATCCATCCACAAAGGCGATCAAAACAGCGGCGTACTCCTGTCCGGGTTGAGATTTCAACGCCACGACGCCGTTGGCGCCATTCACAACTCTGCTAAGCACCTGCTGCGCCGTGAGCGCGTACCCATCGCGCTTAACGATCGCGCCACGCCCTTTACCATCGACACCGACCGTCCACACGCTCACCTCTCCCGTAGACGACCCACAGAGGAAGAAATTCGTCCCTCTCACCGCCTCGACGCACCTCGCCTCGTCCACGCATCCGCTCGCCAACAACCTCTGATTTCTCGCGTCCCACACCGCTAAATCCCCATACTCGCCCAATCTAAACACTCTCGACGCCCGTGAAACGAACCCGCCGCATCGAGCTTCGCTAAACCTCGTCTCACACTCGCCTTTATCCGACCCGTACAACGCTTCCAGTCCGAGCGCGCCAAACGCCTTGGCCCCGTGCGAGCCGAAGCACAAGATCAAACCTTGGTGTCGCACCCACGACACGGTCGTGAACGAATCCATCCCGTAGTGCCCCGCGATTCTCGGTTCAGCCTCGGCGGAGCCGTCCTTCATCGCCGGATTCGTCGAGTCTAAATCAATTTTCAGCGGCACTCGAGAGCACCCAGAAGACGACGAGGTCGTCGCCTCTCCCGTCGACGGAGACGCCGACGCCGACGCCGACGCCGACGCGCGCGCGGCATCCTTGACGGCTCTAAACATCGTCGATCGATCGGTCGATCGATCGACGTAGACGGATGTCCGCGTCGCGTCGCGTCGTGACGACGACACGAGCCGTGTGCGCCCAACTGTCGTACCAATACTGTGCACTTCACAAGCCTAAGTTTTACATGAGGAGCTGAGTGCACACTTTTCAAACGATTTCCAACGGCGCGACGACGACACACGCCGACGGCGACGACGGATCGCGATGAAACACGCGAGAGACGAGGACGACGGAGACGACGGGTCGGACGGCGACGTCGCCTCGCTGGGCTACCGCCGACGCCTGGGCGATGGGGCGAGAGGTGAACTCTTCGCGGCGCACATTCAAACCCTGAACAATCAGTTTTTGGAGCACGTCAAGCGTAAGCTTCGCGAAGACCCGTGCGCGTTTCTCATCTCTGCCTCGCGAGATTACGTCAAGTACGCCAAGGAGATACGTGACGAGTTTCAGGACGTGCTGGCGGCGGACGCGAAGGAGGATGCGAGAGCGAGGAGTCGGTCGGATGCGCAGAGCGGCGAAGCGTTCGTGTGGGGCGCGGGCGATAGCGGACAGCTCGGACTCGGTGGAGACGTGGATGAGAAGCGAAGACCGGCAAAAGTTGAGAGAGGGGTCATGGCGAACGTCAAGGTGACGCAGATTGCGACGGGAGGAACGCACACGTTGGCGCTGGCGAGCGGCGGGGCGTGCTTTAGCTGGGGGAATAACGACGGCGGAGCGCTCGGGAGAAAGGTTGATAAGCAAGCGGATCCAGACGCCGAGTACGAACCCGGAAAGGTGGAATTGCCGCTGGACGTCAAGGTGATCATGGTGAGCACCGGGGACTCTCACGGTGCGGCGCTCACGGAATCTGGTGCGGTTTGGGCTTGGGGGTCGTTCCGCACGACAAACGGCGAGTGGGCGTTCAATCCAAACACCCTGGACGCGAAGAAGACCATGTTTCCGTTTCAAATCTACACACCCGCGAGCTCTAATGAGCGCGTGAAGACCATCACGAGCGGTGTCGATCACATGCTCGCGCTCACGCAGCAAGGCGCCGTGTATTCGTGGGGATGTAGCGAGAAGGGACGGCTGGGAAGATTTGGAGAGGATGAAGCGGAAGACAACGACCGCGCGAGCGATGCGCTGAAGAAGAGACTCCTCACGCCCGGTCGCGTGTCGTTCGGAAAGACTGGCGGCGGTGGGCTCGGATCTGCGTTCGGAGGTGAACCCGTCGTGACTGCGATTGTCGCTGGCGACTTTCACTCCATTGCCATTTGTGCCAACGCCGATGGCTCCCAATCGGACGTCTATGGCTGGGGTTTGTCCAACTGTAACCAGTTAGGCATGTTCGATCCTAACCCTGACTTGCGCGGCGACCAACAAGTGACTTATTTCCCTAAGAAGGTCGATAGCCTCAGCGGTAAGCGCATCGTCTTTGGCGATGCGGGTACGCACCACTCGCTCTTCCTGACGGGTGACGGCAAGGTCATCGCCGTGGGCCGATGGACCGACGGTAGATGCGGTGTGCGATGCGCCAACGCGGCGACGGACGGATTCTTGGAAGAGCCCAAGATGATTGATGATCTTCCCGGAAGAGCTGTCAAGATTGCCTGCGGAGGTGTCAACGGTGGCGCCATTCTGGACGACGGAGCCGCATACGTCTGGGGCTCTCAGTACATGGGGCAGCTCGGACTTGGACCGCGCGAAGAGGACGCTCACGTTCCCGAAAAGCTTCAGTACACGAAGCCGATGGCCGGGAAGGTATTTTCTGACCTTGGATTCGGTGGACAACACTCGGGCGCTGTTCTCGTTGAGAGTAACGGATCGACTCACGCGAGCAAGAGAGCTCGCACGTAAAACAGTTGCAATACTACAGTATTTAAAATGAATTGATTTCATCATCTAATGTACAGGTACATGCTAGGCGTAAGACTACTAGTGTGCCGCTCGATGAAAGAAGAAGAGCACGTAAATGTTACTGACGGCGACAAAGACGGCGATGAGCATCAGAATTGAAGCGACAATCGCAGCGCCGACGTCAACTTTAGACTCCTCTTCCTCTTCTTCCTCGTTTCCTCCCTCCTCTCCGTTTTCTCGCTCTTCCTCGCCGAGTAATCCGCGAACCGAGCTAAGTAATTCTCGCGTGTAGTCGTCCAGTCCGCGCAAGTCGTCATCGAGAACGGTTTCATTCTTTGGTATCTCTCTCATTCTCGGATGGAGTAAAATCAAAGCCGGAATGACAAACATGACGAGACTTCCACACGTCGCTCCAATGAGCTCGAACACCTTTCCCAAATCCTCGACTGAGAACGCGAGTATCGATGTACCCAAGACGAAGCCGATCGTCTGCGTCGCATGGCGCATCAGAGGCGCTTGACCGGGCGCGCATTCCGTCCATCCGAAAACAGACGCGAGTAAGTCATCGAGCGCAGCGCGCGCGGCGTGATGATTCACCGGGAAAGATGCCACAGCACTGCATCCCATCAGCGCCGTCGCGAGCAACATCGCTTTGTCAGACTTGTCGTAGCTATCCAAGACGTTCGACGTGACGTCAGGATGAGAGGTGTAGGCAAACTCCGCTACGAGCAAGTAACCAACGAAACAAAACCCAACGGCGAGCGCCACCACTTGGTACATGCGTCGCAGCCTCTTACGTTCCGTCTCGCGTCCTGCAATTGGTTCGATATCCTCTCCAAAGTCTGGTTCGTTTGGTGATCCCGCGGACAGCTCGGAAAAGATGGCGAGAACTTGAATGTGACACTGGAAAGCGAAGACGATGATGGGCACTGCGGAGATGGAATCGACATCCATCCTGAACGCAACAGCTGAAACTCCATCAGCGGTGGATGAGGAACGCGTGATGCCGTCAAACATGATCGCGAGCGCCGTGTACGCCAAAGCCATGAGCGCCATGGCGCTTGCCGGGGCGAGACGGCTCATCTCTCGCAACAAGCTCAGAGGAGTCACCAAGAACGCCGCCACCACGGCAATGGCAAAGTGTCGACTCGCCCACCACGGAATGCCTGCGCTGGAATCGAGCCGAGCCAAGGTTCCGACGACTTTCGAGTACGAATCACCGATGATGATCAAGTAGGCGACGCACGAGCCGAAGAGATACACCACGAGACTCGCACTGACAAACTGACTGGCGCGCTTTCCAAACGCGTCTCGAACGAGTCCTTGGTAAGAAGTGGACTCAAACTCTGAACCAGCGCACACGAGCGTGATGAGCGTGAACGCAACCAAGAGGGCGGCGATGAGAATCACGAGCGCTCCTCCGACGTAACCGAACTTACTCAGAGCGTAAGGCGTCGCAAGCACGCCCGCTCCGATGGCGCAGTTGGCCAAAGTCGCGGTCGACCCCGCAACCGTTCCGTGCCTTTGCACGCTTCCATCAGCCTCTCCAATCAAGACGGACGCGCTCAGCGCCGACATGGCGCTCGATATCATCGTCTCAATCGGGGCGTGTTGTTCCTCATCGTCAGCCTCCGCGTCCGAGACTATGTTGTCGTCCATGGGCGTTCTTGTTCTAGTACCTACTCGCCCAACTTTGACTTGCTCGCGTTTTCCCGGCGTAACCGTTCTCCGCGCACGCTCTGCGTCAAAGTTAACGTGACGAGTGTCCCGGATGCACAGAAGCCCAAAATCCAAAGCGTCGCGCGATCGCTCAGCGCCATACCCCAGAGGAGGTTTGTGAAGCGTGAAAACATGTTCTCCGTTTATTCGAACTGGTACGAAACGCGGTCGAGTCCGGGGCGGGTCACTCATCTCGTGGGCGCGTTCGAAGGGCGCAAAGCGTGAATACGAACATAGTCTCTATTAGAAATCAAAATAAGCTAACGGAGCAAAGTGGACACGAGAGATTGCATCTCTCTTGGATTGCCGTTGGTGAGCGCTTTCATGGCTTCAACGTGCTTGTCGTCCACCGTGACTCTGACAATCCCCACGCGCTTGTATTCTCGGAGCATCGCGTCGACCTCACCGTGTGAGAACCGAGGAATATCGACAGTTTGGACGCCATCGCCGTCGTGTTGCGGTCGAGACTTCTCGGTTATGGTTTTAGAAATCCCAACCGACTCACACGCCGCTGTGACGGCGACGTGTTTCGCATCACGGTCTGTGGTCGCATCGATCGCCTCGATGAGGTGCTTCGTGAACCTCAATTGCCTGGCCGGAATGTTCTTCTTAGATCGCGGTCCGGTGACCTCGTGCATATCGGAGGGGCCGAAGAGAGTGTTGAACTGGTCCACCACAAAGAGCACCTTTTCTCCTCTCTTGGCAAGTTCTTGCAACTGCTTGACAACCTCGATCGCGCAGTCGACCGCGAGAGTGGAGTCAGACGCACCAGCTTGCGCGTACTCAAACAAAGAGACATCGCTGCCCAGATTGACCGATTCTTCATCCTTGGAAGCCGCCCCTTTGCCTCCCCTAGCCTTCTTCGCCACAGTGGCTTTGTTCTTCATTGCCTCTTGCATCACCTGCACGATCGCGTCGCTAACGTTGATCGAACCCAGGGCAGTTTTGTTTGGTTCGTTCGCGACGTGCTTCAAGAAACGCATAGCGATGTCTGGGGTCTCCCACAAACCATCCTGACCCTCTCCAGTGCTCTTGCTAAAGTAGCTCAACCTCGTGAGCTCTAAACCGTCTGGAACGTACGCGACAACCCAGCCGTCTTCTCTCGCCCTCATCACTAATCTCGCTAATGCCACGCTCTTTCCACTGCCTCTCGAACCTCGAACGTCTATTCTGCTGTTCGAGTCCAGCGCCGCTCGAAGAGCGTCGTCACTCTGGCGAGCAAGCAAGCGCTTGGACAATGCCGGCTTCTTCTTCTTACCCGACGCCGCACCCTCGTCGTCATCCGGGCTCACTTGGTTCGCGAATGCAAATTCGTGCGTTAACGCTCTCACGGAATCCGCCTCTGGAAGCGTCGACGACAGCATCTCCTCGGTGACGTCGTAAACTCTGCCGGCAGTCGGCGCTTCGGACGCAAATCCACGAAACGAGTCGCGCAGGGTCGACGGCTTGGATAGAGCGGAAGCCCCGCCTCGTACAAAGTGCACATCACTCACCGCGCTCGACGCAGAACGTCCAACACCGACGCGCGAGCTCAATGCGGCTCTGTGCTGTTCAACGCTCGCGCCGATCAAACCTCTACTACTCGACGGCCCTGGCGCGTTCACGCCGCACTCACGCGCGATCTTGGACGCGTGACGCCTGGAAGAGGCGCGAAACATGTTCCAGACCGATTGCGCGATAAATTGGGCGCGGTTTACTCGTGGGCGTTCGCCGACGCGCGGGCTTGTGGAGTCGATTGTGCGCTGATTGTTGTCTGTTACCCCAGGGCAAAACGAGGGCAAAAGTATCCAGAGCGCGGAGAACGAACAGCGAACGGTGACGGTCCACACGGTGGGACGGGGCGCGAAAGTCAAGGAGCGCGGAAGTGCCATAAAAAATCATCATCAATTACAAAGCTTTGTCTTCGCCTGGATACGCGGCGACAAAGCCGTCGAGGGTGCTCTGGACTTCGGCGCGCACGTCTTCAGACATGCGGTCATGGTAGAGCACACCGTCGAGGTGGTCATACTCATGTTGGAAGACGCGAGCCTCAAAACCATCCAGGGTCATTTTGAACTTTTTCCCCTTCAAGTTTTGAGCCTCGATTTGGACACCAATCGGACGCTGTGGATTGAAAAGTGAAGAAAGGTTAGTCGCCTCGATGCAAACGGGCGTCGGCGAGAGCGAGCGTCGGGGATGTTCGCGTCGATTTAAAGCCTCACGAAATTGCTCTAATCTCCTCACGCTCCGAAGAGCAATCGGATTAGCGTATATTTATGTTTGTGTCGCTCACCGGCTTTGACGCGAAACGAGCATCGTTGAAAAATGAACAACCAAAAAACGAAATGCACCAAATACGCACCTCCACGTCGGCGTACATCTTCGGAAAACTGAGACAACCTTCTTCGAAGAGATCAGTCTCCTTTGAGTACTTGACAATTTTCGGGTTACACAGCACCACCTCGCGTCCTTTACCCGGTTCACCCGCCTCGTTGTACACCATCATGCGATAGTTGACGCCGACTTGCGGCGCCGCTAACCCGCAGCCGATGGTTTCGTACATTATCTTGAACATCGCCTTGCTCAGCGCCTCGAGATTGGCGTCGAAACACTCCACAGGCGCGTTCTTCGCCCTCAGGCACGGCGCCGGGTACTTGGCAATCGCCAGCGGCTCGCTCCATCGCACGCTCTTGGCGCTCGAGCTCTCGTCTCCCCCCTCGGCGTCTCTCTTCACGTCCTCGAGCTCACCGAAAAGGAAGCCCTTCTTCGCCTCGGTCCGCGTCCCTCGACGTGGGATTCGAACACCCTCTCGTCGCATCGCCCGCATCGACGTCGTCGAGCACGCGCACGCTCCGCCCGCACAACGACACCCAGTCGTCCACGCCTGCTGCTGCTGTCGATTGTCCGCGCCCGACCCGTACCAACGCCGCGCGTTTCCTCTCACACACCTCCCACGAACGCCCGTCAGCGCGCCGTGCGTCGCTCGATGCGCCGCCGCTCGCGTCACGCTCATCATCTTCGTCCCCGTTCGTCGGGTGAGACGCGCAATGCGCTTCGACGCGCCACTGCGGGCGCACCGAGCGGCTCGCGCGTTTGTCCGCGAATCATTCATACTGTTTACACGCATAGTTCGCTTTTTCCATGGTTGAATATTTTACAGTTTGGATGTTTTAATGTGTAAACAGTGTACACTGTTGGTGGCGTACACTCACCCGCCCCTCGACACGTAGCCCTTCGAACTCGAACTGCCCTCAGTGCATCACTCGTTCGACGTACCACCATGTTCGCCTTTGCGACGACTTCCACCGCGACCCCGGTCGCCAAGGTACGTATACGAATCTTCTTATACCCGGTGTCCCATTCGCGCGTCTCGACGTGGACGTGGGACGACGCGAGCGGTGCGAGTCGGACGACGGATGAGGCATCCGTCTTCCCGCCGACCTGGTCGCGAGCGGTGTCTCGCGCGGACCCGAGTCGAGGCGACGCGCGCGCGATGCGGACGAGCGAACGCGCGGGAGAGTGAAAGACTATTCTCTTCTTGTGCGCTCGCGCGCGTGCGCTCGCGCGCGACGGTCGCGCGGCGAGCGGTGCGCGGCGAGCGGGAAGGTCTCGGGACGACGTCGACGGCTCGCGAGAGTGGCTAACCTGCCGAGGATGGGGAAGCGCCGACGGCCGGCGGCGCGAGGTATCGATCGGAACGAGATGACTGACGATGAAACGCGACTTTTATGATTAATGAACACAGCGATCCCAATTCGCGGGCGCCTCCGTGCGCTCTCGCGCGGTCTCGATGGTACGTTCGGCTCGACGACGCGCGCTTGAGGTTAGGGTTTCAAGCCTAGAGCGAGAGGGGGGCTCCAGGCGAACGCGACTCGACTCTCGGCGGGTGTGGATGAGGGATGAGAGAAACTGAGGGTAAAAACGCGCGAAAATGAAAGATGATCGCGAGACTGACGACGACCATTCTTTATTCGCAATCACAGCCGACCGTGCAACGCCGTGGCGACCTTTGTGTCCGCGCGGCGCGTGTTGCGGGCGTCGAAATCCCGAACAACAAGAGATGCGAGACTGCGTTGACCTACGTGTACGGTATTGGCCCGACTAGCGCCAAGGCCATCATGTCGGCGACCGGGTTGGAGAACAAGCGTTTGCGCGAGTTTTCCGAGGAGGAACTCACGCAACTTCGTGAGGAGGTGGAGAAGTACCAAATTGAGGGTGAACTCAGACGCTCCATCACGATGAACATTAAGCGTTTGAAAGAGATCCAGTGCCACCGGGGTAAGATGCACATTCGCAACTTGCCGGTCCGCGGCCAACGCACGAAGACCAACGCGCGCACTCGCAAGGGTAAGGTCAAGACCGTCGCTGGCAAGAAGAAGTAAGGCTGCTGCTGCTGGGTTTGCGACGTGAAGAGGAGGAGATTTATTAGGATAATGCCTGTACACAATTGGCTTTAGTTGCCCGTTATGAGTTTAATAACGAATGACGACAGCATTCTTTACTGTCTGCGTCTAACCTCTCATTCACCCCTATCGACGCGTCACTGGTGAATTGGCATACGCCGCGCGGGCCCTGCGCGCCGAAAACCCGCCAACTTCAGAGGAACACGCGATGGCTGAATCAAATTCTGCCGCTCTGCCGAGAAGCTCCGCCTGTAGAGTCCTTCGATGTGCCGCAGATCGATCTAACCTTTCGTTCGCGCTCTTAAGATCGTCTTCGAGTTCAGATATGCGTTTCAAATCTTCTGGACGAGCCTCGCGATGTTCGTACATGGAGCGCCATTTGCGCGTTTCGGCACGAGAAGCCGCCAACGCATCGTTCGCAACCCTCGCCGCGGTCTCGTTAACATTCTGCAATCTTTCTACATTGATTTTATGTTCACTCCTGAGGCGCCTGATTTCAGCTTCGTGAGACGCTACGGAAGCTTTGAGGGCATCTCGAGCCTTCTGAGTTTCCAAAGCCCGTTCGCGTTCGCTCTTGCCCAGCTTCTCGCTGACAACACACAACTTGTCGCGAAGATTTCCGTGTTCCAGCTCAAGAGCAGAGCTCATCTGGAGATATTCATCAATTTTACTCGCGTAATCACGCTCTAAAGCCTGCATTTCGTCGTCGCACTCTTCTCTCAGGCGCTTCATCTCGTCGTTCTTTGTCGCCTCAATCTGTTGAACGGTGCACGTCAGCTCTGCTGAATGTTTCGTATCCGCCGTCAGGACTGCTATTTCCACGGCTTCCGCTGTCGATTCCTGAATGCGACGCTCAAAATCCTGCGCCATTCGTTCCGCCAGCTCCGTGTTTGCACTCTTCATGCGCTCCATCTCGGCGACGTGTGTCGAATGCGCTCTGGCGAGTTCCTCTTCATGTTTCATCCGCTGTACGCGCGCCTCGCGCTCACATTCTCCGAGTTGTTTCGCAATGCTCGACTCAAAATCCGTCTTTAACGCAGCCATCTCTTCGTGCAACTCTTTTTCGTTGGCGCGATACACCTCCGACATGTCAGCTATCGTCCGCGCCACTTCAATCTTGGTCTTTTCCTCCAGATCCCGTGAGAAATGTTCCATATCACTCTCCGCTTCCCGATGCGCTCGCTCGAGAGCTTCCTCCACATTCTCTCTCGTTTTACGTTCCCATATTCCATTCAAACGGGTGAGTTCACGCTGACAATCGTTGTACGCTGATATTTTGTCTTCTTCGTGCGCCAGAGTTCGCTCCGTGAGCTCCTTCTCGAGTTTGTGTACCAATGTCTCCACCGCTTTCAGGCTGAGCGCCGAGTCGCGCAACCGTTCCTTCAGGGATGTCTCTTTCGACTTTGCCTCATCCTTGACCGCCTCAACATCGCGCTTCAACGCGCTTATTTGCCGTTCATTGACGTCAATTATGGATTCTAACTCCCTCTGGCGCGAATCAGCGCTCTCCGCTCGGGCGTCTAAACGCCGTTGAATGTCCAACCACTCTGATTCTTTGCGCAGCCACGATTCCTCGGCAGCGGCCATCGCAAGCTCGCCTTCTTCGACGCGCTGAATCATTTCTTCCTGGAATCTATCGTCGGCGTGCGATTGGAGTGTTTTGTGTTCAACTTCCAGCGCCCGTATTCGAGCCTCGTACGATTCTATGAGCTCTGCCCGCTCGCGTTCTGTAGCTCTAGTGCGCTCTTCCAATTTGACGTGGAGCGCGTTTTGCCGTTTCGCAGACGCATCCATTTCGAGTTTCAATTTCTGCTCCTCCGCGCGTAGTGCATCAAGCGCATCGCTGTGCTGACGTTTCATCAACGCGATATCGTTTTCGAGTCCCCGAGTAGCGCGTTCAAACTCGCGAATCGAATCTTCCAGGCTAGCCTTCTCCAAAATGCTTGAAGCGTAGGCTTCCCGGGCCTCTTCAAGAAGCCGCGTCAAATCCGCCTCTCGCGTGGACAATGCACAACACTCGTTCTCAGCCTCCCGCGTGCGAGCCGTCGCTTCCGTGAGAGATTTTTCTGTAAACGTTAGTTTCTCCTCGCACAGTTGCATCTTACGCGCGAGATCATCCGCGACGTTCTGAATGCCCTCCTTGGCTCGGCGGGTACACTCGAGATCTGACTCGGTCTCCGCGAGTGACTTTTCTAGAAAGTCGTACGCGATTCTCTGCCGTTCAAACTTGTCGTGCGCGTTGGACTGCTGTCTAGTCAGCTCTTCCTCCATCTCTCGCCGATAACGCGAGAGCTCTTCGTCCTTTCGTTTCGTCTCGCTCGCGGCAGCCGCGATTTTGGATTCCGCGTCGGCGTTGACTTTTGCGCGACGCACCTCGCACTCCACCTTCATCTCTTCCATCTCCTGCTCAAACTCGCGATGTTCTCGTACCCGCTCCGACTTTTCAAACTCGAGCGCTTCACTGAGCTCGCGTTCCGTCGTTCGAGCGTTCTCGATGATGCGCGCCCGCGTCTCTGTTTCCAATCTCAAAGCTTCCGCTCGCGCGCGCTCCGTCTCTTCCCGCGCGCGTTCGCACTCCTCCTTCACCGACCGAATCCGATTCTCTGCCTCCACGCGCGCTCGCTGCGACGCGATTTCCATTTGTTCCATCGCGTTTGAAACCTCCGCGTTCGCTTTCCGAGAAATCTCATCTCCAGCGCACTCGTACATCACCCGTCTGCGCGCGCTCTCCGCGTACGCCATCCGCGTCTCCCCTTCCGCCTCGTCCCTCGCTCGAAGCTCCCTAAACACCGCATCCGACGCCTCCGCCCGCGTCAACGCCACGTCTCGCGCGTACATTCGCGTCGCCGTCTCCAACGCATCCTCTTTGTCTTCGCACTCGGCGTGTAAACGCGCGACGACGCGGGTCAACTTTGCAATCTTACGAGACGCCGCCGAGGTTGACGACGCGCGTTCGTCTCTCCCGTCGCTCTCGTCGGCGCTCCCGCGGTGCGGTTTCGTCGCCGTCGCCATCGTCGTCGTCGTCGTCGCCATCCCGGACGCGGACGAGACCGACGCGGACGAGACCGAGCCGCGTCGCGTCGTCCGCGTCATCGACAATCGAGCACCCAGGCGTCGTCTGGCGTCCGTTCGTCCGTCCGTCCGTCCGTCCGATCGTCCGTCCGTCCGTTCGGTCATCACGCGGTCCGTCCATCCGTGACGCGTATTCGGTCCGTCTAAACGCCGTGTGTCGTTCGTTCACCGACTCGAGCGCGACACTCGAGCGCGGCGTGTGCGACACCGCTCGGACCACTGGAACCACCAACCGGGGTGACGATTCGAATTCCAAGGTTTGACGAAGCACACCGCGAACGGGCGCGCGAGAGCACTGAGAGAGAGACACTGATCGACGCGACGACGACGACGACGATGGACGCGGCGGCGTGGCCTCGAGACGACGGAGACGAGACGACGGGGACGCACGTGCGAGAACCGTTGATACCGCCGACGGTGGGTACCGGTGCGATCGGTGAGGAGGATGGGTACGAGGAAGAGGACGAAGAGGAAGAAGGCGATCCCATGCCGGCGTCGGCGTCGGTGCGGACGGGATCGGGGTTCACGGCGAGAACGACGTCGTTGTACGTCGGGCGGATGCCGTCTGCGACGACGACGATGACGACGGAGGAGGAGGGTGAAGAGCGTTTGTGCGATTTCGAATCGTATGATTTTCGCGACGTCGTCGTCGACTCGCGTTGGGGCCGGCGAATGAGAAGAAGGAAGAACCCGTTGCGCGCAAAGTGGATCGTGACGGGATTGATTGGTTTGTTCATCGGTGTCGTGGCGTTTGCGATCGATCTCGCGATTTCGTCTCTGTTTCGCGCGAAAAAGGTTGTCTTCGATTCTTGCCGAGACGATGTTGGGCCGTGGTTCGCTCTGGCGATGTCGGTGACCATGGGCGCCACTTTGGCGCTCGCGTCGTCTTTGCTCGTCGTGTACGGCGCGCCGCTCGCAAAAGGGGCTGGTGTGCACTACGTCATGGCGTCTCTGAACGCCATTCACATACCTCACGTTTTTGACTGTGATACTCTCTTTGTGAAAATCGTCGCAACCATTTGTTCTGTTTCTAGTGGATTGATGCTCGGCCCGGAAGGGCCGCTCGTGTACATCGGCGCCGGCATCGCCAAGCTCTTCGTGCACGGCTCGGAGTTAGGAATGGCGTCACTGTTTGAGAATGACGGTGATAGGTCCGATTTCGAAAGCGCCGGCGCCGCCGCTGGATTGGCCGCCGCGTTCGGCGCCCCCATCGGTGGCGTCTTGTTCTCCCTCGAAGAGGCGAGCACGTTTTGGAGAGATTCCACGACACGAAGAGCTCTCTTTGCCGCGACTGTGTCTACATTTGTCTTGTCGCTCTCAAGAGCGATTTTAAATCGATCGAGCGCGGCCGAACACACCGCGATGCAAGCGCCGGGTCTGTTGCGCGTGGGGGATTTTGATTCCACGTACTACCTGATTGAATTACCGTTCTTCGCGACGTTGGCCGCGGTATGCGGGGGCATTTCAGCGCTGATAACCAAAGTCATCATGTTGATTGCGTCTCGAACGCCGGCATCAAACAAGTGGCGCATCATTCAGGTTTTGATCGTCTCTGTCGGGACTTCGACCATCTTTCTAGCGCTCTCTCTGGCGGCGGGACGTTGCGACAAGATTGACGAATCGGTGGATGCATGCAGTGAGGCGGCGACTCAGCTATGGTGCGAAAAGCATGAATACAACGACGTAGGGTCCATCCTCCTCGCAAACAAGGAGAGCGTCATCTCTTGGGTACTCGGCGCGCCGTCTGGTGCGCACAGCTTCCATACGCTTCTTTTGTGTTTCGTCGCGACGCTCTGCGCTTTGATTGCGTCGGCAACTTTGCCCGTTCCTGCCGGCCTTTTCATGCCAACGATCCTGTGGGGCTCGCTCCTTGGACGAGCATACGCTTACACAGTCGAGAGGTCATTGTCGGGTCCCATGGGTGGATCGCCGTCGTCGTCGCCAATCGTCGTCAATCACCATGCGTACGCCTTGGTCGGCGCCACGGCGGCGCTCGCCGGCATGTTTCGTGCCAACATTTCAGTCGTGGTAATAATGCTCGAAGGATCGAACAAAGCGGCGTTTTTGTTTCCGCTTCTCATAGCAACCGCGTCGGCAAACATTGTTAGCCGACTCTTCTTTTCCAAGAGCTTTTACGAGGAGCAAATCAAACGTGAAGGCATTCCTTTTCTTCACGCGTCGCCGCCAAAGAGCATTGAGCCATCGTTGACTGCGTTGGACATCTGCTCTCGCAACGTCGTTTGCTTCGCCACGATTGAAAAGGTGGGGACAATTGAAAACGCACTCGCGTCCACGACGCACAACGGGTTCCCCATTGTATCGGCGAAGAAGCGTCTTCTCGGTATCGTGTTGAGAAAACAGCTCGTCGTCCTCTTGTCGCGTCGGGCTTTCATTGAAAACATGGTTCATTCGCCGATCTCAATCCAAGGCGAAGATTTGGATTCAGAAAGTGCTCATACTGAAAATGAAATTCTCACTCGGCGAATCGAAGAGTACTGCAAAGAATTAACTCGACTGATGGCGCATCATCATCACCGCGGAGACGAATCCACGCGTTTCAGGCGCGTCGCTCGCCGCAACGTCGTACATTCGATCGGTTTGACACCAACTGAGCGCGAAAAGCGGTGCGATATTGGCGTGTTCATGTCGCTCAACGCGATATCCGTGCGCTCGGACGCGCCCGTCAAGACGTGCTGGGAGATTTTCGTAAAGCTTTCACTTCGACACCTCGTCGTCGTCGACGCGAAAACCGACGCCGTCGTCGGAATCATCACTCGTCGCGATCTCCACGCGATCGCGTCCGCGCGATAGACAAAACGAGAGAGACGAAACGACTTCTCGGAATTCCATACTTGGTTGCTACGAGTGGATGGAAATATCTTCGACCCTTTGTTTAAAATGACCAATCGTGACCCGTGAATCCACGAGTCCATCCAATTTACAAGAGTCATGACTCGCCAATTCTAGACCCTAGGTGTACCCCCTCGCGCCCACGTCTCGGACTCGAACGAACGCGTCGGTCGTCCCCGCGCGCGGCACAACCGGACGCGCGTCGCGACTGACTCGCCAGAGAACACAAACGCGTTTCGATTCGACATGTCGTTCGCTCAGCGTTGGCTTCGCCCAGAGGTGCGTCGTCGTCCGTCGTCCGTCGTCCGTCGTTCGTCGCGTCTTCGCGTGTAAACGGATCGAGGAGGAGGGTTCGTCGCGAACGACGAACGAACGCGCGCCGATCGTCCGTTCGTCGTGAGAGATACGGACAGGCATGGGCCCGGGGAAGGTTTCGTTCGTTCGTTCCTACCGCCGATACGTCGTTCCGTCGTTCCGTCGCGACGCGTCCGTGGCGTGGTGACCCGAGAATGAATGAAACGATCGACTGACCAAACGCGCGTGCGCTCGCAGGTGTATCCAATCTTCGTCGCCATCGGCGGCGCCGTCGGCCTCTCTGGGTTCTTCATCACCCGTCAGCTCATGACGAGCCCGGGATTTACCGCGAGCAAGGCGAAGCGCAGCGCCGGCGTTCGCGAAGAACCGGAAGATTTCAAAGAGGGGAAAAACTGGCGCAACCACGCCGTGCGTCGCACCTTGAAGTCGATGTACGCGGGCGGAAGCACGCCTCAAATCATGCCCGGGCTCAACTCATCCTTTGGCGGCGGTCAACACTGAGGTGAGACGAGCGACGGATGTTACCCAGAAAGTAGAAGAAACAAACAAACGAAACCACTCCATGTAATACTACGACGCACACACACACCACATTAAAATTTTCGGGCGCGTCCTCGTGGAACGGATGCGCGACGGAGCAACCATCCTCAGTGTTCGATGCGCGCCTCACTCGTACTGACGGCGCCGACGAGATGGGGATGGACGACGAGGTACGTGGTGGATGCGTCCAGTGATGATAGCGGTACTACTAGCGCCAGTAGACGACGACGACGCGCGACGACGATCACGGCGTCGTCGTCAACCAGTCGACAAGAGGTTCACGATGAAAACGCGTCGGTTGAGGTTCTGTTACGAAACCTCTCTGCGACGACGAACGCGCGGTGCGGGACGAACGCAGACGGGGTGCGAGGACTGTTTGCGACGCGAGAAATCAAACGCGGGGAACACGTGCTGGAGGTTTCGCTGCGAGAGCGAGCGATTCGAGACGAACCAGGGGCGGGGGACGGGGCGACGTGGTCGAGGCAGCTGTGCCGGGCGCTGGTGAGGCTGCGAAGAGTCTCTCTTACTAGAGGTGAGACGCCGGAGGCGCACCACGACGACCAGTGGAGATTGTACTATGAAAGTCTACCGAGGATGACGACGGGTTCGACACCGATTGGGTTGGCGAACGACGCAAAGACGGTGGAAGTGCTCGCTCGGTGTTGGGACTGCAGCGAGGCGGTCGCAGACATGACGACGTTTGCGAGACAAATTGAAACCTCATTCGCGGCGGAAAAGGCGATCGATAAAGGTTTGACGATGGAGGAGTGGCGATGGGCGATATCGCTCGTGCACTCGAGGACATTTAGAATTGAGGATGAGAGCGGAAGGAGGGCGACGAGGCGGGCGTTGGTGCCAGGGGCGGATTTGCTCAATCACTCGTCGGCGAGTGAAGGCGTGAATTGCGATTGGAAGGCGAACGACGAATACTTTGTGATTCAGACGACGAGAGACGTTCGAGAGGGTGAAGAATTGATGTTGTCGTACGGCGAACAGTGCGATCGACACTTTGCCCTCTTTTACGGCTTCTTGCCAGCGCCGAATCCGCACAATCGAGTCAAGCTCTTCATGAATGGACGAGAGGCGCTCGACTGGTATCAAGCGCTGTGCGGCGTCGAGGAGGGTGACGAAGCGTGGCACCGCGAAAAAGAGCGCGTGGTCAAGCTCGTGTGCGATAAGTACGGGACGTACAAACTGGACAAGGAGACTGGATTACGGCGACGGGTCATTCAAGATTTGTATCTCGGCGCAAACGGCGTCGTGAGCGATTCAATGTTGCTCCTCTTCCAGGAGATGTGCGGCGACGAAGACATGGCCATCGCCGCCATTCGCGTGCGCGCCGCGGAATTAAGGGATCGCATGGCGGAAGCGAGCGAGCGCATCGAGTGCGAGCTCAATCTTTTGGACGAGTACAATCAGCGACTCGTTCGCGAGTATCGCGCGCGAAAAATTGCGATTCTCAATCACATCGCATAAGACATACAATTCAATCCGATTATTACAAATAAAGCGAAGCATCACGTCGAGATTACTCTGGGAAGAATGTTTTTTGGATGTTTTCGCTCGCCACCTTCCCGACGCTCCTCTTGCCCGCGGGAATGCGAGCCAAAGCCATGGCTGGATTCTCCGAGTGCATGTACATTTCGTTGAGCGATGAAGGCGTCGGGTACTTGTCCGCGATTGCCCAAGCCTTTTCAGGACCAACACCAGCAATCTGCGCAAGCATGGACATCCAAACGGCGTGTACAGTGTGCTCGTTGTTACTTCTGATCGTTTCGTACGCTCTAAGAAACGCTGGAAACGGCGTGAGATCGTGCGTTTCTTTCGTGCGCATCAGCGGAGCGTACGACGCATGCAGCGCCCGCGTGAGATTTTTCAGCAACCGCGCCGTGTCGCGGATGTTTTCGGTGTTCAGCACTTTAAAGCCGTCGAAGATTTCAGACTGCACGCGCGCGCTTACCAGTCGCGCGCGCATGTCGACACCGGTGGTGAATCCTTGATGATTTCCCTGGTACGTGTGCCCGTGACGAAAGTGCGTGCCGACGTTGTGTACCACGTTGGCCGTGTTGCTCAAATCGCCCTCGATGAGGTACATGAGATTCTTAATCCCCGTGTAATGTTGCATTTGATACTTTTGGCGATCGTAGCGCTTACCACTCTTCGCAGAGCCTATGATGCTCGCCTTTAAATCGTTCACCTCTTTGCGTTCAATGAGGAAATCGAGGATGAAGCACTTTGACGTGTCTCCTGGCGCAGCGTTGAACGGACACGCCAACCACGCGAAATCTCCAACGGGAAGCTTGCACCGGAAAGTCTTGATCCCTACTGCTTCAAACTCTCGCACGTCAAACTTTTCCTTGTTCTCGTTTGAGTCGATGATGAGCACCGTCTCGTATCTGTCCTCGTACGTTTCTCCCGGTTCGAGCGGCGGAAGCAACCATCCATGTTCAGTGGGGTGCAGAGAGAGAGCCGTTTTTCTCGTCCTCCCACTCCGTGCAGCTCGCCCCGACGGCTGCGTCATTGGCGGCGGTGGTGAAGGACTAGATGTCTTCGTCGTCGTCTTTGTCGTCGGATCGCGTCGCTCTTCCTCGATGACGCATAAATCTTCATCCAAACCCAAACTCGGTCGAGCGTCTTCTCGCGTCGCCGCGCGCTCGTGCAACAATCCGCAGCAACAATCACCTCTCTCCTCGGCAGCTTCATGAAGTTTTTTGGCCAGCTCGGTGCCGGTTTTGCTGAGCTTGATTTGCATCACGTACCCTTTCTTCCACGTGAACACCATGGCTTCGGAATATCCCGGTTTTTCCGTCTTCAAGTGGCTGAAAGAATTCCATCCGCAGTATTGAAACTTTGGTCCCGACGGGCGTCCGCCGACAAAATTTTGCGGTTTTGGCTTGATGCCGCCGGTGCTCAATCCGCTTCGTTCCGCCTCATCCTCGAGCTCCGCCTTGGTGACGACATCTTTCCCTTCGAGAGCCAATCTGTGTAGCGTCACCAAGAGCGCAAAACCCGCCGTGCGGTAGCCAGGAACCCAGGTTTTGGTCGCTCTTCCAGAGGTGGACGCGACTGGTTGTTTCCCAGATGTCGTCGTCTTTGACCGTTTCGACGCGCGTTCAGACTCAGCCGCGGACGGTGCGACATTATTGTCGCTATATGTCGCAAGAATACCATCGAGCGCGTCGCCATCCATTCCCCCCTGATCTGTCGTCAAAAGCGGCGGTTTCCTCTTCAGACTCTCCGTGAAACTCCCGAAATTCCTCGCCGGGATGCACTCCCCGTATCGCGAAAACGTCGGCTCTCTCGATGTCGCCCAAAACTCTCTAATAATCTCCAAAAGGCTCACCCCGATGCCTTTTACCGAGAGCGCCGATTGTCCATCCACGATGACCGTCGTCGCCGCTCGCACGTTCTTCGCCGCGCGCCTCAACGCCTCGTCCAAGCACGCATCCTCCGCGTTTCTCGACGCGCCGCGTTCGCGTCTTCTCCCTTTGCACAACGCGTCTAAAAACAACGCCAACGGTGCGTTCTCCCTTCGCGTGAACCGTCTCCAAAACGCATTCAATTCCGCATTCAACGGATCGAGGTGTTCTTGCTGCACCCTCGCGTCGTACTCTTCCAGCATCTTTTCGTACGCCTCCTTGATTCTCATCCGTCTCGTCGGATTCAGCACGGATTCAGCCGAGTCATCAGCGGCGTCTCGTCGCGCAAGATGATGATGATGATGATGTCGATGACGGTGCGTTTCACCCCGTCCGACGCTTCCGACGCGCGCGCGGCGTCTCGCACCGACTTCAACCGCGTCTTCGCGGCCGTCTTCGCCGTCTTCGTCGTCGTCTTCGTCGTCGTCGACGTCGCGCATCCTAAAATGACGCGCGCGTTTGTTCGTTTGTTGACTGAATGCATGAATGAGTGACGCACGCGCGCGTCATTCCCTCCCTCACACGACGACGACGGATCGAACGATCGTCGCGGCGCGGCGCGGCGCGGCGCCCATCGATCGTCCCTCTCTCTCGCCTCTCTCGCCCGGATTCGCGAGTGAAGTGTCCGACGCGCGCATTCATTCATGGCGACGAGGGCGTCAACGACCACCCGCGTGGACGACGACGACGCGAATGAAAGGAGAAGGCCCACGACGACGACGACGACGGCGGCGAGAGGGTGCGCGGTGTACGACGTGTTGAACCCACACTTATCGGCGCGAGAGGTGATGCGACGAAGAGGGTACGAGGTGAAGGACCACGTCAAGGATAACGCGCGAAAGATTAGAGCGCAGAGCGAACGCAACGCTCGCGCGCGACTGGCGGAAGAGGAAGAGGCGCGAGCATCGAAACCGCGACGCGGGCGCGGAGAATTGAAGACGCGGTCGATGACGACGCCGTCGTCGTCGGCGCGTGAGAGCCGCGTGCGCGCGGATTTAGAAGACGCGGCAAAGCGAGGGGCGCAACGCGTCGCCGCCGTCGAACGGAGAGTACGCGGCGACGTCCGCGAGCGCGGGCGGAAGAGTTTTGGATCGACGCCGAAATATTTAGCCGAGAGGAAAGCGACGCTGCTGAGAGAGCTGAACGAAAAGATGGAACGAGCTTTAGAGGATATCGAAAAGAGACGGACGGAACGCGCTTTAGAGCGCCAACTCGAACTCGATGAAAAGCGAAAGAGGGACGCCGAGCGTCGCGCGCGGCTCGAACGTCGAGCGCGCGTCGACGCTGAAAAATTGTCCCCGATCGAGCGCGCGCAGAGGGCGAAAAACGTTGAAACCGCGAGACTGCTCTTCGAGCGCGCGCGTCTTCGCGTCGATGATTTTCTTCCGCCTCGAGCGTAGGCGGCGCTTTCGCTACCGCTACCGGTGGGATGTAATAATAATAAAAGTCAACCAACCAAATGTGCGGTGTACACCGCGTCCGCACACCGCGTCGACGACGGCGACGGCGTCATGAAGTCGTCGACGTGCGCGACGAATCGTCGGAGTGTCTCCATCACCGTCGCTCTCACGCCGAAGCTCCGTCGACACTTCAAAGCGGCACTCGAAAACGAATCCACCATCGGCACAACCAGCACTCAACTGCTCGAGGGCGTTCGAAGAGCGCTGATTAACCGAGACGAAGACGTTCGAGTGGATTACGCGTTGGCATTCGACGTGTGCGAAGCGCTGCGAAAAAAAGGCCTCTCTCCAGACGCGTACGTGTCGAAGAGCGTCTCGGGGTCGGAAGTCGACTTTGACGTCGTACAAGAGAGAAGAAGTTTAAGCGAGTCGGAGGCGAGGGAGAAGCGCGAGCACGAAGCGCTCATGCGACGCGTGCGCAGAGAGCTCGAGGAGAGAGAGTACGATGCAATGACGCGAGACGTCGCCGTTACTGCGTCGAATCGTCGTCACATTCGCGGCGACGAGTCTGGACTGTCAAAGGAGTCAGACGCGCGAGCGTACGGGCTCGCCGCGCACGTCTTGAGCGTCATGTTCGCGTTCGTATGCGCCGGTTACGCCGCGGGAGGTGCCGTCGATCAAAGGCTCGGGACGGTCTCGGCTCGCGGGCTTCTCGCGGCTCTCGGTGCCGCGCTGGGATTACTCGTGGAGACGGGTTTGCTCATTCTGCGCGACTCTCGCGCGTCTAGTAGTTTCTAGTTACAACAACAAAAGTAGTCTGGTAGTCTGGTAGTCCGGTTGTCCAGTAGTCAAAGACAAAAGAACAGGTAGCATTATTAGTGTCTCGTCTCGTCAGTCGTCCAGACGTCTCCCCGTGCCTTGAAAGTATCTCGTCGCCGGCGGTCTCACGGCGTTGGACGCGGCGTTGAGCGTCCCGGTACCGCTGTTCACGTAATCCGCGAGTGCGATGAGAAATCTCGGCGTTTGAATGAATGATCTCCGTCCGCTGCGTCGCGGATAAATGTTGACAAAGAAGTGGTAAAAATGTCCCGCGAGAATGCCCAAGAGATCGGGAACCGGATCTCCGCCCATGATGACAGTCATGCCTAACATGGCCCACGGAAAGTAAAACGCTCCGACGCGAACGACGCCCATGAGCGACACCCTCGCCCTTGGGTTCTCGCGGCTCCACAAGTACAGACACATGAAGATTAAGCTATCGGCGTAAAACGCCTGCGCAAACGTGGGGGCGACGAGCTCGAGCGGCGTCAACACCGCGGCTCCGGTTAACAGAAACGTCATGAAATCTGCCGTCCCATTCGCCCCGGTAAACGCGCTGCGCTCCAGCGACACGGCGTACTGCGCAATCATGTACATTCGCATCGCGAACCCAAGCGAGAGCTTGCCCAAAAACACAAAGTTTGTCACCAATCTCCACGGTTGAAACTTGCCTCGCACCAGTTTCCACGAGAGCGCCAACATTCGCGGATCAGTCACCCCGGCGTGCCAACCCGCGGTCGTGAGCGCGCACGAGGTCAACCAAAACTTTGACACTGGGGGCAGTTTAGCGTACCACTCACCGGGTGAGTCCGACATGGTGACGACGAGAAGGCGCGTCGCGTGCGCGTCAGTGGCGCGCGGTCGCTCGAAACGAGTCGAAACAAAATCCAAATTCGTCACTCTGACGTGCGCGTGCGCCATTGACCGTTCGTGATTCGACATTTACCGAGAGGGTCAAAAATCACACAAAGTCACGTCCGAGTGAGGACGACAGTCCACGACGCGCGTCGCTCGCTCGCTCGAACGCACGCTCGCTCGAACGCACGCGCGATGGTGTTGAGACAGTGCGCGCGAAGAATCGCGTCGAGCGCGTCGGCGTCGACTTCGACGTCCGCATCGGCGATGAGATGGGTGGCGACGCGTGCGACGCACCGGGGAGTTTTTGGTGGAGCCGCACCCTGTGCGTTGGGTTTTCCTTTTCCTCGTCGAGCGGAAGAAACCTTTTCGACGCCGACAAAGCTGACGAGCGTCGGGTGGACGCGAGGCGTCGGGCACTCTGCGTGGACTGGAACCGCGGCGACGACGGGTAAGGGCGAAGACGAGAACACGACGCGAGAAGAAGACGTCGGCGCGGGAGTTCCGGGGATGAGCCCGCTGTCGCGTTCCCCGGCCCCGACCAGCGCGTTGCGCGGCGCGTTTATTCCCGGGGCTTTGACGGACGAAGGGACGTCCGAGCAGGCGCGGGCAATTTTACGCGAGGCGAAAGGGTCGCCTAAAAAGTTTGGGGCGTTTCTGCGCGTCATCAGAGGTTTGAGCGTGGAGGACGCGCTCATTCAGTGCGACTTGAGCCCAAAGCGTGTAGCCAAGACGGTGGGCAAGGTGATTTTGAGCGCCGTAGGAAACGCCGTGAACAACCAAGGACTCGATAGGGATCGATTAGTCGTCGCCGAGGCAACCGTAGGTAAAGGCAAGTATCTCCGTCGCGTGAGCATTCACGGTCGCGGACGCGCCGGGGTCATGCACAGACCGCGGAGCCACGTGACTATTCACTTGGAGGAACGGGACGACGTGAAGCGACGCGTGCAGATTGACGAGGAAGAGATGCCTTGGGTTCGTCGACGTCGGTTAGGACGTGAGAAGCAAGCCATGGCTGAGGCGGCGGGAATCGTTTAGACTTGTTGATATGAATTCAGATGTAAAAGTGAAAGTTAAGACTTCAACGATTTCGACAAAGTACAACGCGCTTCGTTAGTTACCGACAAAGCTCGGAACCCAGTAGAGGGCGACGAGACCCGTGGCGATGAGCTTGGTCGTCACCCCGACAGCACCAGAGACGTATTCCGGAACTCCAGCCACTTGCTTGAGCTGCGCGCCGATGATGATGAAGAGAGTCGGCAACAACAAGCCGAGCGTATCGCCCGACATGGCTGGGTCGAGCGCCCAGGTGATAAGATCCTCCTTATTCCCGGGAACGAGGATGATTCCATCGCTGCGCACGACGGAGCCGTTAATGACACTCTGCGTCGACGGCTTGACTCGCAACGGAGACACGTAATCGTCACTGCACTTTTGTAATTCTGGATGCTTAGAGCACAGACTCGAGAAGCGTTCCTTTTGAGCCTCCTTACTCAACTTGACGTCGTTATCGAATCCCGTCTGCGACGCGCGCTTCTGTCTCGCAGCCTCGATGGCGCTCGGAAAGTAACCGTACTGGTTTGGCGCTTCGAAATCGCCCGACGCAGTTTCCGCCGCGCGCACGACGACGACACCACGAGAGCGATGCGTCGTCGTCCGAGTGGAGGAGGACGACGTGGACAACCACCCACCGCGCGAGGTGGATGACGCGGAACAGACTCGGGAAGCGACGGAGGCGGCGTGCATGACGACGAGGGTGGTCGGTCGACTTGGAACGAGTGTTTTCCCTTTGAGTGTGTCCACCTGGGAGGAAGACGACCGAACGTGCGTCGGTGTGTGGGGCGCGCTCGTCCATCGGTATCCACACTCTATCCACAAAAAACAAGCGACTGTGAAGAGGCAGAAGAGCGCGTAGGAGTTGCGCGCGTTGGCTGCTGGATTCAAATTACATAAATACGCGTACAGAAGAAAGAAGACGCGAGCACACGAAACGAAATGAAGAGAAAATTCAACTCACTCTCGGTTGAGCTCAGCCATGGAAACGAAACCAAAGGAAGAAGATCCGTCGGGGTCGTCCGCGTTTTCTTCCGGTTCGTCGACGCCATATCCACCCCAAGCCTCGCTCGTCGTCGATGCGTCACGAATGTTTGCTGATTTGCGGTGTGAACGTTTCGCTGCGCTGTATAAACGTTCGTACACCGGCTCCTTGGCCGAATGGAGCTGAGAAGCGAGCGCCGTAGAGCGTTTGTTGATGCGAGGCGTGTACGCGAATTGCTCTGAATCTGTCGACTCGTTCGTAAAGGAACGAGACGAGCTTCCGTTGGTGACTGCGTGCGCGAGCGCGTCATCCGAACCTCTCTTTGCCATGCGCTTCTTCAGCGCAAGTCTAAGCGAGTGTTTATCCAGCTCTGGTTTGAAAGTGGCGCCGGCGATTTCCTTGTCAGCCTCCTTTGCCTTAGCGGCGCGGATTTTTTCTTCACGGCGTTCATTCCACTTTTCTAAATCTTCCAGAGTGCGGTGGGTGGCAGCAGCGCGTTTGGTGATGGGCACTCTTTCTTTGCTGTAATCAAGCATCTCCTTGGCGCGTCGCTCGTCTTCCACCTCGCGTCGCAGCCGCTCGGCGTGTTCGCTTCGATTGGCGGCGTATTGTTGCTGTCTCGCCTTGAAATCAGGCATTTTCGACGACAACGACCGCGTTTTCTTTGAAATGTTCCCAGACACGCTCTCATTCGCGAGCTTACGAACGGCATCTTCCGCGGCTCTCCTACTCTCTTCCAGCTGCCGCGCCCGCTGCGACTCTTTCGCCTGCATGGCTTCGAGTCGCTGTTGGATTTCGTGCGGCTTGAGGTGCACGCGGTTTCGCGCTTCGAGTTCAGATTTTTTCATCTCCTCCAATCGCGCAGCCTCTCTCGCTTGTCTGAGGATCCATTCGCGTATGAGGCGATCTTCCACCATCTCCCCATCCGTTCTTCGGCGCGGCTTACTCTTCTTTTTCGATAAGACGCTCCTCTCAGACTCGGCTACGCTCGCCTTTCTGCCGTGTCTGTTCACTCTCGCCGCCGGCATCTCTTGTCGCTCCGCCCCAGATCTCCACGTCTCACTGTTCCTTCTCGCCCCCGACGCGTGATGCGTCGTCCCGTTCGCGTGATGCGTCGTCGCATCACGCATCCGCACGCTGACGTCCGCGTCAGTCGCGCTCGGCGTCAGAGAGTCGCCCAATCCGTTCCTCCCGCTCACCCCCAGCACGTACCGCGCCGCGTCGTCCGCCGAGCTCGTCGCCTTTTGTCGCGCCGACGCCGCGTCAACCTCTTCCAACCCAAACGCCGTCGTCAGGCGCACCAAATCATACAGCTCACCGTTCGTCAGCGCCCCTTTCCTCTTGCTCGAGTCAAAGTGTTCACCCAATCGAGTAAATATCGCCCGTCGCTTGTTCGCCCTCGACGCCGCCGACGACGTTTGCGTTCCTCCGTCGAGTTGATGACGCGCGATGGCGTTTCTCACGTCGTCATCCGTCGTCACCGCCGTCGCGGGCGTCGTTCCCGCTCGCATCGCGCGCGATCGACAAGGTCACCAGACCGACCGAGCGACGCGGACTCGAGTCTCATAATCCTTTCTCTCTTCTGGTCGGACCGTTGGAACGGTTGGAAAACGAACCCGACCCGACGGTTTGAGATCGATCTGGTTGAAGTTCCCGCTGGTCGACGCGCGTCACAGCGGCGCGTCTCTCTGCCTCTCTGACGAAGATGCGCGGGGTGAGAAGTTCGGCGAGTCGGTTCTTAGCCGCCGCGGCGGGTTCGTGCGCCCGGTCGTCGTCGTCCGCGTCCGCGTCGTCCACGACGGCGCCCGCCGTGTTCGTCGACGGATCCACGAGAGTGATCTGCCAAGGATTTACCGGGAAGAATGGAACCTTTCACAGCGAACAAGCGATTGCGTACGGGACGAAAATGGTGGGTGGGGTGACACCGAGGAAAGGTGGGACCGAACACCTGGGCTTGCCCGTCTTTGACACGGTGGCGGAGGCGAAGAAGGCGACGGACGCGAACGCCACGGCGATTTACGTGCCTCCTCCGTTTGCGGCGAGAGCCATCATGGAGGCGATCGAGGCGGAAATGGAACTCGTGGTGTGCATCACCGAGGGGATTCCGCAGCACGACATGGTGCGCGTGAAGCAGGCGTTGATGACGCAGAGCAAGACGCGGTTGATTGGCCCAAACTGTCCAGGAATCATCAAGCCGGGCGAATGCAAAATAGGCATCATGCCGGGATACATTCACAAACCGGGAAGAATCGGCGTCGTCTCACGTTCTGGAACTCTCACGTACGAGGCTGTGTATCAAACTACGGTGACTGGGCTCGGACAGTCCACGTGCGTTGGGATTGGCGGTGATCCTTTCAATGGCACAAACTTTGTTGACTGTCTCGAGCGTTTCGTCAAGGATCCGCAAACCGAAGGCATCATCATGATTGGAGAAATCGGAGGCTCGGCCGAGGAAGAGGCGGCTGAGTTCATCCGAGCGAGTGGGACGGATAAACCCATCGTGTCCTTCATCGCTGGTCTCACCGCGCCGCCGGGCCGAAGGATGGGACACGCCGGAGCCATTATTTCTGGTGGTAAGGGAGGCGCCGGCGACAAAATCGCGGCGCTCGAATCGGCGGGCGTTCGCGTCGTTAAATCGCCGGCAAAGATGGGTCAAGCCATGCACGACATGTTTGTCGAACGGAAAATGATCTGATGAATTGAATCTCGCACGCACGCACGCAGCTTGTAATGTAAACGTCCAACGCTTAATAAAATTCTACCTCGCCTACTCTCTACGTACTAACTACTCACGTGGGTGTGATCGAGACAGAGACCACCTGTTCTCCACGCATGAAGACTTGATTGATGCGTCGGGTGCGATGGTCCAACTTTGGAGCGACTCTGACCGTGGTCTTCTCCTCACCGGACTCGGCATTCACTCTCGTCTTCTCCACGACGCGCTTTGTCTTCACCGTGTATCGCTCCTCGACATCCGTCAGCACCATGTTTGCAAACTTGTCGAACGCCACCACGTAGGCATCGCACGTCCCCCTCACTCCAGACGCGTGTCGCGTCACTATGCGCACGCGCAGTCTCTGCGACCTCGCGTCCCGCAAAACTCGCAGCGGCCCTTCCGTCGCCTGCTTCGAGTTTGCCAGCGCGTCAAACACGCTCTCCCGTCGTCTAAACGCTTCACCCTGTTCGTTAAATTTCCTCGCGCGCTCTTTCGCTCTCGCCTGCGCCGCGAACGAATTCAATCCCCTCGCGGTCGTCGTCGCGGTTCCCGCCGTCGTCGTCGTCGCGGACGACGACGGAAGCAGTCGCCTGCACTGTCGAACTGTATCAAGCGCCCTCGCCCTCGGTCGCGGTGGAATCGCGCCCGAGTCTGGCGCCAGCGCGAGAACGGGATCAAACTCTGGCGAATAAAAGTCCAACCGAGCGTCTCGCACGCTCGACGTCGACGGTTCCCTCTCCGTCGTCATTGCCGTCGAGTTGTGTCGGTGCTGTTTGAAATCGTCTGTCCCTGACTGGCTGTTCCTCACTCGCGCACGCACGCGCGCACGCGTCTTGTGAAGACGACGTGGGATGACGACGCTCGAACAGCGACGAGGGGAGATGATCGCGCACCGCGAGCGAGCGACATGTCGCACGACGGCGTGGTGCATCGTCGGGGCGTCGACCGCGTCGTCTTCAGCATCCATCTTGTTATTTAGAGAAGAATTCAGGAGGTACGACGACCTCGGCGCCGTCGGTGTGGTCCAAGGATTGATTTGCGGGTTCGCTTTCGTCGCCCTCGTCGCGCTTTGGCTCACGGCGTACGGCGATCCGGGAGTGGTGATCCCAGACGACGCGGACGATCGAGGAGCGATGGCGATTGCGCGCCTCGACGCCGCAGTGCAGAAAAAGTTGGACAACTGGACGGAGAAGTCTTGCAGCGCCGATGACGAGTCAGCGCCACGGCGTTCGTATGCCGACCATCTCAGGGCGTGCATCGAAGATGCGGTGCGCGAAGACGCCGAGGCGAGCGCGCTGCGAATGGATCGAGACTACGGCGGAACGTGGACCAAAAAAATTGAGGACGACGATGTCAGTTTGACAACAACGATAAAGTTTTGCTCGTCGTGCAAGCTGTGGCGACCCCCGATGTCATCGCACTGCTCGACATGTGGGTATTGCGTCCGTCGGTTCGACCATCACTGCGGCGTTTTGGGTAATTGTGTCGGCGAGCACAACCATAGATTCTTTTTAGCTTTACTGACGTCTTCGGCGCTCATGGGTTCGCTGGTGTTCGTCGTTTCGGCGTACGCGCTCGCGAAAATGCCGACTGGAGAGTGGCGCCGCGAGTACGCGTACGTCTTGCTCGCGTGTGCGCTATCCGGTGCCCACGTCGTCACCATTATCGGCTTCGCGTGGACGCATTGGGTCATGTTTCTCTTGGATTTTACGACGAAATCATACGCGAGGCGCGCTCCCGGGAGCTCGATTGCGGACGTCAGGCGCGCTTCGGCGCGGCACGGTAGCTCGGTGTACGCCCGCTGTTGCGCCGTTCCATTTAGATTGAAACGCGCCGCCGAAACCGATTTCCTCGCGAGACGGCGTCGCGAAGCATCGATGCTTTCAGGTGCCGATGCGAGCGCGTTGAGCGTTTGATAGCGTGTAACATCACAACAGAGAACTAGTACTGTGTAGAAGAAGCAACGAATACGACAATAACAAAGGATTCAACAACAAACAACGAGTAAAGCAACGTAAATTCAAACACGAAAAGCCTACTAGGCTCGCGGCGGTGTTACCCAGTTTGGTTCCACCGGTCCCTTGTCGTAAATGACTTCTCGATGACACGACCAAACCAAACGAATCGCCTCGATGGTGCCGATTCCGCCCGCCATGGGCGTGCCCGCCGGTCCAAACCAGTGGTTTTGAGGCGCCCCGGTCGTTCGTGCGCGGCGTCCCGCGTACGTGGTCCCGTTGACGGTCGATCCGAGAACTTTTTGCACGAAGAGCTCGTCGCTGGATACCACGGCGGCGGTGAGGTGCGCATCCATCTTCTCGCACGCTTCCAACACGAGATGCAAATCGTCGTCCCCGTAAGAAGTCAACACTTGGAGCGGGCCAAATATTTCCGTGGTGACGAGTTTAAAGTTTTCCTCGCTCGCCATGATGGTTTTAAGTGGAACGTAAACAGCCGTCGGCTCGATGGCGCCGTATTGCGGAGGTATGGAGTGATCGCCGCCGTTCAACTCGCGACCTCCAAAGGCGACGCGCGCGCCAGGAAGCGCGGCGAGCTTTGCCGCATGGTCGAGCATCGTCTTCGTGGTGAGCGTGAGAACCGGTCCCACGGTGAGATCATCCAAAGAACGCTGCGACGCCAAGTCAGCAATCTTCTTTTCGATGCCAGCGTCCACCCAGTTGTCGTGCATGAAGAGGATGGACTGCGCCGAGCACTTTTGGCCGCTGCACGCATACGCGTCTTGATCGCTCACGTGCGCGACGTAATCGACGTCGTCGACATCTGGACCGAGGATTTTCCAGTCGAATCCGGCATCCTCGAGTTTGACGTTACCTTCGAGCTCTTTGGTAAGATGATGGGCAACTTTTTGAGACCCAGTGAACAGGGTCATCTTCGGTTTGGATTTTTGTAAAATTTCATTCATCGTCGTCCCGTCGCAGTGAATGAAATCCAAATCCGTCGGCGGCGTTCCGCACGCAATCATGAGGCGCACAAACTGCTCGAGAACGACGGAAACCTTGGTGTCCGACTTGACGAGGGGCTTGTTCCCCATGTACAGCGCGCCCATGAGCTGTAAAACTGGAATCTCGAGCGGAAAGTTGAACGGCGTAATCACCGACACTGGTCCGTACGGCCATCGCAAACCGTGAGACGTCTGCCCGAGATGGTCGCCAGAGACGGAAAACCCTCTCGCGAGGAATCGAACGTTATCCCCGGCAAAGTTTTCGAGAAATCTTCGCGTCACGATAACCTCTGCGAGCGCTTGCGCGTGAGATTTCGGCGCCACGCGCATGATGAGTCGAGCAAAGTATTCCTCAACTTCTGGACGTCGCATCGCCTCGGCGAGTTTGGCTGAAATTTCTCCATACTTGACGTACCTCTCTGGCGCCTTGAATGGGTTGTGCATCCCGCTCTTCGGACACGATTTGAGGCTTCTCACGACGTCATCAATGTCGTTTCTCGAACTCGTCCTCGGGGCGTGCACGAATCCCTCCGTCTCGTTCGCATTCATCGGATCGACAACTTTTTCCACGTCGTCGGCGCCTCGAGGGCGCCTCCACTCGCCCGCGATTAAATTCTCACACATCGCCGGTCCACCCGTCGCGCTTGACCTGGCCCACGGATCAGCGGTCGCCCACGTCGGGGGCGCTT
>Ga0181601_10000077_pt1 | contig 67709 bp, 72 predicted proteins | sample 041ome_8_FD_133020 | JGI IMG/M metagenome (GOLD analysis project Ga0181601, IMG submission 133020) | Coastal salt marsh microbial communities from the Groves Creek Marsh, Skidaway Island, Georgia - 041407BS metaG (megahit assembly) | ecosystem: Environmental > Aquatic > Marine > Intertidal zone... | reverse complement strand
TAAATCGATGGCGAGAATGCGCAAAGTTCAGCCTCGTATGCTAGCCATTCGCGAGGAGTATGCGAACGACAAAGCAAAGCAGTCACAAGCCACGATGGAGCTCTATAAAAAAGAAAAAATTAACCCGCTGGGTGGTTGCTTTCCTTTATTGATTCAGATGCCTGTTTTCATCGCACTCTATTGGGTACTGATGGAATCAGTCGAGCTCAGACAGGCACCCTTCGTTCTGTGGATCGACGACCTCTCCGCAATGGATCCCTTCTTTGTATTGCCACTGTTAATGGGCGGCAGCATGTACCTCATGCAAAAACTGAATCCGGCTCCGCCAGATCCAATGCAGGCCAAAATCATGCAGTGGATGCCCATTGTATTCACCTTCTTTTTCCTGTGGTTCCCAGCAGGCTTGGTGCTCTACTGGGTCTGCAACAACCTGCTCTCTATGGCACAGCAGTACATCATCAACCGCCGTATCGACAGCGGTGCCATCTGATCCGGCGATTTGGATAAAGCACTGTGACGGTGCCCAGTCGCGCTCTTGACCATGACACGATCGCCGCGATCGCCACACCGGCTGGTCGCGGCGGGATCGGAATCATCCGTGTCTCCGGGCCCAAGGCCTGGTCTATCGCGGAGCAACTTACCCAGAAATCGCCGACAACTGGCCAACCCATTTTCTCGCGGTTTGTAACTCCTGAAGGCGAGGTGATCGACGAGGGTTTGATGCTCATGTTCAAGGGGCCCGCATCGTTTACCGGCGAGGACATCGCCGAATTTCATGGACATGGCGGCACAGTGGTGACGAATCTGCTCTTGGGGGCTTGCCTCTCATTTGGCGCTCGTCTTGCCAGACCGGGAGAATTCTCGGAGCGCGCTTTTCTAAATGACAAATTGGACCTTGCCCAAGCAGAGGGACTGGCTGATCTGATTGACGCGCCTAATCAGCAAGCGGCCCGGCAGGCAGCCGCATCGCTTCGGGGGGCGTTTTCCGAGGCGGTAAATCTTCTTAGCCAACAAATCATCGAACTGCGGGTTTTTGTCGAAGCAGCCATCGATTTCCCGGAGGAAGAAGTCGACTTCCTGAGTGAAAATAAGCTTGAGGTGTCGCTGCGATCGCTAGAAATTCAGTTGACTCAACTCATCACGCAGGCGCGGCAAGGCGCCATCATGTCTCGAGGGGCTAAAGTGGTGATGACGGGCGCGCCAAATGCAGGAAAAAGCAGCCTGATGAATCAGCTCGCCAAGGACAGTGTCGCGATCGTCACCGACATTCCGGGGACCACCCGTGACGTCATCCGACAGGCTATCTCCCTCAACGGGGTCCCGCTGCAAATATCCGACACCGCGGGTATCCGTAAGGCCTCTGATGCGATAGAACAGGAAGGCATTAACCGGGCCCGGGCCGAGGTCGATGAAGCGGACATCGTGATTGAAGTAATCGACGATGCCGCGGGAGATAACACAGATGAAACGATAAATTCCCGCGATGCACGGGCACATCAGCCGGTAATCCGAGTGCTAAATAAAATTGACCTGTCGCATCGATCTCCGGGGCCAGTCGCGACAAGCAGTGCCTCATCAGAAGATTCTGGCAGCGCGGCCAAAATGACCACTGTCGCTGTTTCCGCCACAACCGGGTTGGGCTTGTCTGCGCTCGAACACGCCATTTTGTCTCACCTGGGTTTTGGCGACACAACCATTGAAACCCCCTTTTCAGCCCGGGAGCGTCATGTGATCTGCCTTGAACGCGCCAGCATGGCACTCTCAGAAACGATTCAACGCTTTGAAATGCATCAAGCAGGGGAGCTGCTGGCTGAGGACCTCCGCACCGTCCACTCACATCTGAGCGAAACGACCGGCGCTTTTGGCGCCGATGATCTGTTGGGTGAAATTTTTTCCTCGTTTTGCATTGGAAAATAAACGTTTGGGGCTCCCCGGTTGGCCGAGAACCATTTGGCAACATTAATCATAGAACCCGGGTTTGACCGCTATATGACTCCATCAACGCTTTACCCACAGTTTCCACTAGCGATTGTTGAAACAGGGAATGCGCCTCTACCGCTGTGGAAGGACCTGTTTACAAAACGCCTTAAGGGCTGGTGACAAACTGTCAGCGATATAAACCCGGGGTGCACGGGACAATCCATCCCCAGTTCATCACCACACTCCTCAGGGCATATAACTGATGTGTACACCCCCTTTATAAGGCCATAAAGTATTGAACTAATTGAATATTGTTGAGTTTCCAACAGTAGCGCTGTCCTCTAATAACAACAGTATTTAAATAATCTTCTTATAAATAATTTCTTTATTAATGATGTGTTTTAAACGCCCGCTATCAGTTTACTGAGTTGCTGTGTTCGGGCAGGGATATCAGGCCGCAAATCGCGACTTCCGCCAAGAGCATCACCAACACAATGACCAAAAGGAGCGGTTAGTGTGATCGGGCTGACCCGTTTATACTCTTGCCCCCTTTTTACAGCCGTGATCAGTAACATGATGACTCACCCTCAACATTACGACGTCATTGTTGTTGGTGGCGGCCATGCTGGAACCGAGGCGGCATTGGCCGCAGCGCGGGTTGGTGTGCGCGTATTGTTGGTGACGCATGCGATCGACACTTTGGGGCAGATGTCCTGCAACCCGGCTATTGGAGGGATTGGGAAAAGCCACCTGGTAAAAGAAATCGACGCGCTGGGTGGTGTCATGGCCAGGGCAACCGATCGAGCGGGCATCCAGTTCCGGGTGCTGAATTCGCGAAAAGGTCCAGCAGTGAGGGCGACGAGAGCCCAAGCCGATCGCGTTTTATACCGCAATGCCATTCGGTCTTTTTTGGAATCTGAAGATCGAATTGATATTTTTCAGGATGGTGTTGAGGATATTCAACTGAAGGGTGATCGCGTTTCAGCAGTGGTCACCCGCTCGGGAATTGTCTTTCATGCCTCTGCGGTTGTGCTCACCGCCGGAACCTTTCTGCATGGCAGGATGCACGTAGGAGAGCAGCATCAGTCCGGTGGCAGAATGGGGGACCAGGCGGCGCTCGGGCTTGCTGATCGTCTTCGGGAAATCTGCCCAAGAGTAGGCCGTTTGAAGACCGGTACACCGCCCCGGATCGATGCCCGATCTGTCAATTTCTCTGTCATGGCTGAGCAATGGGGAGACGAGCCCAGACCCGTCATGTCTCTGATGGGACATCGGGATGAGCACCCCGAGCAACGATGTTGCTGGGTCACGGAAACAAACACACAAACCCATGAGATTATCCGCAGCGGTTTGGACAGGTCCCCACTTTTCAGCGGCACCATTGAGGGCGTTGGTCCTCGCTACTGTCCCAGTATCGAGGATAAGATTCATCGGTTTGCTGACAAAGACTCTCACCAGATTTTTATCGAGCCAGAGGGACTTACTTCGATAGAGCTCTACCCAAATGGCATCTCTACCTCGCTGCCGTTTGATGTGCAACTGCAACTGGTGAGATCAATCCGAGGACTCGAATCAGCCAACATTACCCGGCCAGGTTACGCGATCGAATACGACTACTTTGATCCGCGTGACCTGCGCCACAGCCTAGAAACCAAGACGGTGTTGGGTCTTTATTTCGCAGGGCAAATCAACGGTACAACGGGATACGAAGAAGCAGCGGCACAGGGTTTGATGGCCGGTCTAAATGCAGCGAGACAAATATTAGGCCTGCCGCACTGGGAGCCGGGGCGGGATGAAGCCTATATCGGCGTGCTGATTGATGACCTTGTCACACTGGGCACCAATGAACCATATCGGATGTTTACGTCTCGCGCCGAATACCGTCTGCAGTTGAGAGAGGACAACGCCGATCTCAGACTCACAGAAATAGGTCATTCGCTGGGTCTGGTGATGGACAGCCAATGGCATTGCTTTGCGCAGAAGCGAGAAGATATTGAGCGTGAACGTGGTCGGCTCGAGCGGACTTATGTGCAGGCGGGCAGCGCAACAGCGATAGCGCTGCAATCCCACTTGGCAAAGCCGCTGTCCAGAGAGTATTCGCTGGCGGAGCTGTTGAAGCGCCCCGAGGTCGATTACCCGATGTTGAGCGAACTCGTGCCTGCCCCCGAGCCCGTTGACGAGGCGGTATCGGCGCAAGTGACCATACAAATGAAATACGCTGGCTATATAGACCGGCAACAGCAAGACATTGACCGCTTGCACCGGCATGAGGCGACTACTATTCCCGATAACTTGGATTTTATGCAGGTCGAGGGGCTGTCTAACGAAATTCGACAGAAATTGAGAGATACGCGTCCATCTAATCTTGCCCGAGCCGCCCGCATCCCGGGAATGACGCCAGCGGCGCTATCACTTTTATTGGTCCATATAAAAAAACGAGACCTCAGTGGCACGTTGCGCGCAACAGCGCATGGATAAATCCCGGATCCCCGCCGATCAGAGTTCAGATGCCGATCTGCTAAGCGCTGCTTCGCTTGAGCTCGGACTGCAGTTGTCAGAGGAACAAATTCACCGGTTAATCGCCTATACAGATTGTCTGGAAAAGTGGAACGGGGCTTACAACCTCACTGCTATACGTGACCGATCGACCATGTTGCACCGCCACATTATTGAAAGCTTGGCGATTGCGCCTTACGTGGCTGGGTGCCGTATCGCTGATGTGGGGACAGGGGCCGGGTTACCCGGTATTCCATTGGCCATTGCCGCGCCTGATCGAGAGTATGTGTTGCTTGACAGCAACAGTAAGAAAACGCGCTTCCTCTCGGAGGTGAAAAGGTTGTTGGGTTTATCTAACATCAAGGTCGAGACCGCTAGAGTGGAAACGTGGCATCCTGAGCCGCCCGTTGATGCGGTGATCACGAGGGCTTTCGCAGACTTGCCCACGACGTTTAAGAGAATCGATCATGTGCTCGGTGATCATGGTGTTTTGTTCGCGATGAAAACAGAGAGCGTATCTGAGGAGTTGACAGCCTTGCCCGAGGGGATGCAGCACACCGCTACCCAGCAGATTGAGGTGCCAGGACGTCAGTGGGGGTTTCAGCTGTTGACCTTCAATCGGTTGGGGGTAGCGTTGCCATGAAGGTCATTGCCGTGGCCAATCAGAAAGGCGGTGTGGGCAAAACCACAACCAGCGTGAATCTCGCTGCCGCCCTCGCCGCCATGGAAAAACGGGTTCTGTTGGTTGACCTTGACCCACAGGGCAATGCCACCGTGTCGGTGGGGTTGAATAAGGGCGACCTGAACGCGACTGCTTTTGAGTTGCTGGTCGAGCAACAGCCGCTCAGTGACGTAGTCACTCCACTTGAGACATTTGGCTTGCACTGTGTGCCAGCAGATGGCGATCTGACGGCTGCCGAAGTGGCACTGTTATCGGTGGATGATCGGGAGCAGCGTCTGAAAGCGGCTCTTGTTGCAGGCGCAATTGCTTACGATTTCGTCATTATCGATTGTCCGCCGTCGCTCAACATGTTGACGCTGAACGCCTTAGTGGCCGCTGATTCTGTGCTCATCACCATGCAATGCGAGTACTTTGCCCTGGAAGGGCTGTCTGCACTGATGGAAACCATCAACACGGTGCGGCAGACTGTGAACCCCTCGCTACGTATAGAGGGCATTTTGCGAACGCTATATGACCCACGTAACGCACTGACTAACGAGGTGTCTGAGCAGTTGCATCAACACTTTGAGGGCCTCGTGTACAGAACAGTGATTCCCAGAAACGTGAAGCTGGCCGAGGCCCCCAGCCATGGCCTGCCTGGAATCGTCTATGATCGCCTGTCCCGGGGCGCAACCGCATACATGGCGTTGGCGGGCGAGTTTATGCGTCGGCAGGAAAAACACCAAAGGGAATCGCTTTAGATGGCGCAAAAACGAAAGCTGAATCGAGGCCTCGAGGCGCTGTTAGGATCAGGACTGCTGGCGAATTCCACCGAACCCCCGCAACCCGATAGTTCGACAGGTTCGACGGAAACGGGCAAGGCACCATTGACGGATCTGCCAGTAGAGCGTCTTCAACGAGGTGCTTATCAGCCCCGTCGCGAATTTGAGGCGGAAGCGTTGGAGTCTCTGGCTAGCAGCATCAAAGCTCAAGGAGTCCTGCAACCCATTGTGGCGCGACCACTTGATGGAGACCGCTACGAGATTCTTTCAGGAGAGCGTCGTTGGCGGGCTGCCCAGTTAGCAGGTCTTGACCGGATACCCGCAGTGATCAAGGCTGTGTCGGACGAGGCGGCTATCGCTATCGGCCTGATTGAGAACATTCAACGCGAAGACCTGAACCCGGTAGAGGAGGGGCTTGGCCTGAAGCGCCTGCAGGACGAATTCGGGCTCAGCCAGGAGCAAGTCGCCTCAGCTGTTGGGCGCTCTAGATCTGCCGTGGCCAATTTACTCAGGTTGCTGAACTTGGAGCCTGAGGTGTTGAGTATGCTGGAGCGCAGCGAGCTGGATAGCGGGCATGCCAAGGTGCTACTGGGCTTGAACGGCGGCGATCAGGTGCGCGCGGCTCGCAAAGTGGTCAAAGGCGGCCTCTCCGTGCGGCAAACAGAAGCGGTGGTGCGTGGCTGGGGGAAGTCCTTGGAACCGCCACCCCCCGTCGATCCCAATGTGAGTCGTCTCGAGCAGGATCTCAGTGCCCGCTTGGGAGCTAAAGTCCGCATTCAATACCAACAAAGTGGGCGCGGCCGGCTCGAGATTCAGTATTCCAGCCTCGATGAGCTGGACGGTTTGCTCAAGCGATTCCAGTAAATCCCACGTATTGAAGGGTTTAGGCCTTTCAACTACACTCCGTCCCGCATGAAAGGGGGGCTGGGTTCACCTTGGCCAGACACGTCGCTACTGCACCCTTTGCTACCACAAGAACGCACCTTTTGAGTGCGATCGTGGTGACAGCAGTATTTTTGGGGTGTGCGGCGTTGATCACCGGAATTTTTCGGGGTTTTATCACTTCTCTCGACATGTTGCTGGGCGCTGCGATTGTGCTGTTACCCAGCGTGTGGGTGGCGATGAGTCTGACGTCAGGCCGGGCGCTCATCAGCCCCGTTTGGATGGGTTTCGTGCGTTACACCCTTGCGGGATTGGGATTTGCAGCGCTGTTTGCGCTGCGGCCAGCAAGTGAACCGCTGCCGGTGATGGCGGGCAGTGTAATAGGCGTGGTTGGTCCACCCCTCATCTTGGCATGGCAGCAACGACAGCGCGAAAAGGTGCTCTAGCGGGCACATTGGCAACAACAGAAGGACGCGTGACGGACACGCGGGAAACTAGAGGCTTTTAGGGCCCAGGAGTTCACGAGAAACAATGGCGGCAAATGGCGACAGTCAAACCGTTTCGGAATACATCGTTCACCACCTGACGAACCTGACCTATGGCAAATTGCCGGAAGGCTTTGAGCGATATGACGGCAGTGTAGTCCCGGCGGGTGGTCAATGGACCATGGCGCACGGCGCGGATGAAATCACCGCCATGGGCTTTAACGCCATACACGTTGACTCCATGATCTGGTCAGTAGGACTCGGCATCATTTTTTGTTGGCTGTTCCGCCGAGTAGCCGTCCGCGCTACCTCCGGTGTGCCAACAGGGCTGGTGAATTTCGTTGAAATGATCGTCGAGTTTGTCGACGGCACCGTGAAAGACACCTTTCATGGTCGCAACCCGCTGATCGCGCCACTGGCACTGACTATTTTTGTCTGGGTGTTTCTGATGAACTTGATGGACCTGATCCCGGTCGATCTGATCCCGCACTCTTTGATGTTGGCGGGCGTCGAGTATCAGAAAATCGTGCCCTCAACGGACCCCAATATCACTATGGGTATGGCAATAGGTGTGTTCGTGCTGATGCTCTTTTATTCCATCAAGGTCAAGGGCTTCGGTTTTGTTAAGGAGCTCACCCTTAACCCCTTTAACCACCCGCTTTTTATACCCGTGAATTTGTTCATGGAGGTGGTTGGCTTGCTGGCAAAGCCGTTTTCACTTGGCCTTCGCCTATTCGGCAACATGTACGCGGGTGAGATGATTTTTATTCTTATTGCGGCGCTTTTCAGTGTGGGCGTCTTTTGGTTGCTCCCTGCCGCATTGCTTCAGATTGGCTGGGCGATCTTCCATATTCTGGTGATTACCCTGCAAGCATTTATTTTTATGGTCCTGACCATCGTGTACCTCAGCATGGCGCACGAGGACCATTGATTTTTCGTTGACAGTTACCTCTAGGAGACAACCATGGAACTGATTTATGTAGCCGCGGCCATCATGATGGGCTTGGGTGGAATGGGTGCCGCGATTGGCGTGGGTATTTTGGGCGGCAAGCTGATTGAAGGCTCAGCCCGACAGCCCGAGTTGGCTCCCAAGCTGCAGGGAACCTTCTTTTTGGGCGCGGGCCTCGTCGACGCGATCCCCATTATCGGTGTGGGTATCGCGATGTACCTGATCTTTGTGGTCGCGGGCTGATAAGAGCCTCTTTGATCGCAAGGTTGGGCGAGCCCAATCCGAGCACCACAGGAGCAAAGAGTGAATATTAATCTCACCCTGATAGGACAGCTGATCGCCTTTGTGGCTTTCGTGGCTTTTTGTATGCGGTATGTGTGGCCCCCCATCGCGGGCGCTATGGCCGAGCGCCAGAATAAGATCGCAGACGGCCTGGCCGCAGCGGATCGAGCTGGCCACGACCTAGAGGTCGCCAAGCAACAGGCCGATGAGCAGATGGCTGACGCCAAGCGAGAGGCAGCCGGCATTATCGAAGCAGCTAACAAGCGCGCGCAGGCGTTGGTCGAAGAGGCCAAAGAGGCTGCCAGTGCGGAGGCGGATCGCGTCAAGGCTGCAGCGGTGGCGGAGATCGAACAAGAGCGTGCGCGCGCGCAAGAGCAGCTGATGACGCAGGTCAGCGCGCTGGCACTGGCAGGCGCGGAAAAAATTCTTGCGGCCGAGATTGATGCCGAAAAGCACGCCGATCTTTTGAAATCGCTAGCGGCGGAGTCTTGATCGATGATTGAGCCGACCACCTTGGCCAGACCCTACGCGCGAGCAGCTTTTGAGCATGCCCGCGCCGCTGATGAGCTGGCTGTGTGGCAAGAGGCGCTGGCTGACTTGGCTGCTATTACAGCCGACCCCAAGGTCTCTGCTGCGCTACGCGACCCCAATCAGACCGCAGAACAGCGCGCTGCGACGCTCGCCAGTTTGGTTGGCGCAGATCTACCGAAAGCCGTTGGCAATCTGCTCGCTATCATGGCAGATAACGGCCGCCTGCCGCTGCTGGTGGAGGTGTCATCACTCTTTAATCAGTTAAAGCAAACGGTGGAGAGCACCGTGGCGGTTCACGTGACCTCTGCTTATCCCCTGAGTGATGCCGAGACTCAGCAACTTTCTAACACGATGCAGGAGAGGCTGGCGCGCAGCATCACACTGACATCAGACACGGACCCCTCATTACTGGGAGGGGCACTCATTCGTGCCGACGATTTGGTGATCGACGGCTCTGTGCGCGGCCGCCTGAATAAGCTGGCGGGCACACTGACTTAATGACAGAGGAATAGGTCATGCAACAGCTCAATCCCTCGGAAATTAGCGACCTGATCAAGCAACGTATCGACCAGCTTGAAGTCGCCTCGCAGGCAACCAATGAGGGCACCATCGTCTCGGTGACGGATGGCATCATCCGCATTCACGGTCTGACAGAAGTGCAGTACGGCGAAATGATCGAGTTTGAAGGCAGCGTCTATGGCCTTGCATTGAACCTCGAGCGCGACTCGGTGGGTGCAGTCGTATTGGGTGACTACAAGCAGCTGGCAGAAGGTCAGACCTGCCGCTGCACGGGCCGAATTCTCGAGGTGCCGGTTGGCCCGGCGCTTCAAGGCCGTGTGGTGGATTCGCTGGGTAATCCGATCGACGGCAAGGGTGCCATCGAGACGACCGAGACCGACGCGATTGAAAAGATTGCTCCAGGCGTGATTGCTAGACAGTCGGTTGACCAGCCGGTGCAAATTGGCCTGAAAGCAATCGACGCTATGGTGCCGATTGGCCGCGGACAACGTGAGCTGATAATTGGCGACCGCCAGGTGGGCAAGACCGCTATCGCCGTTGACGCCATCATCAACCAGAAGGGCACGGGCATTAAGTGTATCTATGTGGCGGTTGGACAAAAGGCCTCATCTGTTGCATCAGTGGTCCGCAAGCTTGAGGAGCACGGCGCGATGGAGCACACGATTGTGGTGGCTGCTAACGCCTCTGATCCGGCGGCGATGCAATACCTCGCGCCGTTTGCGGGCTGCACCATGGGTGAGTACTACCGAGACCGCGGTGAGGACGCCTTGATCATTTATGACGACTTGTCCAAGCAGGCAGTCGCCTATCGGCAAATCTCCCTGCTGCTGCGACGACCCCCCGGCCGTGAGGCATACCCCGGTGACGTGTTCTACCTGCACTCGCGACTGCTTGAGCGCGCGGCAAGGGTCAATGCTGACTACGTAGAGCAGTTTACGGGTGGCGCTGTGAAGGGCCAAACGGGCTCGCTAACGGCACTGCCCGTGATCGAGACGCAGGCGGGTGACGTTTCGGCGTTTGTGCCGACCAACGTGATCTCAATTACCGACGGCCAGATCTTCCTTGAAGCCGACATGTTCAACGCCGGGGTGCGCCCAGCGATGAACGCCGGTATCTCGGTGTCCCGGGTTGGTGGCGCAGCCCAGACTAAAATTGTGAAGAAGCTCTCAGGCGGTATTCGAACGGCGTTGGCGCAGTATCGTGAACTCGCCGCGTTCTCGCAGTTCGCATCTGATCTCGATGACGCCACCAAGGCGCAGCTGGAGCACGGCGAGCGCATTACCGAGCTGATGAAGCAAAAGCAGTATGCACCGCTCTCAATTGCCGAGATGGGCGTGCTGCTATACGCGGGTAACGAAGGTTATTTACAGGACGTCGAGGTAGCCAAAATTGGTGACTTTGAGTCTGCCCTGCTGGGCTATATGCGATCCGAGTGCGCTGATGTGATGCAGGCGATCGAGTCCGACGGCGGCTGGGATGACGACCGCGAGGCTGCCTTCAAATCGGCGATTGAAACCTTCAAGTCGACGCAAACCTGGTAATCAGGCATGGCTGTCGGTAAGGAAATTCGCACCAAGATCTCGAGTATTCAGAGTACTCAAAAGATCACCAGCGCGATGGAAATGGTAGCGGCGAGCAAAATGCGCCGCGCTCAGGACCGCATGGAGCTGGGCAAGCCCTATGCGCAGCGCATGCGCGCGGTCGTCGGCCACATTGCTAACTCCACGCCGGAATACCGTCACGCCTACATGCAGGAGCGTGAGGTGAAACGCGCTGGTTACATCATTGTGTCTACTGATCGGGGGTTGTGCGGTGGCTTGAACATCAACCTGTTCAAGGCCGCAATCCAGTCTATGAAGGCGATGCAGGACGACGGCGTCGAAGTGGAACTCTGCCTTGTCGGTGCCAAGTCAGCTGGCTTCTTTGCCAGTGTGGGTGGCAACGTCACCGCGTCAGTGAGAGATCTTGGTGAAGAGCCTTCGCTCGAGGACCTGATTGGCGGTGTAAAGACCATGCTGGATGCTTACACCGAGGGCCGCATCGATGCGCTATACCTCGCTAGCAACGAGTTTGTGAACACCATGACCCAGTCGCCCCAGGTAGAGCAACTGTTGCCCCTGAAGGCAGAAGAAAATGAAACGCTGTCCCATCATTGGGATTATGTTTACGAGCCAGATGCGCGAGAGCTGTTAGACGCCTTGATGGTGCGCTATGTCGAATCACAGGTTTATCAGGCGGTAGTTGAGAATGGCGCCTGCGAGCAAGCGGCGCGCATGATCGCTATGAAGAACGCGACAGACAATGCGGGCGAGCTGATTGACGAGTTACAGCTCGTTTACAACAAAGCCCGCCAGGCTGCGATCACGCAGGAGCTGGCCGAAATTGTGGGTGGTGCGGCAGCCATTGGCTGATTGCCCACTGCATAGAAATGAAGCAGGCAGCGGTGAGACCGCTGCACAGAATGTGAAATGAGGACCGGAAAATGAGTAGCGGAAAGGTCGTACAGGTTATTGGCGCTGTCATCGATGTGGAGTTTCCCCGTGACAGCGTACCGCAGGTGTATGACGCACTGATGGTGGGCGAAAAGGGTCTCACGCTCGAGGTTCAGCAGCAGCTGGGTGATGGCGTGGTGCGTGCGATCGCGATGGGCCCATCTGAGGGCGTTAGCCGGGGTCTGGATGTTGAAAACACCGGTGCACCGATCTCGGTGCCGGTGGGTACAGAGACGCTGGGCCGCATCATGGATGTGTTGGGTAACCCGATCGATGAGAAAGGCCCCATTGGCGAGCAGGAGCGATCCTCTATCCACCGTGCGGCGCCGACCTACGAAGAGCTTGCGGCTTCCGACGAGCTCCTCGAGACCGGTATCAAGGTGATTGATCTGGTTTGTCCGTTCGCCAAAGGCGGCAAGGTAGGCCTATTCGGGGGCGCCGGTGTCGGCAAGACCGTGAACATGATGGAGCTGATCAACAACATCGCCACCGAGCACTCAGGTCTGTCGGTATTTGCGGGTGTGGGTGAACGAACCCGGGAAGGAAACGACTTCTACTACGAGATGCAGGAATCCGGCGTTGTCAACGTAGAAGAGATGGATAAATCGAAGGTGGCAATGGTCTACGGCCAGATGAACGAGCCGCCTGGTAACCGCCTTCGCGTGGCCTTGACCGGCTTGACCATGGCGGAGAAGTTCCGCGATGAGGGCCGTGATGTTCTGTTGTTCGTCGACAATATTTATCGCTATACGCTAGCGGGTACTGAGGTATCAGCGCTGCTGGGCCGTATGCCCTCTGCGGTGGGTTACCAGCCGACGTTGGCAGAAGAAATGGGTGTGCTCCAGGAGCGCATTACCTCCACCAAGACCGGGTCAATTACCTCCATTCAGGCTGTCTACGTACCGGCTGATGACCTGACCGACCCCTCGCCGGCGACAACCTTCGCCCACCTTGATTCAACGGTGGTACTTAGCCGTGACATCGCCGCAAAGGGCATTTACCCCGCTGTAGACCCACTCGACTCAACGTCTCGTCAATTGGACCCGCTGATCATTGGTCAGGAGCATTACGATGTCGCGCGAGGCGTTCAAACAGTCCTGCAGCGCTATAAGGAGCTGAAGGACATCATCGCGATTCTGGGTATGGATGAACTGTCTGAGGAAGACAAGCTCATCGTGTCACGTGCTCGTAAGATCGAGCGCTTCCTGTCGCAGCCCTTCCACGTGGCAGAGGTCTTCACCGGCTCACCCGGCATCTATGTTTCTCTGAAAGACACGATTGCCGGCTTTAAAGGGATTCTTGCGGGTGAGTACGATCATCTCCCCGAGCAGGCCTTCTACATGGTGGGCTCGATCGAGCAGGCTGTCGAGAGAGCCGCCAAGCTGTAAAGCAGGCGAGGGATGAGTCATGGCGACAACCTTACAGTGTGACATTGTTAGCGCAGAGGCCCAGATCTACTCGGGTGCGGTTGAGCTCCTGGTTGCCACTGGCGTTGAGGGGGAGCTCGGCGTGTGTTTCGGGCACGCCGCGCTGTTGACTCGACTGACCCCAGGACCTATCCGGGTCGTTGAGCAGGGCGGAGAGGAGCAGGTTTACTATGCCTCCGGCGGCTTCCTTGAGGTGCAGGGCGACGTCGTGACCGTATTGGCCGATACGGCGGTGCGTGCAGATGACATCGACGAAGCAGCGGCCGAGACCGCGCGCAAGGATGCCGAGGACGCGCTGGCGAACCAGCAGGGAGAAATCGACTACGGTCGCGCGTCGGCCCAGTTAGCAGAGGCAACAGCCCAATTGGCAGCGCTAAGAAAGCTTAAAAACCGCGCCGGTCTCGGTTAAACCCACCTCACCGCCCCAAACCCCCCCTTTTTTTGGTGTTTGTTTGCGCATCTTCCCCCCCGCGCTTGCAAACTACCGACGGTTGTCAATGATGAACCCTCCCTAGCCGCCTGAGCGGACACCTGCATGTTGGAAGTGATCATTTTGGCTGCCGGACAGGGTAGCCGGATGCAATCCTCTCTCCCTAAAGTGCTCCACACTCTCGCGGGTCAGCCGTTGGTGGTGCACGTGCTGCAAGCCGCTCGAGCGCTGAATGCTGAGCGCATCCACGTGGTAGTGGGACAGGGGGCCGAGGCGGTAGAGGCGACGGTGCGAGCGCCCGATGTGCAGTGCCACCTCCAGGCTGAACAGCTAGGCACCGGTCATGCGGTGCAGCAGGCGATGGGTGCCTGCGATCCCACCAGTACGGTACTGGTGCTCTTTGGCGATGTCCCGCTCATCACAAAAAAAGCGTTGCAAAGCGTTATTGCCGCGGTTGATCAGGGTATTGCTATGTTGTCAGCCACGCTCGACAACCCCTCGGGCTATGGCCGAGTGGTTCGTGACGAAAAGGGGGCCTTTGTCGCGGTGGTGGAGGAAAAAGACGCCACGAGCGAGCAGCGCTCCCTGCAGGAAATTAACACGGGTGTTCTCGCAGCCAGCGCGGAACGGCTGCGCGCTTGGCTGAACCGAGTGGATAATCGCAACGCCCAATCAGAGTACTATTTGCCCGACGTGCTCGGGCTGGCCCGGGAGGATGGTATGCCGGTAACAGTAGTCTGTTCCGATAACGATTTTGATACCCAGGGTGTGAACACACCACAACAGCTGGAGCAGCTCGAGCGCCAACATCAACGAGCATTGGCCGACCAACTCATGATGGGAGGCGTGCTGGTCAGCGATGGTTCGCGGCTTGATATCCGCGGCCGTCTTGAATGTGGTCGCGACGTTCGCATCGACGTAAACGTGTTGATTGAAGGTGACGTCTCGCTCGGTGACGGTGTATCGATCGGTGCGAACTGCATCGTGCGCGATGCGCAACTTGGTGCAGGTGTCCGGGTTTTGCCTTTTACTCATATTGATGGCGCTGAAGTGCTTTCGGACGCGGTTGTTGGCCCCTACGCGCGCCTTCGTCCCGGCACCGTGATTGGCGAACAGGTCAAGGTGGGCAACTTTGTCGAAGTGAAAAACACGCGTATCGGCAAAGCCGCCAAAGCTAACCATCTGGCGTATCTGGGTGACGCGGACATTGGTAGTCAAAGCAACTTGGGCGCCGGCACGATTACCTGCAACTACGATGGCGCCAACAAGCACCGCACCATTCTTGGCGAAGGCGTGTTCGTGGGCTCAAACAGTACTTTGGTCGCACCCCTCGTGATTGAGTCCGGTGGCTTTGTCGCCGCAGGCTCGACGGTCACCGATGACGTGAAAGCCGACCAACTGGCGGTAGCTAGGGGTCGTCAACGCAATGTCGACGGCTGGCAGCGCCCTGATAAACCGGGGGACAGCGACTAATGTGTGGCATCGTAGCCGTCGCCGCGCGCCGGGACTGCACCGAGATTCTGTTAGAGGGTCTGCGCAGACTCGAGTATCGCGGCTACGACTCGGCGGGATTCGCGCTCATCGATCGTGATGGACACCTGTCCAGCCATAAGTGCATGGGTCGCGTCTCAGCACTCGAGGAGGCCCAGCTTGCGGCACCGATACAGGGTGGTACGGGGATCGCCCATACGCGCTGGGCGACACATGGCGAGCCGTCTGTCATTAATGCACATCCGCATATCATTAACGAGCGCATCGCGGTCGTTCACAACGGCATTATCGAAAACCACAGCGCGCTTCGAGAGCAATTGGCCGATCAGGGCCGGGCCTGCATTTCCGACACCGACACCGAGGTGGTGGCTCAGCTGATCGAATCGGCCGTGGCCTCGGGCAAAGGCTTGCTTGAAGCTGTACAGCACGTGTTACCCCAGCTCGAGGGTGCCTATGCGCTGGCCATTGTTGACCGCGAAGCGCCCGATCACATTGTGGTAGCCAGGCAGGGCAGCCCGCTAGTGTTGGGTATTGGCATCGGTGAAAATTTTGCGGGCTCCGATACCCTAGCACTCCGTTCCGTGACGGATACGTTTATCTATTTAGAGGAAGGTGATCTCGCCGAACTCAGCGCCGATAGCTACCGCATCTTGGACGCCGCGGGGCAGGTCGCCACCAGAGCACCCACCCGTCTGGCGCTTCAGGCTGAAGACGAGGGCCTCGGCGATCACGAGCACTTCATGCTGAAGGAGATCTTCGAGCAACCCGCACGGCTCAGAGAGACTGTCAAACACGGTTCTGCGACTGACGCCGCCTTTGGTGAGGCAGCCGCCACAGTGTTCCCAAAGGTAGGGGCGGTCCAGATTCTGGCGTGCGGCACTAGTTATCACGCGGGGCTCGTGGCACGACACTGGATTGAATCGCTGGCGGGCCTGCCTTGTCAGGTCGAGGTGGCATCCGAATACCGGTATCGCGACTCGGTGACCCTACCCAATACATTGGTTGTGGGGATTTCGCAGTCCGGTGAGACGGCTGACACGCTGGCAGCGCTGGAGCATGTCGACGTTGAGAGAGTGCTTGCGCGTTTGGCGATCTGCAATGTCGACCACAGTGCGATGGTGCGGGCCAGCGAGTTGGTGTACTTGACTCAAGCCGGAGTAGAAATCGGTGTGGCCTCCACTAAAGCCTTTACAACGCAGCTCGCGGCGCTCTTGAATCTCACGCTGTGTCTTGCGCGCCATCATGCGCCCGAGGCGATACCCGAGGCCGAGATGTCAGCTGCGCTGGAGGAGTTGGCGAGCGCGGCTGAAGCGGTGCTTGAGCAAGACGATCGTATCCGCGCGCTGTCACATCGCTTCACCAATAAACATCACGCATTATTTTTGGGCCGCGGTATTTATCACCCCATAGCGATGGAGGGTGCCCTCAAGCTCAAAGAGATCTCTTATATTCACGCAGAGGCTTATCCTGCTGGGGAACTCAAGCATGGGCCCCTCGCGCTGGTCGACGAGAATATGCCCGTTGTGGCAGTAGCGCCGGACGATCGGCTGATGGAAAAGTTGCGCTCCAACCTTGAGGAAGTGCGTGCCCGCGGCGGGCAGTTGTTCGTGTTCGCTGACGAAAACGCGGGCTATGAATCCGGGCCGGGCTGTGAGGTGCTTGCCATGCCTGCCTGTAGCGCTCTGGCCGGCCCCATTGTATTTACTATTGCATTACAGCTGCTTTCTTATCATGTAGCTCTGGCGCGAGGCACCGATGTAGACAAGCCCCGTAACCTGGCGAAAAGTGTGACGGTCGAATGAAAAAAGATGCCGACCAAGAGACTGGCGCTAACGCCGGGAATTGGATCGGTGTTGGCACGGCCCTGCAAAGCCCGCTCGTTTGCAGGCCTCCGCCACATTAGGCGGAGGCGCTCGCCGATCATTAGTCTGGGTTAGCAGCCTTATAAGCGCGAATAGCGGTGTTGAAGTCAGCCGCCACCTGCTCCTCGCGGGACACTGCGGCGTTATAGTCCGCGGCTGCCAGGGCATAGCGCTCCTGAGCGCTATCGTCACCCTCGTCTATTGCCGCTTTTTCAGACACCATTTGTTCATCAACGCATTCAAGGTAGTCGGCGTTCGCCGCCTGAAACGCTTTGACTTCTCCCTGAGCGGCGATCATGTCCTCGAGCGTCGCGTTGTCACCGTCGGGTGTTGGTGGCGCGACGGGCGCGTCGCAGGCAGAAGCAAAGTGGATGGGTAGTACGAGCATGGCGAGCAGTAACGGCGTGGTACGGGTATTCATGAGAGAGTTCCTCGTTGTGTGGGCTACGCAGGTTGTCGCCAGTGATCTCAAATGGTCCGATTGTTGATCGGCGCTACGATCGCTGAGCCGAGCCGGTTGATGACGTGAACGTTATACCAACGAAAACGACAGGAAGGAACCGTCAAACGTGGGCCATAACCGAAGGATTCTTTCAGTCGAATCATCCCATTCCGTTACACTGCGCAGATGGACGTATCGGATATTCTGAGCCCCCTGAATTCGGCCCAGCGAGAGGCAGTGACGGCTTCCTCCAGCAACCTCTTGGTGTTGGCAGGGGCAGGCTCTGGCAAGACTCGAGTGCTGGTGCACCGGATCGCGTGGCTGATTCGTGCTGAGGGATTGTCTGCACAGTCGGTTTTGGCTGTCACCTTTACCAACAAAGCCGCCCGTGAAATGCGAGGCCGTATTGAGGACATGTTGCACATGCCGACCCATGGGCTTTGGGTGGGCACTTTCCACGGGCTGGCGCACCGACTCCTTAAAGCGCACTGGCAAGAGGCCGGTCTGCCGCAACAATTTCAAATTCTCGATAGCGACGATCAGCTTCGCGTCGTAAAGCGCATTTGCCGTGAGCTGGATCTGGACGAGGCGCGGTGGCCGCCGAAGCAGGCCCAGTGGTTCATCAACGGGCAGAAAGACGAGGGATTGCGAGCGCGGCACGTCGAGGCCCCCGAGGGTGATTTGTACGCCAAGACCATGGTGCGCATATATGCCGCCTACGAAGAGACCTGTAACCGGGGCGGGTTGGTCGACTTTGCAGAATTGCTTCTGAGGGCCCATGAACTCTGGTTGAAGTCACCCGAGACGCTGCAGCACTATCAGCAACGGTTCAAAACGATTCTCGTGGACGAGTTCCAGGATACCAACACCATTCAGTATGCGTGGCTAAGAGTGCTGGCAGGACAATCGATACCGGTTGTCGCCGTGGGTGACGACGACCAGTCAATCTACGGTTGGCGAGGTGCGCGGGTGGAGAACATTCAGCGCTTCTCAGAGGACTTCAAGGGCACCGAGACGGTGCGCCTCGAGCAGAACTACCGCTCTACGGCGACCATTCTTGAGGCAGCGAACGGACTGATAGCCCGCAATGCAGGGCGCCTCGGTAAAAATCTCTGGACAGAGGGTGAGCGGGGCCAGCCCATCACGCTCTATTCCGGCTTTAACGAGCAAGATGAGGCCCGCTACATCGTCGAGCAGGCCGAGACGTGGTTCAGCGACGGCAACCCCCGTCGCTCAATTGCCATCCTTTATCGCTCTAATGCACAGTCACGGGTGCTGGAAGAGGCGCTGCTCAGGGAAGGCATTCCCTATCGCATCTATGGCGGACAGCGGTTCTATGAGCGACTCGAGATCCGCAACGCGCTGGCTTATTTAAGGCTGGCACAAACCCGAGACGACGACCCGGCACTAGAGCGAGTCCTCAATACCCCGCCAAGGGGTATCGGTAGCAAGACGGTGGAAAAGATTCGCGAGGTCGCGCGGGCCGAACAAGTACCGATGTGGCAGGCGATTCACCGCACGCGGCAGGCGAACCTTCTGCCCGCCAGAGCGCTGACCGCACTCGGCAATTTTCAGTCGCTAGTCGATGATTTAGATCGCTCTTCGGAGACGCTACCCCTTGGTGAGTTGACGGAGCACGTTATCGAGGTCACAGGCCTGCTCGACTATCATCGCTCCGAAAAGGGCGAGCGAGGTCAGGCGCGGGTAGAGAACCTTCAGGAACTGGTTACCGCAACCCGCCTGTTTGAACCCGAAGACGAAGAGATCTCGCCGTTGCAGGCGTTTCTCGACAGCGCGGCGCTCGACGCGGGCGAGGGTCAGGCAGACCCTTATGAGGACAGTATTCAGATGATGACGCTTCACTCTGCAAAGGGGTTGGAATTCCCGCTGGTGTTCATCGCCGGAATGGAGGAGAACCTGTTTCCTCATCAGATGTCCCTTGAGGAGCCCGGACGTCTTGAGGAGGAGCGTCGCTTGGCTTATGTGGGCATTACCCGCGCCATGAAGAAATTGGTGGTCACCTATGCAGAAAACCGCCGGCTTCACGGCGGCGAGATGTACAACACACCGTCGCGATTTATTCGCGAAATACCGGGAGAACTGATTGAGGAGGTGCGCTTGAATGGCGCCGTGACGCGACCACTGGGCTCGCTCGCCCACTCGTCACTCTCGGAGCCTCCGGCTGAGGGTATCGATCTCGGGCGCCGGGTACTGCATCAGGTCTTTGGCGAGGGCGTTGTAACTCAGTTCGAGGGACAGGGTAGTAACGCTCGAGTAGAGGTCAGTTTTAGCGAAGGGAGCAAGTGGCTTGTGCTTCAATATGCAAACTTAACGGTGCTCTGAGGACAGTCATGCGCGAAAAGCAGGTGCTGCCGGTGGTCGTCTTGGGACTTATTGCCGCACTGGTAGCGGTCATATCGCTGTGGACCCTCGAGCGGGTGGATGCACCCTCCGCTCGAGTCGCCGCCTCTGTCGGCACCGGCGAGGTGATCGAATGGAAGCTGGTGACGACTTGGCCAAAGGGACTGCCAGGACTGGGCGCCGCGCCAGAAAACTTTGCACGTCGAGTGAATGAGGCCTCCGGGGGTCGTTTGCGCATCAAAGTGTTTGGGGCGGGAGAAATCGTACCGGCTTTCGAGGTGTTCGATGCTGTGTCCAGGGGTGTTGCCGAAGCGGGGCACGGCGCATCTTATTATTGGAAGGGTAAAATCCCGGCGGCTGTCTTTTATACCGCTGTGCCCTTTGGCATGACCGCTCAGGAAGCCAACGGTTGGCTGCACTACGGCGGCGGTCTGGAACTGTGGCGAGAACTTTATGCCCCCTTTGGTGTAGTCCCCTTCGCCGGCGGGAGCACGGGCGTGCAAATGGCGGGCTGGTTCAATATTCGCTTGAACGGTCGTGCTGATCTAGACGGACTGAAGATGCGCATTCCCGGCCTGGCGGGAGAAGTGTTTGATGCAGCGGGTGGTTCTGCTGTTCGTATTGCTGGGGGCGAGGTTTATACCTCTATGCAAACGGGCGTCATTGATGCGGTCGAGTGGGTGGGCCCCTATAACGATCGAACTCTGGGCCTCATGGAAGTGGGCGACTATTACTATTACCCGGGCTGGCATGAACCGGGGGCCATGTTGGAGACGATTGTTAACGCGGAGGCTTTGGCGGCACTGCCCGATGACCTCCAAGCCGTTGTCCGTGTGGCTGCCCGCGCGACGAATACTGACATGCTGGATGACTTTACCGCTAATAACAGCGAGTCTCTGCAAATCCTGCTCAACGAGTTCGAGACGGAAGTCTTGCCGTTACCCGATGACGTGATGGACGCGTTGTACGAGAACAGTCAGGTCGCGATTCAGGCATTGATAGACGCCGACCCGATGGCAAAGAAGATTGCCGCCTCCTATTTTGAATTCGCCGATAAAGTGCGGACGTATCACGAGATTTCGGAGCGCGCCTATCTTAACGGCAGAAATCGGCTACTGCCGCCTGTTTCTCTTACTGCGGAATCGGCCGAGTGAGTTTGTTCTCGTCTATTGCGACATAAATAAACTCGCCCTCAGTGACTTTGAGAGGTTCCCCGTCCTGCTTTGCGTTGATCCATACCTCCACGAGAATGCGAACAGAGCTTCGGCCTGTTTCCAATACGTCGCAATAACAGCTGACGACGGCGCCAACGTGGACCGGTGTTAAAAAAGACATTCCCTCAATAGCGACAGTCGCCACCCGCCCTTCTGCGAGCTCGGCAGCTGTGATGCTGCCGGCCAGATCCATTTGTGATAGCAGCCAACCACCAAAAATATCGCCGTTGGCATTCGTGTCTTTAGGCATGGCGATGGTCTGCAAAGCCAACTCGCCAAATGGCAGTGGATTGGTATCGAGCTCTTCTACCGACATGCCTTACCCCCGGTTGTTGAATTTGCAGCCCACGGTAGTGCCAGCGCAGGAGCATTTCGTTGCGAGCGTATTATCGCCCCAATACGCCCGGTAACCACAGCACAATATTGGGCCACCACCACATTAAAACGAGCAGGAGCAGCTGTATCAAAACAAACGGCAATACGCCTGCGTAAATGGCGCGGGTACTCACGCTGTCGGGCGCCACGCCACGAAGGTAAAAGAGTGCAAACCCAAAAGGTGGCGTTAAAAAAGACGTTTGCAGATTCACGGCGATCATGACCCCCAACCAGATCGGGTCAAAGCCCATGGAGAGCAAAATGGGGCCGATGATGGGCACTACGACGAAGGTAATTTCAATAAAGTCCAGAATAAAGCCGAGCAAAAACATGACCAGCATCACGACCAAGAGCGCCATGTGGGGGCCGCCGCCGATTTCTTCAAAGAAGCCCTCAATCAGCGTGTCGCCGCCAAAACCGCGAAAAACCAGTGAAAACACGGCGGCACCGATCAGAATCAGGAATACCATGCTGGTGGTATAGAGGGTTGATCGGGAAATATCACGCAGCACATCGAGCGTCAGTGCTCCCCGGACCAAAGCAAGCACCAGAGCGCCCGTCGCGCCAACCCCAGCCGCTTCGGTTGGGGTGGCCGCGCCAACCAAAATAGAGCCTAAAACCAGAACGATTAACCCCAGCGGAGGCAGCACGGCTTTGATGGCCACACCGGGCTCGGCCTTTTCCACCTCGGCGGGCGGTGCATTACCCGGTTGTAGCGCAGCCCTTAATACGACGTAGCCCAAATACAGCAAGACCAAGACCACACCGGGGACCATGGCACCAACGAACAGGTCGCCCACTGACACCGTATCCGTATTGATGATGTTCATTTGTAGTTGGGCCTGCTGATACGCACTGGACATGATGTCGCCCAATAAAACCAGTGCAATCGAGGGGGGTATAATTTGGCCGAGCGTGCCGGTGGCGCAAATGGTGCCGGTGGCCAGCTCAGGCTGGTAACCTGCGCGCAGCATGGAGGGCAGGGCAAGCACACCCATGGTCACAACGGTTGCGCCAACGATCCCCGTGCTCGCGGCCAGCAGCGCACCCACGACGATCACAGCAACGCCAAGACCACCCGGCCGTTCTCCAAACAGACCTGCCATGTTGGCGAGGAGATCCTCTGCGATCTTCGCTCGTTCCAGCACCACTCCCATAAGGATAAAGAGCGGAACTGCTACGAGTGTTTCATTACCCATCGTGCCGAAGATTCGTCCGGTTAGCGCTGTCAGATAAGCGGGGTCAAAGTGCCCAATCAGAATACCCAGCGCCGCGAATCCCAGTGCGGTACCACCCAACGTCAGAGCAACCGGAAAGCCGAGCAGCAGCGCGGCGCACACCACGGCAAACATTGCTAGCGCCAGTTGCCCTTCCATTAGTCGGAGTTCCTGCGGCGCAATAATTCAAGCGATCGGTGGATGACTGAGAGTGCCTGTAGAGCGAGTAGCAACGCCATTGCGGGTATCAGCGTTTTTAAAAGGAAGACCAATGGCAGACCACCGGGCTCGGGAGACGCCTCCCTTGCGGACCAACTATCCGTGACGTAATCCCAGGATCCCAGTCCAATTAGCCCACAAAGCGGCAGCGTGAAAATAATGTGGCCTCCGGCATTGACCCATGCTTGCTGCCGCGCGGTGAAACGGCGATAGAAAATATCTACTCTGACATGCTGGTCAGCGCCGAGCGTGACCGCTGCACCCAGCATAAACAGCGTCGCGTGCAAATATTGCACGGACTCCTGTGCGGCAATGGCGCCGGTATTGAACCCGTAGCGCAGCACCACGATGCCCAAGACCAGTAGCGCCATAACCGGCACGCACCACGAGACCGCTTGGCCCAGCAAGCTGATGCTCAGATCCACTTTATTCGCCGGCCTGGCGTCGGGTGGCATGCAAATCCCGCGGTTTTTATCAAAGACGCGCAAGGTTATCATTCCACCTACCGAGATTGCAGAAGAGTCAAACCCGTGCTTTCCATTCTGTCGCCCGCTAAAACGCTTGATTACGAGACGGCGCCGATCACCAAGAAGTCGACCAAACCGCTGTTTGTTGACGACGCAGCCTCATTGGTTCATCGCGCTCGCGAAATGGACCCGGAGGATATTCAGGCGTTAATGGGCGTTTCGGAGAAAATTGCGACGCTAAATCACGAGCGTTTCATGAACTGGGAGCCGGACTTTTCGCTGAAAAATGCCAAGCAGTCGGTTTTGGCCTTTAAGGGGGATGTCTACACCGGCTTGCAGGCTGACACACTCAATACGGACGAGTTGGCCTTCGCGCAGAAGCACCTGCGGATACTGTCCGGCTTGTACGGCTTATTGCGGCCCCTCGATCTGATGCAGCCCTACCGGCTGGAGATGGGTCTCCCTTTTGAAAACGACGGGGGCAAAAACCTTTACGAATTCTGGGGGGATCGCATTACCACTGAGCTGGGTAAACACCTAAAAGCCAGTGGCAGTCCCGTATTGGTAAACCTGGCCTCGAACGAGTATTTCAAGGCCGTCAAACCCAAATTATTGGACGCCGAGGTCATTACCCCGCAGTTCCGCGACCTGAAAAACGGGCAGTACAAAATGATCTCTTTCTTCGCCAAAAAGGCGCGTGGTGTGATGGCGCGCTACATCATTCAAAAAGGATTGAATGATCCAGCGGGGCTCAAGCGTTTTAAAGGCGATGGCTACTATTACAGTGCAGAGCACTCCGAGGGCAACAACTGGGTGTTTTTGCGCGACGCCCAGCCTCAGAACTGAACGCCTTCCTGTTTAAAGGGCAATAGCGTCGCCGCCTCTTGCTGGTAAGCTCGCACCTGCTCCGACTCTTGAGCAGCAAACCTTGCCACAGCGTCGCGAAGGCGCTCGTCGACGATCCAGTGGTTGGAGTACGTCAGTATCGGCTCGAAACCACGTTGAATCTTGTGTTCGCCCTGTGCGCCAGGGTCAAAGTGGGCGAGTCCCGACTCGATGCAGTATTCAATGCCGCGGTAGTAGCACGCCTCGAAGTGCAAAAATTCAAACTCCGCCAAGCACCCCCAGTAACGACCATATAAGGTCGTATCACCTTCAAAAAACAATGATGCCGCAACGGGTTGCCCGTCTTTCTCTGCGATCACCATCACCGGTGTGTCCCCCAGCGCGGGGCACGTGTCTGTAAAAAAAGTTTTTGTGAGATAGCCACCGTGACCCGATCGCTTGGCATAGGTTGTTTGGTAGCAGCGGTGAAAAAATTGCCATTGCTCTGGGCCTATGGCCGCTCCCTTGAGTGTTGTCAGGGTTAGGCCTTGCCGGGCGATTTGCTCTCGTTCACGGCGGAGGTTTTTGCGCTTGCGGCTGTTGAAGCGATCCAAAAAATCCTGAAAGTCACGATAGTTGCGATTAAACCAGTGGAATTGGGTGGTCAGCCGTTGTGGCATATCGCAGGCGCTGAGTTGTGTCGACGTGCTTTCGTCAACAAACAACACGTGCCAACTTGAGATCTCTAGAGACTGGCCCAATGCCTTGATACAGCCGGCGATGTTCTCAACCCCTCCGTTATCTTCACTCAGGCTGCCAAGCCGTTGCCCGGTTGCCGGTGTAAAAGGAACGGCGGTGACCAGTTTGGGATAGTACGCCAAACCCATTCGCTGCCAGGCGTCGGCCCAGGACCAGTCGAATACATATTCACCGTAGCTGTGTGTCTTCAGATAGGCCGGCAACATTGCTGCAAGCTCACCGGCCTGCTCTAGGCGGATATGTGCTGGTTGCCACCCGCTATCACCGGTGGTGCAGCCCGATGTCTCCAAGCCGTGCAGAAAATCCCAGCTCAAAAAAGGATCGGAGTGGCCAAAACAGCCGCCCCAGACATCGGCATCGATGTCAGACATAGACTGATACAGCTTGGCATCAAAGGTCTCCAAGGGAATCAGTGCGTCGCAGTATCGATCCAGAAATGACCGCACAGCCCCACAAGGATGATGAGGCCAATCCACTTGCTCTGATTAAAAGCAGCGAAGCACTGCTGGATGTCACGTTCTCTGATCAGCCATAGGTGTCGGGTAAATAGCAGGCCGACAACCACGACAGCGAGGTAGTAAATCGGCCCCAGCGCAAAGGCAATCCCGCAGCGCCAAAAGGCCAGCAGGCACAGGCATTGCAGCGCGCCGATGATGCGCACATCCAGATCGCCAAACAGAATCGCTGTGGACTTGATGCCAATCGACAGATCGTCTTCCCGGTCCACCATGGCGTACTGAGTGTCGTAGACCACCGTCCACAGCAGATTAGCCGTGAACAACCACCACAGCCCACTTGGTAGCGCATTGATGCTCGCGGCGAAGGCCATGGGGATACTCCATGAGAAGGCGATGCCCAGAACAATTTGCGGTAAGTGGGTGACTCGCTTCATCAGAGGATAGACGAGCGCCAGAGCTGCCCCTGCGATAGAAAGCTGGATGGTCAGGGTGTTGGTTAATGCCACCAGAACCAGTGCCGTGGCTAGCAGTAGCAGGAGCAGTACCAACGCCTCTGTAACGGTGAGTGCGCCGGTGACCAATGGGCGCAATTGTGTCCGTTCGACGTGTCCATCGAGGTTTCTGTCCGCAAGATCATTGGCGATGCATCCCGCCGCCCGCATGACAATCGCGCCTGCGACAAAGATGGCCAAGAGGCGCAGGCTCGGAGCACCCTGATTTGCCAGCATGACACCCCACAATGTGGGCGCTAGTAGTAAAAACGTACCGATAGGTTTGTCAAAGCGCATGATCTCCATGGCCGCACGCCACTTGGATGCGGGAGCCATATCAGACGCGTTCAGTGAGGAGGAGGAAGGGCTCAATGTGGTGCTGTCAGTTCAGACGGTTCCACAGTCTAGCGACCTGTGTGATCGGAAGCGACACCTCGCCATCATACCCTTGCGAAATCGGCGCGAGCGCCGGCCCAGCGTTGCATCAGCGCACGCGCTCGATCCGGATCTGACTGGTATAAATCAGCGGCGATTGTTTGTGCCTCGATCAACAAGGGCTCGTGCTCTGGTAGTAGCGCGATCCGGAAGGCGGCAAGCCCCGTCTGCCGAGTGCCCAGTAACTCGCCCGGCCCCCTAATGCTGAGATCGGCCTCAGCAATGACAAATCCGTCATTGGATTCCTGCATGATTTTCAGTCGTTGTTGGGCCGTTTCCGAAAGGGGCTGCCTGAATAACAACAAGCAGTGGCTGTCTACTGCCCCGCGTCCAACGCGGCCTCTCAGCTGGTGTAATTGGGCCAGCCCGAGCCGCTCCGCATTATCGATGATCATTAGGCTCGCGTTGGGAACATCCACACCGACCTCTATCACGGTGGTGGCTACCAATAACTGAATGTCGCCGGCTTTGAATGCTGCCATTACAGATGCTTTATCTGCCGGTTTGAGCTTGCCATGGACCAAGCCTATTCGGACATCGGGCAGCGCCTCGAGCAATTGATTGAGCGTCGCCTCTGCTGCCTCAATATCCAGCGCATCGCTCTCTTCGATCGCAGTACATACCCAGTAGGCCTGCCGACCCTCGCGACACGCCACGCCCACCCGCTTGATGACGGCATCCCGCCTGCCGTGATCCATTAGCGTCGTCGTAACGGGTTGCCGCCCCGGGGGTAATTCATCAATGACAGAGCAATCGAGGTCGCCGTAAGCCACCATGGCGAGTGAACGCGGAATGGGTGTCGCGGTCAGCGCCAGTTGATGCGGGTGTTCTTCGCCAGCGCCCTTGTCGGCCAGCGATAGGCGCTGGTGCACACCAAACCGGTGCTGTTCGTCGACGATAATCAGACCGAGCCTCCGGAATTGCACGTCATTCTGGAAAAGGGCGTGGGTGCCTACCACTATCGAGGCAGTGCCGCTCGCCAGTTGATCCAAGACAGCCTGTCGAGCCTTGCCCTTGGTTCGGCCACTCAGCCAGGCAACGGGCTGCTTAAGCGCCGAAAACCAGGTTTCCAAATTCGCATGGTGTTGCTCTGCCAACAGTTCGGTGGGCGCCATAAAGGCGACCTGATAGCCGGCAGCAATGGTGTCTAGTGCAGCGCGCGCAGCGACCAACGTCTTCCCAGAGCCGACATCGCCCTGGACCAGCCTCAGCATGGGGTGTGTTTGCATCATGTCGGCGGAGAGCTCGGTCGCAACGCGCTCCTGAGCGGTGGTTGGCGTGAACGGAAGCCCCGCTAGAAATGCTTCAGTAATGGTGGAGGCCGGGGAGATCGCCGGTGCAGGATGGCGTCGCTCAGTATCTCTGACGCCTTGCACGGTGAGCTGATGAGCAATTAACTCCTCGCGCGCCAGTCGGAGTTGCGCGGGATGTGTGCCTTGCTGAATCTGGTTGAGCTCCGCGGAGGGCGGCGGGTTATGCAGGAAGCTGATGGCGTCAGCTAGGCTGATACGATCATTCGTAACCTGATCAAGCAAATCTCGAGGAGGATCTTGGCGGAGTCGCTTCAGCGCCTGCCCGCACAATTTTCGCCAAGTGCTCTGGCCCAATCCACTGACAGTGGGGTAAACGGGGGTCAGTGCGCCTTCAAGCAGGCCCCCCTGTTCGCCCAACCGATATTCCGGGTGAACCATTTCGATTTGTCCGCTCAGGCGCCGCGGTGTGCCGAAGAGCTGTACCTTTGTGCCCTGCTTAAACTGCGTTACCTGCGCCTGTCGAAAATGAAAAAACCGGAGGGTGAGTAGCCCGCTCCCGTCCTCGACCTTCACCAGAAGCGTTCTTCTGCGGCCGAGGGTCACGGCAGCCGCGCGTATATGGCCCTCTACGACCGCGTCGACCTGATCCCGAAGGCCGCCGATCGGGGTGAGGCGTGTGCGATCCTGATACCGCAGTGGAAAGTGAAAAAGCAGGTCCTCCAATGACTGGATGCCAATGTCAGCCAGCCGGGCTGCCAATTTGTCTCCGACACCGCGAAGGACGGTTACGGGATGCTGAAGGATGGTTTCGCTCAAACGCGCCCCGATAACAAAAGATCTCGTGCTAGGCTCGTATCTTAGCGATTGTTTGATGAGGCCGTGAAGTCGTGCAGGCGCTGATTCTAGGCTGTGGAGACATCGGTACGCGGGTGGGGTTGTCTCTGCTGGAGAGCCGGTGGCGTGTCGCCGCAGTGCGTCGCAATCCCGAACTGTTACCAGAGCGCTTCGATGGATATGGGATGGATCTGACAGATCCCCGCGGTCTTGCGGATCTGGGGTCACTTGAGCCGGATTATGTCGTGGTAACGCCCACGCCGCAGTCCTACGACCCCGAGGGGTATGAGGCCGGGTTTGCCCAGGTCGCAACGGGGCTCGCGAGCCAGCAGTGGTTATCGCGTTGTCGTCGTGTGATCTGGATTTCATCGACCCGTGTTTACAGCGAGTCAGGTGGCGGCTGGGTAGACGAGCATTCGCCTCTCAGTCTTGACGAGCCGCAGGCCGCGGCCATGGTCGCGGCGGAGGCCACTATCCGCCGCGCAGCGACGGCGACTATTATTCGGCCGGCGGGTGTCTACGGTGACCCCGAGAGTATGTTGATGCGAAGAGTGCGGGCCGGTGAAGGAGGCCCAAGGGGCATGCTGTACGGCAATCGCATCCATCGTGACGATTTGGCGAGGTTGGTGGTGCATTGCTTGAGGCGCGACGACTTAGGGGAACCGGTGCCTCCAACGTTGCTCGGATCTGATGACGACAACATGCCCACGCACGAAGTCGAGGATTGGTTGGCTGCGCAACTCAAGGTCACGTTGGCGAGGCAGTCCGCCTCAGGTCAGGCCAGAGCGAACCGGCGGTGTCGCAGTGCGCTACTGAAAGAAATCGGCTTTTCGCTCTTGTACCCTACTTGGCGAGAGGGCTACGGCGCTGCATTGGCTCAGCATATCCGCGACTAGGCGGCTCACAGCCGCCTTCAGAGCGAAAGGATCGCCTCTACCTCGATGCGTGCGCCTTTTGGTAATGCAGCCACTTGCACACACGCTCTGGCCGGATAAGGCGCGTTAAAGTGGCTGGCCATGATCGTGTTCACGGCCTCGAAATCTCCGAGGTCTGTCAGAGAAATATTGATCTTTACCGCATCATCTAGGCTACCGCCCGCTGCGGCTGCAACCGCTGTGAGGTTGCTGAATACCTGTTCGGCTTCTGCGCAAATATCGCCTTTCACCATCTCCATTGACGCGGGGTCCAAGGGTATCTGGCCAGATATCCACACCGTATTTCCGACTTTGATGCCCTGTGAGTAAGGACCAATGGCCTGTGGTGCTGAGTGGGTGGCAATGACAGCTCTGTTAGACACGGGAACCTCCCCGGTTCTGGCAAGTAGGCGACTATTGAATACTGGACTTAGCAGGCTCGCAAGGCCGGATGAAAGGCCGCAAGAGTGTGGCGGCGCTGCACGGCGTGGTGCTGGAATCAGCGCCTTGCGCTGCGCAGCACTTTAAGTACACCCTCGACGCTGCGCAGTCTTTTCATCACTCGGGCGAGGTGAGTCCGACTGCTCACCTGAAGTTCCAAGTCTACAAAAGTGAACTCCACATCTTTGTTCTGTGTTGCGATGCGTTCGATATTCAGGCCAATGGCGCTAAGCCGCGTGGCCAGTACGGCAATCATGCCGCGCCGATTTTCTACCTGTATGCGCAGGCCCACCGGGTAGGTTCGCTCGACCTGTTCGTCCCAATGCAAAGAGATCAGTCTGTCGGGCTGCTCGCGCAATTCCAACAGGTTTCGGCAACTGTCCCGATGCACCATCAACCCCTTTTCTTGGCCGAGATAGCCCTGAATGGCATCACCGGGCAGCGGACAGCAGCACTTGGCATAGTTAACGCCCATACCTTCGGTGCCGCGGATGCCGAGGGTAGCGGCTTCGCCAGCGACCACCGAGTCTTCACTGGACTGTGTGAGATGGGCCACCACGATATGTGGCAAGGTATTGCCCAGCGCCACGTCGACGATCAGGGTTTCTACATCGGTCTTGCCCAGGGCGCTCAATGCAGCCTGCATCGTTTGCTCATCTACCGCGTTCAGTCGCGTGTCGTGCGCCATTAAAGCCCGGTCCAATAGGTTGCGGCCCAACGCGAGCGAGTCTTCTCTGCGCTGGTCTTTCAAGAAGTGTCGGATGTGAGTCCGCGCTCTCGCAGTGACCACCCAGTTCAACCAGGAAGGGCTGGGGCGACCTGTTGGAGAGGTGACAATCTCGATGGTCGCGCCGCTTTCCAGTGGTTCCGACAGGGGCACTAATTGGTTGCTGACTCTTGCCGCAACACAGTGGTTACCGATATCGCTGTGTACCGCGTAAGCAAAATCGATGGCGCAGGACCCCTTGGGCAACTCGAGGATGTCCCCTCTTGGCGTGAAGACATAGACTTCGTCGGGGAACAGATCGATCTTGACGTTTTCAATGAACTCCAGCGAGTCGCCCGCACGTTGCTGCATTTCCAGAAGACCCTGAACCCACTCCCTTGCTCTGGTGTGAGAAATGTTGGCGCCAGTTTCCTCGCTTTTGTAGAGCCAATGGGCGGCGATGCCATTGTTCGCCATATCTTCCATTTCGTGGGTGCGTATCTGTATCTCGATTGGGACGCCGTGCATGCCTTTCAACACTGTGTGCAGTGACTGGTAGCCGTTCGCCTTGGGGATCGCGATATAGTCTTTGAATTCCCCCGGCACGGGTTTGTAGAGGCTGTGCACCATACCGAGCGCGCGGTAACAGTCGTCGACAGAATCAACAAGCAAGCGAAAGGCGAAGATATCCATGACTTCTGAGAAGGATTTACGCTTAGCTTTCATTTTGTTGTAGATGCTGTAGAGGTGCTTCTCTCGGCCCACCACTGTGGCGTTTAGCCCCTCACGGGTCAGCGTTTGGCTGAGCTGGCCGCGAATCTGATCGACTAATTGCGTGCGATTGCCACTGGCAGAGCGTCGTGCCGCCTCGAGCCGTCTAGCGCGCATCGGGTACAGGGCTTTCAGCCCCAGATCCTCGAATTCCATCCGCACTTCGTTCATACCCAGCCGCATGGCGATGGGGGCGTATATATCGAGGGTTTCGCTGGCGATGCGCTTGATTTTCTCTCGATTGAGAACACCTAGCGTGCGCATGTTGTGTAGCCGGTCCGCCAGCTTCACCAGGATCACGCGGATATCCTTGGCCATGGCCAGCGTCATTTTTTGAAAGTTTTCGGCCTGTCGCAGCTCAACCGAATCGAATTCTACGTGGGTCAATTTGCTGACACCATCAACTAATTCCGCGACCTCTCCGCCAAACTGCGCACCGATGTCTTCCTTGTTGACGCCCGTATCCTCTATCACGTCATGGAGTAGCGCCGCCATCAGGCTCTGTGCGTCCATGTGCATGCGCGCAAGAATGCTGGCTACTGCCAGGGGGTGCGTAACATACGGCTCGCCGCTGCGGCGGGTTTGGCCATAGTGCGCTTGCTCTGAGTAGTAGTAGGCACGACGAACCTGCTGTGCTTGCTCCAGCGGCAGGTAGTCGCCGATCAGCTGTTCAAATGAGGCGAGCGAGCTGTTGGCAAACTGAACGATCCGTTTGGGTTGCTGGCCGCCGTCAGTTCGCCGACGCGCCGAGATACTGGGGAATGATCCGCTGAGCGCCTGTAGTGTAGTTGCCACCACCGCCAGCGGGTTCCTAAATCAGAGGAGCGGTGTTTCGAAGCTGGCGGCGAGTTCTTCTTCGGCTTCGATTTCGCTTTCGCGGGCGAGAACCTCGGGAGTGATCAAGCCTTCTGCGATCTCTCGCAGCGCGATCACTGTGGCCTTATCCGACTCATCCTCGACCAATGGATCCCGGCCACCGATCGCCATCTGCCGGGCGCGCTTGGCAGCCAACATGACCAATTCAAATCGGTTATCAACGTTATCCAAACAATCTTCTACAGTAATTCTCGCCATGACAGCGGAGTCTCCTTTAAATCACCGCGGCAAAATGCGGCCGAACAGTATAACGTAGGAAGTGGCGTTGCACTGCCTGGGAAGTGGAAAAGTGCCGGTTATGCTGTGGCTACGCTGCTTTTAGGCCAGCAGATCTTCGATCAGGTCATGCAACGCTGACTGCTGCTGTCCCGTGCGGAGCCTCAGTGAGCGCACGACAGCCTGCAATTCACCCAGTGCAGTTTCAAAATCGTCATTGATAATGAGGTAATCCGCCTCGTCCCAATGGGACATTTCGTCGCGGGCTGCACGCATGCGGACCTCAATGGTGTCATCGTTGTCTTGGCCCCGCGTTTGCAGTCGGTTTTTCAATGTGTCGATAGAAGGTGGCAAGATAAAGAGCCAGGCGCTGTCCGGGAGTAACTTCCTGACTTGTTGTGCGCCTTGCCAGTCTATTTCCAGTATCACGTCAGCTCCCTCGGCGAGTCGCGTCTCGAGTTGCGTCAGGCTTGTGCCATAGAAATGTCCGAAGACTTCAGCGGACTCAAAAAAAGCACCGCCTTCGCGCATGGATTCGAAGGTTTCCTGCGAGACAAAAAAGTAATTCACACCCTCTTGCTCCCCCGGGCGCATGGGCCGGGTGGTGTGAGACACCGAGACCTCAACACGCGCATCTTGATCCAGCAGCGCCTTAATGAGGGACGTTTTACCCGCGCCGCTTGGGGCAGAGATGATCAGTAGCTGTCCTCGGGATGGATTCACGTTACTCGCTTACTCAATGTTCTGTATTTGTTCACGCATCTGTTCGATCAATACTTTAAAGTCTACGGAGACATTGGTGGTACTGAGTGCTGTCGATTTGGACCCCAGCGTGTTGGCTTCCCGGTTCAGCTCTTGCATTAGAAAGTCCAACCGCCTGCCGCAAGGAGCGTCGCTGCCTAGAGCAGACTCAATCGCCTCCAAGTGCGCGCCCAATCGATCCATTTCCTCCTCTACGTCGGCGCGTTGCAGAATATAGACAATCTCCTCCTCTAGGCGCACCGGATCCGCCTCGATGTCCAGCGTCTGCAATCGATCCAAGAGACGCTGCTGGTGGGCTTGTTGAAGCTCGGGTAGCTGAGCCTGCAGGGTCAGCAGATGCTCCCGCATCGTATTGGCGCGCTCGCGCACCATGCCGGCCAGCTTTTCTCCCTCTTGCCGTCTCTGTTGATGGAGCTCCGTCAAGCATTGTTGCATTGCGGTGAGGGTCGCAGTATTCAAGGCTTGCGGGTCAATCTCCTGTTCGGTGATCACTCCAGGCGCCAGTAGTAGTGCAAGCTGGTCAGGTGCGGCAGCGTTCGGAAAAGCAGATTCGATCTCTGTCAGGGCGGCCTTCAAGGCATGCAGGCGGTCGTGGTTGATCACGCCGCCGCTGCTGACCTGTGACGCTGTCACCCTTACGGAGACCTCAAGCTTTCCTCTTGAGCAGTGTTGGCCAATTTCCTCACGCAGAGGCCCTTCCAAAGCGCGCAACGCCTCGGGCATTCGGAAGCTCACATCGAGATAACGGTTATTAACGGAGCGACACTCCACAGTGACCGTCAGGGCCTCTGTTGTTACACTCCCTCGGGCGAAGCCCGTCATACTCTGGGTCACCGTCATTCCCCACTTAAACTCATGATCAAGTGTAACAGCAGCGACCTCAGCTGACTGTCTTTGAACGCAGGAGATCCGCCATGGATACCACCCCCAAGCGCCCTAGCGGCCGAGCAGCCTGCGACATGCGTCCAATCTCGTTCGAGAGAGGATATACCTGCCACGCAGAGGGGTCGGTGCTGGTGGCGTTTGGCAACACCAAAGTGATCTGCACTGCGAGCATCAGTGCCGGCGTTCCAAGTTTCTTGCGCGGTAAAGGAGAGGGCTGGCTGACCGCGGAATACGGCATGCTACCGCGCTCTACAGGCTCTCGAATGGATCGCGAGGCGGCCCGGGGCAAACAAAGTGGCCGGACGGTTGAGATCCAACGGCTGATCGGCCGCTCGCTGCGTGCGGCGTTGGACTTGAAACTGCTCGGAGAAAGGACGCTGACCGTCGATTGCGACGTGATTCAGGCTGACGGGGGCACCCGAACGGCATCGATTTCGGGAGCCTGTGTCGCGGTGGTTGATGCATTGAATGGTTTGCAGCGCTCGGGGGAGCTGGATACGGACCCCCTCAAGCACATGATCTCCGCGGTGTCAGTGGGGGTCTGGAATGGACTGCCGGTGCTCGACCTCGACTACACTGAAGATTCCAGCGCTGACAGCGACATGAATGTAGTCATGACCGAACACGGCGGACTGATAGAGGTTCAAGGAACGGCCGAGGGAGCAACTTTCTCGCAGGACGAGTTGTCAGAACTGCTGGCCTTAGCCACCTCAGCCAGCAATACGATTACCGCGGCACAGCGCAAGGCGCTCAGCGCACCCTAGAGCGTGACATCGTAATCGATGACCACCGGCGCATGATGAGAGAACGCCTGCTCGTCGTAAATGAAGCCACGTTCTACCTGATTGACCAACAATTCCGAAATAATTTGCGTATCGGTGCGCAGACCGCCAGCGTCGTCACCTTCAGGCCACCACGTGTAAGCACCGGGCTGGTTGTCTGCGATTGAGAAGGCGTCGGCGTAACCGCTGTCATACAGGTCCAGCAACCAGCCTCGCTCACCATTAGAAAGGCCTGGCAGGTCCTGAGTGTTTCCGGCGTCTTCGGCATCGGCGTGGTGCGCCATGAGCTCCCAGCCGCCACAGAGTATGTAACCTCGCCGCTTATTGCGGACCTTCTCTAAATGGTTGCTCAGCTGCGACAGAAAAGTCAGCTTGTTGGCCATGGCGTCGGGGCTGCCCACACCGCTGGGCACCAATACCGATCCAACACTGATGTCAGCGTAATCCGCCTGAATGTATAGCCCTTGAGAATCGAAGGCGTCAAAGCCCAAACCCCAGATAATGGCTTTGGGGAGATGCTTGCAGTAAATCGCCACACCATTGAGGCGAGGGTCTTCGTAGTGATCAAGAAAGTAGGGGTGGTAGTTGTCAGGAAAGAACCGCGCACCTTGAAGGGTGTGCTCGGCGCACCGCGTATCCTGCAAGCATAGGATGTCTGCGTCTTGCGCAAACAGCCACTCGAGCCCGCCGATTTCAGCGGCCCGCTCTAGCCCCTCGGTCACGAGGCTGATGACTCTCATTGCTAGTCCTGCTTGCTGGGATTGCATATCATACGTGTAAACGAGGGAGACAGACTGCGTCCCGCCGCGCATTCGGGGCTTCTGGTCGCAGGTAACATGCCAAAACGCCATGGAGTCAGGTGTGACAGAAAACCATCAGCAATATCGTCAGGATTTCATCGAGTTGGCGCTTGAGTGTGAGGTCCTGCAGTTCGGGGAATTCGAGCTGAAATCGGGGCGGATCAGCCCTTACTTTTTCAATGCCGGAAAGTTTTCCACGGGTGCAGCGCTGGCGCGTCTGGGCAGATGTTATGCCGCTGCACTTGGAGCATCTGGCCTTGACCCTGATATGTTATTTGGCCCGGCTTATAAAGGGATCCCGCTGGTGGCTAGCACGGCCATTGCCCTTTCTAATGAGCACGGCCTTGACCTGCCATTTTCCTTTAATCGTAAGGAGGCCAAAGCCCATGGCGAAGGCGGCAGCTTGGTGGGCGCGCCTTTGCAGGGCGATGTGGTAGTGGTTGACGATGTGATGACAGCGGGCACAGCTATCCGCGAATCCATGGCGATTTTGAGTGAGGCCGGCGCTCGCGGTGTCGGTGTGTTGATCGGCCTGGACCGCTGTGAGCGTGGTGAGAGTGAGCTCTCTGCCGTGCAGCAGGTCGAGCGTGACTGGGGTTTGGATGTCATCAGTGTCGTGTCTTTGCACGACATCATTGCTTGGGTGGAAGGCAATCCCGCTATGGCCCTGCATCGTGAATCGCTGGAGCGATATCGGGAGCGCTATGGCGTCTCCTAGCCTTTGCCGCTGCGCACCCTTTTTATTCTCGGCTTGGGTATTGCCGACGGTGTTGGTTGTGCCGGTCGCGCTGTCTGCTGAGTTGTACCGATATCAGAACGAAGACGGCATTACCGTTGTTGACTGGGCGATCCCTGCCGACTATGTCAGCGCGGGGTATGAAGTGTTAAACGAATCAGGACAGGTGGTGCGGGTTGTCGCGCCAGCCAAAACGGAAACGGAGCTGGAGAGAGAGGCGGATGCGGCCAAACGCCAGGATGCTGAAGCCGCGGCAGAGGCCGCCCAGCTTGAGCGAGACACCTTTTTGCTCCGCCGATACAGTACCGTTGAGGATATCGCGTCGGCCCGTGATCGCTCGTTACGAGAGCTTGAGATCCGTATCGCCATCCTCAACAGTCAGCGCGACACCCTCTCTGATCAATTGAGCGGCCATGAGGCCAAGCTGGCCTCGCTAGCCGAGGCGGGTGAATCAGCTAGTCAATATGAGCTTGATACGGTGGCGGCGCTCAAAGCTGAAATTACGAGTCTCGACGATGCGGTTGAGCGGCGACGTGAGCAAGCCGCGGCATTAGGGGGGGCTTATAACCGCGATATAGCTCGCTTTGGAGAGCTAGAGGAGATCGTGGCGCTACGTCGACAAATGAGCGTCAAATCGATTTCGCCTTAGGCGCAAAAGTGCACAAGAACAAAAGCGCTAGTCGGCGCTGACCACCGGCCTCATCAGATGATCAGTCAAAACACACCATTGGTCTGCCCACCCTTCTGTGGGCGGCCGGCTGAAGTCGCTACGGCAGTAAAGGTTCACTTTGCCTTCTGCTGAAGCGAGCAACAAGTTTGCCGCCGCAGCCACCGGAATGCGCGTGCGGATACCCTCGCGGAGTTCGGCCTCTCGCAAATACTGGCGTAACTGGGTTTCAAGTCGGTCGTAAAGCTGTGCGACTTGATGATGTAGCTGGCTGGCCTCGCCGGTCAGCGCGCGCCCCGTGAGCAACCGGGTGATGCCGGGGTTACGCTCGCAAAATTCAATGTACAGCCGAAGCAATCCGCTACAGCGGGCCACGGCACTAACCTGCTCCTCTGACAGTCGCCCAATGCGAGAAAAAAGGGTTTCCTCTGCGAAAGCGATCAGCCCCTCGAACATCTTGGTCTTTGAAGGGAAATGCCGGTAGAGCGCCGCTTCTGACACGCCGACCGATGCTGCCAATTTGGCGGTGGTAATGCGTGTGTCGGGTGCCGCCTCCAGCATCGCTGCCAAAGCTTGAAGGATGTGTTGCTTTCGATTGAGTGGCGCTGTCGAGTCGATGTCGGGCATGCGGTCTCGATGTGTCCGGTAAGTCCATGATGCTAATCAGGGACGGCGACGCGCGCAATGCGGCGGGTGGGTTTAACTTCGATTGCTAATGAGGGTGCCAATACCTTCGTCGGAGAAAATCTCCAGCAGCGCGGCGTGGGCGACTCGCCCGTCAATAATATGTGCGCTGGCGACACCGCTTTGCACGGCATCCAGAGCGCACCGAATTTTCGGCAGCATGCCGCCGTGAATGACACCTGATTCGATCAGTGCCTCCACCTGAGCCGTGTTCAGCCCTGTAAGTATTTGGCCGTCTGCATCTAGCAGACCTTCGACATTGGTCAGCAACATCAGCTTTTCGGCTTGCAAAACTTCCGCCAGCTTGCCTGCAACCAGATCAGCATTAATGTTGTACGTCTGCCCGTCCGCACTGCCTGCCACGGGGGCGATGACCGGAATATAGTCACTGTCACTCAGCATAGACAGAATGTCGGTGTCGATAGAGGCCACTTCACCTACTTGGCCAATGTCCTTCTGGCCCTCACTACCCCAGTTCCCGGCCAGCTTTTTCGCCTGAATCAGCTGCCCGTCCTTTCCGGTGATGCCGATAGCCCGTCCGCCATTGCGATGAATGCTATCGACGATTTCCTTGTTGACTGACGCGCCCAGCACCATCTCAACCACGTCCATGGTGTGCTCGTCCGTTACCCGCATACCGTCGACAAATTCAGTCTCGATGTTGAGGCGATCGAGTAACTGGCCTATCTGCGGACCACCCCCGTGCACGACGATGGGATTCATGCCTACCAGCTTCATCAGCACGACATCCCGCGCGAAACTCTCTTGCAAGCCGGCATCCGTCATCGCGTTACCACCAAACTTGATCACGAAGGTTTTCCCCGTGAACCGTTGGATATAGGGCAGCGATTCGGTGAGGATCCGGGCAAAGTTACCCGCTTCCTTCTGGTTCAGTGACATGCTGTCTGTCTCAACACAACTCGACCCGAAAGCATGAGCCGGTGACCGCACAAAGGCAATGTGAGAATGCCGCAGTGGGGGTGAGTACTTGGGGCGCTGGGGTCAGTCTGCCAGCTGCGCCGCAAGCGCAGCGATAATCTGCTCGGCAATGACTCTTTTGCTGGCCAGTGGTAATGCGGTCTCGTCGTTCTCGGTAATCATGTGAACGGCATTTTGCTCTGAGCCAAAAGTTGTCTGCGGGTCACTCACATCATTGGCAATGATCATATCGAGGCATTTGCGCACGCGCTTTTGGCGCGCGTGAGCGAGTACCTCATGGGTTTCCGCGGCAAACCCCACCATCAGTGAGGGCCGTCGAGTCAATTGGGCAACGCTTTGAACGATGTCCGGATTCTCTATCAATCTGAGGTTCATCGGCTCGCCGCAGCGCTTTTTCAGTTTTTCCGGGGAAGGCGCCTCGGGCCGATAATCGGCCACGGCGGCGGCGGCAATAAACAGGTCAGCACCCTCGGCCAAAGTGGTTGCGGCATGGCACATCTCGATTGCCGTCGTGACGTGGTGCAGCACCACGCGTGCAGGGGGCTCTAAAGTCACCGGCCCGCTGATCAATGCGACTTCTGCGCCAGCTGCGGCACACGCATTTGCTAGCGCATAACCCATCTTGCCCGAGCTGTGATTACTCAGGTAACGAACCGGATCAATGGCCTCGCGCGTCGGGCCGGCTGTGATGACGACCCGACGTCCCTCCAGCAATCGGCTCTCAAACCGTTGATTCAATGCCGCTACAATCGCGGCGGGTTCAAGAAGGCGGCCCGGGCCCACGTCGCCGCAAGCCTGCTCTCCCTTATCCGGCCCGATAATCTGGATGCCCCGTGCAGCGAGCTGCTGCACATTTTCCTGAGTGGCCGCGTGGGACCACATCTGTTGATTCATGGCCGGCGCCACCGCAACCGGTGCAGGAGTGGCCAGTGCCACGGTGGTCAGGAGGTCGTCAGCTCTGCCTTGAGCGAGCCGTGACAAGACGTCGGCTGTCGCCGGTGCAATTACCAGCATGTCCGCCCATCGCGCCAATTCGATATGGCCCATGCCGGCCTCTGCTGCCTCATCGAGCAGCTCGGTGTGGGTTGGCTCACCCGACAGCGCTTGCATGGTGAGTGGTGTGATGAACTCCGTTGCGCCCCGAGACAGCACTACACGCACGTGAGCACCTTGCTTTTTTAGCAATCTGACCAGCTCCGCGCCTTTATAAGCTGCAATGCCTCCGGAGATGGCGACCAGGATGTGGCGTTGATGTAAATGGCCCATAGGCCCTCAAGACAGCGATCAAAACGCTCGCACACTAGCATTTGCAGGCGTTTTTGCACACTTGGTCGCTTAGCGGGCCTCAGTTGCTTGCGGACACAGGGCCCCTCTGGTATAAAACGCGCCCTTTTATAAGCCTTGACGGGTAACACCATGTCACGTGTCTGTCAGGTTACGGGTAAGCGACCAGTAACCGGTAATAACGTTTCGCACGCCAAGAATCGAACCAAACGTCGATTCTTGCCGAATCTACACAACCACCGTTTTTGGATTGAGTCCGAGAAGCGCTTTGTTTCCCTGCGCGTCTCATCCAAGGGTATGCGAATTATCGACAAGCGCGGTATTGAGTCAGTGCTCGAGGATTTGCGCGCTCGCGGCGAGAAAGTCTGAGGAATAAACCATGCGTGAAAAGATCAGAATGAACTCGACGGCAGGTACCGGCCACTTCTACACCACAGACAAGAACAAGCGGACCATGCCCGATAAGCTTGAAATGAAAAAGTACGATCCCGTTGCGCGCAAGCATGTGATCTACAAAGAAGCCAAGATTAAATAAGCTGGGCGCCAGTCGATAAAAACCCCGGCGCTATGCCGGGGTTTTTTTTGCGCACCAAAAAGATGTCTCGCGGCCAGATGTGAAAACTGGTCAGTGGTCGTGCTTTGTGGTCCGATAGCTGCTCCCCAGCCGATCGCTACGCCCCGCCCGATTGTAACTAGCATGCCCGAACTGCCAGAAGTCGAAACCACTTGCCGTGGCATAGCGCCGCACATACTCCATCGTAAGGTGACCAAGGTGGTCGTGCGTGAGCCCCGGTTGCGGTGGCCTGTTCCCGAGCGCTTGCACCAGCTTTTAGCTGGGTCGCGATTTATCTCGGTCAGTCGACGGGCGAAGTATCAGTTACTCGAAACTGATCACGGTACGCTGATGGTGCACCTGGGGATGTCGGGCAGTCTTCGCATCCTCCCGGCAACGACCCCGCCGATGTTCCATGATCACATCGACATTCTGCTCGATGACGGTCGTTGTCTTCGCTATCACGATCCCAGACGCTTCGGGAGTTTTCACTGGTTGGGTGCATCCCGGCTACACCCGCTTCTCGATCACCTGGGCCCTGAACCGTTGTCTGAGGATTTCACCGGGAAGTATCTCTACGGGCGCTCCCGCGGCCGGCGCATCCCGGTCAAGCAGTTCGTCATGGACGGTAAGATCGTCGTGGGAGTCGGTAATATCTACGCTAACGAAGCGTTGTTTATGTCAGGGATTCATCCCATCCGTGCCGCTGGGCGCATCGGGCAGGGGCGCTATGAGGCATTGGCTGATGCCATCAAAACGGTGCTGGGTGACGCGATTGCACAGGGGGGTACCACGCTTCGCGATTTTGTGGGGGGTGATGGCGCCCCGGGGTATTTTGCACAGCAGTTGCGAGTATATGGGCGCGAAGGTCAGCCTTGTCGCGTCTGCCAGCAGGTATTGAAGGAAATCCGGCAGGGCGGCAGAAGCACAGTTTTATGCACGCGCTGTCAGCGTTAGCGCAGGTTGCCTCACATATTTGGGTCGGTCGGCAAAGCACCCTGTCGGATCAAAAACTCGCTAGCCGAATTTCTGTTTCAGCGCCTGAGCGACATTCGGTGTTACAAAGCCGCTGACATCGCCACCAAGACTCGCGATCTCTCTGACCAGAGAGGAAGAGATGTAAGAGAGTTCGGCACTGGGTGTCAAAAAAACGCTTTCAAACTCGGGGTTCATCGCACGGTTCATATTGGCCAGTTGAAACTCGTATTCAAAATCTGCGACGGCACGCAATCCCCGCAGAACGCAGTGGGACTGCTGTGCTGTGACAAAGTCGATGAGCAACCCCTGAAAAGGCACCACCTCCGCGGCAGGAACCTGGCGCAAACTCTCTTGTAGCAGGGAGACGCGCTCTTCGAGGGAGAACAGGGGGGCCTTTTTCTCACTGGTCGCGACCGCGACAACGACTCGCTCAAATAGCCGTGCTGCCCTCTCCACCAAGTCGATATGGCCATTGGTTACGGGGTCGAAAGTCCCCGGATACACGACGGTATGAGTCAACACGGCAGGCATCCTTCAGTGCTTGGCTCGAGACTACACAAGTCTCCCTGAGCGGACAAACTCCCCGTCAGTCCCTGGCAACGGGCGCCAATAACCGATATAGCACATCCCCTGCGGTTTTTTCGCGGTACATTGTGTAAAGATTTTCAGGAATGGGCTCCGGTTGAGATTGGCGCGTCTCAAAATAGACCCAGCTGTCACGTGCCAGGCAGTTGTGGTCGATCAGCTGGGTCAGTGCGGGTTCAGCCAGCCCCTGTCCAAAGGGCGGGTCGACGAAGACGATGTGCCATTCTGCGGGGTTGGTGCTCAGAAATTGTTGGGCGCTGTTCAGGGTTACCTGAGCGCGTTCCGCAGGGCAGTCGGATCCCAATGCAGTGATATTGGCTTTCAGTGAGGTTGTCGCTTGGCGATCCGAGTCCACAAATTCGCAGTGCTCAGCCCCCCGCGATAGCGCTTCCATACCGAGTGCACCGGAACCGGCGAACAAATCCAGGCAACGTGCGCCGGGTAGATAGGGCGAGAGCCAATTAAACAGTGTTTCCCGCACCCGGTCTCCGGTCGGTCTCAGCCCCGGGCGCTCGGTGAACGTAAGTTTGCGACCGCGCCAGGCACCGCCGATGATGCGGAGCTGAGATGCATTGTGGGCAGGAGTCCGTTTCATACTGGTATGTTTTCAGGTGCTAAACTCTGTTTGTTCGCCCGCCTCTTTGTGCAGTGGACCTGATGCCCCCATTCGAGTCAAACACATCATGAAGTTTTTCAAACGCCGCACTAAGCCAGAGCGTGGCGCCGACGCTGAATCGTCACCGGATAGCGTTAACGCCTCCTCGTCTGGGCAGCCATTGGCGCCGCAGGAGGACGGTAACCGTGATGCGGCTGATCGCGCGCAACAGGAAGCAGCTCAGGATCCACCGGTTTTGAGCCAGCCCTCTGCCAGCCATCCTGATGAGAAAGTGGGTATGTTCGAGCGCTTGCGGGCAGGCCTCAGCCGCAGCCGCGGGCAGTTTGCCGAAGGCCTGGCCAATGTGGTTCTGGGCAAAAAGCAGCTTGACCCGGCGTTGCTGGAGGCGCTTGAGGAGCAGCTCATCATGGCAGACCTTGGCTTGGATACTACCAAGCGGGTGCTTGAATTATTGCGCCAAAGGCTGGATCGCAAGGACTTGGCGACTGAGGAACCGGTGATGACCGCATTGAGAGAGACATTGGTCGATTTGCTCGCGGAGCATCAAGCGCCGCTGGATGTCCGTCTGCATCAGCCGTTCGTCATTTTGGTGGTCGGCGTCAATGGCGCTGGTAAAACCACCACCATTGGCAAGTTGGCACATCGATACAAACAGCAAGGCTTGAACGTGATGCTGGCAGCGGGGGATACCTTTCGAGCGGCTGCGGTCGAGCAGTTACAGGTGTGGGGGGAGCGGCATGACGTTCCCGTGATTGCCCAGCACACGGGAGCCGACAGTGCCTCGGTCCTGTATGACGCGCTCGAGGCGGCCACGGCAAGAAAAGTTGACGTATTGATTGCTGATACGGCCGGCCGACTGCAGAACAAAACCCATCTGATGGATGAACTCAGCAAGGTCGTCAGGGTGATGAAAAAACGCAATGACGCAGTGCCGCATGAAGTATTGCTGGTGCTGGATGCCGGTACCGGCCAGAACGCTGTTTCCCAGGCGGTGGAGTTTGATCAGGCTGTTGGTATCAGCGGCGTGGCGGTTACAAAGCTCGACGGCACCGCGCGCGGTGGCGTGCTCTTTGCGATTGCCGATAAGTTGCGTAGGCCCATCCGGTTTATTGGTGTGGGCGAGCAACCCGATGATTTGCGCGATTTTTCCGCCACTGAATTTGTCGATGCATTGGTTGATTTTTAGTGACTGACAGTTTTCTGGTTCCCTGCACCGTGAGGGTTGCCGAAGGTGATTGAGTTTGACCGGGTTAGCCGCAGGTTCGGCGACCTGGACGCCCTACGGAATCTCAATTTAACCATCGAACAAGGTGAGATGGCGTTTTTGACGGGCCACTCCGGAGCCGGCAAAAGCACCTTGCTACGGTTGTTGCTCCTGTTGGATCGACCTACCGGCGGTGAGATTCGCGTCAACGGCGAGAGCACCCGGCAGATACGGCCCCGATCGCTACCTGGGTATCGACGCCGGTTCGGTGTGGTGTTCCAGGATCATCGCCTTCTGTTTGACCGCAACGTTCACGAAAATGTCGCGCTGCCACTGGTGATGGCGGGATTCTCGCCTCGCGACACGGCGCGAAGAGTGCGAGCGGCTTTAGACAAGGTCGGCCTTCTGACCAGTGAATATGCTAACCCGGAGAGCCTGTCGGGCGGCGAGCAACAGCGTGTGGGGATTGCTCGGGCGGTTGTGGCCAGGCCGGAGTTTCTAATCGCTGATGAACCCACTGGCAATCTTGACCCACAGTTGTCCGCTGAAATCATGGCGCTGTTCGAGGCGTTCAACCAGGTTGGCGTCACGGTGCTGGTCGCAACGCACGATCTGCCGCTGATTTCTCAATTGCGGCATCGCATTATCACGTTAACGTCGGGGCGTCTGGCCGGCGCGGGCACTAAATGAAAGCTCCGTCCACCTCTAGCGCAGAGTCCTGGGGCCGGTTGGCGGCTTGGCGCGCGCAACATCGCGCGGCGGCGCAAAGTAGCTGGCAAAAGTTGACGGCTCAGCCGCTGACCACCGCTTTGGTCTGGCTGGTGATCGCTATTTCATTCGCACTACCGAGCACACTGTTATTGACGCTCGACAATCTCCAGCTGGTCGCCCCTGATACTGATACGTCAGTGAGACTGTCGGTCTTGTTGGATCTTGATGTGCTACTTGATGAGGCCAACGCATTGCGGGATCAAATTACCAACTACGCCGACGTTGATGCGGTGTCAGTCATCTCGCAGGAGCAGGCGCTGGCGGAGTTCGCACAGCAAACGGGGCTGTCGACCTTGCTGGCATCGTTGGACCGCAATCCGCTACCCCATACGCTGACGGTATCGCTGGTGCCCGGCGTCAATGAGGCAGAAGAGAGAGGCCTCGTCGAGACGCTACAGTCTTTACAGCAGGTGGACCAGGTGGTGCGAGACACCCGTTGGATCGCGCGTTTGAATGAAGCCTTGTCGGCTGGCTGGCGCTGGGTATTGGCACTAGGGGGCGCTATGGTGTTGGGTGCGGTGCTGGCGCTGGTGAATACTTTACACTTGGCCATTGACGCGCGCAGGGATGAAATTCTGGTGGTGCGGTTGATCGGCGGTTCAGCAGCCTTCACCCGCAGGCCTTTTCTTTACACCGGACTCTTTTATGGGGGCGGTGGCGGTCTGCTGGCGGCGTTGCTGCTATGGCTGGTCAGTATCTGGCTCGCTGCACCGGTTAATGCGCTTTTTCAGTTATATGACTCACCTGGCCAGCTACAAGGTCCCGGCCCGATTTACCCCATCATATTGACCGCGCTGGGAGCCGGTTTGGGCTGGCTGGCGGCGTTTGTAGCGACCGAGCGCTATTTAAGCCGCTTGAGATCAGGCTAGGCCACTGAAAAGCGGTATTTTTCAGTATTTAGCACTCTATGGGGGAGAGTGCTAAAATAACAACGTTAAGGCCTTTTGGAGGCGTGAAATATGACCGAGACAAGCCGTGCGCTCGCTGTCCCCAACAGCGCAGTGCTCAATATGGCTCCTGGCGCCAATCTGGCCGCTTATGTGCAGGCGGTCAGCGGGATCGCAGTGCTATCAGCCGAGCGAGAGCAGGAGCTGGCAGAGCGACTGTATTACGATGAGTGTGTCGATTCTGCTCGCGAGCTGGTGCTCGCCCATCTGAGATTCGTTGTGCATATTGCTCGCAGCTACTCTGGGTATGGATTGGCAGAGGCCGATCTGATTCAGGAAGGTAACGTCGGCTTGATGAAAGCGGTAAAGCGCTTTGATCCCAACAAGGGCGTTCGTCTGGTGTCGTTCGCGGTGCACTGGATTAAAGCGGAGATGCACGAATATATCTTGCGTAACTGGCGCATCGTCAAAGTGGCGACAACCAAGGCGCAGCGAAAGCTATTTTTTAATCTACGCAGTCAGAAGAAGGCGCTCGGCTGGTTATCAGCTGAAGAGACGCGGGCTATCGCCGCCGATCTGGGTGTTGATGAGGCAGAAGTGACGCGGATGGAGGGCCGGTTGGCCAGTCGCGATGTTGCCTTCGATGCACCGGCCGACAGTGACGAAGAGGAAAGTTGGCACGCACCTCAGCACTTTTTGTCTGACGGTCAGATGGATCCCAGTCAACTGGCAGAAGCGGAAGACTTTGCCGAGAGCAGTGCGGCACAGTTACAGGTAGCGCTCATCGATCTTGACGAGCGAAGCCGTGACATTCTGGAGCGGCGCTGGTTGGTCGATGATAAGGCCACATTGCACGAATTGGCCGCAGAATATGGCGTTTCTGCCGAGCGCATCCGGCAGTTGGAGGCGAACGCGCTGAAGAAATTGCGTACATCGATGGTGGCCTGAACACCTCAGACGCTCCACTGTTTACCTTCGCAACCTTGTGGCTTCCGCACATCAACCCCTGACGGCGCGAGTGCGTAGCTTTGTCATGCGCGCCGGGCGCATGACCGCCGGCCAAGAGCGCGGCTGGCAGCAAGGGTTTCCCAAATTCGGTCTCACGCTCACCAACGGCATCCTCGATTGGGATGCCAGCTTCGATGGTACGGGCCGGCGCGTGGTGGAGATCGGTTTTGGGATGGGGGATAGCCTCCTCAGCATGGCGCAGGCTGACCCCGAGACCCAGTTCGTCGGTATCGAGGTGCACCGCCCTGGAGTTGGCCGGTTACTCGCACAGGTGATGGCAAAAGAAGTCTCTAATCTTCGCGTCTTTGCAGATGATGCTGTAGAAGTCATTTCCCACTGCCTGGCGCCAGACTCCATTGATGGCATCCACATTTTCTTTCCGGATCCCTGGCATAAAAAACGGCACCACAAACGGCGCCTGATCCAACCGTCTTTTGTGCGCGACCTGGTGGCGCGTCTCCGGCAGGATGGCTATCTGCATCTGGCTACTGACTGGGAGCCCTATGCCGAGCACATATACGACGTCCTCGATGCTGAGCCTTCACTGGTGAATGCGGGTGGTGCGCCCAGAACGGCGGTACCACGCCCTGAATACAGGCCGCTGACAAAGTTTGAGGCAAGGGGTGAGCGTCTGGGACACCGTGTCGCTGATTTGATTTATCTCAAGCGCGCCTCTTAGAGGAAGGTCTCGACCACGCTATCCAAAAAGCGGAAGCCCAGCGGCGTCGCGGCAAAGCAACCCTCGTCGGGCGCAGTCAGCCAGCCCCGTGCTAAGGCGGTTTGCGCGGCACCGACCAAGTCGTCCCGAGGCAGACCTGTTCGTTCGGTGAAATGGTCGAGAGGTACGCCGTCCCTGAGTCTTAATGTGTTCATCGCAAATTCCACGATGCGATCCCCGTCGGCGACTGACCGAAAGGCTGGTTGTGGTGTTGGAGACGCTGACAGCTGCTTAAGGTAGTCGCTCGGCGAGCGGGTGCGCTGGGTGCGAATGATCTTGCCGTCGGGAAGGGAAATTTTTCCGTGAGCGCCGGCACCCAATCCGATGTAATCGCCGAACCCCCAGTAATTCAGATTGTGCTGGCTCTGCTCGGCCAACTGGCTGAACGCCGACACCTCATATTGCTCAAACCCGGCCTGCCGTAAAAGCATTTCACCTCTGGTCTGAATCGCCTCCAACGCCGCTTCATCGGGTAGCTCAGGCCGCGCGGACCAGAAGTGGGTGTTGCGCTCAATCGTCAGCTGATACCAGGAGATATGCCCCGCACTTCTGTCGAGGGCCTCAACGAGATCTGCTTCTGCTGAGTCAGCATGCTGCCCAGGCAAGCCGTGCATCAAATCGATATTCCAGCGATCAAAGCCCGCCCCGGAAACCAGGTCCAGCGCCTTGCGAGCCTCGTCGCCGCTGTGGATTCTCCCCAGCGTTTGCAGCGCGCGGTCATCGAAGCTCTGCACCCCGATGCTCAGTCGGTTAATGCCCGCTTGCCGATAGGCTTTAAAACGGCTGGTCTCGGCACTCCCCGGATTGCTCTCGAGCGTGATTTCGGCGTCATGGGCAAGTGAAAGCCGAGTGCTCACACCCTGCAAAAGTCGCGCAATCCAATCGCCCTCGAACAAGCTCGGTGTGCCACCACCGATAAAAATGGATTGGATCGGTCGGTCAGATAGCCATTGCCGCTGACTGTCGAGGTCGGCCAGCAGTGCCGCTACATAGGGTTCCTGTGCGGCGCTGGAAAAGCCCTCATGGCTGTTGAAGTCGCAGTAGGGGCACTTGCGTACACACCAAGGCAGATGAATATAGAGCGATAGTGGAACCACCACTGGGTTGATCATCGCCCGAGTTGTTCCAAAAGCCGGGTCACGGCCTGCGCGCGGTGGCTGACACGGTTTTTCTCATCCTGGGATAGCTCTGCGGCATGACGACTGTCGCCGTCAGGGACAAACAGCGGGTCATAACCGAAGCCTCCTGTGCCGCGTGCGCCGCTGGCAATCTGGCCATGCCAGCGCCCTTCGGCTATCAGGGGCGTAGGGTCATCTGGGTGGCGAAGCAATACCAGCACCGCGATATAAAACGCCGCTCGTTGCGAACCCGTGAGTGACGCCATATTGGTCAGGAGGAGCTCATTGTTGGCTGGGTCGCCAGCGCCTGAATAGCGAGCTGAGCGCAGGCCGGGGTCCCCACCCAACGCGGGCACGACAATCCCGGAGTCGTCAGCCAGCGCCGCGCATCGAGTCGACGCGCAGGCATGCCGGGCCTTGATCAAGGCATTCTCAACAAAGGTGCTACCCGTCTCGGGGACTTCCGAGACACCGTACTCACTTTGCGGCCACACTTCCCAGTGCTCGCCAAGTACGTCTTTAAACTCGGAGATTTTCCCCGCATTGTGACTGGCAATTATCAGCCGTGGGCGCTCTCGCTCACTCATGTTTATCCCTGACGCCAGAGCTGTACTTTCATCTTGTGTTCGTAGGGTGATGCCGCTCCCTCGGGCAAGAAAGTGAACTCAAAGAATCGGTATTCGCGATCCAAAAATTCGAAGGGCACGATGTAGTAGGTTGCGCGTCCCTCGCGAATCTCCTTAACAGACATGTTGCCACCGGTGATCAAGTCCCAGGTGCGACCCTCGATCATCATGGGCCGCCCGGCGATTTCTCCAGAGTTCACGTCACGCACTGATAGCGTCAGGATGGCCTTGTCGGCGCCACGGGTAATACCGTACTCGGCGGCCACCTCTGCGGAGAGGAAGGTCGTGTAAACAATACTGTGATGCAGCTCGAACTGGTCGTAGCGAGTGGACTGTTGGCCCAGCACCGGGCTCGCAAAAAAGCCCATTAGCAGGAGGGCGATCAGCCGTTTGCGCGCCGAATCCGAAAAATGGCGCTGGTGGCGAACAGGTTGGGCAACAAGCTTCCCAATGCGCTCTGACCGGGGCCTGAGATTGTTGCTCGCTCGATGATATCGATCTGTAGTGTTAAACACAGCGCTTCAAAGTCCCTGACAGTGCAAAAATGGATGTTAGGCGTGTCGTACCAGCGCAGTGGCATTGCGCGGGACATAGGCATCTGCCCTTTGATGCCAAGATGGAGTCGGCATGACCAGTGGCCAAAATTAGGAAAAGATACAATGGCCTCCTCGCCAATATCGACCATACGCGCTAGCGCAATATGCGGATGCGTTAATTCCTGAAGTGCGTGAGCGAGCACGACGACATCGAAACGATTGGTTGTAAAGCAGTGTAGCCCATCGTTGATGTCCTCCTGAATCACATCGAGGCCCTTGCTCACCGCGGTCACAATATTTTCGGGGTCGATATCGACTCCCACGCCAATAACGTTGCGCTCGTCACGCAGGCGCGCGAGAAAATCGCCGTCTCCGCAACCGAGGTCCAGCACGCGACTACCTGTGGGAACCCAGTCAAGAACTGTATTGAGATCGAGACGGCTCATAGTGGCCCCACACGCAGCATCCACTGCTTCAGCAGCGCCTCATAAGTTGGGTTGGGAAGCAGAAAGCCGTCATGCCCGTTGTCGGTCTCGATATTAGCGTAGGTCACGCGCTTGCCCGCCGCCAGCAAAGCGTCACGTATCTCAATTGACCGTTGCGGCGGGAACCGCCAATCGGAGCTGAAAGACGCGATTAAGAAGTCCGCCTCTGATCGCGAGAGAGCGTCGACCAAACTGCCTCCGTCGCCTGCGGAGAGATCAAATAAATCCAGCGCCCGTGTCATCAGCACGTAGGTGTTGGCATCAAACTGAGTGGAAAACCGCGTGCCCTGATGGCGAAGGTAGCTCTCAACCTGAAACACCCACTCGCTATTATCGCCCGGCGAAAAGCTGCCTTCTCGCAGCTCTCTGCCAAATCGGTCGCTCATGCCATCTGCTGACATGTAGGTTAAATGGCCGACCATGCGGGCCAAAGCGACACCTCGTGCAGGCAAAGTGCCCTGCGCCAAATAGTTGCCGTTACTCCAGTCCGGGTCAGACAAAATGGCGTGCCGCGCGATTTCATTAAAGGCGATGTTTTGTGCAGTGAGACCAGGGGCGGCCGCCAAGGCGACGCAATGATCGACCCAGTCGGGGAAGTCGATGGCCCATTGCAGTGCCTGCATACCCCCAAGGCTGCCGCCCATCACGGCTGCCCAGCGGCTGATACCAAGGTGCTCGGCAAGTTGTTTTTGGCTGCGCACCCAATCTTTGACTTGAGGCTGTGGGAACTGCCCGCCCCAGGGCATGTCTGTGTCAGGGTTGAATGTGTTGGGTCCGGACGACCCATCGCAACATCCCAGATTGTTGGAACAGACGACAAACAGGCGACGGGTATCAATGGCTTTACCGGGACCAATGGCGAGGTCCCACCAGCCGGGCCGTCCGTCCTCTGGCGAGTGAAAGCCAGCGGCGTGATGGGAACCGGACAAGGCATGGCAGATTAAGACTGCGTTGTCGCGAGCCTGGCTCAGCTCTCCGTAGGTCTCATACACCAACTCGTGGCGCGGCAATAGGGCCCCGTTTTCGAATGTGAACGGCTCGTCGAAGCGCGCTACCTGAGGCATGACTAGCCCGACACTGTCTTGGGGAAATTGCTCAGCCACGGCTTATAGTCCGAACACCAGTCCCGGTGGTAATCCCACGCCCACCGCAAGATGTCGTAAACCGATTTGGGCGACGTTAATGATGATAAACAGCAGGATGGGGGAGAAGTCGATGCCGCCCATATTGGGCAGCAGTGATCGCACGGGCGCCATAACGGGTTCCGATACCTGCCAGATGAGTTCGATAGCGGGATGGCGACTGCCGGGTGCCACCCAGCTGATGATGATCATGGCGATCAGAATGAAAAAGTAGAGATTGATCAACAAACCCAACACGCCGATCACACCCCATACCAGCAGCACGGGGAGGCCCGGCGCAGCCCAGCTATCACCGGCGATCACCGTGATTGCTAGCAGAATGACAGATTGGACCAGCACCGCGAGTACGACGACCGCCCAATCCACGCGGCCTGCGGCGGGTAAAAATTTTCGGAATGGCGCGAGCAGCGGGTTAGTCAGGCGAACAATAAGCTGCGAGATAGGGTTATAAAAATTCACCCTCGAGGTATGTAGAACACCGCGCATGACGACCATCAGCAACAGTAGGGCGCCGAGGTTGCGGATCAGGTACAGACTGATTTCAGTTCCAGCGCCCATTTATCCGAACTCCTTTCCAAGCGTGCTCGCTCTTGCTGCACATTGTCGGACTGCCTCTGCAATGACAGTGTCAAATTGATTAGCGTTGAGGGACTTTAGCGCCTCTTCCGTTGTGCCGCCCGGACTGGTGACATTTTGTCTCAGGGTCGCTACGCCGTCGCTGGATTGTTGTGCCAATGCGGCGGCACCCAGAGCAGTTTGTAACGTCAGTGTCATCGCAGTCTCCTCATCCAGGCCGAGCGCTGTACCGGCTTGGGATATGGCTTCGATGAGCGCAAAAAAATAGGCAGGGCCACTGCCGGATACTGCCGTCACCGCGTCAAGCAGTTCTTCAGATGAGACCCAAACGGTCGTGCCGACGGCGTTTGTCACCGTTTCTGCCAGTGCCCGGTGGGCGTCACTGACCAATGCAGGAGCGAACAGGGCGCTGGCACCTAAACCAATCATCGCGGGGGTGTTGGGCATGCAACGAATGACACCGACCTCGTTGCCGACGTGGGATTGCAACGAGGCAACGGGGATGCCAGCCGCGATCGACAGCAACGCTGATTTAGCGCTCAATTGATCCCTTATCGCGGCGAGTGCGGTGGGAACAATTTGGGGTTTGACGGCAACGACCACCAGATCCGCGCCCTCGAATACCGAAGCCGGTACTGCATCGACACGAGTAAGGCCCAGAGACTGCAACCGCGCCAGCGCCGCCTCACTGGGGTCGCTGGCACGCAGTTGTTCTGGCGCAAAGCCATTGGCGAGCAGACCGCTGACCATGGCATTGGCCATATTGCCCGCTCCGAGAAAGGCGATTTGGGGCGACATGGGATGATGGATATCCGTTAAGGGCGAACTTAATTATACCGCGCGCCAAAAATATCTGTTCCGATCCGCACAATGTGCGCGCCCTCTTCGACGGCCGCTTCCATGTCACCGGACATGCCCATCGACAAGGTATCAAGCTGTGGCAGGGTGGCCGACAGCCGCTCCATCAGGATACGACACTGATTGAAGGGTTGCCGTTGCGTATCGCGCCCCTGTGCAGGTGCTGGAATCGTCATCAGGCCCCGAAGCGCAAGCCCCGGCAGCTCGGAGACGGCCGCCGCTAATTCTTTCGCCGCATCTCCGGTGACCCCCGATTTACTGACTTCTGCCGAGGTGTTGATCTGAATCAGCACGTTCAGGGGGCCTTTGTCGGGTGGTCGCTGTTCACTCAGACGGCGAGCGACCTTCAAGCGATCAATGCTGTGTACCCAGTCACAGGTTTCAGCAATCAGGGCGGTCTTGTTGCTTTGAATGGGGCCAATAAAGTGCCACGACAGCGGAAGATCGGCCAATGCCTGCGCTTTTTCGCTCATTTCTTGTGCGTAATTTTCACCAAAAGCGGTGAGGCCCGCGCGATGGGCTCGCCGCACCAGCTCGGCGGGCTTGGTTTTACTGACCGCCAGAAGAGAAACCGAGCCCGACGGCCGCCCGGCACAGCGTTCCGCGGCGCGAATTCGGGCCTCGACTTCTGATATATTGCGTTCCAATTCAGCCGGCATCATGGCGCCATCATAAGGAAGTTGATTCGCCATGTGGTAGCCCGGTATCGGAGGAGACTGTGACATGGATATCACTGAATTACTCGCCTTCAGCGTCCAACAAGGCGCTTCGGATTTGCATCTTTCGGCAGGGTTGCCCCCCATGATTCGCGTCGACGGTGATGTGCGTCGAGTCAACGTCCCCGCTCAGGATCACGCCCAAGTGCAGGCGCTCGTCTACGACATTATGAACGACCGCCAGCGCAAAGACTTTGAGGAGTTCCTCGAGACGGACTTCTCCTTTGAAGTGCCGGGTGTCGCGCGTTTTCGAGTCAATGCCTTCAATCAGAATCGGGGTGCTGGAGCAGTCTTCAGAACCATTCCCTCTGAGGTCTTGTCCATGGACGACTTGGGCATGGGTCAGGTTTTTAGGGATATCTCGATGCTGCCTCGCGGGCTCGTGCTCGTTACAGGCCCCACAGGCTCTGGTAAGTCGACGACCCTCGCGGCCATGATCGATTACATCAATGACAACCGCTACGACCATATTCTGACCATTGAAGACCCCATCGAATTTGTTCACGAGTGCAAACGGTGTCTGGTCAACCAGCGGGAAGTGCATCGCGATACGTTGGGATTTTCGGAGGCGCTGAGGTCAGCGCTCCGTGAGGACCCGGATATTATTTTGGTTGGCGAGATGCGCGATTTGGAAACCATCAGGCTGGCGCTGACCGCTGCTGAGACGGGCCATCTGGTGTTTGGCACCCTGCACACTACATCGGCAGCGAAAACCATAGACCGCGTGATCGATGTCTTTCCGGCGGCCGAAAAGGCCATGGTGCGGTCGATGCTCTCGGAGTCTTTGCAGGCGGTGATTTCCCAGACACTGCTAAAAAAGAAGAGTGGTGGCCGCGTGGCCGCTCACGAAATTATGCGCGGCACCTCGGCTATCCGGAATCTCATTCGTGAAGACAAGGTGGCGCAGATGTACTCTGCGATCCAGACGGGCCAGGCGATTGGTATGCAGACAATGGACCAATGCCTTCAGAATCTGGTCGAGAAACGCATCATTTCTGTTGAGGCCGCCCGCGAGAAGGCCCGACAACCCGACAGCATCACGGTTTAGTGCTTATCGCGCGTTTAACCAGGTAGTGAGAATGATGGCTGCCGCTTGATCATCGACTGGCTCGTTGGAGAAATCCCCGGGGTGACCCGCCTCGCGCGCCAGCGCTTTGGCCTCCCTGCTTGATAGGCGCTCGTCGACCATGGTGACATTGATATTCAGTCGCCCCTCTACTTGGCGGGCGAACTTCTGCGCCCTCAGCCCCATGTCACTCTCGGTGCCATCCATATTGAGCGGGTGACCCACAAGCACCTGATCCGGTTGCCACTCTCTCAGGAGCGATATGAGCGCCTCCCAATCTGGGTTGCCGTCCCGTGCACTGACGACGGCAAGAGGTCTGGCAGTATTGGAGAGTGTGTTGCCGACTGCGATGCCGAGATTGCGCAGTCCGAAATCGATGGCGATCACCGTTTCATGTGCGGTCATCAGGCATGTCCTGCATTGGCGGTGAGTAAATCGACATCAATCCCCAGCCGCCGGCCCGCCGCCCCCAGCCGTCCTTCGGGCTCGGTATTAAAGAGAATGTCGCTGTCGGCGATCACGCTCAACCAACTATTCTCAGCCATCTCGGCTTCCAATTGCCCAGCTGCCCAACCCGCATAACCCAGGGCGACAAGATAATCGCTAGGCCCTTCGCCGGCGGCGATGGCGCACAAAATATCCCGTGAGCCGGTCAAACTGATCTCGTCGGTGACCGGCCGGCTGCCTTCCCAGTCTGCGCCGCCGCGATGCAGCACAAAGCCATGATCGGTCGCAACCGGCCCTCCCGCGAAAATGGCCGCATCGGGGCAGGATGTGACGGCGTCGATGTCGAGGTGCGACAGCATCTCTGCCAGCCCCACCTCCAGACACTGGTTCACGACAATGCCCATCGCACCCTCTGAGCCATGATCACAAAGATACGTCAGCGAACGATTAAAAAAACCGCTGCCGATCACCGGCGTAGCGATTAAAAAATGGCCCTTGAAAGACGCGGCTTGGAGATGGGTTGGTTGCTCGCTCACGATTGCTTTAGCGCCTGAACTGCCAGGTACGAATAATGGCGAGCTCTGAAGTGGTCGCGGCCAGAACGGGCGGGAAGGCAGCAAAGGGCGCCAATTGCTCAACGGTATGCACTGCCGCCCGGTCCAGCGCATCAATGCCCGAGCTGGTGAGTAGATCGATACCTCTGAGCCTGCCATCTGCATCTACCGTCACTTTCAATCGCACATCGCCGTCGCCATAACGCAGGGCTAAACCCCGGTAATAGGTGTTTCCGAAGCGTTCGATATCAGCCTGCCATGCCTTCAGGTACGCAGCATCTGGCGTCGCGCGAGCGGCAACTCGCGGGCTGGCAGCGCCTGCGGGGGCGGCCATTGTCAGTCCGCTGTGTGTTCCCCTGGTGACTTTATTACCGGTGTCGGCTGCCACCGGCTCAGACGGCATCGCGAAGACTTGGCTGTCCAGTGTTTCCAGGACCCCGGTTTGGTTGTCGAGGGCATCGGTGAGCGTGGCGGTGGGTGCGCGCTCGGACGGCATCAACAAGACAGAGACGGCACGACTGGCAACCGTTGCGGCAGAGTCTCCCATGGGTGTTACCAGGAACCCGAAAATTACTACCAGATGGATGCCGATCGACAGCAATACCGCAGGCGGCATGCTAGGGACGCCGGCGCGCATCAGTGATTGCTCGCTACTCAAGGCGCCACCGAACGCAGTGGCAGGCAGTCCAGTAACTGCCCGGCAATATCCAATCCGGATTCCGCTTCAATTTCCCGCAGACAGGTTGGGCTGGTGACGTTGATTTCTGTCAGGTAGTCGCCGATCACATCGAGACCGACGAAAAAGAGTCCTCGCGCTTTTAACGCGGGTCCTACCTGCTCAGCGATCCACTGATCCCGCTGTGAGAGCGGCTGCACTCTGCCTGAGCCACCTGCCGCAAGGTTGCCCCGGCTTTCTCCAGCTAGCGGGACTCTCGCGAGGCAATAGGGCACCGGCTCACCGTTGATCATCAAAATCCGCTTATCCCCCTCGGCGATTTCGGGCAGATAGTGTTGAGCCATGATCGTCTGTTGCCCCGACCCTGTTAGTGTCTCGAGAATCACACTCAGGTTGGGGTCGTCTTCACGCACACGGAAGATTGCGCTGCCCCCCATACCGTCGAGGGGCTTGTAGATCACGTCTTTGTGCTTGGCATGAAAAGCTCTGAGTGTGCTCATGTCACGACTGACAACGAGCGGTGGGCAGCATTCGGGAAATACTGTGGCAAATAATTTCTCATTGCAGTCGCGCAGACTCTGGCATCGATTGACAACCAGCGTGCCGTGCTGTTCAGCGCGCTCCAGAAGATAAGTCGCGTAGATGTATTCCAGATCGAAAGGTGGATCCTTGCGCATCAAGATGACATCGAGCTCGCTCAGCACCGTTTCTGTCTCGTCTTCAAGTTCGTACCAGCGCCCCGGATCTCGATGAACGGCCAGCGGTCGCCCTCTGGCCATGGGTGTGCCGCCGTCAAGGAACAAGCCACTCGGCTCAATGTAGAACAATGCCCAGCCGCGTTCCTGCGCAGCCCACAACAGCGCTAGAGTAGTATCTTTTTTGTAGTTGATGGACCCGATGGGATCCATCACGACACCGAGCTTGCGGCTCATGGCAGGCTTCTCATTTGTACGGCTGGATATCTTGCGATCCAGAGCAAACCGCCGCAAGCTCTCTACGCCCTAAAAGCGGGGTATTTTGGAACCCTTTGGAAGCGCTCATGGAAACTCTTTTTGTTGTGGTGGCGGGGATGAGCCTTCTCTGCGCGATCACCGTTATGCTGCGAGTCCGCCAAATTGGTTGGGCGGTCTGGCTGTGGTTTTTTTCGGGATGGATTACCGGAGAGCTGGCAGCGTGGTGTCTGGGTGCACAGATTGCCTTCGTGGCACTGTGGGTCATGTGCTTTGGAACGGGCACCGCGGGCTTTGCGCTGGGGCTAACCCTATTCCTTGCCACTTGGGCATTGCTTCTATTGGCACTCAGAGACGGATTTGATGCGGGCGCGGCATTCAGTCGCGCAATGAAAATGGCACTGGGCCCAGATTTTATGGAGCAAATTCCATTGTGCCGGCGCGCACAGCTCGAGCAGCAGATCCACAGCCGGGAATGGCTGTGGCCTTTTCGTTTTAGACGCCCCGCGGTTCGCTACGTGCGCAACATTTCCTATTCGTCTGCAGGCAAAAGAGGCTTGCTGGATATTTATTTGCCGGTCACCCAGGGAGAGCAGCGGCCAGTGCTGCTTCAGGTTCACGGCGGAGCGTGGATGGTGGGCCATAAATCGCAACAGGCTCAGCCGCTGTTGCACAGGATGGTTGAATTGGGGTGGGTGGGCGTATCCATTAACTACCGGCTAGCGCCCCGAGATGCTTACCCCGCGCAGATTATCGACGTAAAAAAAGCAATTGCCTGGGTGAGAGAAAACATTGCCGAGCACGGCGGCGACCCGAACTTCATTGTCATCACCGGTGGTTCGGCAGGCGGTCACTTGTCGCTCCTCGCCGGCCTGTCTAGCGGCCACCGGGATTGGCAAGAGGGCTTTGAAGCGGCAGATACCGGTGTGCAGGGCGTGTTGGCGCTCTATCCTGTTGTGGACCTGACCAATCGTCACGGTATTCGTCAACAAGACCGCATGGACGGCTTTATTACCCGCCGCATTATTCAGAGAACGCGACAAGAGGCGCCGGAAGTATTTGAGGATGGCTCACCGATTTCCTGGGTCCATCGCCCGGATGTCGCATCGGGGTTACCGCCGTTCTGTATTGTGCAAGGCACCCACGATTCGTTGGTATGGGTAGAAGAGGTGCGTCGGTTCGTCGCCGAATTGGCGCCGGTCATCCCGTCACCATTGGTCTATGCGGAGCTCCCCAGTGCGCAGCATGCGTTCGAGATCTTTCACTCGCCCAGAACCAGCCATTACCTGAATGCGGCCTCCTGCTGGTTGGAGTGGGCCTATGCGCAACATCGAGTGCACCGCACAACATCCGAACCGTCGCGATGTGAGGAAGCTCGCCATGATTGACGCGGGGATACAGCACCCGACTGCGTGCCACGCCGCGGATCCGATGTTCTCGACACTGTGGCGTTGGGCCAAGTCAGACCTTGCCGACAACGGCAGATGTGTGTCCGGCTTGTAGCGCCTAGGGCTGTATCTCTCCCCACGTGGCCGCCAAAGCGGCCAGCGCTGCCACCGGCGCCGTTTCTGTCCGTAAAACACGCGGACCCAATTGCAACAGCTTGAAGCCCTGATTCAGGGCAAGGTCGACCTCGTCCTGTGAGAGCCCACCCTCGGGTCCGATCAACAGCGCCGCCGTGTCAGGCACCGAGCGCCCTGACGAAGCCACGGATGGGCCGCAGTGCAAAACCCACTTTTGGTCCGCTGTGACGTCTTGAACCCAATGATTCAGTGTCTGCGGGAGTGTGACCGGGGGCACCTGGACGCGCCCGCACTGCTCGCAGGCGCTGGTGACAATTTGCTGCCAGTGCGATCGACGCTTTTCGATACGTTCTGGAGGGATGGTAAAGTCGACCCGCTCGCTCAGCAGGGGCACCACTTTGCCGACGCCCATCTCTGTGGCTTTTTGTATGGCCCAGTCAAAGCGATCGCCCTTGCTCAGGCACAGGCCTATCTCGGTCTTTGTGGTGGACTCGGTGCTTGGTCTAGACGCCTCGCCAATCTCAGCAACAATGGACTGCTTGCTGACTTCCCGAATGCGCGCTGTGAACTCGCGGCCATCGCCGTTAAACAGCGCGACGCTCTCGCCGACTCGGGCCCGCAGCGCCCGTCCAAGATGGCGTGCTGTGTCGCCTTCCAACAACACAGACGCACCGGTCGTCAGCGGCTGGTCAGTGAATAGCCGCGTGATTCGCACGTTGACCCTCCCTAGCAGAGGGCAGTGTATGACGATTCATGCGCGACTTTCGAGCCGCTGGGCAGGGTCAGTACTTGTAAGAGTCGGTTTTGAAGGGACCTTCTACGCCGACACCAATGTAATCAGCCTGCTTCGGCGTCAGTTTGGTCATCACTCCGCCAAACCCTCTCACCATATAGGCGGCTACCTGCTCATCAAGTTGCTTGGGAAGCACTTCAACCGTGATCGCGTCCGCGCGCTGGTCGGCGGGCAGGTCGGCGAATTTCCTATCAAAGAGGTGGATTTGCGCTAATACTTGGTTAGCGAAGGAGCCATCCATGATGCGAGAAGGATGACCCGTCGCATTCCCCAAGTTGACTAAGCGGCCCTCCGAAAGGAGCAGCAGGTGGTCATTGCTGGCTGCATCGCGAACGACTTTGTGCACTTGGGGTTTGATCTCTTCCCACTGCCAGGCGTCGCGCATGTAAGCGGTATCAATTTCGTTATCGAAGTGACCGATGTTGCAGACCACAGCCCCGGACTTAAGTGCGCGGAGCATCGCTGCTGTACAAACATTGAAATTGCCAGTCGCAGTGACCAACAGGTCGGTGGTCGACAACAAGTCGGTATTGAGGCAGTTTTCCGTGCCGTCGTCTACGCCATCAATAAACTGCGATACCACCTCAAATCCGTCCATGCAGGCCTGCATCGCGCAAATGGGGTCACACTCGGTGACTCTGACAATCATGCCTTCCTGCCGCAATGATTGTGCGGAACCTTTGCCGACATCACCGTAGCCAATCACCAGCGCTCGCTTGCCGGCCAGCAGGTGGTCTAGCCCGCGTTTAATCGCGTCGTTCAAGCTGTGTCGGCAGCCGTATTTGTTGTCGTTCTTGGACTTGGTGACGGCATCGTTCACGTTGATGGCCGGGACCTTGAGCTCGCCGTTGGCCAGCATGTCGTAGAGGCGGTGTACGCCGGTGGTGGTCTCCTCGGTAATGCCGTGAATTCGCTCGAGCATCTCTGGATACTGCTCGTGCAACATGGCCGTGAGGTCTCCGCCATCGTCGAGAATCATATTGGCATCCCAGGGCTTGCCGTCGGCAAGAATGGTTTGCTCAATGCACCACTCGTACTCTTCCTCGGTTTCGCCCTTCCAGGCAAAAACCGGTATGCCCGCCGCCGCGATCGCCGCCGCCGCGTGGTCCTGCGTAGAGAAAATATTGCAGGAAGACCAGCGAACCTCAGCCCCCAGTGCGATCAGAGTTTCAATCAGCACACCGGTCTGAATGGTCATATGAATGCACCCGAGAATTTTTGCGCCCGCCAGAGGCTGGGCATCGCGGTAATGCTCTCTGAGTGCCATCAGAGCAGGCATCTCGCTCTCGGCGATCTCAAGTTCACGGCGACCCCAGTCGGCCAGATTAATGTCTGCAACTTTGTAGTCAGCGAAAACGCTTTGCTCAACAGCAGTGTTCATAATGTTTTCTCTTTTCAGATGTCAGGGTTAGAGGCCAGCTGCCGCACGGAGGGCATCGGCTTTGTCAGTGCGCTCCCAGGTGAAGCTGTCGCCGGAGCGGCCGAAGTGTCCATAAGCTGCCGTAGTACGATAAATCGGGCGCTTCAGATCGAGCATATTGATAAGGCCTTTTGGGCGCAGATCAAAGTGCTCGCGAATCAGCACAACAATGGCGTCATCGGCCAGGGTGGCCGTGCCAAACGTATTGACTGATATCGAGGTGGGTTCGGCGACGCCAATGGCATAGGACACCTGAACCTCGCAGCGACGGGCGAGCCCTGCTGCCACAATATTTTTTGCGACGTAGCGACCCGCGTAAGCTGCGGACCGGTCGACTTTTGAGGGATCCTTGCCCGAAAACGCACCGCCGCCGTGGCGCGCCATGCCGCCGTAGGTGTCGACAATAATCTTTCTGCCGGTTAAGCCGCAGTCACCTTGGGGCCCACCAATTACAAAGTTACCGGTTGGGTTGATGTGAAACAGTGTGTCGGCATGCAGCCATTCTGCAGGCAGCGTGGGTTCAATGATGTCTTTGCGTACCGCCGCGCGCAGTTCATCCTGAGAGACATTGGGGCTGTGCTGGGTCGATAGCACAATGGCCTCGACTCGCTCGGGCTTGCCGTCCGCGCCGTAGCGCATGGTTATCTGGCTTTTCGCATCGGGCCGCAGCCAAGGCAACGCGCCTGATTTTCGCAGCTCTGCTTGTTTCTCCACCAAACGGTGCGAGTAATGAATGGGTGCGGGCATCAAAACATCCGTCTCATCCGATGCATAACCAAACATTAAACCCTGATCGCCGGCACCTTGATTGGCTTCATCGGCCTCATGTGTGCCCAATGCGATATCAGCAGACTGTTGTCCGATGGCGTTGATCACTGCGCAGGTGTTGCCGTCGAAGCAGACGTCTGAGGAATCGAAGCCGATATCGAGCACCGTTTGCCGAATGACCGCTTCCAACTCACCTGTGGTCACGTTGCCTGAGGTCGTGACTTCCCCGGCGACAACGACCATGCCGGTCTTGACCAGTGTTTCAACGGCGACCCGGGCGTCAGGGTCTTTGGCCAGATAGGTGTCGAGAATGGCGTCCGATATTTGATCGGACATCTTGTCTGGATGCCCCTCGGAGACAGATTCAGACGTAAAAAGGGAGTAGTCGCTCATAAGAAGAGATTCCTAAAAAATGCTTAGGTGCGGTTGAATTGCTGCACCTGTGCCTGAAAACCATTGCGCTGGGCCAGAAAGACGCTGGCCGTCAGTTCGAGGCCGGCATGATTTGCCCACCGCTCGAGCTCTTCATGCTGAAAACCTAACCAGAGGTCTCCGCAATGTTCTCGAGCCCAGATCTGATCGTGCGCACAGAGCTCACTGACAATCAGTTTGCCGCCATTATTCAGTAGCGCCGCGGCTTCACTCACAATGCGCTGCGGGTCCGGCGTGTGGTGCAATACCATGTTGATAATGACCACGTCGGCGCGGACTTGACGCACGAGCAGTCTGTCAGTGCTACCTCTGACAAATTCGATATTGCTCAGTTCGGCGGCATGTTCTCGTGCCAGTTCAAGCATGCGCTCTGACAAATCCAGTGCCACTACTGCGTGCGCCCGCTCATGCAATGCTGGTAGTAACCATCCCTCGCCGACACCGACCTCGACCACGGTCTGCAGCGGTTGCCCGGGCAAGCGGTCGAGTAACTGCAGCGTGACCTCGCTGTAGTCGTGCCAGGGGGCAATCAGTTCCTGTTGCTGTCTGAAGCGATCGATATGGTCTTTGAAAAAGGCTACCGAGTTTTCCTCGCGCTGTGCTTGAACCCTGTCGATGCCGGCTTCAACTGCTGGTGTAACCGGCTCACTGTCGATGTGCTTCAGAACTTGCGATTGAAGTATGGATAAACTGCCGCCCGGGAGCGCGCGACGGTAAAAAGTGGCGGTTCCTTCTTTTTTGCGGCTGAGCAGGCCAGCGTCGCTCAAAATTTTGAGGTGATGACTGAGAGCGCTCTGCCGGACGGCAAAAATGGTGCAGAGCTCAGAGACGCTAAATGAATCCTGAGCAAGGGCGCGCAGGATGTGCAGGCGCAGATCATCTGCGACCGCCTTAAGAAAGGTGGCCAATGACGTGTGATCGCGCGATTCAGCGAGATCGATAATCTGAGCGGAAGATGCCATCGGCGCGCATGCTAACAGCGGCCGAGCGCTTTATCAAAATATTTTGATGTATGGCTTGGTGCGCTACTCGGTGCGCTAAGAGCTCAGTGTGATCACTCCGCCGGCAGTACCCAGTAGCAGCGTATCGGCAGGGCGCAGGGCAAACAGTCCGTTGCACACGACCCCCGTCATATCATTGATGCGCCGCTCGGTGTCGATGGGCTGATCAATGTGCAGGCCGTGAACGTCCAGAATCACGTTGCCGTTGTCGGTGATGACCCCCTCGCGCCAGACCGGCTGCCCTCCTAGCGCCAGGAGCTCCCGCGCGACATGACTGCGAGCCATCGGCACGACTTCAACCGGGAGTGGGAATGCGCCCAACGTCGTGACGCGTTTGCTCTCGTCGGCGATGCAAATAAAGCGCTCAGCTACCGCTGCGACAATCTTTTCCCGCGTTAATGCGGCGCCCCCGCCCTTGATGAGCTGTAATTGATCATTAGCCTCGTCCGCGCCATCGATATAAAGGTCGACGCGATCGACTGAGTTGAGGTCACTGACCGGGATACCCATTTCCCTAAGCAAGGCCGCCGAACGTTCAGAGCTCGAGACGGTGGTATCAATGCGATGTCGGATACGCTCCAAACCACGAATGAAGCGTTCCGCTGTGCTGCCCGTGCCAATCCCCAGCACCAGCAAGTCATCCGGGTGCTCGACGACGCAATCGATGGCTGCCTCCGCTACTTGTTGTTTCAGACTGTCTTGATCCATTGCGGAGACCTCGCGGACGGGAAAACGTTTGGTGAGAGTACGGCGGCAGTGCCACAGATACCAGCGATTAGAGGGTCAGGGCATTGTCGGCGCGGCAGATTTCATGTCACACCCCATTTCATACCGCTTCTATTTTGTCTCAAACCGCTCCCGGTTCCGCGATTGCGGCTTGCAAACCGGTCGGCGATTGCGCATCGTGATGTTATTCGGGTATCCCGCTAGCCCAAAGGGCTGAAAATGGCGCTTTTCGCCTAAATGACACCTAACTGTCGCCTCTATGACGTGGTCGTTTTCTTATCGATTTGCTCCAATCTTGGCTGAAAAGTAGCAGGGGTAATCCAAAGTGATCAAGAAGTTGCGTAAGCAGCACCATTACTCGCAAGAGCAGTTGGCAATTCTTGCGGGTGTGAGTCTCCGAACAATTCAGCGAATTGAATCGGGTCACTCCGCCAGTCTTGAAACTCTGAAATCTCTCGCTGCTGTGTTCGAGATCGAAATAGAGCTTCTGACAGGAGAGATCGGTGTGATTGATAAAAATACTGAGGAATGGGCGAGTGCACCGCTATGGGTTCGGCTCGGGTTTTGGGGTATTCGTGACAGAAAGGTGGCTCTTCGCTTCGAAATATTAAGCCTCACTTTGGGCGCAATCGGTGTTTTTGCGGGTTTCGCTGACAACGTCGTATATTTCCTGTTGGGCGCCGGTTGTTTTGGTGCCGCCTACGCGTATGCAATACAAATTCGCTGGGTCGATAACAAAGGTATTTGGAAGTAAGCAGTAGCTAAGGAGACGTAAGGCATATGCTTTCGCTAAATGGAGTGACACACGTTTATCCCAATGGAACCCGCGCGCTGGACGACATTAATCTTGTGATTCCTAAAGGCATGTTCGGGCTCTTGGGGCCAAACAAGGGAGGGAGAGCGGCATGGCGAGCAGGCACGTGACAGCAAGGGACTGGTTTAAACAGGGGCGGATAGCGTTGATTTGTGCGCTCAGCTTTGCGCTGTCTGCGCACCTGTTGGCGGAGGACGCACCTTCGGTACCGACCTACGAACAGCTCGCCGCGAAACCTGAGTTCAGGCAGGCGGAAATCTCTCCTGATGGCAAATATCTGGCCGTCGATGTAGTCCATGAAGGGCGACGCGCGCTGGCGGTGCTGGCCACTGAAGATCTCGAAGTCATCAAGGTGTCAGGGTTTTACGATGCCGAGGTGGGGGGGTTTGGATGGATCAATGACGAACGCATCGTCATGACCATTGTCCGCAAGCGCTACGGCCGCGAAGCGCCGGGCTCGTATGGTGAGATTTATGCGGTTAACGCTGACGGCAGCGCGCCCAAGTATCTCTACGGCATTAACGCCGACGAGCGAGTTCTGGCCTACGGTGACGTATTGGGCAAAATTGATGACCGCCACATCCTGATTCAGAGCTACCCCTATGGGGTCAAAGACGGTATCCCGGAAGCGCTCAAGGTCAACATTTATAGTGGCCGAATCAGCCGTGAGGCGCGATCTCGATTGCGCGGTGCCGCTTTTGTTGCCGACGAAAATATGGCACCGCGTTTCGTGCAGGGTGTCGATGACGATAACGAGCAGGTATTTTCCTACCGTCCCCGGGAGTCGCGGGATTGGCAGGACCTGGAGATGCCCTTCGGAGATAGAGCGCAGGTTCTAGGCTTTGAGCCTGGCAGCGATGTGTTGCGCGTGATCGGCTCGTACGAAGGTGATAAAGGGATTCGGGGTCTCTACCACTTTGATCCCGCTTCCGGAAAGACAGAGCGGGTTTACGCCGCCGCCGATACCGATGTCGAGTGGGCCTACACGGATGACGACGACGCAGTCTACGGCGTGCAAATCAATCGCCATTACCGCGAGTTTGTGCCGCTGAACACAGATCATCCACTCACAAAAATTAAGCTGGCGTTACAGAGCAATTTCCCCAGCCATAACGTGTCACTGGTCTCCAAGACCGATGACAACCAGCAGTTCGTCATTGCATTGTCGGCGCCGAATGACCCGCCCAGCTTTTATCTTTTTAACCTGGGATCAGGATCGCTCCGCTTTCTGATGCATGTTTTCCCTGAAGTGGAGGGTAAGTTGCTGGCTCAGACCGACGGCATCAGTTTTGCCGCGCGGGATGGTCAGATCATTCACGGCTATCTCACTACGCCACCCACCGGTGAGGCGCCCTTTCCGATGATTGTGCATCCCCACGGTGGCCCGCACGCGCGCGACAGTTGGCGTTATGACAGTTACGTACAGTCCATGGCCACCCGGGGCTATGCGGTATTACAGGTGAACTTCCGGGGCTCTACTGGCTTTGGCGATGCCTTCATGGAGGCCGGTTATGGGGAATGGGGCCGGGTCACTCAGCAGGATATTGTCGATGGCACCCGCTGGGCCATTGCTGACGGCGTTGCGGATCCGGCGAGAATCGGCATTTACGGTGCCAGTTTCGGTGGCTATTCGGCGTTTCAGGCGCCTCTGGTCGCACCGGGTTTATTCCGCGCGGCTATTGGCTACGTGGGTGTTTATGACCTCGACCTGCTGTACACCTCGGGTGACATTACGACAACCCGATGGGGCGGTGCTTATCTCGATACCACTTTGCCCAGTGACCCCAAAGAACGCGAGGCCCAGAGCCCTGCGAAGCGTGCCGACGAGCTAAATCTGCCGCTGTTTATCGTGCACGGCAAAGATGATTACCGTGCCGCTTATGAGCATGCCGAGGTCATGAGGGACGCTCTCGAAGAGGCCGGTAAGTCTTTCGAGTGGCTGGTGAAGGATAAGGAAGAGCACGGCTTCTATACGCCCGAGAACACCGTGGAACTGTTTGAGCGCGTAGAGGCCTTTTTTAACCAGCACCTAAGCGCTACCGCTGCGGAGGATTGGTCCCTCGAATGACGGCAGACGCGCTGGATCAAGCGATTGCCGAGGGCTTCCGATCTTTATCAGCAGGCCAGCCCCGCGCCGCGCTGGATGCGGTGGCGACGATCGATCACGCGCAGCACCCGCGCGCGAGCCTGCTGACGGGGCATGCCCAAAAGGCCTTGGGGGATCACGTTGCCGCTGAGCACGCCTACCGGCATTTGACTGAGAGTGACGACCGCCGGCATGCGGCAACGGGCTGGTGGAGCTTGGCCGGATTAAAGACCGCGCAGTTCACGGCTGCTGATGCGGCGGGTCTGGACCGACTGATCGAGGGGCAGGAGCCCGATGGTTATCTGGGGCTGATGCACCTGGCCCGCGCAGAAATCTGGCATCAGTCGGGCCTGCCCGATATGGCTTTTCCCCATCTCAAAGCCGGCAATGATTTGGTGGCGGGCGCGCGGCCTTTCAACGGTGACGCATACCGCCGGCTCGTCGACGAGTTGCTAACCATTAAGGCTGAGCTAACAGACGCGTCAAGCACCGAAGCACCCCAACCGATTTTCATCATCGGCCAGCCGCGCTCGGGAACGACGCTCGTCGAACAGATTTTGGCGTCTCATCCAGACGTGGATGCGACGGACGAGTTGCCATTTATGGGACATCGCGGCGCCGATCTGCAGCGTGAGGGCGGTTACGCCGAACAGCTAGCTGTGTTGTCCGAGGATCGCCGTCAGACCTATCGACAGCAATATCTGAAAGTCGTGGAGCCTTATCGTGCCAAGGCAGGCAAGGCCTTTATCGATAAAGCTCCCGAGAACTTCCTGCACGTTGCGCTGATCCTTAGAATACTGCCGAACGCGCGCTTCGTGCATGTGGTGCGCGATCCGCTCGACAATATTGTGTCGCAGTATCGGCACTTTTTTCCTGAGGGGCGCGAGTATAGCAACAGCCTCCACGGATTGATTTTCTATTGGCAGGGCTACTTGATGCTGATGCGTCACTGGTCAGCGCTGTTCCCGGAGCGCATTTATCATATGCACTATGCCTCACTGGTTGGGTCCCCCGAGGCGCAGATTGAGGCTTTGCTGGGGTTTTGTTCGCTGCC